>Ga0182738_1000907_pt1 | contig 39273 bp, 37 predicted proteins | sample eDN5th30CBELigMG_FD_128876 | JGI IMG/M metagenome (GOLD analysis project Ga0182738, IMG submission 128876) | Enriched Miracle-Growth compost microbial communities from Emeryville, California, USA - eDNA 5th pass 30_C BE-Lig MG (version 2)... ...
CAAGAAAAGAGATTCGAAAGTCCGTGCTCTCCTTCATGGAATATCTAGATACTTTTCCAGAGAAGGTCATTCAACGGATTGGTTCACTAGCTATGTCGAGAAATTAATCACTACTTATATAGTTATATTAAAGTCAAAAGATACCAAGGGATATGGAACAAGATTAAAATTTTTATAGTTGAGGGGCATAAATATTGAAAAAGCTAATAAATGATCCGAAAAATGTTGTTGAAGAAATGATTGATGGATATGCCGAAGCACATCCATCATATATTCGAAGATTAACGGAGAATGATCGTTCACTGGTCACAGCTAGAAATACTGCTGATGGTAAAGTTGGGATTTTAATCGGCGGCGGTTCAGGACATGAGCCTGCATTTATGGGATATGTTGGCGATGGTATGGCAGATGGTGTTGCTGTTGGTAATATTTTTGCATCTCCTCCACCTGCCCCCATATTAGAGGTGACAAAGGCAATTGATAAAGGGGCTGGTGTTGTCTACCTTTACGGGAATTATGCCGGTGATGTAATGAATTTTGGCATGGCAGCAGAATTAGCAGAAATGGAAGGCATTCGTGTTGAAATGGCACTTACCTCTGATGATGTAGCCTCAGCACCAAAAGAAGAAAAAGAAAAACGTCGTGGTATTGCCGGTGAGTTTTTCGTATATAAAATGGCCGGGGCAGCTGCAGATCATGGATATAAGTTAGAAGATGTAGCAAGAGTAGCTAGAAAGACCAATGAGTACACTCGTTCAATGGGTGTTGGGTTAACACCATGTTCATTACCGCAAACAGGTGAAGCTAGTTTTGAAATAGATGAAGATGAAATGGAAATTGGATTAGGCCATCATGGAGAACCAGGGATTAGAAAAGCAAAACTCGAACCAGCAGATCGTGTTGCTGATGAACTCTTGTCTGCAATTTTTGAAGACATGCCTCTAGATGAGGGGAACGATGTTGCCGTTCTAGTTAATGGTTTAGGATCTACACCTCATATGGAACTTTATATAATGTTTAGAAGAGTTAAACAGGTATTAAAGGAAAAAGGAATCAATATTTATCGTTCCTATGTCGGCAATTATATTACCTCCCTTGAAATGGGCGGATGTTCAATAACAATTACAAAATTAGATGAAGAACTTAAAGAGATGATTGACCATCCAGTTGATTGTCCGATGTTTGTTCAAAAGTAAGGAGTGATTGAGATGAAACTTACATCAAAAGATTTTATTAATTATTTCAAACACGTTGTCGAGATGATTGAAGTAGAAAAAGATTACCTTTGTGAACTTGATCGTAAACTAGGTGACGGGGACCATGGGGTAACCATGTCCATAGGCTGGCAAGCTATTAATGAAAAATTAAATAATGAACTTGCTAATGAAAGTGATTGTGGGAAAATTAGTTCAACGATTGGAATGACATTCTTAAATGCAGTGGGTTCCTCTGTAGGTCCCTTATATGCAACAGGTTTTTTACGAGGAGCAAAAGTAGTTGCACAAAAATCTGAATTAAATGATGCTGATCTTGCAGAATTTTGGATTGCTTTTGTAAACGGTGTTAAAGAACGCGGAAAATCTAAAGTGGGGGATAAAACAATGGTTGATACGCTAGAACCTGCGTTACAATCACTTGAAGAAAATTTTTCAAAAACACAAGATTTTTTATCTTCTTTTGAGCAAGCTGTCCTAGCAGGAGAAAAAGGAATGAAATCAACAATAGATCTTACTTCCAAGATAGGTCGATCAAGCCGTTTAGGTGAAAGATCCAAAGGTTCACAAGATCCGGGAGCAACTTCTGCTTACTTAATTTTATCTACATTTTTGACATTCGTGAAGGAACAATCAAAAACTAGTAATGTCTAGTCAATGAATTAGGAAAACACCCATTATCAATTTTAAAAATATTTTTTGGTTAAATAATTCAAAATATTTTTAAAGAAAAAATAATTCTATTCTCCTAAATTTAAGAAATTAGGAGAATAGAATTATTATTAAAATACTTAACTAAACAAAAGAAAAAATAAAATGCTGACACTAAAACAAGATGTATGTAAGTGTCGGTAAAACGTAACTATTCTTAGTTTTGAAAGCGATTTCTAATTTACTGGCACAAATAATCAGAATAATCTGAAATAAATTACAGGAGATGTAAAGAAGGAGGAACTTAAATGAACAAAGCAATTCCTAATGGGCGTTGGTTACATATTATTCCCCCGGCCATCTTAGTTTATATTGTAGCTTTTATGGACCGGACTAATATTTCATTTGCCCTTGCAGGCGGGATGGATAAAGATCTCCATATGACAGCGACATTCCAAGGATTAGCTGCAGGCATTTTCTTTGTGGGCTACATGATTCTTCAAATACCTGGCGGAATAATTGCATCAAAAGGTAATGCAAAGAAATTTATCGCGTGGACAATTGTTGCATGGGGAGTTTTAGCGATAGTCTCAGGTTTTGTACAAAATACAACTCAACTATTAATTATACGCTTTCTTCTAGGGGTAGCAGAAGGTGGTGTTTGGCCGGCTATCTTGGTCATCCTTGCCAATTGGTTTCCACGTAAAGAACTTGGGCGTGCAAATGCCTTCTTTCTTATGAATCTTGCAATTGCTTCAATTATTACAGGACCTCTTTCGGGCTGGATTTTAAGTTTTTCAACTTGGCGTGAGGTATTTATTATTGAAGGGATAATTTCCTTAGCACTTATTTTCGTTTGGTTACCACTTATCAGTAACCGTCCTGAAGAGGCAAAATGGATTTCTAAAGAAGAACGTGACTACCTTGTAAATAAACTTCGTGAAGAACAGGAAGAATTAAGCGGCAGTAAAGGAGTAAAGATATCATTTAAGGAAATATTAAAGGATATAAATATTTGGAAATTAGTTCTTATTTATTTCTTCTACCAAACTGGTATTTATGGATTTTCTTTATGGCTCCCAACCATCATTAAAAATTTAACCAATACTGGAATGGGCAGCGTTGGGGTATTAAGTATATTCCCTTATATCGGAGCAATCTTTGGTCTTTATCTTTTTGCTAAGCTATCTGATAGAAGCGGAAACCGCAAACTATATACTGCGCTACCAATGATTGGATTTGCTATTTGTTTGGTATTGTCGGTTGAATTTAATGAATATATTTGGGTATCGTTTGCATTCTTAATTGGCTGTGGAGTTTTTCTGCAATCTGCCAGCAGCATTTTCTGGACAATCCCTCCGCTTCTTTTTAAATCAGAGGTTGCAGGCGGGGCGCGCGGGGCAATTAATGGCATTGGCAATTTAGGAGGTTTCCTAGGACCGTATCTCGTTGGTTGGCTGACAACAGTATTTAGTCAAAGTGCTGGAATATACAGTTTAGTCTTCTCTCTATTAATAGGCTTCATTCTAACTATGACCCTTCCAAAAGTAACTTCTGGGAGATCAGAAAGTAAGAAAGCTGCGTAGAATATTAACAAGAAAAAATGTGAATACTCATAAGAAAAAGACAGGAACTGATAGCATATAGTACCTGTCTTTTTCCTAAGGTAATCAACGATCTAGCAATGCTTTTCTTCCGGTATTTAATTCCCTGCCTATATTTATTTTAAATTTCCTATCAGTATTATCGTCCGCCATGAAACTTTATTAATAATCACTCTTAAAATCTAAAATTTCCGATTAAAGTAGGCTCACTAATCAGAATTATCTACATGTTTATTTTCCTTTCTATTTTAAGTCCTTATGTGACTGGATATATCAATTGGTTTGGAAAATACCATATTGACTTAAACTGTAAGATTTCCATTTGAGGGGCCAGACCAGTTACAAGAGAAGAAAGCATGTTCTTAATATAATAAATGAATGTTCTAAAGGTTAGAAATGGATAAGATTAGCTGATGAACTAAAAAGAATGAAACTGGTGGGAAGAAGATCGAAGGGAGATATCCAAAAAATTTTACAATGATGTGTCTGCAACGATAAATTATCCATTGTTTGATTTTATCTGCAATTTTCTTCCCGCGAAAGCGACCATCTTCATAAACTCGGTTTGTAATGCCTCCTGTTATAAAATTTGCTTGACCAGCTCTAAAATCTTCTCTTACAGTAAAAAAACAATAAAAAATGTAAACTTTTCAAGGCCTTTATTAAAATGGGCTTATTATCAGTGATTATTTTTTTATTTAGCACCATTGCACTTTTTTAAAAAAGGGATGATTAAAAGGATGGCGCAAAGCAGTTTCCTTTTGATTATATCCCTTTTATGGATTGATAAAAAATGCTGCGTGGTCATAGCAAGGATAGTTATGAAATAATATAGATAATGGGCAATATAGTTTGTTTAGAGTGCGGCCAGCGCTTTTATCTTATATCAGATCAAGTATTTCATAAGATTGTCACACTTTTAGAACAAACTAGTTTTAAGCATGGTAGAACGATTGACATAAAATGTATTTTCGCCATACAATTAAATAGTTGCATCATACAAATTAGGGAGAATTTAATGATGGTAGGGGGAGGAACATGCAGGCACATGAGCTGATGAAAACCAATGTCATTAAAGTAAAGGTACAGGATAGTGTACGTAATGTGATCAACAAATTTATTGATCACAATATCAGTGGTCTTCCAGTAGTAAATGATCGAAATGAAATTGTGGCATATATAAGTGATGGAGATATTATGCGATTTATCGGCAAGCATAAAGACATTATCATTGATTGGATGCATTTTGTTACTGTTATTCAAGGAGATGACTATAAATTTGAAGAAAGGGTCAAACATGTTTTAAATTTAAATGTAATGGATATTGCCAAAAAAACGGTGCAGACAGTAGAATGGAATGAAGAAATAGAAGATGTAGCAGCTATTTTAGGAAATAAAAAAATAAAAAAGCTGCCTGTCAAAAAAAATGGAGTGTTAGCGGGCATTATTAGTCGGGGAGATGTTATTCGGACTATTTTTAAAGAATTATTATAAATGTAAAACTTAATCATCTTAATAATAAAGAAGCAGTTAAATCCAAAAGAGATAAAGCAAAAAGTGGGATGAGTTAAAATTATTTCTAAGCGTATAATTTTTGGTTTTTTGTATATATTGTATCTATATGTGATGTTTTAAGGGAGGAATTAATATGGATCAAATAATAAATTACCATAAAATTATAAATGCTTTAAATCAATCCATGGATATTATGCGGCAAGAGCAAATAGAAGCAGATGTGCTAGAGGGGCTTATGGAAGCACAACAATCGGTGCAGCAAGCAATGTCTTATTCTCTATCCAAAGACAATGGATACTAAAAAAATGGAATAGAATAGGAGATGCTGATGGGAGCAAATAATAAGAAAGAGGGTGGCCAATTAAACTGATTATTTGGACACCTTCTTTTTTCTTGATTGTTTAAGGAAACTTTACTATTATATATAAGATATACTTTTTTAGCATACAGCAATAAAAAATAAATATGATCAGTAAACAAGTTCTCTCTTATTTTTATGTATGAGAGGCTATTTTATTTTTTGGAGGGGTAACATGCAAAACAGCATGCCGTTTGAGATTTCAAAAACAGAATCTTTTTATGAAAAGCTTGGGGAATGGATAGGCGATGTATTTTATGATATTCTCCCAGAGGCGGGATATGAGGAGAGAGATGAACAAATCTTTATGGCTTTTCAACTAGAAAAAGCGTTTAAAGAAAAAAAGACGATTTTTGCAGAAGCTGGTGTAGGGACAGGGAAAACATTTGTGTATTTATTGTATGCGATTTGTTATGCCCGCTATATGAATAAACCTGCAATCATTGCTTGCAGTGATGAAACATTAATTGAGCAATTAGTGAAAAAAGAGGGAGATATTGCCAAACTTGAAAAAGTGCTGAATTTAAATGTAGATGTACGTTTAGCAAAATCCCGCAATCAATATCTTTGTTTAAATAAATTGGATAAGCAGATTACGCTAGAGGATACCTTTAATACAATCTATGACACTCTTCCAGATTTTGTCCATGGCTCCGGTTCTTTGCAATCCTTTGCCCCATATGGCGACCGCAAAGACTATCCAGGATTGGCTGATGATGATTGGAATCAAGTAGCTTGGGATTCCTTGCAAGACTGCTTTACATGTGATAAAAGGCATCGATGTGGACAAACATTGCACCGTGACTATTATCGAAGCGCTAAAGACTTGATTATTTGTTCACATGATTTTTATATGGAGCATATTTGGACAAAAGAGTCGCGCAAAAGAGAAGGACAGCTGCCGTTATTGCCTGAAAGTTCATGCGTTGTGTTTGATGAAGGTCATTTGCTTGAATATGCGGCGCAAAAGGCTTTAACCTATCGTTTAACAGAGCAAAATTTAGAAAAACTGTTAACAAGATTAATGGAAAATGATGTGCGTGAAAAGACGCTTAATATAATGGAAGACACCATTTATCAAAATGAACAGTTTTTTGCAGAATTAACAGCAGCATCTTTTCAAACTAAGGGTTCGGATAAGCAAGAGATTACGAAAACAGAAAAAGTAATGCGAGAAGGCAAAAGACTTGCCAGTTTAATTTCTGATTTAGAAGAAGAGCTTGTTTTTGAAAGCGAAATGTATGTAATTAATGAATATGAATTAAAAGTAGTCGAAGAATATTTAGAGCAGATTTCCCATTCTTTAGGATTATTTTTAAAAGAGATGAACGGCATTACATGGTTTGAGGAAAATAATGGAGAACGCACATTAGTAATCATGCCGCGGCTTGTGAAGGATATCATGAAAGAGGATGTATTCAGCCAAGATAAGCCAATTGTTTTTTCTTCTGCTACCTTGTCAGAAAACAAATCCTTCGATTATATGGCAAATAGTTTAGGTGCTAGCAATTATTTATCCTTTTCTGTAGACTCGCCATTTGATTATGAAGAAAATATGAAAGTATATATGCATTTTGTTTCTAAAAGGGATGACTTACAGAAGCAAAATTATTGCTATGAAAATATAACAAAAGCAAATGGCAGATCCCTTGTGCTGTTTAATAATAAAGAGGATCTGCAGCAATTTAAAGAAAATCTGCCAAAAGATCTGCCTTTTTCTGTCTATTTTGAAGGAGAAGGAGAAATCAGTGGTCTTGTATCGAAGTTTCAAAATGAGGAAGACTCGGTTTTATGTGCAGTCAATCTATGGGAGGGCTTGGATGTTCCAGGAAGCTCGTTAGAAAATGTATTTATCTTTTCTTTGCCATTTCCACCGAATGATCCTGTCTATAAATCAAAAAGAGAAAATAGTGACAATCCATTTTTAGAAGTGGATATGCCATACATGATACTGCGCCTTAGACAAGGAATTGGCCGTTTGATTCGTACAAGCACAGACAGCGGCACTGTACATCTTTTATTAGACGACAGCACAGAAGAGATGGTAAAACAGGCTGTTTTAGCGGCACTGCCAGTAAAGCCAATCAGCGGCAGCTAAATATACAAAAAAAAAGCGTAAAAGAACCTGCCTAAAAGGGAGCATGTATTTAGGCAGGTTTTTTGTTGAATTTTGATGAAAAAAATTCCTCATTTAATATGTTTTTGCTTCCTTTATTGGAAGTTCCAATTTATGAATGTTGACATGAATATGGTAAAATAATTTTAAAGAAAGGCGATATGCCTAAAACTCTGCAAAAGTTTTAGGCATATCGCTTTCATGATAACAGGGAGGCCGATAAAATTGGGAAATAGCATTGCAGCTGTTGAAAAACAATTTTTAGCATATGTAAAAAAAATAAGCGCTTATAATGAAGCATTAGCGCTTATTTATTGGGATTTAAGGACTGGCGCACCAAAAAAGGGCATAGATCAGCGAACAGAGGTCATTGGTGTATTATCATCAGAAGTATTTAATCTTTCCACATCCAATGAAATGGAACAATACATAATGCAATTATCAGAAGCAAAAAAGGATTTATCGGAGACAACCATTAAACTCATTGAAGAAGTAAAAAAGGAATACCACCGCAATAAAAAAATACCTGCAGATGAATACAAAGAATATGTGATGCTTCAGTCCAAGGCGGAAAGCGTGTGGGAAGAAGCAAAAGAAAAAGCTGATTTTTCCTTATTTCAGCCATATTTAGAAAAATTGATAGAGTTTACAAAAAGATTTATCAATTATTGGGGCTATGAAGGGAATAAATATAATACCTTGCTCGATATGTATGAACCAGGCATTACAGTGGAGATATTGGATACTGTGTTTTCAGAATTAAGAGAAAAAATTGTTCCATTGGTGCAAAAAATTGCAAAGGCAGGAAATCATCCGGAAACGGCCTTTTTATATGAACATTTTCCAAAAGAAAAACAGCATGCTTTTAGTATGGAGATATTAAAGCAGATTGGCTATGATTTTGAGGCAGGACGATTGGATACAACTGTTCATCCTTTTGCGACAGGAATCAATATAGGAGATGTCCGGATTACCACAAAATATGATGAGTCTGATTTCCGCGTTGCTGTTTTTGGGACAATTCATGAAGTCGGCCATGCCTTGTATGAGCAGAATATTTCCGAAAGCCTAAATGGAACACCGCTGGCAGATGGAACTTCGATGGGAATTCATGAATCGCAATCTTTATTTTATGAAAATTTTGTAGGGCGCCATGAAGCCTTTTGGAAACAAAATTTTCATCGGTTAAAATCATTCAGCAATGGTCAATTCGATTCCATTTCAACAAAGGATTTTTATCGGGCCATTAATGAATCAAAACCGTCGTTGATCCGCATTGAAGCAGATGAATTAACATACCCGCTTCATATTATCATCCGCTATGAATTGGAAAAAGCACTATTTAACGACGAAATTGAAGCGAAAGACTTGCCGAAGCTTTGGAATGAAAAATATCAAGCTTATTTAGGCGTTACTCCAAAAAATGATGGGGAAGGAGTGCTGCAGGATGTGCATTGGGCAGGCGGAAGCTTTGGCTATTTTCCATCCTATGCTTTAGGCTATATGTACGCAGCACAAATTAAACAAGCATTATTAAAAGATATTCCAGAGTTTGATGCATTGCTCGAAAAAGGAGAGCTGCTTCCGATTAAAAAGTGGCTGAATGAAAAAATCCACCAATACGGAAAAGTGAAAAAACCGCTGGAAATTCTCGAAGATGTAACAGGAGAAGGATTAAATCCTCAATATTTAATTAAGTATTTAGATGCTAAATATCATGATGTATACAATTTATAATTGATAAAGTGAAATTAACAATTGGATCTTTAGGGGTAAGTTTACTCATCTAGAGTGTTCGTTTCTTCTCATCCTCTTTAGGTGGGAGTCAAAAGCCTGTTAATGTCCGATAAAAAAGAGAGCTGCTATTTGAAAGAACCAAAGCAAATGGCAGCTCTTTTTTGTATAGGATGCTTTACCAAAGCTGATAGCCGCTGCTCCCGGGTGAGGGATGCTGAATCATTGAGTATAAAGGAATGGCGTAGGCAAAAACAATCACAAAAAGGGTAATGCCAATCCAAAGAAACCAATTTTCTAATAAAAGCAGTGGCTTTTCATCCTCCCGATCCAGTTTTGCAACAGGAAATTCCTGTACGCCTTTTTTGGCAAAAAAGGCTAAATAAATTACGATAAACAGAACAAGCAATATGCTGATAAATAGAATGCTGCCGCCAATGGCTTGTGCCAGTTGATAGCCAATCCATTTTTTTGCTTGCGCTGCCCCGCCATAGTCTGTGAATGCAGTTCTTCTAGGTGCACCTAAAAGTCCTGCAATATGCATGCTCCCTGACATAATCGTCATGCCAATTGCCCATAGCATTCCTTGAACAATGGCAAGCTGATTGATTTTTTTGGTTAAGGTGCGTCCAGTCAGATGGCCAATTAGCCAATAAGATACCCCGAAAAAAGTTAATGCAACCGTTGTCGAGATAGTCAGATGAAAATGACCTGTTATCCAAGTGGTATTATGAACAACTGCATTCATTTGACTGGAGGCATTAATAATGCCTCCAGCTCCACCAGGAATAAAGAAAAGCATTCCAATAAAAGGAACAACAAATCTGGCATCTCCCCATGGAAGATGCTTAAACCAGCTAAATAATTCAGCATCTTTTTTGTATCGAGCAAATGATTCGAATGTTGCAAACATCGAAAAAGCAGTCATTAATGAAGGGATGATGACAACAAATGTTAGAATAACCTGGATAAACTTCCAATTATGGCTTATGCCTGGTTCCATTAGCTGATGGTGAAAACCTACTGGAATGGAAAAAATTAAAAATAATAAAAAGGCTAAGCGCGCCAAGCAATCAGAATAAAGCTTCCAGCCAATTACTTTTGGAATGATAACATACCAAGCCATATAGGCGGAAAGCAGCCAGAAATACACAAGAGGATGCCCAAAATACCAGAATAACGTGCGGCTGAGGGCGACATTGACAGTTGCATGCCAACCGAGCGACCAAGGAATCAGCTGAAAAATAATGCTTCCAGCGACGCCAAAAGAAGCAATAATCCACATTATCGTATTAACAACGGCCATAAAGGTTAAGAGTGGGCTAAGCATATTTTTATATGTTTTTTTCCATGCGGCATAGTGGAAAATAATAGCCAATCCCTCAAGCCATGTGCCAATAAAAAAAAGCGCCAATCCAATATAAAAGATAGCGTGGGCCTGCAGGGGAGCATAAAAAGTATATAAAACGGTCGCTTTATTCATTAAGATCATCCATGCAGCCATAAGGGTGCCTGCAAGCATAAGGCCAAATCCTATCCAAGCGAGCAGGCGGGTTTTTTCCGAAAAGGCTCCAGCCGTCCTCGAAACAGCTGCAAGCATAAAACCAAAGATAAAAAACGTCGTAAAAACAAGCGCCAAAAGCACACCATGTACGGTCAATACTTGATAATAGCTGATGTTAAAGGGGAGCACTATTTTTCCGGTTTTTACAAACACTTGCAATAGACCAGCGAAACCGCCAATCGCCAAGGCAAAAAAAGCGATGAAAAGATGAAATTCCACTAATTTTCCGTCTTGCTTTTGTACTATTTTCATGCGTCAACCACCTTTAATATTCCGCTCATATAATGATGTCCATTTCCACAATACTCGTTGCAGAGAACAAGATATTCTCCTTTTTTGCGAAAGGTTGTTATTTTTTCTGTTATAAGACCTGGTTCAAGCATTACATTAATATTGGTTCCAGCCACCTCTAAACCATGTACAACATCTTTAGAGGTAGCAATTATTTTGACTTTGGCGCCAACCGGAATTTCAACCTCAGCCGGGGCATATTGAAATACAGAGGCAACCATCACCAATTCATAATCCCATTCTTTTTTTTCGACTTTTTTTAAACCGGGTGCAGTAAAGGGAGCTGTTGTATCCACCTTTTTGGGATCGATAGTTTTGATGGATGATTGGGCATGATGCTGATGTCCGAACTTCATATTTTGCAAAAAAAGCACGGAAAGAAAAAGGAGTAAAGTTGCTCCTCCGGTAATTAAAATAATCTTTTCTAGCTTATGTACCTTCAATTCCTTTTCCCCCTATAGATTAAAAGCGCTGCAAAAAAATAGCATAAACAGTGCTCCATAAGAATATAATGATGCCAATAATTACAATAAGCAAACTAAATGTGCCAAGAAGAGAGGAGGAAGGGAGAAGACGTTTTTTCTTTTTCTGCAAATCGAATGACACCTCGAATCTATGTGATTGGCAATATTTTCTTTACTCTGTTGACAATTTTTCTGGGAATAAACAAAAAACAATATCTTTCCCAAAAGTTTGTACGAAATTTTGAGGAAATAGCTTTATTTACTTTTAACAGAATAAAGGAGAATTTACTAGACGAATAGAAAAAATTCATAGAATTGCCATAAAATACGGCTGTTATGGAGGGGATTCTCATAAAGAAAAACAGCAGCATATACCGTTAAATTTATCACAAAAAATCTGATTAATAAATATGCTACTATATACCGAATAAATAGTGGATGTGAAAATATGGATAAGTTTTATTGTGAATATTGCCGGATACTCTATAATGAAGAGACTGTTTGTTTAAACTGCGGAAAAAAGGCGGAAAAGAAATTGAAAATTGAAGTGCAGTATCAAAAAACAAAAGAAGATAACATAGAGCAAGATAAAAATATTTAGATACAGATGGCTGAAACGCTTGTATTTAATTACTGCATCATTTAGCAGTGGATTTTTATTGTTTGTAGCGGAAAAGACAAGCGTTTTAGTCAACCTAGGCGGGAATATATAGGATATAGAACTAGCAGAATTATCCTTCTATCATCAAAATAATATTTAAAGTGCCGATTGCTTGCAGCGAGATTGGCAGTCGAAGCGCTTTTTCAAAGCCATACATTTTTGTTTTTCCGATCAGGACAGTTGGCGGCGTTATATCCATTTCAATGCCATTCTTTGAGACAAAGGTAGATAAATTGCCAGCAATCATATTGCCAAGCTCACCAGAAAAAGACTCTAACATTTCTCCTTCCAACAGCATACCAAACATCGTTTCTCCTACTTTGCTAAAAATATGTTCATTGCCGTCAATGATGATTCGGCCGCGCAAATCGCCCGTTATACCAATTAGTACACCAAAGGATTCTTGAAAAAAGGGCGCTGAAATTTTTGAAGGCTTATTAATGGAAATTTCAAAAGGGAGAATACTTTTGACAGATTCAATAGTCCCATTTAATATTTCTGTTGCGTTTTTTGTTAATGTCATTTTTACATTCCCCCAATTAATCAATTAGCTTCATCTTATCATACTTTTATTGCCCGTATGTGAAGGCGGCGGCAAAAATATCGGGAATTTTTTATTATTTTCCCTATAATTCGATATTATTATTCAAAACAATACCATCTATTTAACTATGTGAAAAGACCTATTTTGCGTTTTTTAAATATTTACCGTAAAAAACACGCTTAATGTGGAAATTTTTTATAATGAAATTTCTGAGGTGTTTCTTTATAATAGAAATTGCACAGCAACTCCTTCAAAACAGTTTCAGGATGTCCTCGCTAATGGGACATCCTTTTTTTCTTAATGAAGTAAATAAATAATTCGAAAAATTCAATAGGACATATTGAAAATGATTATCGTTAATGATAAAATCTAATTGAATTTGATAGTTATTCTCATTAATGGAAAGAAGGGATAATCATGTTAGCTGTATCTATCGGCGTAACCGTTGCAAGTTATTTCTTTGTAATGAAGCATGTTTTAAACCATACGACCAAATCAGTCCATCAAAAATAATCATAAATACATAGTGCATGTAAAGCGAATCCAATTTTTTAATTGGATTTTTTTTATTGCGAGCACTTTCATCCAGAGAAAATTATTTGATGAAAGTGCAATTTTAGGTGTTGCTTCTAAACAATTAAATCATGGAACATGGTAAAATAGAAAGAAAAAAGGAGCAGCTTATGGCTTTAAAAACTAATTCTGTACAAAATCTTAATCGTTTAGCAAAACTTTATCAGCTGTATTTACAAGAAGAAGATGCAACTTCTGCCAAACGAATAAAAGAGCTACTGAAAAAAGCATATTCATCTGAATTTTCAATCAGCTTTTGCGGGCATTATTCGGCAGGAAAATCGAGCATGATCAATGCCTTAATGAATAAGCCTATTCTGCCGGCAAGCCCTATTCCTACATCAGCTAATTTAGTTCGAATTCGTTCTGGAAATAATACGGCAAAAATCACCCTTCATAATGGAGAGGCATTCCTTTATGAAGAGGTAAACAACCTAAAGGAAATTCAAAGCTATTGCAGAAACAGTCAGGATGTAAAAGAAATAGAAATTTGTTTATCGGAAATTAATTTGCCAGAAAATGTTCTGTTGATGGATACGCCTGGAATTGATAGCACAGATCAGGCTCATTTATTGGCAACTGAATCGAGTATTCATTTGTCGGATCTTATTTTTTATGTGGTTGATTATAACCATGTGCAATCTGAAGTGAATATGGAGTTTATGAAACAGCTGGTTGCAAGGGGCAAGGACGTAGCGCTGATCGTCAATCAAATGGATAAGCATCAGGAAACTCAATTAAAGCTGGCAGATTTTAAGGAAAGCGTTCTGAGAGCCTTTCAATCATATGGGATACCATTAGTTACAGTTTTTTTTACAAGTGTAAAAGACAAAGCTTGGCAGAATAATGACTTAGAAAAATTGCAGCAATACATAAACATGCAGATAGAGCAAAAAAATGCTATTTTGCCGAAAACAACAGCACAATCATGCCTAAAAATCCAAAAGGATCATCAGCTGTTTCGCGAAACGAGAAAAAAAGAGCAGCTGCTGCCATATGAGAATCAACTGGCTGCATTGACAGAAAAAGAACGGCTTGCATTAGAAGAACAGTTCGATAGGCAAACAGCAGAATTGAAAAAATGTGAAGATGCTGTTAGTGAAGCATATAAACAATGGGAAGATTCTATTATTTCCACCGTGGAAAACGCCTATATTATGCCATATCAAAATCGGGAATTGGCTAGATCATATTTACAGACAGAGCAGAAAAATTTTAAAATGGGATGGCTTACTACTAAACAAAAGATTCAAAAAGAGAAACAAAAGCGATTGGCAGCATTTTTGGAGCAGCTGGAAAACACTGTAAAAATTCAACTAGTGTCTCCGCTGATTCAATTTTTTGAACGGACATCAGCCAGTTTTGAAAACGCCAACATGGAATTGTTGGGAAAAGTAAGGGGCTGGAACTTTTCTATTGAGGCTTCTTCTCTTAAGGGGATTGTGAATAATAAAGCAGATTTGTCTGAAAATTATCTCCTCGTTTATTGTGAGGAAGTGGAAAATTTTATTAAAAGAAGCATAAAAAAAGAAGCTATCCAGCTATTAGAAAAAATGGGGATGGATTTTCAAAAGGTAAATATGGATAAAATCAAGGCGCTGCAAGGAAAAATTTCAGAATTAGAGCAATTTATTGCAGCGATGTACCATAAGCAAACAATACTAGATGAATGGGAAAAATCGGAGCAAAAAGAATATGAGCTGCTTCATGAACCAACGGAAGAATATCCCTTATTTTTAGATTTATTAATAGAAAAAGAAGCAAAGCCTATTAAAGGCATGCTAATAAAAGCGGTCGAGACCCAAGAGGCAACACCGCAGAGAGAAAAGATGCAAAAAAACGAACAGCAGCTGGATAAAAACAAAATATTAACAAACATGCAATTTTTGTCAGAACAAATACAGGATATTAAAGGCTTTAAACAAATAGCGGCAAATCTGAAAAAGAAAGGGGACAGCATTCTTAATAAGCAATATACAATTTGTTTATTTGGAGCATTCAGCGCGGGAAAGTCTTCCTTTGCCAATGCTTTATTAGACTATCCATTGCTTCCTGTCTCTCCTAATCCAACGACCGCTGCCATTAATAGAATTGTTCCAATAGATGACCAGCATCCACATGGAACCATTGTTGTTTTATGGAAAAATGAGCAGCAAATTTGGCGGGAAATAAAAGAACATCTGCAATTATTTAAAAAAGAAGCGGCAAATCTAACGGAGAGCATTCCTGTTATTAAGGAATTGATTCAAAAGCAAACAACAGATTTTAAAGCAAGCATTCGCTATTTTCAATTCTTTTTGCAAGGCTATGAAAAAAATAAGGAGTTATTAGGAAGAGAAATACAAACAGATTATACAAAGCTTGAACAGTATGTTGCATTAGAAGAAAACTCTTGCCTGATTGCTAGTATTGATGTCTACTTTGAGTGTGAATTTACGAAAAAAGGCATGATATTAATTGATACGCCAGGTGGAGATTCCATTAATACAAGGCATACAGAGGTTAGCTTTGAATATATGAAGGAAGCTGATTCCATTGTTTATGTGAGCTATTATAATCACTCCTTTTCAAAAGCAGATAAATCATTTCTTTTGCAGCTAGGGCGCATGAAAGATGCGATGGAAACAGATAAGATGTTTTTTGTGATAAACGCAATAGATCTTGCTCAAGATGAACAGGAAATACAGGCAGTTGCTAATTATGTAGCAGACCAGCTGCAAGAGCATGGCATTTTCCAGCCGAGAATTTCTCTTGTATCTAGCTTGTATTATCAAAAAAAGGAATTTAGCGATAGATTGCTTCAGTTTAAAGAGCAGCTTTTTGCTTTTATTGAAGAAGATTGGATGGCAATGATGCTCGGTTCTGCAAAAACTGATTGCGAAAAAACGGTAGAGCTTCTTCAAAGGTTTGTCCAGTCGGTGCTTGATAAAAAGGCAGAAAAGCATCAAGAAGAGCAACGCTTGAAGGAAGAACACCATAAAATAGCTGAAATGATTAAAGGGTTTGATACTGATTATTTGCAGCAAAAAATCCAGATGGAAATAGAAGAACAGTTGTTTTATGTTAAGCAGCGCATATTTTTCCGATTTACTGATTTTTTAGTTGATGCTTTCCATCCCAGTGTTTTAAAGGGAGAGAACAAAACAAATGAACTGCAAAGAGCATTAGATCAATTCTTAAGAACCTTTAGCTATGAAATGGAACAAGAATTAAGGGCAACAACTTTGCGCATTGAAAATTTTTATGAGAAAAAACAGCAAGAAGCTTGTGAAATACTTTTAAACAAGCTGAAGCAAAAAAATGAGGAAATAGTGCTCCAGTTTGCCAAAGCGTCTAAATCAGAGGAAAACATTACTTTTTATGCGCCATTCAGAGAAATGGACTATTCTTTATTTAAAAAGGCCCTTGCTTATTTTAAAAACCCTAAAGCTTTTTTCGAGAAAAATGAGCGAAAAAAATTGGCGGATGAAATGCAGAAAATAATGGATGAATACAGCCAAACCTATCTGAAAAAGGAAACGGCGGTCCTTGAATCTGTTTATTTGGAGCAATGGAATAAGGAAGAAATGGAGAAGCAAAAAGAGTTTCTTCTGCAGGCTGCAGATTATTATGAAGGAAAGCTGGCCCTGCTGACAGAAGAAGAACAGGTGGAAAAAATAGTGTGCCTATTAAAAGAAATAGAAGAAGGGAAGCAGTTGGGTCAATAAAGATAAGGGATGAGTCGGCATCTACTAAAAGAGAATCACTAGCACTAAAGTGCAGCTTATTTTTCAAAAGCTTCTAAAAGAAAAACGCACCAAATATTGAGATAAGGAAAATCTGTTATAAATGGTAGGCAAGGGTATAAAAGAGCGATGAAGTTGAATCTAAAAAGTGAACTACATTTAATGCTAGTCAATGGAATAACTTTATTAACCAATTTTTAACTGCCATAAGCAAGTAGATGCGATATTTTTTATAGACAAAGCTGCTTTCAAAATTGAAAGCTGGTTTTGTCTATTTTGTTAATGAATAGGCTATGTTAAAGATCACGGTTGATTTTGGCGCAGCGGATGTGTGAGACTCCTGCGGGAGAAGCGAGACGTGGGCAGGAGCAAAGCAAATATTTCTCCCTGCAATCAACAGTCATATTTAACAGAGCCAATAAATAAAATAAAGATTTATACTTTTTATTGAAAAATGAATGAATACAACCGGTTTGGAGAGATATTATTTTTGGACTATTATTCCAAATAATATGCAAAAGAGTTCTTATAGATAGCTTCCTTAGAATACGTTATATGTACAAGTCTTCTTCTATTGCAAAATTATATCTATTTTAATTTTGCAAACTGGAAATAGTTAAAGTTCTTATCATAGTGATAGCTGTCCTATAAAAGCATAAATATGGGTGACAAAATACGGAGGGATTATTGGAATTTGATGTTAATTTCAATGTTTGAATGTGTTCGAGAAAGTTTGGAAATGTCTAAAAGATACCTTAGTGGAGAATACCTTTTTAAACAAAAATTTAATGGAATAAACGGAACCATTTTTTGGAAAATGGTTCAATCTCCTAGCAATCTGGTTAGTAGGTTAGCTCTATATGTCAATATTTTTAGGAGAATCCTGTTTTTTTTCGTTTATTCCCGATTTTAGGACTGTATAAGCGTCCGTTCCAAATTTTAGCAAAGAAAGTGCAATCTCCTGATTTGATGATAATAAAGAAAGCAATGGCGTGTTTGATTGAGTTTCTACTATCAATTGATTGCACTGATACTATTGCACTTCTAACTCTTTTACAGTTTCTCCTTCAATCAGTACTGGCTGATAATAGGTTTGGTTTGGCAAATCTTTTTTTCCTTGCAATTTCTTAATGATCCAATCAGCTGCATCACGCCCCATTTGTTCTTGTGGGTGTGTCAATGTTGTTAGCTTGATATTAGCATTTTTTGCAATATAAGAATTGTCTTGGCCGATAATTGATAATTTTTCCGGCACCGAAATATCAAGTTGTCTGCACACATTTGCCACTTCCAATCCTACCTCGTCGTTATAGCAAACAATTGCAGTCAACACATCTCTAGTTTCATCTAGGAACTTTTTCAAGTTAGTATAGAGATCCAGTTTCGTCTCTGTATTAAACGAAAGCACCTGCTCTGGTTGAAATCGCAATTTAGCTTCTCCAAGCGCTTTTATATACCCCTTCATTCGATACTTTCCTTGTAAATCATCCATTTTTGCAATAAGTCCGATTTGTGTGTGTCCTTTCGAAATCAATTCTTTTGTTGCGAGATAGCTAGACTGCACGTCATCAAGACAAAAGAAAGGAACATCTAATTCCTCATAATAAGCATTGATCATGATAAAAGGAACATCTTGTTCTTTGAACGATAAGTAGTAAGCAATATTGGGATTGTACAGATTACTTTTCGTAGGTTCGATAATTAAACCATCCACCCCAAAGGACAACATCATTTCCAAAGCTTTTTTTTCTTGTTCGACATCATTATTAGTACTGGCTAATAGTAATGAATAATTATCTTCATTTAATCTTCCTTCAATTCCACGAATAATGGAGGGGAAAATGTAATCAGAAATGTAAGTTGTAATTACACCAATTGTTTTATTATTGGAATGTCCACCAGACTTTGATTGATATTGACTACTAACATAAGTGCCAGATCCCTTTTCACTTCTTAAGAACCCTTCGTTTGACAGCTCTAAAATAGCTTTTCGAACAGTATGCCGGCTGACATTGTACTTTTCTTGCATAGCAGATTCAGTAGGAATTTGTTCTCCTACGCTGTAATCTCCTGAAAGAATTTTACTTTTTATATCATCAATGATGACCTGATACTTTGTTTTCATTTAGTTCACTTCTTTCATAGTTGTTCGTTTTTTTATCTATTTACTTGGAATATTTATATGGACATATTTTACCATAGTCTTGAATGAATGAAAAGATTTCGCTTTCTTTTTAGATAATTCACCAAACAAATTATATATTTTTTCTCTTTTTATAAAGATTTTATTTTCGATAAATCCTTATAAATATAAGGATTTAGGAGAAACCGAAAGAATTATCGTCGAAATATTTGTTAGTACCTATATTATTTATTGTTGACAAATGTACGTACAGAAAATATACTAAGTTTGTAAATAAATTTAAGCGAAAAAGAAGGCGCTTCCTTTCGATTTTTTATAGAATATTGAAATCGCTATCAGAGAGGAGATTAACGTGAAAACGAATCGAGTGAATATTAAAAAGGCGATTGCTGAAGGGAAAACTTCCCTTGGAATTGAATTTGGATCCACACGCATTAAAGCAGTGCTGATTGATAATAGTTTTGAAACAATTGCATCTGGAAGTTATGAGTGGGAAAATCTTTTGGAAGATGGATTTTGGACGTACAACTTATTGGATATTATCACTGGACTGCAAACAGCTTATAGTGAAATGAAGCAAGAAGTTGAACGGAATTATGGAGTGACCATTCGCACAATTGGTTCTATTGGATTTTCTGCAATGATGCACGGGTATATGGCTTTTGATAAAACTGGCGAGCTGCTTGTTCCATTTCGGACTTGGCGTAATGCAACAACCAGTGCGGCAGCAAAAGAATTAACAGATAGATTCCAATTTAATATCCCTGAAAGATGGAGTATTGCACATCTTTATCAAGCGATATTAAATGAAGAAAAACATTTGCCTCGCGTCGATTTTATTACCACTTTAGCTGGGTATATTCACTGGTTACTAACTGGCAATAAAGTAATTGGCATTGGGGATGCTTCAGGCATGTTTCCTATTGATGAATCAACGCAAGATTATAACGAATCGATGGTTAAGCAGTTTGAGGAATTAATTGCAGAAAAAGGTTATAGTTTGAAGTTGAGGGATATTCTTCCTGAAATCCGTATTTCTGGTGAGCAAGTGGGTGTATTAACCGAAATTGGAGCAAAAATTTTGGATAAATCACGAAATTTACAACCTGGCATTCCATTTTGTCCACCAGAAGGAGATGCTGGAACAGGAATGGTTGCTACTAATAGTATAAGGAAACGCACTGGAAATATTTCAGTAGGAACTTCAGTTTTTGCCATGATTGTATTAGAAAAAGAACTTTCAAAAGTGTATCCAGAAATTGATGTAGTAACTACTCCAGATGGTAGTCCAGTTGGAATGGTCCATGCAAATAACTGTTCAAGCGATATCAATGCTTGGCTAGGATTATTCCGTGAATTTTCTCAGGCGATAGGACAACAGGTAGATACAAATAAATTATTCAATGTGATGTTGAACAAAGCTCTAGAAGCGGATCCAGATGGCGGCGGATTGCTTAGCTATGGTTATTTCTCAGGGGAAAATATCACAGGATTAGAAAGCGGCCGACCACTCTTTGTCCGCTCACCTGAAAGTAACTTCAATTTAGCAAACTTCATGCGGACTCATCTTTTTGCTGCTTTTGGCGCTTTGAAAATTGGCATGGACATTTTAATAAAGAAAGAAAATGTTGCAGTAGATAGCATTTTAGGTCATGGCGGTTTATTTAAAACCCCTGTTGTTGGACAAAAAATAGCTGCAGCTGCCATGAATGCACCAGTTTCAGTTATGGAAACAGCCGGAGAAGGAGGAGCATGGGGAATGGCTATTCTTGCTTCTTACATGATAAATAGAGGTTCACAAGAAAGCCTAGAAGATTTCCTCAGTGAAAAAGTTTTTCAAGGGGTGGATAGACAAGAAATTTATCCAGATGAATTTGATGTTAAAGGATTTGAAGCGTTTATCGAACGATACAAAAAAGGTTTAGTGATTGAGCAGGCTGCTGTAAATAATCTGATTTTATGAGTGGGGAATTGGAGGAATTGATATGTTAGAAAAATTGAAAGAAGAAGTATTTCAAGCAAATTTGGATTTACCTAAACATGGGCTTGTGAAATATACATGGGGAAATGCAAGTGCTATCGATCGTGAAAGCGGTTTATTTGTTATTAAGCCTAGTGGGGTTGATTATGAAACGATGAAAGCCAGTGATATGGTGGTGATTGATTTAGATGGAAATGTTGTGGAAGGAGAGTTGAATCCTTCATCAGATACACCTACCCACGCAGTACTTTACAAGCATTATCCAGAAATCGGCGGCATCGTACACACTCATTCAACATGGGCGACAATCTGGGCTCAAGCAGGCCTTGATGTTCCAGCTATGGGGACTACTCATGCAGACACATTTTATGGTTCTATACCATGTGCCCGCTTCTTGACACAAGAGGAGATTGATCGTGGCTACGAAGTAGAGACTGGTAATGTAATCATCGAAACATTTGAAGATCGTGGGTTAGATATTTTAGCAGTGCCTGGTATCTTGCTTCATGGTCATGGTCCATTTACTTGGGGAAAAGATGCAAAATCGGCGGTAATGAATAGTGTCGTATTAGATGAAGTTTCAAAAATGAATCTATTTGCACGAGAATTAAATCATTTTGCTAAAGAATTGCCGCAGCGCATTTTAGATAAACATTATTTACGAAAACATGGAAAAAATGCCTATTATGGGCAAAAATAATATAAACTATTAAACTAAGAAAAGAGGGGCTATTATGTCAACAATAGGAAAAAAAGAATTTTGGTTTGTTGTAGGGTCGCAGCATCTTTATGGGGAGGAAGCACTAGCAGAAGTCAAAGCACATGCACAAACGATGACCGATGCATTGAATGAAAGCGGTGTTTTACCATATCCCCTTGTATTGCAAGATTTAGCTGTTAGTGCGGATAAAATAACAAACATTATGAAAGAAGTCAACTATCGTGATGAAGTTGTTGGTGTTATCACATGGATGCATACTTTTTCACCTGCAAAAATGTGGATTCGCGGAACAAAACTATTACAAAAACCATTGCTTCACTTAGCGACACAATTTAATGAAAGCATTCCTTGGGAAACGATTGATATGGACTTTATGAACCTGAATCAATCAGCTCATGGTGACCGTGAATATGGTTTTATCAATGCTCGATTGAACAAACAAAATAAAGTGGTAGTAGGTTATTGGCAACGTGCTGAAGTACAGCAGCAAATTGCACAATGGATGGATGTAGCAGTTGCTTATAACGAAAGCTTTAATATTAAAGTTGCCCGCTTTGGTGATAACATGCGCAATGTTGGAGTTACTGAAGGGGATAAAATTGAAGCGCAAATTCAATTTGGATGGACAGTTGACTATTTTGGCATTGGCGACCTTGTTCAATATGTGAATGCTGTTAAGGACGAAGAAATTGCTGCTTTATTTGCAGAATATGAAGACCTTTATGAATTTGATTATGGTGCTTATAGTAGGGAAGATTGGGAAAAGAGCGTAAAAGTGCAAGCAAGCTATGAAATTGCTATTAAACGTTTTCTTGATGATGGCGGCTATAACGCCTTCACAACTAATTTTGAAGATTTATATGGGATGAAACAGCTTCCGGGACTTGCAGTCCAACGTTTGATGGCACAAGGGTATGGATTTGCTGGTGAAGGAGATTGGAAGACGGCAGCACTCGATCGCTTACTTAAAGTGATGAGCCATAATCAATCAACTGGCTTTATGGAAGATTACACATATGAGCTATCTGCTGGTCAAGAAGCAGTTCTTCAATCACATATGCTTGAAGTAGATCCTACTTTAGCAAGCAATAAACCAAAAATTATCGTATCTCCATTAGGTATTGGTGATCGTGAAGATCCAGCGCGCTTAGTATTTGATGGCAAGGCAGGAGACGGTGTGGTTGTATCAATGGTTGACTGTGGCACTCAATACAAGCTTTTGATCAATGAAGTTTCTGCATTTGAGCCAACTGTTCCAGCACCAAAACTTCCAGTGGCTCGTGTGCTTTGGGAGATTAAGCCAAACTTTCAAGATGGGCTTAAAGTTTGGATTGAAAATGGCGGTGGCCATCATACAGTTGTATCATTGAATTTAACAACAGATCAAATTGTAAGCTATGCAAAACTTGTTGACTTGGAATATATAGTTATTAAGTAATGATTTTACTATTCTCTGAGGAGCTTTTCCTCCTCAGAGAATAATAAAAAAAGAATATTTATGGGGCATTAACGGGCAGTAAAATCCCCACTGATTGAAGCTTCACTTTATACGATGCCTTCCTTTGAGCCCCCAGTTGCTGCTTCGGCCATTTTTTAACTATTAAACTTTGATTTAAAATAGAGATCCATCACTTCACTAACAGTGGCAGGTTCTATTATAAATAGTTGATTTTAATTTCCAGTTCATTTAATTTTTGAGCCAAGTTAACTTTAGAAATAGTTAACTTTAACTCATCAAAAAGGAATTCCTCTAGCTCAACTATATCGCAAATTATTTCAGATAGTTCTTTGCTAAGGAAAGCTGCTTCTTTGCCTTCCATTAATTTCTTTTTGTATCGATTGTATTTTTTATCTAATTCTTCTAAGTTCTCAAAAATTTGTTCTATGGAACCATATTGCTGTATAAGAGGAAACGCTGATTTTTCCCCGATTCCAGGACAGCCAGGAATATTATCACTTTTATCGCCTAATAGCGCTTTTACATCAATCCATTGCTTGGCAGTAATATTGTAATCCCCCATAAAATCCATTAAAGAATAGACAGATTCGCCCTGCTTGCTAGCAATTATTTGTGATATATTTTCACTTAAAAGCTGCAGCAAATCTCGGTCATTGCTGTATATAAAGCATTTTCCCATTGAGTTTGAGCACCATTGTTTCGCCAAAGTCCCTATTACATCATCCGCCTCGTAAGCGGGTACAGTGACTTGTTTAATTCCGATGCTCTCTAATACATTTTTGCAAACTTCATACTGTTGAATTAAAGGATCAGGCAGCTCAGAGCGAGTAGCTTTATAAAAATTATGCTTTAGTCTTCTTTTTGACTCCTCTCGTTTAACATCCCATGCAACAGCTAGATGAGTAATTTCATATTGAGAGATTAGATTAAACATCTTTTGGAAAAATATTCTTAATGCATTTGTATAAACTCCATTACTGCTTTTGGTTAGTTGTTCAGGAGTTTTTCCATAAGCTGTAGCAAAATAGCCCCTGCTTAATAAATTAAACCCATCTATTAATAATAATCTTTGTTGTTTCAATTTTTCTTTGCTCCTTTTTTCGCGATTTTATTTCTGTGGCTAACGTATCATAGCAGCAGCTTTAATTTTATATCCTTTTTAGTTTAAACAAGGTTCGAGCACTACATAATCATCTTTTCTTGAGTCTATGTCTTTCTGTAAGGATGATTTCGCATACTTTGTTATTTTTTAATATAGTCAAATGGTAAGAACAAGTTCGTTCCATTGCGCTCCAGACACTCGCTTTCCGCGGGGAGAAAGCTAAGCCTCCTCGGGCTTCTTGTGGGGTCTTAGTTTTTCCTCTTGTTCCCGCAGGAGTCGAGTGTCCTCCGCTCCATTTCACTAAGTTTATAAAGTGAAACTTCAATCAGTGGGGGTTTTCTTTATCCTCCACTGATTGTTAGTGGAACTAATCGGGCTTTTATAGGCAAGTTTCTACCCATCTAGATTTTTCATTTCTTCTCATCCTCTCGTAGGTGGAGGTCAAAAGCCCGTTAATGCCGGATGAAAAGTGGATTCAACAGCAATACTCTTTGCGAAAACAGCCTTCTATAAAGAATTGCGAAAATCTGCTGCAATAAGTATTACTCTAGCAGTTTTAACGCATTTATTCCAATAAATATATGATTAATGGGATTTCATTATTGTTTTTGACCATTGATATTATGGTGGATGGCAGGAGATCGAAAGTAGCTGTAGGTATGAAAGGGAAAAAGAATCTTGTCATAGCCAAAGGATTATTATCCTATTAATGCAAGAAATAGGATATGATATTCCTGTGGAATGCTTATTAGAAGAAAGCATGTTAAATATAAATCAGCATTTTCAGCGAGTTATGCTAAAAAAAAGAGGTAAGGAATTTTTTGCAGGAAAATGAAACAATCAACATTTAATAACAGGGTGTAGGAAAAATTCATTTTGCCAAATTTTCAGGCTGATCGAAAGCGCTTGTTGACAGTCTGATTTAATTTATCTGTATTTTTAAATAGGAAAAAGGCATCCAATAACCGAAAAACATTGAGCTATTGGATGGCCTCTTTTTTATTTTGTATTCTTTTTTTTTGCAGCATTTTCTAATTTGCTTTTTGGACTTCTAGTTTGGTCATTATCTTGGCCATAGCCCTGAGGGTTTACGCCTCCTGCTGCAATCCCTTTATTTGTATGATTTTTTATGCTCATTATAAATCCTCCCTTTTTTGTAACAAACGATTTATGCTGGAAATAAAAACTTCAAGCTTAGTATGAGCCATATCGCATAATTTAATCGCCTTTACAAAAAAATAACTGGGAGGTGAGAAAATGAACAAAGGGGTTTATGTAGCATTAACTAGCATCGCAGCAGCACAAGGGTTGAAAATCCCCTTATATTTTATAAAAACGGGAAAGTGGAAACCTGGATTGTTTTTTCAGACAGGCGGCATGCCAAGCTCCCATTCGGCAGGGGTTTCTTCGTTAACTACTTTTATTGCGCTAAAAAGAGGAATACCAACGATTGATTTTGCTCTTTCCCTTGTTTATGGATTAATTGTTATGTATGATGCACAGGGAATAAGAAGGCAAACAGGGGAATTAACACTCAAAGTCAATAATTTGGATGAATTAATAAGCAAAATTAAGCGTGAGCAAAAGCTTCCTTTTGAAGAAGAACAGCCAAAGAAGCTGAAAGAAATGCTGGGTCATCAGCCCAAAGAAGTGCTTGGCGGTGCTTTGCTTGGCATACTGATTGGTTTTATAGGGCATGCTTTATCAAAAAAAGATAGAAAATGGTCAAAAAATAAAGTAACATTATGGTAAAAGGCGTGGAGAGGAATTGGCACAGCATTGAGAACATTGGATGACTATTTGCTTTTTTTGCAAAGCAAAGGCTTTTTCTTGAAAGAAGACCATATTGGTTTTGTTTATTTTGGAAAGGCTTTGACAAATGCTCCTGATGAATTAAGCATGGCAGCAATAGAATATACTTTGAAAATCCAAAAAAGCTTTGATGGCAGCTTTTATGTTTCCTTATTGGAAATGTTTATAAATCAAAATTTAAAAACAAAAAAACAAGCTTTCCATTTTATGCAAAATAATGAATTATTCCCGCTTTGAAGAATATAAATGGTCTTTAAAGCGGGAATTTTTTATTGTTTCTGCTGACTAGCCATCGAATTGTCCTATTTTGTTGATTTTATTATAATTTGACGGTTTTTTGACTCCAACTTAAGGCTATGAGGCGGGGAACAGCAGCCTGATGGAAGTTTTACTTTATAAGCTTAAATTTTTTTTTAGGCTGTTTTCGTACAGATTATTGCTTTTGACTCCACTTTTTATAAACTTAGTGAAATGGAGAGCAATGGAACGAACTTGTTCTTACCATTTGAGTATATTAAAAAACAACAAAGCATGCGAAATCAGCCTTTCTTTATAGGCAGCTCAGCAAAAATCATTCCAGCAAAAATAAGAAAACAGCCAATCCACGCGCTATTTGGCAGCCCTTCTTGATTGTAGAAATAGGCTGTGAGTGCGGCAAATACTGGCTCCATTGCAAAGATAAGCGCTACTCTTGTAGATGTTGTATATTTTTGCACTCCAGTTTGGATAATAAAGGCAAGCGCCGTTGCGAATAGAGATGTAATCATTAAAGCAGACCATACTTCTTGCTGGGTGAGAATCTCAAGCTTAAAATTATGTTTTGGGTTTTCAACAAGAAAACTTGCTAGAAAAGACAGGAAGGAAACGGTTGCTAGTTGAATAATAGTCAATAATAAAGCTGGGTGGCTAGATGCGTATTTTTCTGTGAAAATGATTTGCAGTGCAAAGCCAATGGCGCATAAAAAAATATAAAAGTCCCCAATATTTATGGAGGCTGCATTTGCAAGCGTTAATAAATACAAGCCTGCAGTAGCAGATAAGGCCCCAAGCATAATAGGAGCTGTTAAATTAGACTGATAAAAAATAAATAAAAATAATGGCACTAAAACAACACTCAAACCTGTAATAAAGCCGGCTTTAGAGCTAGTTGTATAAACAAGCCCGATGGTTTGGAAGGCATAACCCAGAAATAAAAAAAATCCAAGAATAAAGCCAGCTTTGCATGTTTGAAATTTTATTGCCTTTAGCTGATCACGATTAACTAGCAACAGCCAAATAAACAAAAAAGCGGCGGCAATAAAAAAGCGGATGCCATTAAATGCATGGGGTTCTAAAAAAGCAACAGCATTTTGCACGATGACGAATGTAGAACCCCAAATAAATGCAACAGCCAATAATAAGGCATCAGCTGCTTTGATATGTTTTTTCATTTATTTGTATCCCTTTTAGGTTTATTGTTTCTGATGGCTAGCCTTGCCAATTCATCAGCTGTTTTATTTTCACTGCTTGGAATCCATTTAATAAAAAATAAATGGAGTTTTTTCGTCAATAATAGTGCTTGTTCAAGCAATGGAGCAAACTGTTTGTTTTTTGCAAATTCTTTTTCAATTGCTCTGTTGACAAGCTCTGAGTCTGTTCGAAAGCTGACTGTCTGATAGTTGCTTTGTATGCATATTTCTAATGCTTTAATTAAGGCATGGTATTCCGCTTCATGGTTGCTCATATTTCCAAGGGGGATAGAGTATTTTTCTGCTTTTCCGTGTCCTTTAATAAATATGCCTGCTCCACTTGGTCCAGGATTTCCGGCGCTTGCACCGTCGATATATACTTCAATCATTTTTAAACCTCCAATATATTTGATATGATATGTTAACTAAATGGTTTATCCGGCATTAACGGGCTTTTGACCCCCACTGATTGAAGGTTCACTTTATCAATTGCTAACGATTTGTATCCATCATTAATGGAAATTGGGCTTCCAGTAAAAAAAGGGAGCAATTTATGGGAAAGCTGCCCGTAAAAGAAGCGAATGGATTCAGCTTACAATCAGTCTAGAGGAATAAAGCCCTTGCTGCAGAAATTCTTAAGGTATATTTTTATTATAGCTTGAAATGTCAAGCATCGCATAAAAGTGAATGGAATTTATCATGAATTAACGGATTTTTGCTCCTGCCTAAGGGATTATCAGAGAAACCAGGAAATTTAGGGGAATAGCAATTTACTTGGAAAAGCCTAGATGGTTCAACTGAAAATTAAGGGGGAATTCAAAAAGCCCTCATTAATTGAAGTTTTACTTTATTTGAAAGCGATAGAGGAGTGGATTCTGATGAAATATAAATTAGAGTGGAAGTATCGAATTAAAAAAGGCAATTCTGTATATTTTACATCTGATTGGATGCTGTTAGACGATGCCATTATAATAGGAGAAGATATTGAAAAAAGCCAAAAAGCCACAGAGATTTTCTTTTATGATGAAAAAGGGATTGAATGGAATCTAAAAGAATTAAAAAAACTAGCAGTGGAAGTAGAAGAAGAGCCCCATGATTTTTTAATTTATTTTGATGGCGGTTATCAAAAAGAAGAAAAGATGGCAGGGATCGGCGTAGTTCTTTTTTTTCAGCAGGGGAAAAAGAAGTTTCGCATTCGGGCAAATGAGGTTTTTCATGAAATGGAGACAAATAATGAAGCGGAATATGCTGCTTGCTATCATGCCCTGAATTTGCTTGAAGAGCTGAATGTGCAAGGAGCAACATGTGAATTCAAAGGAGATTCTCAAGTGGTTTTGCAGCAGCTCTCAGGAGAATGGCCATGCTATGAAGCAGAATTAAATAAATGGCTTGATCGGATTGAAGAAAAAATCACTGCATTAAAAATCCATCCTCTTTACACTCCGATTGGCCGAAATGAAAATAAAGAAGCGGATAAACTGGCAACACAAGCATTGGAAGGCAAAAGAATATACAGCAAGATGCAAATTTTATAAAGCCGGGAGGGGAGTTTTGTTTGGTCTCTGTCTACAATAGGAAACAAGCATAATGGCTGTAATAAATAAGTATAGAATCTGAAAAAAGTAGGCGATTAAATGTGAAAAGAAAAAAATGGATGCAGGAAGTAGAAGTGCTAATGAATGATTTTTGCAAAGACTGTTTTTTATATGAGCATCATAAAAATGAAAAGGGCAAAAGATATGCACACCGTTTTTGCATTTCTCAATGTACAGTTGGAGAAAAGATTAAAGCATACGGCGAAAAGATGATGGGGGAAAAATAAAAGAGCTGACGAGTGTCAGCTCTAGCTTCATATTATTTAAGCAATAATATTTATTATAGTTTTACAACGTTAGCAGCTTGAGGTCCACGGTTTCCTTCAACGATTTCAAAAGAAACTTCTTGTCCTTCTTCTAATGATTTGAATCCTTCGCCTTGAATAGCAGTGAAATGTACGAATACATCGTCTCCGCCTTCTACTTCGATAAATCCAAATCCTTTTTCGTTATTAAACCATTTTACTTTACCGTTTTGCATATTAAATTTCCTCCTAAGACTTTCAAGACACATTCAGTGCCTATAAAATAAATATTCTCATAGAACAAAATAATCATAGAAAATAACTTTTCAGAATTTTGTTAAATGATGTCTATAATATACACGATTAAGCCTTTACAGTCAAGGTTTCTGGGTGTTTTTCCTATATTTTTTTATTCTTATTGCATTCATAAAACTCAAATAGTAAGCGTGTACATTCAGGGAGAAACAACAAATAAATTCATCAATGAGATGTGGATTATTATCACTGCATCATATCTCTTCTAACACAGTGGTGGAATGAATATGTTCTGAAAAAAGCTAGTATAACATATTTATGTATACATATAGAAAAAGCCTGTTTTTTTGCTTAATCGATCTTTTAAATTACAGAATCAATTTTCACTAGTTTGCTACTAACTAATAGAAGAGGGTGAATGAATGTATCGATTTTCGATTGGAAACGAAAATTGGATCTTAAGGTTTTCACCGAATGTTGTATTGGAGGAAAAAGAAAAAGAAATTATTATAAAAGGGATTCTGCAATTAGGAAAAGTGCTATCAACACTGTCACATGGACAATCTTTTGTTATTATGAATGAGTCAATGGGATTAATTGTATTTAATGTGGAAAAAATACCATCTTTTATTTTAACTGTTTCTAATCGGGTAGAAAAAGAAAAATGGTATGTACAGGAGGAAAAGGGAATAAGGCCCTTTCTTTAGAATGATCAAAAGTAAAAGAGCTTGGAATAGGTTCAGCTAAAAAGGAATGTAGAAATCGGTTGCTTTGACTAGGTTTTGTTAGAAAAAAAACAGGTGTTATTTTCCATGATTATCCTGATAGCTCCCTTTTTATTTTTTCCTTAAATTTCTATGTGGAAAATCAAAAAATATTATAAGAAATCATTGAAAAGTATAGGGAAATATGGTTTTATTAACATGATTAGAAAACAATAAATAAGAGATTGTAAGAGTTTCTTGCAAAAAACAGCAAAGATTAAGATCCTTTTTTGTTTTCCATCTATGATGGGTTCTGTGATGGAATGATTGTCCGTTTAGTTATAAACGGCTGTGTTGAAATTTTTGTATATCAATTAAGTATAGCAGAGAGCCGATGGCAAAAAGAATAACGAACATAAAAAGCATTCTTTAACAAAACCTGTATGCTAAAAAAACTATATAAAAAGGAAGTTTTAAAAAATGATTGAAACGATTGTAAAAAGCAGTCAAAGTCCGTATTATGAAATTTCAAAAGAAGACCAGTTGATATTAAGTCCTGTTGAAGGAATTGTGGAACATGTTTTGATTCAAGAGAAGTCTTATTTTTATGAGTGGGAACCAATTCTGACCATTAAAACAGCTAGTGAAGAAATACAAGAAATAAGTGTTCCATTTAGTGGATCGGTTGTGTCTCTTTTGGTGAAACCTGGTGATAAAATTTCAATTAATACGAAGCTTGCTTCTTTACAGGATGATTTGTTAGTAACAGGTTGTGATTAATCATGCATGTTGCAATAAAAGGCTTAAAAAGATATAAGATTGGCTATCGAACGGCTAAAACTGCAGTTGCTGTAAGTATAGGAATTACGATTGCCCAATTATGCAACTTAGATTTTTTTGTCTCATCTGCCATTATTACGATATTGTGCGTCCAAAACTCCAAAAAAAAGTCGCTTCATAGTGCTTTTGCCCGTTTTGTTGCATGTATGCTTTCTATTCCTTTTTCCTATGCGTTTTTTGAAGGAATAGCCTATCAGCCATATGTAATTGGGCTATTGCTATTAGTATTTATTCCAACAACCGTTCTATTGAAAGTAAATGAAGGAGTTGTAACGAGCACCGTTATTATTCTTCATATCTACTCAAGAAATAATATGAATTGGGATATTATTTTAAATGAGCTGGGATTGATTGTTATAGGTATAGGCGCGGCGCTGCTTGTAAACAGCTATATGCCAAGTTTGGATAAAGAGATGAAATCCTATCAGAAAAAAATAGAAAAGCATTTTCAGGAATTGTTGATGGAAATGGTTTATTTTCTAAGAAAAAATGAATGTGATATAAATTTTCAAAATAAATTAAAGAAAACTTCTAAAGAGGTACAAATAGCTAAAAGCCTTGCATTCCGGGATGTTGAAAATCATTTCATCCGCAAAGAAAACTACTATTACAAGTATTTTACCATCCGAGAAAAACAGCTGGATATTATGGATCGTTTATTTACTAGAGTAACAGGAGTTTCTACATTAATCGAGCAAAAAGAAGTAGTGGCTTCCTTTTTAGAAGAGCTGAGCCTTTGCGTCCATTCAGGCAATACAGCCCAGCTATTTTTAAGCAAATTAAAAAAAATAGAAGAACAAATAAAAAATCAATCGCTTCCCGAAAGTTGGGATGTGTTTGAAGAATTGGCTCAAGTTTATTATATCTTAAAAGAAATTGAACAATATTTAGTTATAAAAAAATCATTAAAAGTGGCATATCAATAATGGATAGAGCCTTAATTTAGCAGCATGTTTTCTAGTCTGATCAGAGACGGGGAAAATGCAGCTGTTTTTTAAGGATAATCTTGATAATTTTGTTCATAATTTGCTATTGAGCCCAGAGAACTAAAGTAGTATACTACAATTATAAAAAATTCATTGATATTGAGTAATAGTAAATTGCTTTAATATCCGGAGTTTTATATGTAGCATATGTGATGAGATTGATAGCTGGTAGGATAAACTAACTGCTTAGTAATTAGCCCATCATAAAATAGATTGTGTATTACATGTACACAATCTATTTTATGATGGGCTTTTTGTTTTTCAGAGAAATTCTAACAGCAGAAATATTTGTCGCAGAAATGAATGGAAATGGTGATAAGGGAATAAAAGCGTTTAAAGCAGCTTCTATAAATTATTTAATGGAGATTATATGGCTTTATTTACTGCAAGCAAAATTTTAAAGAGTTTGTTTGAATCTTTTTTCCAAATAGATTAGCCTTAATAAAGATGAAGATTCGCTTACTGGAGAAATGTTTACGTCTTTAGCTCAAGATCTCATTCATAGAGAACAAGTCTTAAGACATTGATTCTGTATCATACTAGTAAATTTTAAAATATGGTCAATGAGTAGACCGAAATTGGCTAACTTATTTAAAGGCATGAAAAAAGTATAGAATTCTTAATAAAAATATAAGTTAAAGGCTGAGTTATTATATGAAACCAAGGGTGGCTGAAAGGGAGATTCTGAGATTTGCGAATGGGCATATTGAAAGTGCTGAGGATGTAATTGTTACAGAGTTTCCTGTTACAGACAGTAAAAATTAATGGACAAGAATTTGTTACGATGGTCTGTACGCCGGAATACATTGAAGATATGGTCATCGGCTACTTGGCATCTGAAGGAATTATAAGGAAATATGAAGAGATTAAAGATATTTGGTTTCAAGAAAAAGAAGGGTATATACATGTGAAAATAGATAAGCTAAACCCTTATTATCAAAAATTCCAGAACAAGCGCTACATTACCTCTTGCTGTGGGATGAGCAGGCAAGGATTTGTTTTTGTTAATGATGCATTAACTGCTAAGAAGATGAATGAAATCCGAGTTAAAATCTCTGCAGATGATTGTCTGCGTTTAATGAAAAATTTACAAAATTCGGCTACTGTTTTTCATGAGACAGGAGGGGTTCATAATGCCTCTTTGTGTGACGGGAAAGATTTTATGCTAAGCCGCCTAGATATAGGAAGGCATAATGCCTTAGATAAAATATACGGATACTGCTTGAAAAATAATATACCGGTTGGAAATAAGATTATTGTTTTCAGTGGACGGATATCTTCAGAAATTCTATTGAAAGTAGCAAAAATTGGTTGCGAAATAGTACTTTCAAAATCTGCTCCTACTGAATTAGCGTTAGAGTTGGCAGAAGGCTTAGGAATTACGACAGTAGGCTTTATTCGAAATCAATCTTTTAATATATTTATACATGTCCAGAACGAATTTTATAAAGTGAAACTAACAATCAGGCTTTTATGGGCCAGTTCAGCCTCCTGGATTTCCCGTTTTCTCTCATAATTTTAAGGAGGGGGGATTACTGCCCATTAATGAGTGATAAAAGTAGCAAAGAATAATTTGCAATTAATATTAGTTTATTATCTTATGGAAGAGAGGGCAAGAATATGAAAGAGACTATCTTAGATAAACTACAACGCCCACTAAAAGATTTGCGATTATCTGTAACAGATCGCTGTAATTTTCGCTGCCGCTATTGCATGCCTGAAGAAATTTTTGGACCTAATTATCCCTATTTAGCTTCTGAGAAAATTTTGTCTTTTGATGAAATGGAGCGTTTAACCCGGATATTTGTTTCTTTAGGTGTTAGAAAAGTACGTATTACAGGAGGAGAACCTCTATTACGCAGGGATCTTCCTGAATTGATTCGTCGTTTGAATTCGATTGATGGAGTAGAAGATATTGCCATTACGACGAACGGATCTCTTCTTAAAAAGTTTGCCCCCCTGTTATTCGCTGCGGGGTTAAGACGGGTGACGGTCAGTCTAGATTCTTTAGATGATGAACGTTTTAAGCAGTTAAACGGAAATAGAAGCAAAGTTGCGAGAGTTTTAGAAGGAATTCAAGCAGCTTCTGATACAGGGTTAAAAGTGAAAGTGAATATGGTTGTGCAAAAAGGAAAAAACGATCAAGATATTATTCCAATGGCCAAATATTTTAAAGAAAATAAACATACTCTTCGTTTTATTGAGTATATGGATGTAGGAAACTCTAATAGATGGAGAATGGAAGAAGTAATGACCAAACAAGAGATTTTAAATCGAATTGAAGAAGTAATGCCATTTGAACACATTAAGCCAAATTATGCAGGCGAAGTGGCAACTAGGTATCGGTATATAGACAGTGATCAAGAAATTGGAATTATTTCATCTGTTACCGATTCTTTTTGTTCGTCCTGTTCAAGAGCTCGAATTTCTGCTGAAGGGAAATTATATACCTGTTTATTTGCATCAAAAGGATATGATCTGCGCCATTTGCTTCGCTCAGAACAAACGGACGATGGGATTGCTGATAAAATTATTGATATTTGGAATCATCGCAGTGATCGATACTCTGATGAACGAGCAGATGGCAATAGTCCAGGAAACAGTTCAAGGGTGGAAATGTCGCATATCGGCGGTTAAAACTATTAGCATGGTGATAAAGGTTACTATGTTTTTTAGTGATTTTATATTTAATTACCAAAAAAGAGAAGCAAAGAGTATGACTTAATTATACAAGCCGCGGTTAAGTGCAAGGAAAAAACTGGAGTGGAAATGGAAGCTTTAACTGCGGTATCTGTTGCTGCTCTTGCTTTTTATGATATGTGCAAAGCAGTTGATAAAACAATGGTCATTAAATGGACAGTTTTATTGCAGAAAAAGGGCGGGAAAAGTGGAGACTTTTTTCATCTATTGTAATTGTTTTCTCTAATGATGATTTATATGTGAACATAATGTATTCACTATGTTCACATGCTGTGCCAAATCGGCTCCTTTATTCGTATTTGCGCCAATCTTGTGGCTTATTGATATTGATAAATACCTCTTCTTCAGCAGAGAAAGGAACGGTCAGTACAGATATTTCATCTAATAATAATCGGATTTTTCGTATGTTTTTGGCTAGCAGCTGTTCCATTTTCGCAAGACTTCGATGATGATAAAGAGCTAAAAGTGGATGGATGTTGCCTGATTGAATGGGAACAATAGCGTCATATTGGCCATTTTCAGTTAAGCAGATCATTTTTTCTACAAAAGCAGAAGTAATAAAAGGGATATCGCATGACAATACAAAATACCAATCTGCATGAGGAATCTTTGATAGTGCATTATACATGGCAAATAGAGGACCTTGATAAGCTTCTGTTTCTTTTTCTACAATGAAGTCCACATCATTTTGTCTAAACGATGGAATTAATTTTTCATTTGTGGAAATGACAATTGGAGAGAGCGAATTTTGCTTTAATGCCTCTACACTATGTTGATAAAAATATTTGTTTTGATATGTTTCAAACATTTTGGGTTTGCCGTAGCGTGACGACTTTCCGCCAGCCAAAACAATGCCTGCAATCGTCATTATCTATCCACCTTCTCTATAAAATATCGACATATTGAAAAACATAAGCTATTTTACATTGTTTTCAGCTCCAAGGAAAGCATAATTTGCTTTTCATTAAAGGTTTTATCTATAGCTTTGCTCATCAGAGAGTTCTAAGGGACCTTGTTGTATCATGTGAAAAAATTTTTCACATCCTTGGCCTTTTTGAAAAAGTGAAATTTGTCTCACAAATTATAATAATCCTTGAACAAGTGGAGTTGTTTAATAATTGAAGCAAGTGAGTGAGATTTTGCCTTTAATCATACAAAATTCGTATACGGCATGCTCCTTTGAATGCAAGATAAACTTTTTATCTCATGCTTTCTTCAGTATAGTCACGAATTTTTTCTTTTGGCTAATGCGTAGATTCTTATTTTACCTTTTATCTAAGGAGATTATTCCAAAAATCAAATAGTGACTTTATCCTATGCAGGAATATTGCTATGAAGAAAAAATAGGTGAAAACATTTTGGAAAGAAAGGAAGAGAGTTTGTTGACTGATCGTTATTCACGGCAACAGCTGTTCAAACAGATAGGCTCTAATGGGCAAAAAAAAATTAAAAATAAGCATGTACTAATTGTGGGGGCTGGAGCATTAGGGAGTGCTGGTGCTGAAGCGTTTGTACGAGCAGGCATTGGAAAGCTGACTATTATTGATCGTGATTATGTTGAATGGAGCAATTTGCAGCGCCAGCAGCTATACAACGAGGCTGATGCTGAATGCCAAATTCCCAAAGCCATAGCTGCCGAAAAGCATTTGAAGCAAATTAATTCAGAAGTTGAAATCGAAGCGCTGATTATGGATGCAAAAGCTGACAACTTGGGGAATTTGTTAAGCGGTGTTGATGTAATTATTGATGGTACAGATAATTTTGATATTCGATTTATTTTAAATGATCTTTCACATAAGTACAATATTCCATGGATTTATGGATCATGTGTAGGAAGCTATGGCGCTACTTATACGATTATTCCCGGCAGAACGCCATGTTTGCATTGTATCCTAAAAGAAGTTCCTGCTGGAGGGGCAACATGCGATACAGCAGGGATTATTAGCCCAGCTGTTCAAATTGTTTCTGCTTATCAAGTGGCAGAAGCATTCAAAATTCTTGTCGATGATTTTTCCATGCTGAGAAACACTTTTTTGTTATTTGATGTGTGGAGCAACCAGCATCATTCTATTAAATTGACGAAAATGAAAAAAGAAGGCTGCTTAACCTGTGGAACAATGAGGACATACCCTTATTTATCGTACGAAAATCAGATGAAAACAGAGGTATTATGCGGGCGGAATACAGTTCAGATTAGACCTTCCAGAAGTATAGGATATAGCTTTGATCAAATGGAAAAACGATTATGCGTTCATGGCAAAGTAGCTAGAAACCCTTATTTATTATCTTGCCAGCTTCAGAATTATCGTTTGGTTATATTTAGGGATGGACGTGTGTTTATTCACGGAACCAATAGTATACAGCTTGCTAAAAGTCTTTATCATCGTCTACTAGGCTAAGAGAAAGGATTGAAATTGATGGCAGAAAAACGCACCCCTATTTCTGTAGATAAATGTGTACGTAAAGTAATGCGATATGCTAAGAATGGTAAGAAGGAAATGATATCCCTTGAATTGGCTTATGGCCGGTTTTTGGCGGAAGACTTGATCGCGGATCATGATATTCCCGCGTTTGACCGTTCGCCATATGATGGATTTGCCATTAGATCAGAAGATACAGAAACGGCTGCTTCCCATCATCCAGTGTCATTAAAAGTGGTGGGAGAAATTGGTGCCGGTACAGTTTTTAATGGACAAGTTGGAGCATTTGAAGCTGTTCGAATTATGACTGGTGCTCAGATTCCTGAGGGCTGCAGTGCTGTAGTAATGCTTGAATTAGCAAGAGAATACACAGAAAGTAATCAAAAGTTTATTGAAATTAAACGTTCTTTCAAAAAAGGAGACAACATCTCCTTTAAAGGAGAAGATACAAAAGAAGGAACAATTTTGGCAAAGAGAGGTACATATATCAATCCAGGTATTGCAGCATTATTAGCAACGTTTGGATACAGCAAGGTACCTGTTGCCCAAAAGCCTGTAGTAGGAGTTTTAGCTACTGGAAGTGAACTTCTGGAAGTAAATGAACAGCTTGCGCCTGGGAAAATTAGAAATAGCAATGCTTATATGATTTTTTCACAAATTGAAAGAGCTGGCGGAAAGGTCAAGTATTTTGGAAAATTAAAAGATGATTTTGATAGCTGTTTTATGGCTGTCAAAAATGCTTTAGCTAAAGCGGATATGCTTATTACAACCGGCGGAGTATCAGTGGGAGACTATGATTATTTACCAGCTATTTATGATAAATTGGGAGCTTCTGTCCTTTTTAATAAAGTGTCGATGAGGCCTGGAAGTGTAACAACTGTTGCACAATTGAATGGAAAACTATTATTTGGCTTATCAGGAAATCCATCTGCTTGTTATGTTGGATGTGAATTATTTGTTCGCCCAGTCATTCGGCTGTCCTTATTTAATGACCAGCCGCATCTCAAAAGAGAAAGTGCCTGGCTGGGAGAGGATTTTACAAAACCCAATCCGTTTACCCGATTTATAAGAGGAACACTCTCCTATGATAAAGGGAAGTTAATTGTTTCTCCTTCAGGCTTTAATAAATCAAATGCCGTCTCCTCTTTAGCCAGAGCTGATGTCCTTATTGTTCTTCCAGGAGGAACGAGAGGATATCAAAAGGGAATGCTTGTGGATATTTTATTACTAGAGGATGCAAAAGGAAGTGAATGGCCTTGGGAGAACATTGTCCCATCCTACAGGTTGTAGGATTCCAAAACAGCGGCAAAACAACCTTAATGGAAAAACTAATTATTAGAGCCACACAAGAAGGATTAAAGGCTGCATCAATTAAACATCATGGGCATGGAGGAGTTCCAGATGACATATGTTTTTCTGAATCTAAAGACAGCATACGGCATGATAAAGCAGGAGCTGTCGTTTCTAGTGTAGAAGGAGATGGGATCTTACAATTATCTGCTAAGATTGGCAATTGGAAACTTGAGAAAATGATTGAGCTATATAGTTTTTTTTCCATGAATGTCATTTTCATTGAAGGATATAAAAAGGAACATTATCCAAAAGCGGTGATGATTCGAAGCGAAAAGGATCTTTCATTGCTCCATTCGCTGACAAATATTAAGTGTGTGATCAGCCATATTAAGTTAGATAGGGAGACGTTAAAAAAATATAGAGTTTTTCAATTATATAAATCACAATTAATACTTCGTCGTGTTTAAGTGATCCCTTTTCTTGTCCATACTGTTCCTAAAAGAAACCCTTAAAGGAGCGGATGAAGATGGGAAAAGGACTAGTAATTACCAATAA
>Ga0182738_1000908_pt1 | contig 39248 bp, 31 predicted proteins | sample eDN5th30CBELigMG_FD_128876 | JGI IMG/M metagenome (GOLD analysis project Ga0182738, IMG submission 128876) | Enriched Miracle-Growth compost microbial communities from Emeryville, California, USA - eDNA 5th pass 30_C BE-Lig MG (version 2)... ...
CCACACAGCTTCATTGAAACCTTTGACAGCCCGGCAAGCAACAAAATTCGACCAATTTTCGCCCACCACACCCATTCGTCGCTCACACTCGAATTTTCCACCTACTTTTCTGACGCACACCCTTCTGCCGCCATGTCCGGAAGCGAGCTTGTGCTGATTGACAATTCCTAACAGAATGAAAGCGATCATCGTTCTTGACAAGTTGTTCCGGTCTGAGGCACAAGACTTTCGCAGTATTGAAAATGGCATGGACGGGCGAAGCTTCTGCCGAGCCGCAAACGAAGGAAAGTGTGACTTTTCATGCGGCTCAGCAGGAGCTTCGCGCTTCCGGAAGTTGCCCATTGTGAAACAGGCAACAGCCCTGGTCTGAGGCAGAGCAGGCATTCGTTTTGTGTGATGAAATGCAGCCTTTAGCATGACAGATTGATGTGACCTCGTGGCCTGTTGGAGTTTGAGTCATGATGGACAAGATCTCAGCCAGTCGTTCCAAGTCTGATCAGATGGAGAATCCCCGACCTCTGACCTCTCGCCGTCACTGCACTTCAAACCTGGAAGGGCTGTCGGTAGACAAGATTTCGAATCGGGGATGGCGATCTCTGGCCTGTTGCCTGCTCTGGTTGGCAGCCATGGCGGCGGCTCCTCGGCAACTTCGAGCTGATGAGACCCCTCAAGCGGCGCTGCAGTCCGCGATTGTCCCCTGGGCTCGCATCCTGACGGGGGCAGAGAAGAACTATCTGATCCGCGGTGAATTGACGATTCCGATTAAAGGCCAGGAGCAGGAGGTTCATCTGTACTTGAATCGCCAGGGGGCTGAAGGCTTCGACCTGGAGATCACCCATCAGGATTATGCGGTCGAGTTGCGGCGGCGAGAGACAGGTTTCGCCCTGATTCTCCCCAGACATCGAGTGGTCTATCTCGGACAAGGCGAGATGACATCCCCGGACACCCTCGATCCGGATCGGTTCCTCAAGATGATTTGCGGGCCGGGAACACAAGCTTCGTTATATCTTCCCATGCTGGCACCGGAGCAATCCCAGGCTCTGGCCCAACTGGCCGTTTCTCTGGCGGGGCTTAAGTTTGATGCGGAGCAGAAGTGCTACCGCGCGGGAGATCGCTGTTCGTTGGAGCTCTTGCCGAATCAAACCGGTTTCCAGGTCCGAACCAGGCAGGCTTTGATCCAACTCACCTGTGATTCGCCCGTCGAACTGCGATCATTGATCGACTTTGAAGGTCTGCAGGTTGTGCAATTGCCTCGTGCAGAACTGGAATCTCAAATCGCTCGTGGTTGCTGCCGGGGAATGGAATTGGCGCTCCCCTCCATGTTGCTGACAAATCCCCCTCAACAGGACCGGAAATTACCGCATGGAGAATTACGCTGGATCAACAATCAGCGTGTCGTCCTGCTCAGCGGAACTCCTGAAGAAATTGGGACCGCTCACGGTCAGTTGCTGCAGACGGAATCGTTGCGTTGTCTGGATTCGGTTTTAAATGTATTTGGCACGCTGCAGACAATCCGGACGGGTCGCTGGTTTCGCCACGATCTCCATGCCGCAGCCGAACGACTGCTGCCGCATATTCCCGAACGGCATCGACGGGAAACCCGGGCCTTGGCTGCCAGCCTGAATCTTGACCCCCAGTTTGTGGAAGAATTGAACGTCTTTCCCGAGTTGTTCCACTGTTCCGGCTTTGCCGTTTTCGGGTCTGCGACGGAATCGGGCAAACTCTATCATGGGCGCGTGCTGGACTATATGACGATGATCGGCCTGCAGGATTGTGCGGTGACATTCATTATTGTCGGGGAAGACCAGATTCCTTTTGCGAACGTGGGCTACGCCGCCTTCATCGGCAGTGTCAGTGGGATGAATGCCCAAACCATTTCATTAGGGGAAATGGGGGGGCGCGGCGAAGGGGCCTGGGATGGCGTTCCCATGGCCACATTGATGCGGCGGGCATTGGAAGAATGTTCCACGCTGGACGAAGTGATGGAACTCTGGAAAGAGAACCCGCGCACGTGTGAATATTTCTATGTCTTTGCAGAAGGCAAGACGCGCCGGGCCGTTGGTGTGGCAGCCCGGCCGGACTCCATCGAATTTGTCCGACCGGGGGATGCGCATCCGCTACTGGGACCGGGAATCCCGGATGCGGTGGTTCTATCTGCCGGTCAGCGACTTGCAGCCTTGCGGGCCCGTGTGCAGGAGAAACATGGGCAGATCGATGCGGAAACCGCCAAGTGGCTGATGTGCCGTCCCGTCGCCATGGAGTCGAATCTGCACAATGTGCTGTTCGTTCCGGAAGATGGCGATTTCTATGTGGCAAACGCCGACCACGCCCATCCCGCAGCGGATCGTCCTTATTCCAGGCTAAACCTGAACGAACTTCTTCAGACGATGCCGAAATAAGGCTTGGACAAGAGAAGGAAAAGGGGCGAGGGAAAAACCGGCAAGTCATGGAGTTTTCCGACCCCGGATCCCCGACCGCTTGCCGCCACCGGACTTCGAACTGGGAAGTACTGTCATCCCCGTTTCCTGAATCTCTCGCTCCTTCAATAATGCCTGTTGCAACGACCTTGTCGTTTCTGCCGGCGCACTTGTTGGAGCGTCTCATTACGATCGCTATATTCGAATCTTCTTCCCCGGATTGGGTCTGTTTCCAGATCATCCCCGACGGCCTATCCGTTTCAGGAACGAAAAAAAACTGTCCTGACCAGGGGCTTCTTTGAGCATCTCGGTTTTCCAGTGCTAGAGTTGCAGCGGATCACTTTCACCGCAGGCCTGATGCAGCACACATTTGCTTTGCATCGTCGCAACTGACGCAAGATACTGGAGCCGCCCATGGGCAATTTAAAAGGTCATAGCCGAAACACATTTCGCGATGGTGTCGCGACAAAAGGCTCCAGTAGCTTTGTCGGACTCTCTGATGCTCAACTGGAAGAACATCTCAATGTAGCCCGATATGGCAGTTTCATATTGACAGATGCAGTGCGGCCAGCTTTTGATCTGGCGGTTGTGCCCAGCGCCGGCTGGCGTCGCGATACATACCGTGATAAGGAAACCGGCATCGATGTGCCAGTCATCATGGCGGCACAAACACGAACCCGGTTGTTTGATCTGTTCATCGAACTTCTCAATCCGTTGGGAGACGAAGTGGACGTGGTGCTGGAGACCAGTCACTCCACTGGAAACAACGGGCACCATGATCTTTATCGGGAGCAGATTGATCTGCCCATCCTGAAAAGCCTGCTGTACGACTTCGAAGACTCCATTTTGAACGACGGTTGCGTGGGGATTGCCGTTTTGAATCCACGCATCCCCATGGAAGTGCAGTTCGATGAACACAAACTCCTCATTATGTACGGGCATGACCTGGAACCGTTCGAGGAAATCCTGAATCAGAACAAACTCTTCCAAAGCGAAACACTCAAGTTCATCACCGAAGCCGAGCACATTCATTCCTCCACTGATGAAATGACAGAAAACTTTGACGAACTGCGTTATCGCCTGGGGGTTGAAGGCGACCTTGGCTGACCGGAATAGAAATCCGCGCGAGAGCGCATTCACCCCCGCATCAACCGCGTTCTGCCATGCGGCGAGTTGCATTTCACCAGTCGAAACTCGTGCTGCGCGGGCTCAGAGCAGGGCAACTTGCTCTTAACCATCCCCCTCTCACCTCCAACTCTCAGACGACATCATGACAATGAAGAGTCTTTATCGCTGTCACGCATTATTCGCCCTGTGTTGTGGGTGGTTCTTGTGGAGTCTCCCGGTTGCTGCTGCAGAAACACCATGGGTCAGTACGGTCCGCAGTTCGGGTCAGCATCCGATTGAAGTGGCCCGGTTTGGACAGGGAGCACAGAACGTCTTGATCGTGGGGTCTCTGTTTGGAAATGAGCCGGAAAGTCTCGAACTTCTGGATGCAGCCAGCATGCTCTCACGTGAGTATCCTCCTCCGGAGCCGATCACGTTGTTATTTGTCCGTACGCTGAACCCCGATGGAGTTGCCGAACATGTGCATACGAACTCCAACGGAGTGGATCTGAATCGAAACTTTCCGTCCCGCTATTTCACGACCGTCCCCAATCGATTGACCGGTCCTCAGCCTGCCAGCGAAGTTGAAACCCAGTATATGCTGCGTATTTTTCAGGAATATCAGCCGGTCCGTGTCGTGCATGTGCGAAGCGGCTTTGGGGAACATCCGTTCGTGACTGTGAATCGTGCCTGGCTGGCAAACGGAGAAACGCCGCAATTGCCGGAACGAATTGGAATGGGATTCTTCGATCAGTCTTATAAAGCCGGCTCGCTGGAAGAATATGCGGATCATGAATTGAAGACTTCGGTCGCCACAATCGTTCTGGCAGCACGAGGAGGAAAGCAGATGAACGCCGGCGAACTGCTGCGGTTCGTGACCGGCAACCTGACCACATCCCCACAGGAAAGGTCATTGGCCCGCCAAAATCCGCAGGCTGGTTCAGCGCGAACACCTTCAGGACCAGGATCGACTCACGGAGTCGAGGCTCGACCTGCCGCCGACGGCACTCGCAAAGAAGTGGAATTCCTTCCAACTCCGCCGGAATACAAGACGACCTCACGGCCCGGTCAGACGAACGATCCCCGCTATTTCGAACTCCCCGCACCACCACATTAAAGCAACCTGCATAGTCAAGTGGGCGACAAGGGTTTCCGAAAACGATCATTGGTCGACAAAACAGGAAAAAAGTGTCTCCCATTCGATAAGCAATAAACTTTCGCAGGGTCGCCCTTGGTGCAAAATGGAAAGAAAGATGGTTCTGCTGATGAACCATGGAAATACCATGGTCGTCGTCAGCGCGGGGCTGTGGCTGTTTCCTGTTTGAGAGCAGTGATTCTCCGTTTGAGATCGGCTTCAAATTCATCACCTCGTTCGGCAAATGGTCGAGCGTCCAGATACCATCGCCCCCAGTGCAGAATCAATTCGCGGTGCCAGCCGGCAATGACTTCGTTTTTCTGGATTTCCGGAGTGCCGGGTAGTAAGTTGGCCAAAGGATCTTCTGCTTCGCCGAATCCATTTGGCCTGCGACTCAGCCAGCATAACGCGTTGCGAGCTTCGATCATGACTCCCAGGTCCGGATCGTCCAGTGAGTTGATAAGAAGGGTTCCCAGATCCAACCGATCTGTACGGCCAATGGCCCAGATGGCACTGCGACGGACTTCTGCATTGGAGTGACGGGCCAGGTCTTTCAGCAGGTCGACCTGGCCGACCAGAGACCGACGATCACCAATTTGAATCTGCTCGACAAGTTGTTCCTGAACCTGGTCGAGAGGAATTTCTCCGGTCGATTGCAAGGCAGCCAGTAATTGATCAAGCGGCGGAACGGGCTGGTTCTGTCCACGAATTGTTCTGCCGTTGAGCTGAACAGCAACCAGATCATCCGGGAGACCTCGTCCTCCCGCCAGAAGTCCTTCACCAAATCCAGGCTCCACTGTGGAACGCTGCAAGACCTTGGCTGTGGCCCGTACCAGAAACAACACCGCAAAAGCTGTGTCCCGGACCGAAGCCCCCTGTCCCAATTGCACGGAACCATCTGCCTGTTGTCTCTTCAAGAGTTCTGCAGAACTGGACTGATACCAGTCTCGTTCTCCCAGCAAGGAAACGTTCGCCAGCGCCGCCATCCGTTCCAGTGAGTACAAGTAATATCCCTGAAACGAGCCCGCTTCCGGATTCAATGGGGAATAACGGGCAACGACAAATCCATATGCCTTGCGGACAGCTTCAATGGCGGCCTGGGGAATAGCTGCTCGCCGTTCAACCGGCTTTTCCTGTAACTTGACTTCCTCCAGAATGCCAAATTTTTTGACAACCGGAGCTTCCACCTGCTTCACCCGGTTCTGTTTGAGAGGCTGCAGGTCCGGGGCCAGATGTAACATGGCAATATGCATGCTGGCCACGCCGTTTACCGTCATGTTTAAGGTGGAATTGCTGCCTGCGAGATTGGCTGTCGCGGAAGGAAGATAGGCATAACCTCCATCGGGGTTTTGAGACTTCACATGCCAGTCGAGGACCCGCAGCCAGACGCCGGGGTCAATCTTGATTCCACTTCGTTCCACAGCCCACAGGCCCAGACAGGCATATTGTGTCACACTGGTGTCCCCGACAGATCCCGGGCGAACGGGCGTATCAGGATATTCCCAGCCCCCCGTACTCAATTGGTGACGGAGCAGATAATTCGCAATCACCTGTACTTGCGGTCGGTAACGCTCGCCTCCCGTATCGACCAGAAATGTGGCGTCCAGTGCGGCAGCATAAATGGATGCGTTTCCGTCCATCGGCTGATATTGACCACCCGCGCAGCGATCTTGAATGTCCTTAAGTGCTCCCTGCAGCGCCGGAGTCTCCAGCGGCGTACCAGCTTTGAATAATGCCAGCGCGACCAGCGTTTTGTGACCACCTCGCACATCCGACAGATGGGCTTGCAGATAAGGCAGGCTGCGATCAATGGCCGCCCGGATTACAGGAGATTCTTCCGCGTTCGCTGGCAGACAGCACATCCACACCCACACCGTGAGCAGCATCCACGAACCTGCTCGCGGCTGAGCACCTGCGTCGAACGGTGAAAAACTTCGCACGGTCTTCTCCCGCGAGGGGAATGTTTCCAAATCTCACACGTGATTCCGTTTCATGATCTTAAAGCAATCGGACCGTTGAGGCGCTGAAAAACAGACATTTTAGTGCCGCGAACAAAACCTCCCGGACAAGGAACGTTTCCTTTCCACGAGCAAGTTCGCTGCAAGTTTTGTGAGGGCTTCTAAGTCTTAGCTTAGGGCACATTCACCTTGTACAGGCCGCGATCCACCACACGGCAGGTTGCGTTTCATCAGTCGAGACCCGTGCTGCGCGGGCTCAGGCTGGAGCAACTTCCTCTTGAAGAGACTTCATGGCCGCAGGCCGTTTGGTCTTTGAATCCTCGTCGTCGCTGTGCTGCAGACCTGGAAGTACGGTCAGTCTTTGAGGCAGGCGGTCCATTTCAGCACGGGATGGCGGGCGGCGCTCACTTCGTCCGGACGGCGTACGGGGGTGTTATGGGGGGCTTCGCGGAGCATTTCCGGATCTTCATTGACGATCTGATGGAGCACTTCCACAAAGGCGTCCAGCGTTTCCCGGGATTCGGTCTCGGTGGGCTCGATCATCAGAGCTTCGGGAACCACCAGCGGAAAGTAAACCGTGGGGGCATGATAACCGTAGTCGAGGAGTCGCTTGGCGATCTCCATCGCGCTGATCCCTTTCTCATCTTTCAGCCTTTTGGCGGAAGCCACAAATTCGTGCATGCAGTATTGGCCATTGGGAACCGGTAAAATGTCCTGCAGTTTAACCCGCAGATAATTGGCATTGAGCAATGCGTGTTCGGAAACCTCGCGTAAGCCCTGTGCCCCCAGCGTTCGCAAGTAGAAGTATCCCCTCATCAGGATTCCAACATTTCCGAAGAAGGTGCGGACACGTCCGATGGATCTGGCGGGGGAGGAAAGCTGATATCCCCCGGACTGGTCTTGAGTCACGACCGGCCCGGGCAGATAGTCTGCCAGAAAAGGTTTGACGGCAATGGGACCTGCCCCCGGCCCCCCTGCTCCGTGTGGTCCGGTGAATGTTTTATGCACGTTATAGTGCATCATGTCGCCGCCAAAATCACCCGGCCGGGTCACTCCCAGAATGGCGTTCATATTGGCTCCGTCAATATAAACCAGACCTCCGGCAGCGTGCAGAATCTCGCACATCTGTTTGATATCTTTTTCAAACAGTCCCAGCGTATTTGGATTGGTGATCATAAAGACGGCGGTTGTCTCGTCGACATTGGCGCGAAGTTCTTCCAGATCGACAAAGCCGTTTTTCGTGGGCCGCATCTGTACGCACTCAAACCCTGCCAGCGCGGCACTCGCGGGATTGGTGCCATGGGCACTGGCCGGAAAGATCACTTTCGTTCGCTTTTCACCTCGATCGCGAAAATAAGCTGCTGCGATAAGCAGCGCGGAAAACTCTCCCTGAGCACCGGCAGCCGGTTGCAGAGAGACGGCTGGTAAACCGGCAATTTCACCCAGGATGTTCTGCAGTTCGAACAGCATCTGCAGCATTCCCTGAGAATCTTCCTCGCGATGGTAAGGGTGCAAGTCCCCGATTCCGTGCAGCCGGGCCAGCCGCTCATGCCGCTTGGGGTTGTACTTCATCGTACAACTTCCCAGCGGATAGAAATGTGTATCAACACACATGTTTTTGGTCGAGAGATTGACGAAATGCCGGACCACATCCCCTTCCGCCAGTTCCGGAAGCGGTGGCAGAGTGGTCGACAGGGCCGATGCCGGCAGGAGGTCCGCAAGTGGTCTGGCAGGCACATCGCAGCCGGGTAAAACCGCAGCCCGACGACCGGAAACCGACATATCGAACAAAGACTGTGTCGCGAGAGTGTTTCGCATCATGAATTCTTTTGAGAGCAGTTGGCTCTGGCCTGTGCCCGCACTGAAGACGTTTCGTTTTCAGAAATGTTGTTCTGCGCGTGGCGGATCGGGATTAGTAATGAAGTGCTTCAAACAGGGAGAGGGGAACCGGAACAGGGAAAAGATCATCGTTGATGCTCTTCCCCGCTCTTCTTATTTGCTGCCGACCGGCTGCAACGAATGCACCAGTGTCTCGATCTGTTCTTTCGTGCGGGCCTCTGTCACCGCAACCAGCAGGCAGTTCTCCAGATCTTTGGAAAGACCGGGAAAACGTTTGAGTTCGGGACCGATATCGAAGCCTGCCTGCCCGGCAAGCTGGAGCATCTCTTCCACCGATCGCCCTTGTACTTCCAGCACAAACTCTTTGAAAAACGGGGCTGGAAACTTCAACGTCAGCCCCGGAATTCTCTGCAGTTGATCAGCGGCATAATGGGCTTTCTGGCAGCACAATTCGGCTGCTTCCCGCAGCCCTTGCGGCCCCAGCAGCGACAGATAGACCGTGGCTCGCAACGCCAGCAGACCTTGATTCGTGCAAATATTACTGGTTGCTTTGTCACGACGAATATGTTGTTCGCGAGTCTGTAACCCCAGGGCGTAACAGACTTTTCCATCGCGGTCCCTGGTCTGGGTGATGAGCCGGCCCGGCATTTTTCGGACATGCTCATCGCGGCAAGCCAGCACTCCCAGGTAAGGACCGCCATATTGCAGGGGAATCCCCAATGACTGACCTTCCGCCACGGCGATATCCGCCCCATAGTCTCCCGGACGCTGCAGAATGCCGGTGCTGATGGGATCGAACGAAACCACTGCCAAAGCCCCCTGACGCTTGGAGATTTCGCATAATGCTGCTGCGTCTTCCAGGTTTCCAAAGAAATTGGGATGTTGAAAGATCAGGCAGGCGGTCTCTTCGTCCACCAGTTCCGCAGCCCGTTTCAAATCGGTGCAGCCATTGATCATGGGAATCGTGACAACTTCAACCTGAAGATCACGTGTATAGGTTTCTACGATCTGGCGATATTCGGGATGAACCGCTTCAGAAATCGCAATCTTGCCATGACGACCATGCACACGCATCGACATGAAAGCAGCTTCGCTGACGGCGGTGCCTCCTTCATACAGGCTGGCATTGGAGACATCCAGACCGGTCAATTGACAGATCAGCGTCTGAAATTCAAAGAACGCCTGCAACGAACCCTGGCTGGCTTCCGGCTGATAAGGAGTATACGCCGTGTAGAATTCTCCACGGCTGGTCATTTCATCCACCACAGCGGGAACGAAATGGTCGTAGGCTCCTCCTCCCAGAAAGCAGACGCGGTCTGCCATGTTTTTCGAGGCCAGTTTTCGAACGTGCTGTTCCAGTTCCAGTTCGGTCAGGGCAGGAGGGAGATCGAGATCGCGTCGCAACCGCAGTTCATCCGGCACCTGTTGCAGCAGCGTCTCAATGGATTCGACACCAATGGCCTGCAACATCTCCTGCTGTTGAGCGGACGTACTGTATAGATAGGCCAACTTACTTTTCTCCTCTTGCCGGATGCGGATCTCTGGAACCAGGCAATCTTGATCACACGGTCTTGATTTCACAATCCGACCGCCCCGCCAGATTTAAAATGAATTGAATTAAATCGTAAATCCTGACAGCAAATGGTGTTTCAGCAACGAAACACCCACATCTCAGCCCGGACAGAGGACCGATGTTCCGGGATTCTATTTCGCAACGCCTTCCATCGCCAACCATCACCGCATCTTTGAGAATCTTCGAGAACAGTCTCGAAATAAAGTCCTGATCATGGAGACAGGGACTCGACACTGGCCCCTGCGGGGTGAATGCGCTCTAATCTGCTCTGCGTTGAGAGCGCATTCATCGCGTACAGGCCGCGATCCGCCACGCGGCGAGTTGCGTTTCATCAGTCGAGACGCGCGCTGCACGGGCTCAGGCCGGAGCAACTTGCTTCAAGACAGGTTCAATCACTTTCAGGAAAACGTTTAACATGGCACTGGAACAGCATTCTGCGGAGATGGCTCTGGCACAGGCAGCCGCCAAGGCAGCGGGAACGTTGCTTTTGGAGTATCAGCAAAGTGGATTCACCATCCGCGAGAAACGCACCAGTGATCTGGTTTCCGAAGCGGACATTGCTTCGGAGAAGTTGATTCTCGATCAGATCCGTGCCCGGTTTCCGGACCATACCATTCTGGCGGAAGAATCACGGACGGAACTGCAGGCGGGGGATGTTCCCGAACATCTGTGGATTGTGGATCCGCTGGACGGGACGACAAACTTTGCACATGGTATTCCGCACTTTGCCGTTTCTATCGCCTATTACCGACAGGGCATTGCAGAATGCGGCGTGGTGTTCAATCCAGCCCGGAATGACTGGTACGTTGCGGCTCGCGGCGCAGGCGCATGGTATCAGGCCGAACGTCTGCAGGTCGGCCCTCAGCAAAGTTTAACGGACTGTCTGGTAGGGCTGGGGTTTTATTATGATCGCGGTGCCATGATGGAGGCCACGCTCGCCACGATTCATCAGCTTTTCAAAACCGGTATTCATGGCGTGAGAAGATTTGGAACAGCTTCGCTGGATTTGGCCCATGTCGCCCGTGGTTTCTATGGAGTCTATTTCGAATATCAGCTCTCCCCCTGGGACTTCGCAGCTGGACGTTTGCTGGTGGAGGAAGCCGGCGGAAAAGTGACCACCGCACGCGGAGACGCGCTCCCCTTAAAGACAGGCAGCGTTCTGGCATCCAATACATCTCTGCATTCCAGGATGCTGGAAATCATCCAGCAGACGGCTGGAGACTTCTTCTCATAATGCTGGAGCAAGTTGCTTTGACCTTGGCCCCGCGCAGCGCGCGTTTCGACTGGTGAAACGCAACTCGCTGCGTGGCGGAACGCAGTCTTTACGGGAGTCATGCGATCTACGGAGTCATGCGATCGACATGGGTACCAGTTCTCGTCGGAACGGTGTCTGTAGCCGTGTTTTGCTATGCAAAGAATAATCTTTTATCGATCGAAATTTGTGGAATCGCTAGAATTTTTCCACCATTGACGGATCAGGCTGATCGCTTCTTCACGGGTGGCGATCTCCCGATTTAATTGGGCATCCCGAATCGCGATCAGCCAATCCTTGAATCGCGGTCCAGCGGGAATTCCCAGATTAAGCAGGTCATTTCCAGTCAGAAGCGGGACCGGATGAATTTCTTCTGCTGGGGTCCGTTGTAGAAATTCATCGATCCAGGGATAAGCTTCTCCACAAAGCCCGTCCACCCGGTCTGCCGTCCGTTCCAGTTTCAGCAGGTCCGCAAAATTCGGATGGCTGACAATCCGTTTGATCTGTGCCAGCGAACTTTGAGGCAGCGTACGCAAACTGCCTTTGTTTGCCACCAGCCAGGAGATCTGGTTTGTTTCCGCATTCGAAAGTTTCATACGCCGGCAGATCTGAAAAACAGTCCCGACGGCTTCCACGCTGGAGGACGCAGCTTGATGTGAAGATAACGGCATGGGGGAAGGGACGTCTCGCAGAACAGCCGCCAGCCCCAACGGAAACGTGGCTTCTTCCAATGCTTCGAGTAAGAGCAGTCGACGGCTCCAGCAACTGTCCCCCGCTGCAATTGTCTGCTGGAGAACTTCCGGCAGAATGACGTTCAACAGGCCCAGTTCACAGCTCAGCTGCATGGCCCGTGCGCGGTGCCTGCCCGCCAGCATGCGGCGAAATTCCTGTGCGATGCGCTCGGCACTGACGATCTGAATCTGATCCGCCATGCCGGTCACAGCATTGGCGGTTTCCAGCTCTAAAGTAAACTCCAGTGACGCGGCAAATCGGACCGCGCGCAGCATTCGTAACTTGTCTTCCACCATCCGGGCCGTGGGGTTGCCGATGGCTCGCACGATGCGGAGTTGCAGGTCTTTTTCTCCCCCGACAAAGTCATGCACTTTCTGGGTAAGGGGATCATAGAACATGCCATTTATGGTGAAGTCCCGTCGGCTCGCATCTTCTTCGGCGGTGCAAAACTCCACGGAGGAAGGCCGCCGTCCGTCTAAATAGTCTCCTTCGCGGCGAAACGTGGCGACTTCGACCGATTCACCGGTGCCTTTCGCTCCCAGAACAATGACGACGCCAAAACTTTCACCAACTGCCAGAGACCTGCGCGCACCAAAGAGTGTTCGCACCTGCTGCGGGGTGGCGTTGGTGGCAATATCATAATCCTGCGGAGCCTCACCTCGCAGATAATCTCGTACGCATCCGCCCGCCCAGTAGGCAACATAACCTTCCTGAGTAAGTTGACGAACAACTTGTGTCGCAAATTCTGCAGACATAATGAGACTTCGGAGTGCACTCATCTCGTACGGACCGCGTTCTATCACACTGCGGGCAGCTTTTCACCTCTCGTAGCACACATCAATGCGAGCCCGGAGCAGGGCAATCTGCCCGGAAGGCATGAGAGCACATGCATTCCGTCACCATTTTTCTACCGGGCCGTTCGGGACTTTGATCAATGCGGTGGGAACACGGGAAATACGGGCTCCATGCCGCCGGCGAATCTGTTCCACAATGCCATCGAATTCGGCAAGCGATTCAAACCGGCGCAGGCAGTCTTCCAGATCATCGGGAATTCCCAGTTGCTGGCCATACCAGGCAGCGAATTTCCGAAAGAGTCGGCAACTGAAGAGTCCGTGCTGCTCCACCATGTAATAGAAATGCTTTTTCAGAAACTGGATTTGAGCCTCAGCAGTGGGAGTTTGAGAAACCTGTTCGCATCTTTTTGATTGCAATCTGGAAAAGATCCAGGGGTCCAACAGTGCTCCCCGCCCGATCGCCACAGCCGGACAACCAGTGATCTGCCGCATGTGGCGGGCATCGTCCGGAGTACGAATATCTCCGTTGCCAATGACCGGGATGCGTTGCACGGCATGGACAACATCGCGGATGCCATTCCAGTTCACGCTGCCGCGAAATCCCTGTTGCCGTGTGCGTCCATGAATCGTGATGGCCGCCACCCCCAGTTGTTCAAACTCATGAGCCAGTGCGGGAGCGGTGATCTGCTGCTGATCCCATCCCAGCCGCATTTTCACCGTGACCGGAATCTTCACAGCCTGGACAACTGCGTTCACGAGTGAGCAGGCGCCGTTGGAATCGCACATCAGCCGGGCGCCACCCCCTTGGCCGTTCACCTTTGCCATAGGGCATCCCATATTGAGATCGACCCCCTGATAACCCTGGTCTTCCAGCCAGCGGGCAGCTGCCACCAGGTCACCCGGGATTCCCGAGAAGATTTGAACGGAAAGAGGAGTATCGTCCGGGCTGGTCTGAATCAACTCGCGTGATTTGGGATGACCTGACAGCAACAAGGTGGCCTGCACCAGATCCGTGGTCGCCAGCCCCAATCCGCCCAGTTCTCGTATCGCTCGGCGAAAGGCCAGATGGGTATACCCGGCCAGCGGCGCCAGAAAGTAGCGACTCGAAAACACTCGATGACCGATTTGTAGTGGAGATTCATCCACAATTACATTCCTGACAATATCGCGTTATCACGTTCTTTGCTGCAAGGTTTGGAGCGTCTCACTCCCGCATTGTCCGTCGTGTGTATGGAGACTCGCGGAGAGAATCCAATGATTTATCGTTTCGCTGCAAGACGACAGCGAAACGATAAATCGGTCGATACGGGGTGAATGCGCACTATCCGACGTCCAATTCCAGTGTGTTGAAACGCATCCTACTGCCTCGTCTACTCGAAAAATTGGGGTTCACCTCAACGCAAAGTCCGACAACGGAGGACGTTCGTGATGAGCACTCCAAATCCAAGCTCTGACAGGTCACTACGAAAACTCCCTGGTCGCGAATGTGGTTGAGGCGGCGGAACCTGCCGACGTCAGCGCGGGGAATCGCGGCTCCAGACGAAAGAGACAGGACATCACCACGCGCGCCTTCTTCCATCGTGAGAGATGAATCCGCCGGGAGAAAACATCGAAATCGGCTTTCTCGATTTCTCGCAGCAACGACGTATAAAGATCGAAAAACGCCAGAAAGATACGTCGCCCGGGGACGGACAATTCTTCATGAAGCGGGAAAGCGTCTCGATAGTACGACCAGGCACGATCGACCTGAAACCGCATCAGATCGCGAAAACGGGAGTTCGTGACTCCTTGCCGCAGCTCTTCCGGAAGATAGCCGTAGTCTTGTAATTCTTGGTGGGGAAGATAGATGCGCCCCCGCTGGACGTCTTCTTTCAAGTCTCGAAGGACATTCGTCAATTGAAAGGCTGTCCCGCAGGCGAGGGCTGCGGGGAGCGGTTCGGAGCCTCGATATCCCCAAATCTTCAGGCAGCACAAACCCACCACTCCAGCCACCTGGTAGCAGTAGTGTTCCAGCTCAGGAAATGTCTGGAATGTTCGGGGGCTCAAATCTCCCTGAACCCCATGAATCACTTCCAGCAGGTATGCAGGGGGGATCTCCCGACGCTGGACCACGTCTCCCATTGCAATGAGAATGGGCTCAGAAACCGTCTGCCCCGCCAGTGCCGACTGCAAGTCACTTTGCCATTGCTGCAGCTGTTCTATCCGAACGGGCACCGGGATATTTTCCTGATCACTCAGATCGTCGGTCCGCCGCATGAACGCATAAAGGACGCACATCTGGCGGTACATCTCCCGGGGAAGCGTCTGAAAAGCCAGAAAAAAATTGCTTCGACTTCGTCGTGATAACCGCTCGCAGGCAAGGTAGGCGCTTTCCAGGCTGGGAGACACGACCGATTGCTTTCGGGTTGAAGGAGGGGGAGGTATGGATGACAGGAAGCTGACAATCTGCTGCTGATTTTTTGAAAGGGGCTGTGTGGTTTGAATTTATTGACACTGGAATTGTACAGTGAATGATCGAACAATTCGAATTATCGAAAGCTGATCAATCTGGTAAGGTCAGTCGCCAGGAAAATGTGGGATCGTGCTGTCTCGAAACGGATCGGTGCAGCGGCAAAGTGCAGACTTTGTCTGTTCTGCATCGACCTGCCAGTTGCAGCGTATCAATTCGAACCCTTCAAGAACATTGATTCACCATGCAGATTCATTTCCGTAAACGAACGGACTGCCGGTTTATGCAACGATATTTCCTCACCGCAGCGATATTACTGGGGTTGACGGCCACTGCTTCCGCCACGGAACCGGTGCTGCAATTTCTGGAAGGTTTGCGGAATCGGCAGTATTACGACTCGGCTTTGTACTATCTGGAGGAAGCCGAAAAAAATCCTCTGCTGCCGGCGGATGTCAAAGCCATTCTGGGGTACGAACGGGGCCAGACATTGCTGCAGAGTGCGCGGCAGCTGGCAAATCTGGATGCTCAGCGGCGCCAACTGGACATGGCGCAGGCAGCCTTCGAAGCCTTTGTGAAAGCCTATCCAAATCATGATCTGGCAGGCCGTGCAAACACGGCTCGTGGTCAGATCCTGATGGAAAAGGCCCGCGTGGATATCTGGGATGGGGACAAACCATCAAACGAAGGCAGCCGGGAAAACTTTCGGGAGGCTGCCAGAAAAGGGATCGCAACGGCCCGGGCTATCTTTGACCAGGCGCGGATTCAGCACGAAACCAACTGGAAAAAGTACCCGGCATTCATCCCGGAAGATCAGCCTGCAGCTCGTGTGGAACGCAGTCAGGCCGAAGAACTTTTCATTCAGGCGCAGTTGGATCTGGCTCAGTGTACGTACTGGGATGCTCAAACTTTTGACAAGAAGTCCACGGAACGCATCGAGATTCTCCGTAATGCGGCCGCTGAATTTGAAGCCATTCACCAGAAATATCGCAGCCAGTTGGGAGGACTCTATGCGCGCATCTGGCAGGGACGCTGTTTTGAAGAACAGGGAGATGTGGAAGGAATCCGCATTGCCCTGGGCATCTATGGAGAAATTCTGGAGCATGACGGCACAACGGTTGCCATGCGAAATCTGAAAGACCGGGCACTTCGCTTCCGCCTGATCTGCCTGAACTACCCGGAACGGCATGATTATCAAATCGTGATTCAGGAAGCAGAGGCATGGTTGAAAGAGTCCCGGGAACGGGTCCGGACCGATGTCGGGATGGGGATTCAATGGGAATTGTGTCGGGCACAGGAAGCCATTGGAACAGATCGCAATACTTCAGACATCGTTCGTAAAGCGCTGCTGACTCAGGCACTCAATCGGGCTCGGGCCATCAATCTGTATCCCGGCGAACTGAAGATTCCTTCCTCGGGAATGATTCAGCGTCTGCTGGTGGCCATGAACCGGGACCCTTCCGATCCCAAAGATTTTGATACCGCCTACGGAAATGGAGGTCAGTTGTATGAACAAGTGACCGCTGCCAATGCAAACATCCGTAAACTTCAGGATGAAGGCAAGCAGAAAGAGGCGGTCGAAGCCCATCAGGCGCTGATGGCCATCGCTGCGGAAATGACTCGGATGTACGATTTGGCGCTGCGGCTGGCCACGCCGACAAACGACGTCATCATGACGAACGTGGCCCGGTTGCGTCTTTCTTATGGATATCTGTTGCAACAGCGTTTCTTTGATGCCGCCGTGGTGGCGGATGAGCAGATGCTCCGTTACAGCACCATCTCGCCGGAAGTTGCCAAAGAAGCCGGTTTTCTGGCCATGACCGCGTTTGACAATGCTTATGCGCACGCGCCAGAAGGAGACCGGAAATTCGAAACCGAACGCGTGATTGAAGCGGCCAATAAAATCACCGATCGCTGGCCGGATACAGACCGTGCCAACGACGCCCGCAATACCGTCGCCAAGATTTACTGGAACGATGGCGACCTGCTGACGGCCGCCCAGTGGTGGGAAAAAATTCCGCAAGGAACTGAGCAATATGGAGATGCTCAGGTTCGCGCCGGAAAAGCCTATTGGCGAGAGTATGTGATGGCCACCGCCAGAAGACCGGAAGAAGAACAGGCCTCGCCCGAAGATCTGAACAAGTGGAAGAAACTGGCCATCGATCACTTAACGATCGGCCTGGAGGATGCGGAAAAAAATACTCCCGCAGAGAAAACCCTTTCTGATGACCTCGTCGGGGCAAAGCTGACATTGGTCAGCATTCGCAATCTGGACGGACTTTACAGTTCGGATGGAAAAGAACCTCGTGGAGCACTCGAGTTGCTCACCAAAGATCCACATCCCATTCTCAAAGCGGTAGATGTTCCCAAGGGAACTCCGCGTCCCAAAGATCCCGGCAAAGCAAAAAGCAGGCAGATGGCCAGCTTCGCTTACCAGCAATTGCTCAGGACCCGGGTGGGAATGAAAAATCTGGACGAAGCCCGGAAAGCACGACTGGCACTGGAAGAAGTGGCCGGAGGTGAAGATGGAGCCGCACTTACTCAGGTCTTCGTGGATTTTGGTCGGGAACTGGAACAGGAACTCAGCCGGTTAAAAGCAGCCGGTGACACAAAACGACTGGCCGATGTCCGTGCCGGATTCGAATCCTTTCTGAATGACCTCTTTAAACGAAAGGACGGGCAGTCCTTTTACTCGTTGTTATGGATTGCCGAAACTTACAGCAGTCTGGCGGATTCCTCTCAAGACGACACCACCAAGGGCGCGGAATTTTACAACCGGGCATCGACTGCGTATCGGGCAATTCTGGCTTCGGCCGATGGTGATCCGAACTTTGCCAATCCGCAACAGGTCCTGGCCTGCAAATTGCGTCTGGTGAACTGTCTGCGCGAACAGAAAAATTACACGGACGGGGAAACCGTGCTGATGGAAGTATTGAAGGCCAATCCCAACGCTCCAGATGCACAGTTTGCCGCTGCAGAACTGTACGAAGACTGGGCCAGCAATGGGACCGAAGCAGATAAAGAGAAATTCAAAATCGCCCTGTATGGAAAGAAAGATGCGGTTCACATCTGGGGCTGGACGTATGCGGCCCAGTCACTTCAGCAGGCTGTCTACAGTCAGCCGGGAGGACGTCTGGATCAATTACTCTTTGACGCACGTTACCGGTTGGCGGAAGCCGAACGAAAATACGGCCTGGCACTCACAGACCCTAAAGAATCCAAAGAACATCTTGTCCGCTCCCGGGCGAGTATTACTGGATTTCAACGAATTTCCAAACGCTGGACAGATGAAGAATATCAGCGGTTTAATTCGTTGTATAAATTGGCCCTGGCCGACCTCGGAGAACCGGTTGTGGATCTGCCGCGCCAATTGAGCGATGCAGAGCGAGATCCTGCCGAAACGTCCAGTAACATGAATGTTCAAAAGCAGGAGGTGGCATCAGTTGTCTCTCCGCTGGAGACCGCACCCAAAGCTGCAGCTCCACCGCCACCGCCCAAAAACAATTCGCTGCAGATTATCCTGATGTTGATGCTGGCCGTGGGAGCTGTGGCTGGAATCTACTTCATGACGATCAATCAGAAAAAGAAAAAACCTGCCAAACGCATCGTGGAAGAGGACGGAGAACCATCGCTGGCCACCAGTCCGGTCGGTGCGTCATCAACCAGCCTGGGGGCGGACGGGATTCCAGGCTTTGGTCCAACCGGCGGATTTACGCCCCCAACCGAAGCGACTGCCACCCGGAAAGCAACGAAGCCAGCGGCAACAGGGCCAGCGTTTCCATCATTCGGCGATGCACCTGCTCCCGCGACCCCCAAACCGGCTCCAGGCCGCCCCGCTACCAAGCCGGTTTCAGCAGCTCAACCCAAGAAGCCGGCAACTTCATCCAAGCCGGTCGCCAAACCCGTTGCAGCAGAAAAACCAGGAACGACAGCCCAACCTGCTCCGACAGCCAAATCCGGGACAACCGCCAAGCCTGCCGCGGGAAAAGTTGCTCCCACTGCCAAACCGGCCACGAGCCCCAAACCTGGAGCGGTTCCCGTGAAACCAGGACAGGCGACGGGTTCGCGTCCGGTCGCCAAACCACAAACTCCCGGGACTCCTTCTGCCGCATCGCAGTCGCGTCCTGTTCGTCCCGGTGCGCCGAGAGCAGCAGCCCCCAAGGCGGTTCCCCATCCAACAGGAGAGCCAAAACCTGTTGCCCCACGACCAGTGGAGCCAGCACAGCCCAAACCACCGAAGACGCCTTAGTGTCACTGCGCCGGGCGTTGCCGGACATCGTGTCAATCGAAACCGGACCGACTTATTCGTTTTCCCTGTTCCAGATACGTTATTCCATGAAAATCACCACTGTATTCACCACGTTACTAGTGTGCCTGTCTGCCACAATCGCATTTAGTGCGGACATCGATACGGTCTTTCGTAAGAACGATCCTAAAGGTTTCGGTGGACAGATCACCAAAGTCAGCAAGACAGAAGTGGTCGTGACGCAGAAAGTCGGAAACAAGGAAGAACACTTCCCCGCGAACGAAATTGGTCGTGTGGAATATCAGAATGAACCCCCCGTTTTATCGCTGGTCCGTGGTAATCTGACCAGCGGACATTATGCGGAGGTTCTGACAGGTTGCCAGGAAGCTTCCGCCGCTGCCGAGGGTGGAAATCAGAACCTGAGAGGCGAAATCGATTACCTGAGTATTCAGGCACTTGCCCGGCTGGCCCTGGCCGATGCGGAGAAAATCGCTCCCGCTCTGGAAAAGATGACTGCCTTTGTCAACACCTATCGCGATCACTATCGTTTCTTTCCGGTCCAGCTGATCATGGCCGAAACAGCACTACTGAAGAAAGATGCGATCGTTGCGGATTCCGCATTCAGACGCCTGCAGGAGACGCCATGGCTGGAATATCAGCTGATTGGAAAAGCAGGGGTTGCCAGAACCCTGCTGCTGGAAAACAAGGTGGCCGAAGCCAAGACCCTGTTTGACGAGGTCGCCACCGCAGCAGCCACCACACCTGCTGAGAAAACCTGCCAGATGGAAGGGATGCTGGGACAGGCCCGATGCCTCGAAAAGATGAATCAAATAGATCAGTCCATTGAAGTGCTGAAGAAGATCGTAAACGACGCCACAGCGGATGACAACCGCCTGCTGGCACAGACTTATCTGCAACTGGGGAATACGTATTCTCTTGATGGTCAGCGTGCAAAAGATGCCGTGCTGGCGTATCTGCATGTCGATGTCATTCCCGCGCTCGCCACGCAGGCAGACGTGCATGCTGAAGCATTATTCAACCTGTCCAAGCTCTGGCCGGCCATCGGTCAGCCTGCCCGCGGTGCGGAAGCCAGTGCAAAGCTGCAACAGGAATATCCAGGCAGTGAATGGACCAAAAAACTCGCAGGGGGCGAGTAATCATCCCCCTTCAGGCAAAGAACGTAGAAATTTTGTCCGAAATGCCTGTTTCTGAACATGCCGAGCTGTCCCGTCAGGAATCAATGGCCCCTCCACTGCGTCTGGCTGTCTTCATTTCTGGTGGCGGAACAACGCTCATCAATCTGCAGCAGCAGATCGCCACGGGAAGACTGGCTGCGGAAGTCAAACTGGTTCTTGCCAGCCGTCCCTGTGCGGGAATTGCCCGTTTGCAGGATCTGGGCTTGCCGGTGACAATGCTGGAACGGAAAGCATTTCCCGATACCGCCAGTTACAGTCATGAAGTCTTTCGTCTGTGCCGGGATCAGCAAATCGAGCTTGTGGTTCTGGCGGGATTCCTGTCACGAATCTGCATTCCCGCCGATTTCGAACTACGGGTCATGAATATTCATCCAGCACTCATTCCCTCATTTTGCGGACAGGGGATGTTTGGGCATCATGTTCATGAAGCGGTGATCACCAGGGGCTGCAAAGTCTCGGGATGCACCGTGCATTTTTGTGATAACGAATACGATCATGGCCCGATCATCTCGCAACATACCGTGCCGGTTCTGCCGGAAGACACTCCAGACCGGTTGGCTGCCCGCGTTTTCGAAGCAGAGTGCACAGCCTATCCGGAAGCTATCTCATTGTTCGCAGCGGGTCGACTGCGGGTGGAAGGCCGTCGCGTCACAATTCTGGATACGAGCCCAGGCCAGAGCAACTTACTCTAAAGTTGACAAAGCATGATTCTCAAGTTGAAGTTCGATTTGAAAATCGTTCTGTGAACCGCCACAATTGTCGACTTGTGGCTGGGGAGTCCCACCGCCATCATACGAATTTCGTAAATTCGACGATTGTCTTCCTGAAATAGTCTCTCACCCCGAAACAGCCAGAAAGTATCTCATTATGGCCAGTGCAGCGTCCCTCGCCTCTGCAGCCCTGAGCGACAACGATGGTATTTTGCGTTTAACTCCAACCTGGGTGCCCCGTTCTTTTCTGCAGCCCGGCAGACGCCTGAAATTGCATCCGGCAGACTACTACGCATTGGGGATGGATCGGGGAGGAATTGACGAACGCTGGTTTGGATCAACGACAGTCGCCGCCAACGAGAACGCCGCTCATGATGAAGGTCTCTCATATCTCATTCATAACGGGCAGAAAGTCACCCTGCGCGATGCCATCTCCGAACTCAAGGGAGAGATCATCGGTGATGCGATGTGGAAGAAATACGAACGCTGGCCGGTGTATTCCAAATTCTTCGATAACATGGGGCCAATCCCTCATCATATGCATCAGAACGATGAACAGGCTGCCAAAGTGGGTCAGCAGGGCAAGCCGGAATCGTACTACTTCCCTCCCCAGTTGAACGCCATCGGAAACAACTTCCCATATACGTTCATGGGCTTCGAACCAGGAACCACGAAGGCCGAAGTGATTGCCTGTCTGGATCGCTGGAATGAAGGAGACAATGGGATTCTGGATATTTCCAAAGCATATCGCCTGAAGCCCGGGACCGGCTGGCTTGTTCCTCCCTGCGTGCTGCACGCACCAGGTTCATTACTGACATACGAACCGCAATGGGGCAGCGACGTCTTCGGCATGTACCAGTCCCTGGTGGAAGGTCGCATGGTGCCTCGTTCCCTCTTAACGAAAGATTTCCCGGAAGAGTTTCACAACGATAACGAATACATCGTCAATGCCCTCGACTGGGACAAAAACGTGGATCCGAATTTCCGCGATTCGAACTATCTGGAACCAGTCGTTTCCGAACAAGGGCCAGGCTGGGTCGACAATTGGATTGTCTATGGCACCGTAGATGGCGAACAGCGCTTCACCGCCAAAGAACTGACGCTGGAACCAGGTGCGAAATGCACGATCAAAGATTCGGGTGCATTCAGCTGGATCACGGTTCAGGGACGTGGCAAAATCGGCAAGCTCGATCTGCAGACCCCCGCGATGATTCGCTTTGGCGCGGTGACTGAGGATGAAGTCTTCGTCACCTGCCAAAAAGCCAATTCCGGAGTCACTTACGAAAACAACGGTACGGAACCACTCGTGGGACTGCGTTATTTCGGACCGGATGCCCAACCCCAGGCCCCCCAAAATGGTGCCTGGAAGAAGAAATAGAGTGCAATCATCAACAAGACCGAACCTCCGGTGACGGGGCCATTCAGATTGACGGCAATGTCAGTCATTCGAGGCATCTGTATTGCCTACTGTCTGACGCTCTTTGCCGCGACGCATGCACCCGTTCCGGAGCTTCTGCACGAGATTGTCTCGGTCTATGACAAGATGATTCACGCAGCCGCATTCTGTGTGCTGGGGGCATTGATCTTTCTGACCCTGTGCGGAGTTCCTCCCTCTCGGCCCCCCTCCCTGTGGATGCTGCTGGGACTGCTGATCTATGCGGGGATAGATGAATATCTGCAAGGATTTACACATCGAACTCCAGACCTGGCAGACTGGATCAGCGATGGTTGCGGAATCGTTCTGGCCTTTCTTCTCGTGCGCTGTTTCGTGCTGATTCGATTGAAATACTGAATGGCTGCACTCTATTGAACTCTCTTCAGCATTCAACTCTCTTCAGCACGGGGGACGTCGATTTCGTGAATCTGCATGATCTGATCGAGATTTGTCAGAGACAGAACTTCCCGTACGTCCGCCGATGGATTGTAAAGATGGACCTGCACACCGTTATGACGCAGCGAACTTAAAAGTCCCAGGAGTCCGCTGGGAAGTAATCTCACACCGGTGAGATCGAAGGCCACGATGCTGCATTTTTCACGTTGAATCAGCGCGATCAACTCGTCGCGGCAGGCAGCGACGTTCACGTCCATCAGGACGTCCCGTCCGCCGAAACCGACAACAGTGGTGGGGCCGGTCTGATAAACTTCCAGAATGGGATCAGTTTTTGCCGCCATGATTTTCTCCAGTTCCGAACAGCCAGATCATCAGTCCGACCGGTTTCATCCGGCCATCACCAATCGTCTTTCAGGTTGTACAAAATCCTTGCAGCCTGAGAAACTCCGATCATTGGCGTCCCAGGAATCGTCGTCTGCGTTGAGCGGCTTTTCTGCCGGATTTCATTCTACAATGCAATCGATCAGCATTCACCTGTCATCGTTGAACGACGTTGCACTCAAAATCTTTAATGTTTTTAACGCTCATCACACACTCTTCAATGACACGGGAAGAATCTCAATGCACTTTATGAACCCTGTTCCTGCTGCCGTGCGGGATTGCATTTTGGAAGCCCGTTTCCGTCAACTGGGCTTGCGGATGGTGCTTGTCGCTGGGATGACTCTCTCGGGCTGGTTTCACTCAACTCCCGTTTCCGGAGCAGATCCTGCACGGGACCAGATCACGCAGATTTCCGTCATGAACGCGCTGATGCTGGGAGACTATCGAGGGACAACCACGATGGAGACACTGTTGCAGGCCGGCAATTTTGGACTGGGAACATTCGATCACCTGGATGGTGAACTGATTGTTTTGGATGGACAGGCCTGGCAGGCGAAATCGGATGGGAGCATTCACCGCTGTGAACCGGACATGCTCACTCCCTTTGCAGTGGTGACATCCTTTGAAGGAGAAGAGACATTTGACTGTCCACCTGCCGGCAGCCTGGAACAACTTGAAGAATTACTCAAAGCCAGGCTGCCGGGTCGGGACGCTTTTGTGGCGGTACGTGTGGAAGGGAAATTTCAGTCGGTCTTTCTGCGGGCCGTTCCGCGTCAAAGTCCCCCTTTTCGGCCGCTGGCGGAGGTTGTGAAGGAACAATCTCAATGGCAAAAAACCGATTTAACCGGCACATTGATTGGATGCGTTGCCCTGGTTGGGTCACCGGCATTGGGATTCCTGGTTTTCACTGGCACTTTCTCAGCACGGACCATCAATCCGGAGGGCACGTATTTGACTGCCGGATTCAATCCGGGACAGTCAGCTTCGATCGCTGCCGCACCTGGACGATTCGACTGGATGATTCCCTGGAATCTTCCAGCCATGATCTGGGGCAGGACCTCAGCCGGGAGATTCAACAGGTCGAACGCCAACGGGGAACTTCACCCCCGCAAGGCACGGAATCACAACCGCCCTCATCCGGCAATTAGAGCAAGTTGCTCTGGCCTGGGCCCGCGCAGCGTGGCGTGAGTTTCGACTGATGAAAGACAACTCGCCGCGTGGCGGAACGCGGCCTATCCGGGATTAATGCGCATTAGAGCAAGTTCACTCCGCACAGACCGCGTTCCGCCACCTTTACAAATATGGAGACAATCACAGACATGAACATTGGTCTCTTCGGGGGAAGCTTCGATCCCATTCATCTGGGGCATTTACTTCTGGCAGAAATCGCGAGAGAAGCGGCGAATCTGGATCAGGTCTGGTTCGTTCCTGCCTATCAGTCGCCGTTGAAAGGTGCTGCCCCACAGGCAACTCCCAGGCAGCGACTGGAAATGTTGCGGCTGGCCGTTGCCGGATACCCTTCATTTCGCATTTATGATGGAGAATTGAAACGCAAGGGGACAAGTTATACCGTGCAGACGCTGGAAACGGTGATCAGCGAAACTCCCGCAGCCACTTTCTCACTGATCATCGGTGCGGATTCACTCGCGGACTTCCCCCGCTGGCAGAATCCAATCGGTATTCTGCAACAAGCCACCGTGATCGCCATGAATCGAGGTCTCGTCCCAGCCTCGCTGGAGTCGATTCGGGTTGAGTTGGGGGAGACGTGGCTGCCGCGATTTCAGATTGTTGACATGCCCGCCATCGGCCTGTCTTCCACAGCCATCCGCGAGCGGGTCAGAACTGGGAAAAGCATCCGTTTCCAGACACCACGGGCGATCGAGCAATATCTCCTGCAACATCAACCGTATTCAAGCGGGGAATAAAACGCACTGAGAGTCTGTCCGGAAAGGTCAATTTGGGCTGCGATCGGCTCTTTTGCGTTCTGAACTTCGTCAGCTGCATCGACGAATTCTGGGAATTCGCCTGCTTCGGCTTCCTTGTCAGAACACAAATCGCTCGATCTCGCCGGACAAAGCACCTTTCCGGAGAGACTCTGAGAGCAACTTGTTCTGGCCGGCAGGACATGATCTCTCACTTTTCACTTCGTAATGGTTCCAGCGCAGTGATCCCCAGTCCCTGCAATGTCGGTGGAGCAATGGGGGGTGAGCCGTCGAGATAGACGCGGGCCCAGCATTCCAGACAGAGCAGATTCCACAACCGGTAGGCATGGTCCCAGCGATGCGAGACGTGTTGCTCGATCAGATTCTCCACTCCGGTTCGATTCAGAATTCCACGATCAAGACAGCGTTCCGAAAGCAGTACCTGTCGCAGCAGACCGGTCAATTCATTGCGAAACCAATGATCCAGTGGCACGCCAAAACCCATTTTGGATCGGTTTTGAATGGCGGGGGGAATGAGATCGGCGAATGTGTCCGTCAGAATTTTTTTACCACGGCCGGGAGAAAACTTCAGCTCGATGGGCATCCGGGCCGCCAGTTCGACAACATGATGGTCCAGAAACGGACTGCGGGCTTCCAGCCCATAAGCCATCGTGGCAATGTCCACTTTCTTGAGGATGTCGCAAGGCAGGTATGTCAGCACATCCACACAGGTCGTGCGCGTCACCAGATCCCGACCCGGACATTTTTGATATGCCTCGTCGATCAATGTGGCGCTGTCAAAATTATATCGGTCGGAATCATGCAGGGTCTGTTGAAACGATTTCGAATAGACTGCCCGGCGGGCATCTTGATCAAAGATCCCAATCCAGCGCAAGTAGCGGCGTTCAGGCGTTTGTCCGAGTGCGTTCAAAAAACGTTTCGCCCGTCGTCCCAGAGAACGTTGTTGCTGTGAAGTCGGGATTTGCTGCCAGAGTTCCCAGGTCAGCATGGATTTCAGAAACGCCGGCAGGCGATCGGCCCGGGTTGCCAGATGGACCGCCTGATAACGCGTGTACCCGGCGAAGAGTTCATCGCCGCCGTCTCCAGAGAGTGAGACCTTCACGAATTTTCGTGTGGCCTCGGAGAGAGCAAACATGGGAATGGCGGAGCTGTCGCTGAAGGGCTCATCATAGTGCCAGATGAGTTGCGGCAGGCTGTGCAGAGCGGACGGTTCAACCAGAAATTCGTGATGTTCGGTGCGTAAATGTTCGGCAGCTTGCCTTGCGAAATGCCGTTCATCATATTCCGGTTGGGGAAATCCCATAGAGAACGTGTGAATGGGATGTGGCGACAAAGACTGCATCAACCCGGCGATGATCGTGGAATCGATTCCGCCGGACAGAAAGGCTCCGATCGGAACGTCGGACCGCATTCGCAGTCGGACCGCTGCCGTGAGTGTCTCACGCAATTCCGTCTGCCATTTTTTCACCGGCCAGCTACGGGATTCTGCCTGCTGATCGGATGTCTGGGCATACGGGGGCTGCCAATACTGGCTGAGCGTGATCCGATCCTGTTCATAGATCGCCAGATGCCCGGGGGGGAGTTGATTCATCCCCTTGAAAATCGAATGGGGATGCGGCACGTACTGATAGGTCAGGTACAAGTCGATGGCAGTGGGGTCGACTTCCCGGTGGACTCCCGGAACTTGCAGAATCGCCTTGAGCTCGCTGGCAAACAGCAGTTGTCCATTTTGATGCAGATATGCCAGCGGCTTTTGACCCAGACGGTCGCGGGCCAGCACCAGTCTTTGAGTGTTCGTATCCCAGATGGCGATGGCAAACATCCCGCGCAGACGCTCAATGCAGGCCGGTCCCAGCTCCTCATAAAGATGCACGATCACTTCGGTATCGGTGGCAGTTTTCAACTGATGGCCGCGCTGCTGCAACTCCTCGCGCAGCTCGCGATAGTTGTAAATCTCTCCATTAAACACCGTCCAGACGGTTCCATCTTCGTTGGAGAGAGGTTGATGCCCCCCTGCGAGATCGATGATGGAAAGTCGACGATGGCCCAGTGCGCAGGCTGCTCCGGAACGGTTTCCCTGCGGCAACTCAGAGGAAAAGAGCATGCCGGAATCGTCGGGACCACGATGTGCAATCGCCGACATCATCTGCTGCAGAACAGGACGATCAATCGCCTGTGAGCGTCGATTCCAGACTGCGCCGGCGATTCCGCACATAAACGAAACAGGAGTTAAATGAGAAGGGCGAATAAAGTGAGATCAGTCGCTCGTTCCGAATCTGCTTCGGTGGAGACCAGTGTTGCACCGCAACTTGGGGTTCGGGTTGGTTTCTCGCGATTCCGCTCCGTTGTCGCTCGCTTCACATCTTTCTACACGAAAATCGAGATGCGACAGACGATCAGAGAGAAGGAGAAAGACAGAAGAAAAAGAGCAGAGCTGAATGGATGCTTTTCTCTCTCCTCCTTTCTTTCCCGCATTCCCTCGAATGTCACTTTGGGTCAAGCCCGGCCGATGCGTGGTGAATGTGTGTTCTAAACGGCATTCAATGCCTGCAGGTGTCTGACGAAATGCTGGGTCAACACATCGCGATAGGTCTGGGCATGCTCCTGCAAGATCTGATGGACGAGCGGACCGAATTCCGGGTGTGTCAGCACCGAGCCGAATGTACAGTGGAGGATCTGGCGACCGGGTGCAGTGAAGCCCCGCCCTTCGGGAACATCTTCCCAGCATTCCAGATAAGTCTGCTCCACTTCCAAGGGCGATTTCAGATCGTCTGCTTCCGGAACGCCCATGAGAGTTGCGGAAACGTGATAGGTTGCCCGATCCGCCTCGTAGTGATCACGAGCGAATTGCACAATCCGGCGAAACTCGTCAGGGGCGCAGCGGGCAACCACTCGTAAGGCTTCCAGATAACTCGTGCCTGCGGTCTTCACATGGAACTGTCCCTGTGTCTTCCGCGCCAGCAGGCCGTACATCGAAAGTTTGTCAGAGCCGGAATGCAGGCTGAGCTTATAGGGTCCCAGATCGCGTGCAATGGCAGCGTGCTCTCCCAGTGAACGTTCCAGAGCGGGTAGGTCTCCCTTGTAATCGACACCCTTTTCGAAATCCCCGATGAATCGCGGAGCCAGACTCACCAGTCGGACTTCGTGCCGCCGCAACTGATTGCCAATAATATAATGCTCGGCCAGACTTGTGGGCTGTTCTGTTTCGTCCACACTCAATTCAATTTCGAACGGTTGTCCCCGTTCGGTTGCGGCATTTTGAATGATCTCCGCCAGTTCAATGGTTTTCAGGATCGCACGGCCATATTTGACCGCCGCCCGCAGGACCACTTCCGGGGTGAAATCTATGATCGGTCCCTGATCGACGCGAATTGTCTTGCCGGTGTAGTCGCTGACCCAGTCGATTTCCGACCGGAGTTCTGCGTACTTCTGCTTCAGGGTTTCTTCGTCATAGTCATCCGCCTGCTGGTCGACATCTTGACTGGGATCGATGGTGTAAAAGACAAACCCTGCATCGGCGGTCTGCAGAACATCTTCTTCGGTTTTCAGATGGTCCGCATCCGCTCCCCAGTTTCCCGAGAAGTTTTCTGCTTCCAGCGTGCCGGCAGCCGCCTGCATGACCTGTTTTGCCGTTCGACCAGTTCGGGCCATTTCACGAATGGACTGCTGAGCGAAGATCCCCTGGATGGGCCCCCCCGCCTGCAACAGCGCTGTCAGATGTCCAGCGGTGGCATTTCCCAGTCGATCCCCAAACCCAAAGCTGGGAGCCAATCCGAGAGCCACGGGGCGAAGTGAGTTCAAGGTTGGTGTCGTCACGAGATTGCTTTCTGATAACTGAAAAATCGGAGCAGACAGATGTTTTAACGCTGCCCTTATCGGTCAACCTGGCAGTCCGGCGTGGTCAGTCGATTCCAGCCGCAAGCCCGGGTTACTGGCTTCCTACTTCATTCCGGACTTTGAAAATTGCGATTGAAAGTTGCGATATTGTTCAGGAGATGAAATTTGAGCATGATTAGTACGACGAACAAAGCCTCCCATGGGATGGAAAATCCCAGTCCGCGAGCGGAACGTGGTTGGTGTTGTCAGGGCTTTTTACAAGTCGAGCATTCATCAGCCCACCGCTGCGGATGCGGCAACGTGCATGAAAACGCGTCTGTCTGCGTCGAAATCTCGAAGTGGTGATACTGCGGTATCGACAATTTAACTGGATTTCGACAACATGGATAGTCGTCCAGCACCCTTTCGTCAGGTTCTCACGAGAGCTGGCAGGATCGTTGCGGTGCTCGAGAGGTTGCGACTCTGGAGCGTATGTTTCCACCGATCAGACGTTCGACATGCCAAAACTTTGTTCCATTTCCCCTGTCGGGTGATTCCATTGGACGAAGAGCCAAGGTTGGAGACTGTCGGACTTTTCACAATTTTTATCCGCAGACTGCGAATTCCACAAAGTGATGATCAGGAGCGTTCAGGTTGCCTGTCCCCCTCAACTGGTTCGGTCAACTGTTATCGCCGGTTTTCAAGCCCGCAGCTCGCTTATTGGTGGGCTTATTCGTTATTCCGGTTTTTCGTGTGCTGCGCAAACGCCTGACCCCGGACAAGGCGTGGGATGAAGAACTCGAACGCGATCTGGAAAGCTGGGTTCGTGCATCATTACTGCTCTTTCTGGCCACGAAAAATGTGGAAGAGCAGATTGCCATGTGGTTCTCCGAAAAACGGATTGATTTCGATCTCGATTCCAACTGGTTCTTTGCTGCTGGTCGATTGCTGCTGGCAATCGGCGTGATTGAATCGATGCCGGACCAGCAGCTGTTTTCCATTATTCATCCCGGCCCCGGGCGTCTGCGCTGGATTCCCCAGATTGGCCTGCTGGGAAATCTCCGTCATCAGACATGGCCGCTGCTGCAGGGACTGGTCTGCATGCACTTGAGCCGTTCCTCTCCCGTCTTCGCAATTCTCGCAGTGATTTTTCCGGGGAGAGTGGGCTGGGTCTTTTATGTCCTGGCGATTACACAGTATCTCATCATCGGACTGGTCACTTCACGCGACAAAGTCATGTCTGTTCTATCCCAGTTTGATCAGGCGGTTGCCAGACATCGCGAAGCACTGGTGGCGGAGATGGATGCCAATTGCCCGGCACCTTCTGAAGTGGTTCCGGTTCCAGTACTTCCAAGTCCGCAAAGTCGCGACGGCGAGAGTTCAGAGGTCGAGGGGCAGAAAACTCAATGATTTGCAGTTTCCTGACCTTTCGTCGACACGGCGATTCAAACCAGGAAGCGATGCCATCTGCAGACGATACCGGCCCTTCATCTGGAGCAAGTCGTTCCGGCCCGGGTCCGCGCAGCAGACACTTCGATTGATGAAACTCCATTCACCGCGTGATGGAACGGGTTCTACGCGGGGTGAGTGCGATCTGCATCAGTGGGCTTGTCGGGGTCGCTTTGCGGCCGGTTGATTTCTGCATAGTTTTCCAGGATGGTGATCGTGTTCGCCAGCTGAGCCAGAGCTTGCGGGATCTCTGCATCCAACAGGCGTCGAAGACTTGCCATCCGACCTCGAAATTCATCCGCATCGTGACGAATCTTGATCGACCACCGGCGGACCTGGGCAATCTGCTCCTGACAATGCTCCAATCGCCGTTGTGCTTTCTCGTGAGCCACTTTCTCTTCGATACAGGCTGACCGATGACCCGCAACTGTCCTCATCCGACAGTTCTGATAAGCCGTGCGGGTGGAAGCCACCATGTCATACGCCCGGCGGGCCTGGTTCGACCAGTAACGAGGGCGATCATCCTCAATCCATTCAAAAGCACGCTGCAACTCCAGGTGCATACTTTGCAGAGCCCCTTCCAGCTCTTCCGCGAACTGCAACAGTTTCACACGGAACTGGCGAATGGCATCGATATCACGGACGTTGGCGGCCATCAGCGGGACCAGCAATCTGCGGAATGAATGCGTTTTAATGTGCGAAAGTCGAACTGAGAACCCCTAACAAAACTTGCAGCGAACTTGCTCGCGGAAAGGGGATTTCCGCTACCTGAGAGGTTTTGTTCGCGGCTCTGAGAGTCTGTCCGGAAAGGTCAATTTGGGCTGCGATCGGCTCTTTTGCGTTCTGAACTTCGTCAGCCTGCATCGACGAATCCTGGGAATTCGCCTGCTTCGGCTTCCTTGTCAGACCACAAATCGCTCGATCTCGCCTGACAAAGCACCTTTCCGGATAGACTCTTACAGGGAACCGAGAATCAGGCTGGCATTATGACCGCCAAAGCCGAAGCTGTTGGTCATGACCTTGTTGATTTTCATTTGCCGGGCTTCATGCGGAATATAATCCAGATCGCAAGCCTCGTCCTGATCGTCCAGGTTGATCGTGGGAGGAGCAACCTGATCCTGTAACGCCATCACGCAGATGACAAATTCAACCCCTCCGGAAGCACCGAGCAGATGCCCCAGGTGACTCTTGGTGCTGGAGACGGCCAGCCTCCTGGCCTGTTCATTTCCCCAGACCGCCTTGATTGCACAGGTTTCCGCTTTATCTCCCAGCGGAGTGCTGGTGCCATGTGCGTTCACATAGTCGATGTCCTGAGGATTGAGTTGTGCATCCTTGAGGGCTCCGAGCATGGCGCGGGAAGCACCGCGACCTTCCGGATCTGGAGCGGTCATATGAGTTCCATCAGCGGACATCCCATAGCCCAGAAGTTCTGCCAGAATCTTGGCGCCGCGCGCCCGGGCATGCTCATATTCTTCAAGCACGACCACGCCGGCCCCTTCCGCAATCACAAATCCATCCCGTCCCTTATCGAAAGGGCGGCTGGCACCTTGGGGATCGTTGTTGCGAGTGGAAAGTGCAAGCATGCGGGCGAAACCGGAAACTCCCATGGGGGTCATGGCAGCTTCACTGCCGCCGGTCACCATGACATCGGCATCTCCCCGCTGAATCAGCCGGAACGCATCGCCAATGGCATTTGTCGCCGAAGCACAAGCGGTGGCCACCGCACTGTTGGGGCCGCGCAATTGCCAGCGGACAGAAATATTCCCACTGGCGGCATTGACCATCAGTTTGGGAATCATGAGGGGTGAGACACGGGTGGGGCCGTGATCGAACAGCGTGGTATGCTGCTGCTCGATCTCGTTCAGACCGCCAATCCCGCTGCCGATGAGGACGCCGTGCAGGTACGGATCTCCCGCGCTGAAATCGATTCCGGACTGGCGAACAGCTTTATGTGCTGCTGCCATCGCGAATTGCACAAAGCGATCCAGTCGACGGACATCCTTTTCGAGCATGTCCATGTGATCCGTCAGATCGAAGTTCGGAATTTCTCCACCAAAGCGGACTTTGAAATTCGAGACATCGAAACGGCGAATCGGACTGACGCCGCTTTTGCCGGCGCAGATATTGTCCCAGAACTCAGACACTTCGTGCCCGAGAGCTGTGGTCACTCCCGTCCCTGTCACTACAACGCGCCTGCCCATCGCTCAACCATTCTCTTTCTGCTTGATGTAATCAATGGCATCCCCGACGGTACGCAACTTCTCGTAATCTTCGTCAGGAATGGTGACTCCGAATTCTTCTTCGAACTTCATCACCAGTTCGACCAAATCCAGAGAATCCGCATGCAAATCGTCAATGAAATTGCTGTCGCGGGTGATTTCGTCCTTATTCACGCTCAATTGCTCGCTGACAATTGAGATCACTTTCTCGTCCACGTCTTGCTCCTTCCGCACAGAACCGGCACCGTCACTGATGCCGCCGGCTGAACTGGTAATGCTATAAGTGAATGGGCCACAAGTTGATCGTTTTAATGGAAATTTTCTTCCATCATCCTGCCTGTCTGTCGCCAGTTCACGCCCAAATGGGCAAATTTTGAACCGCGTGAAGATATAACGCCTTTTCTACAACGTGTAAACGGCAAGCAAACAGCTCTTCGCCGAGTTTCCTGCATCAGGACATCAGACCTCACGAATCATTGATCACGCTGCAGGGAATTTTGCGATTGACCCGCTTCATGAGCCCTGTCAAAACCCGGCCTGGGCCAATTTCATAAAACTCATCGATTCCCGCATCAATCATCGTTCTCAGGCAGTCTTCCCAGCGTACCGGACTGACCACCTGCTGAACCAGAACTTGCTTCAATTCCTCGGGGAGGGAATGCGTTCGGGCGTCCACGTTGGAGACAACCGGAATTTCCGGCGTCTGCATGGTCACCGCTGCCAGGGCCTGCTGCAACTGCTGGTCGGCAGGTTCCATCAGACTGGTATGAAATGCTCCGGCAACCGCCAGTGGAACGACTCGCGCGCCGGCGGCCTCTGCGAATTCGATGGCCTTTTCCACTGCGGCATTTTCACCAGAAATCACCAGATTTCCCGGGCACAGATAATTGGCAATTTCCAGGACACCGTAAGACTGAGCCTGATCTCGAATCGCTTCGACTTTGTCCAGTTCCAGCATCAGAATACTGGCCATTCCCGAGGGAGTCGCATCGGCTGCAGCTTGCATGGCCTGTCCTCGTTTCTGCACCACACGCAACCCGTCTTCAAACGACATGGCACCGGAAAAGACCAGTGCAGTATACTCGCCCAGACTCAAACCGGCGGCCATTTCGCAGGACAAGACGACGTCCGGGGCATCGGCCCGCAGTTTTTCCAAGGCAGCCAGGCTTGCTACAAAAATCGCAGGTTGACTGATAACGGTCGTGTCCAGTTCCGCCGATGGACCGTTGAAGCACAATTCCGCCAGATCATAGTTCAGGATTTCCTGAGCCTGATCGAACAGGCGTCGTGCAGCGGGATATTGCTCCACCAGCTGGCGGGCCATGCCCACGTGCTGGGCACCCTGCCCTGGAAACAGGAAACCAATACGACTCATGTCTGGTCGACTCCTTTCGATTCGCTTCTCGTGCGACTTGTTTCAGCCTGTGACCCGTCAGGGAGGCCGAATCAAATAATGAATCCGGTCGTCGTGACGATATTACGATTTTGAGATGACGATGATGAGGTGTCAGGAGGACGTCGTGCTGACGGGTGCGCTGAGTTGCTCCGAAATCTGTTGATTGACCTGGCGGTCTTTCAGTTTGACAGCCGTTCTGATCGCATTATGAATCGCTTTCGGATCGCTGGAACCGTGGCAGATCATACAGATGCCATCGACTCCCAGCAGCGGGGCGCCTCCCGTTTCATTATATTCGAAATTTCTGCCTGCTTGTCGAAAAGCCTCTTCGGCCAGTTTTTTTTCGGACTTCAAAGCTGAAACCACAGTGTTGGCCAGCACCTGCATCATCATGCCTGCCATGCCTTCACTGACTTTCAGCACCACGTTTCCAACAAAGCCTTCGCAAATCACGACGTCCGCTTCGCCGGCATACAGTCCTCGGCCTTCGACGTTGCCGATATAGGCGTCCCCTAGTGCAAGGTGCTGAATTAATTCATGCGTTTCGCGAACGAGATCTGTCCCTTTCCCGTCTTCGCTGCCGATGTTCATCAGGCCGACGCGGGGCTTGGCGATGCTCAGCACTTCCCGGGCAAAAACAGATCCCATCACCGCGTATTGCGCGAGGTGTTCCGGTCGGGCTCCGGGGTTCGCCCCCACGTCCATCAGCACGGTTTGTCCATGATCTCCGGGAAGAACGACGGCAATTCCGGGTCTTTTGACTCCTTTGAGAAACAACCGGGTCCGCAGGCCGGAGGCGACCACGCCGCCCGTATTTCCAGCGCTGATCACTGCTTCCACTTCTCGGGAGGCCATCAGCTTCCAGCAGACTGCGATGGAACAGTCTGGTTTTTTCCGCAGCGCATCAGTCGGCTTTTCCTCCATGCCGACAAAACCGATGGACGGAACGACCGAGAGGCGCTCGCCGGAATAGCCGGATTTTTCAATCAGCGGATCGAGAGCTTCGCGGTCTCCCACCAGCACCAATTCAATCTCCGGCATCGCCTGGAGTGCCAGCAGAGCACCATCAATATTTATGGTGGGGGCATCATCACCCCCCATCGCGTCCAATGCGATCCGCATAGTCGACTATTCCTCTGTGTCAACCATGGGACGGCCCTGGTAGTGTCCGCAGTTGGGGCACACAACGTGCGACGGCACGGCTGTTCCACAATTGGGGCAATACTGCAACTTCATTGGCTTCACAGTGTTATGGCTGTTACGCTTACGGGAACGAGATTTCGACTGACGCCGCTTGGGAACAGGCATGGTGCCGCACCCCTTCTAAATGTGATGTCAAAAACTGAGGAATCTGTTTGCACTGCAAACGATCAAAGCTCTCTCAAAGGCCGAGGATCTTGTGCAACGTGAATGACTTTGGCGGTGGCTGAAACAAACCAGCCATGCCGAACAGTGCGGGTGCGTCCTGGATTCAAAGAGATCACGGATCGTATGGCAGGGTGGAAAGTTGTGTCAAGGAGACCAAATATCTTTCATGGCTGACAATTTTTCGTTCTCTTCTCGAGACCGGAACGAGCTTCCGAGCCCTCTCTCAAGGCTCCAAAAATTCACCGAACTTGTCGCTGCAACAGATTTTCCAGCCGAATTTGTCCCTCACGTCAAGATCGAATCACCAGGCAGACACACGGCGTTTCCGTCTTGGGGAAATATCGAAAAATGGTCAATGAAAAATGCTCGAATTTCCAGAACTCATGGGTTTTTCAGACAAAGTCGATCTCGCCCCCCAAACGGATCACCCGCTACACTCCCCCGCCCATCGATCCATTTTTGATCGTACACGGGTTTTTAGAGTCACGAACAAAACCTCCCCGACAAGGGAGATTTTCATTCCGCGAGCAGGTTCGCCGCACGTTGTGTCAGGGGTTCTTAGGCACGGAGGCCTTTTCATGTCCAAGCCGGTTGATCGTCCACACCACCTCGAAAATATTTTTGCCCGGATTCAAACCGGCGTCTTCATGACGATTGTCGTTGGGCTGCTGGTTTTAACTTTGGCCAGCACGCTGGGGCACGAAGCCATCCGAACCATTCTGCTGGGGACGCTGACAATCGTCTTTGTGCTGGGAGGAGGGCTGCTGGGAATGGTTTCAATGCACCATCTCGGCCAGACACATTTGCCGGAAACTCAGGATGATCAGGAGTCTCTGGAATCATCGGAGCAGGAGCCTGTGCTTCCCCGGTCACGCCGGGCCCGCGGTTTTCTCGGCTTGTTTGCATTGGAGCCGATCACAAATTCCGACGAACCGCCCCCGCCGCAACCGGATTTTCGACGCTCGACATGATCCTGGCATTCATGGCGAAACGATGAATCGCACGAAAGGCTGAACTGAGGGCAAGTTGCTCTGGCCTGGGCCCGCGCAGCGCGCGTTTCGACTGATGAAAGACTGCTCGCCGCGTGGCGGAACGCGGCCGATACGGGTTAATGCGCTCTGAGACCGCTGCTTACAGGAATTCCGACATCACACTGTCCGCAACGAATCTTCCCTCCACGGTCAGACGGACATGGGAGGCGGTTTCCATCAGCCAGCCCAGATTAAGAAATCGGGCATAGGCCGCCGGTTCCAGATCGCGGACTGTCATGCCAAATTGCTGTTGAAAACGTCGTTGATCAATTCCCGCGATTTGTCGCAAGCCCAGCATCACGGCTTCACGTCGTTGCAGGTCAAGATCCAGATCTTCAGTTTCCTGGATGGGGGAAAGCCCCTGTTGCAGGCGTTTGATCCAGGTTGTCACGCTGCGATGGTTCAAAACTCGTCTCGAGTTCTGAAAACCGGCCGCTCCGGGACCGATGCCATAATAAGGTTCACCTTGCCAGTACACTTGATTGTGTCGGCTGGCAGCACCAGGCTGGGCAAAATTCGAGAGTTCATATTGTTGAAAACCGTGCTCCGGCAGTGTGCTCATGGCCAGTGCATACATTTCGCGTTCCAGTTCTTCGGCAATCGGGCGGAGTTGCTGTTTCTCGCGTCGCGTCCAGAAAGCGGTCCCTTTTTCATAAGTCAGTCCATAAGTGGAAACGTGTCGAGGAGCCAGTTCGATGGCCTGGTCTAATGTTGTCTGCCATTCTGCCAGTGTCTGACCAGGAATCCCGAAGATCAGATCGATGGAGAGATTCGAAAAATGCCGATCGCGGAGGGATGCGATCACGCGGGCTACGGTCTCTGCTGAATGACTTCGTTCGAGCGTCTGCAGGTGTTGGCTTTGAAAGGCCTGAACTCCCAGACTGATGCGGTTGATTCCCGCGGCCTGCAGAACATCCATGCGGTCCGTCGTGAAACCTTCCGGATTGCATTCAATAGAAAACTCTCCACCGTCGGTAAGCGGCATCCACTTCTTCAGCAACTGCATCAGACGTTGCAGTGATTTCGCCGGCAGATACGTGGGAGTTCCGCCACCGATAAAAACCGTCTGCATCGATTGCGGTGACTTCAACTGCAATTGAAGCTCTTGTTCCAGGCAGTCCAGAAAGATGTCAATCAGATCATCTCGGCCTGCCACGACGGTGAAGTCACAATAGCCGCATTTATGCAGACAGAAAGGGACATGAATATAGGCTGATGTCGGGATGACAGAGACCATGCAAAGACGATATCCGGTCAGGAACTGGATCAGGTCAGGAACCGGCGGGATTGGGGAGTGCTTCAGATGCTGAGACGGCATTCACATCTGTCTCTGGACATCGTGCTTCCGCCTGCATCAGCAACGGAGCAATGTAGTTTTTGACAAATCGAGGGGCAGTAAATCCGAAATGCCCCGCCAGATGTCCATACTGCCAGTATTCGGTGCGGTACGGCATTTCTTCAAACTTGTCGACCTCGTGGATGGATAATGGCGGAGGGCGAAAACCGACCATGCCGGCACTGACAGAATGATACCCATCCAGCGTCCCCGCCGTGAGTGTCAGCATTCCCAGAAAAATGACGTCCGCCAGCGAGGTCATGTTCCAGATTTTGCGATCGACATGCTGTAACGCTTTGCGAAAATCGAAGTACGGTGAAATGGCTGCCCCCAGCAGGACCGCACCGGAGATGGATGTCTTTTCCGGAAGATCTTCCAGAATGCGCAATGCCATGGCTCCGCCGCCGGAATGACCAATCAGAAAGACCGGTCGTTGTGGCCAGCGTTGTTGATAAGCCAGAATTTTATTCTGTACGATCCGGGATTGCTGACGATGGAGACGCCGCGAACGCAGATTGTAAATCGCCCGGGGAAGTCGACGGGTCCAGTCATGGATCTCGATGGCATACGGGACTTCCGCCTGGACAAGACCCGCACGAATTCGCCGGTTCAGCCAGCTGTACCCTTCAATTCCCGGCAGAATGATCACGTACCCGCGTCGCTGTCGCGTCTCCGCCATCAGCGAATCGACCGCGGGATCTGTGTGGAATGTAGATGACGTCTTCATCGAAAATCTCGGTAGCTGCGTGGAGTGGCCTGCATCTCTTAAAATCTGCATCTCTTAGAGCAAGTTGCTCTGGCCTGGACCCGCGCAGCGCGCGTTTCACTTGATGAAAGACTACTCGCCGCGTGGCGGAACGTGGCCCATGTGGGAGTCATGCGCTCTAAAAACTGCGATTCAGCAGAGTTGAGAACGCAATTCACGCCGTATGGGCCGATTCGTCGTTTCGCTAGACCTTAAACCAGCGAGGATGTACAGGTACAACGCGAAGAAACGTGGTTTTCATGCGGCGTGATCGCAACTTGGATACTGAACACGCTTCACCTGAAACGTGTGTGCGAGTTGAGTAGCA
>Ga0182738_1000909_pt1 | contig 39241 bp, 23 predicted proteins | sample eDN5th30CBELigMG_FD_128876 | JGI IMG/M metagenome (GOLD analysis project Ga0182738, IMG submission 128876) | Enriched Miracle-Growth compost microbial communities from Emeryville, California, USA - eDNA 5th pass 30_C BE-Lig MG (version 2)... ...
AATTAAATTTAAAAAAAAAAAAAAATATTTAAAATTTTTTAATAAAAAAAAAAAAAAAAAAAAAAAAAAAAAAAAAAAAAAAATTTTTAAAATAAAAAAAAGAAAAAAATTTCTGACAAAAAAGTTTAAAAAAAAAAAATTGGAAAAAAATTTTCAATGTTTGCACATCAGTTTTTTTCATTTAATAAAAAGAAAATCTTAATCGCTTTTAAGAGTTGTCTTTGAAATATCGATTTTGAAAGCGTTTAAAACCGTCTGTTTCGGCTTTATCTCCTAATTTTCACTTTTTTTTTCGCTAGGTAATGTAATTTCGATGAATACACCATTTTTTATAGAAGGAAAAAAATGATGTATAACGGATTTCCAAGGGTTTTTGTCTAAAATAAAACTTTGCAATAATTTTATTTGCAGCAATAATTTACATAAACTCTCACCTTTCAGCTTCTACATTATGGATCATAAGAGTTCATTGGAGAATTCCCTACACCAAATGACTAATGTTACAAAGAATCCCAAACCAGAAGAAGAAGATGCAAGTGATATTGATGTTGAAGTTGATTTTATTTTCTTGAATAGTTATTAAAGGTTAAATTAGAATCTGGTGATGGAACATAGTAGAGCTTTGGATCAAATTGAGGATTTGACAAATGAAAGAGACAAACTAAAGGTAGAGAAATCGCTCCCAGATTTTTGAATAGCTAAATTATTTCAAGAAAAATTTAGAAGCAGCGTTGGAGGAATCAAGGATTTTACGAATTCACTCTTATTCAAGAAGTGTATCAAATCCAGAGTATATATCGAATAGTGACAAGTTTATCAAAGATAATTGAATAGAATTCCTGATGCACAGAGTACATCTGAGAAAAAAAGACTGGAATTAGAAAAGGAGAATAAGGAATTAAAGGATTTATTGAATCTCAGTAAAGCCAAGCTTTCTAAACTTCAAAATGATAATCAAAGCATGACAGGAAAAACGTAAATCATTCATAATGAAGGGGGAAATTATTAACTCAATCAATCAATAGGAAAGAGAATGAAAGTTTGAAACTTGAGAATAAGAGATTAAACAATGAACTCAGCGAGTTGAATGAAGAATTAGTGAATATGAAAGTAAGAAATTTATAATATAATCATAACCCACGTGGATAGTCACAACTTTCAGATTTAGAGACTCATATTCTCAGTAACATTAATTCACCAACTTCATCTATGATGGCCCAATCGCCTATTAACCAGAGAGGAGTTGATAAGAGCACTCTTTTGAAATATACAACCTATATTTATCAGCTAATTGGAGCTTTGGATAAAGGACATTTTGCCTCCTGTTGTTTTGAAGAGAGATTCTCCAAGGATGTGAATTTAAATCAACTTGTGTATTCAGATGATCAAAGCACAGTTTTGTTGCAAGCTTTCAAGTATATAACAGATCTATTGATAAATATCAGCACAATCCAACATATGAACACTACTAGTACTCCACCTGATTCAGGACTGACGAATAAATCAGGTGGCAATATTCGTTCATTTTTAGAAAAATCTCAAAGACAGTTTAATGAGTTATTTGAGATTGAGGATGAGAATGAACAAATCATAAACCAGAGAATCGAAAATAAAGTTGCTGAAAAATTGAATAAAAGCAAGCCCGAAGAGCATTTAGTTTCTCAGTTCTCTTCTAAAAAGAATAGCGAGTCAGAATTTTCATTGGGAGAAAAAGCTGAAAGACTCAGAGAATTAAACTCCCTTAAAAGCTCTCTAAAGAATTCACCTCAACTCGGCGCAGGACGCAAACACGACCTGGACAATTATATTTCGGTCTCTGAATTGGAGGCAGCTGGACATCACACCCTTCTCAAGCAAAGCAAAGATACTGATAGTGCTTATGAAAGTCCTAAATTTTCAAAATATGGTCCTGTCCATCACACAGAGCCAAATGAGCGCAGCAAAGATAGAGATGAGATTCTTGAAATTGATGATGATTTGGGAATAAATACTGGAAAAGGAGGAAGATCAGGAAAGCAAGACTTGATGGGTCGCTTTAAACAACTCAGAGCTCGTTGTAAGGAGTTAAAGGAACAAGAAAGTTATGAACCACAAAACCACAAAAAGAAAACTCAAAGTGAGAGAGACTTGGACCAAAAGGAGAGAGTGCATTCTCCCAGTAAACTGACTCAGTCAAATTCTGCAACACATTTAAAGAGTCTCTTAAGCAAGGAAAACAGCGTCAATGCCAAGAAAGTTCAACCAAGTCACAGCCACGCACATTCAGCCAGCACAATTAGTAACAAGAATTTTTACAGCCATAAAATATCTAAATTTTTTATCTATAGAAAGCAAAGATCACACGCTGACTGCAAGCAAGTTTGACATTTCAACATTAAAAGGAGTCGAAGAAGATTTTGGAAGATCTCAGATGTCTGATTTTGATGAATTCCAAACCAGAAGTCCATTTAAATCTCCAACTTCCAGTATCGAAAAGTCTCAAGGCAGTAAGAGATGAAATTTTTCCAAATAAACTTATCTTGAAAAAGGGATGTATTCAACAAATGCAACAACAACATTCAAGGTTTATCCTTCTCGAAAAAGTCCCAGTGAAAAGGTGTCATATCAACAAATGAGCGAAGCAAAGAAAAAGCTAAAAGAACAAGAGGAATATGGTCGAGTCAGTCGAATGACTAAAAGAGATCATCAGGAACCATTCCACTCTGGAGGACCTGAATACTCTTCTTTTAAAGTCGCTTTTGGGAGAACTGCCTCAAAGACCCGAGTGAATACATCTCCCTCTAACTATGTCCCAATTGCAACTATTGATATTCCCAAGAAGAGAAAGATCAATCAATATCCTTCTCAAAGTTATGATGTAATTAGAGGTGAGGAATTGTTACAAAAAAGATATTATAACCAAAGAGGAATCATGGAGTCTCGCATGATTGATCGTAGTAAAAATTACTAACTGCTGTGTTTCTTTCAATTTTTTAGAGATAATTTATTTGTTGTCAAAAGTATATTGTTTATATGATTTTTTAAAATTATTTTAATGAAATGTGAAAAAATATTGATGAATAAAAGATGAAAATAAAAAGTTACAAGAAATGAATGACGAACTCATTAAAAAATATTACAATCCTTTCCACCAGCTGCTTTCTTATCTTTGGTGGCTTCTGGAATAACAGGTTTATTTGGACTCCTATTTTGAAAAATTAGCATTGTATCTAAATTATTTTTTTTAATTTACTTCATATTCACGGGTGAAGGAATATTCGCAAGTTTATAATCAGTTCTCAAATATTCAGTTTCAATTGGCTTGGGTTTAGATTTCGCCTGTTTGGTTGCACCAACAAGTGCAGCTGCACCTTTTCCAAGGTTCTGGGCAACAACACCATCATCGTCACCATCAGCATCTTGCTGTTGATTAACTCCACCTTGCGCATGACCCTTTTGAGGAGGATTATCATTAGCGGGTTCCCATTTATCAATATTGCAAACATTGTAATTCATAAACTCATCACCTTGCGAAAATTCAACATCAATTGTCAATTTATTGTAATTCATATTTATTTGCTGACTCTAGAGAAGATTTTGGTAAATAAAACATATAACTTGATGCTTACTGCTGGAATGAGGATCCAATCATAGATGTAATCAAATTCAAAACCTTCTCTTAAGAAGAGTTCTTTGAAAAATCTTCGAAGGTAGCTGTAATCTGGTTTTTCATCAAATCTCAACTTTTTGCAATAGTCAAAATAAGTTATAAATTCTCCTATTGAAACAGACAGGGTTAATAAAATATTTCAACAAAAGACAGGAATTACTTGGCATTCCACTGCACAGTTCTTCTAGAGAGGTTTGAGCTTTCTTTTCATAGATAGCGTTATATTTATCTTGTTTTGTGTCTCCTTTCATGCCTTGCCATGGGAGTCCACCTTTGAATAAATATACATAGACATATCCCAATGCCTCTAAATCATCTCTTCTACTTTGTTCTATTATCAGTTACTTTTCAGATATTGCATTCGTCTAAAAAATACCAAATCCTTTATGAGTATTTATACTGGCATATCTTGCAGTTCCTGTGAGTTGTTTGCCTTCTCTGTAGGGGATATGCCGAGCAGTTTTGGGATCACGGTATCTTTTAGCAAGGCCGTAATCGATAAAATGAACAAGGTGCGATTTTTTAGCAAATCCCATAAGAAGATTTTCTGGTTTGACATCTCTATGTAGGAAACCTTTGTTGTGGATATACTCAATCAGTTGTAACTATTAAGAGAGATATAAGTTTTTTGCTATGCAACGGATTGCTTACAGTTTGGTCAACAATCATTAGGACGGTTTTGAGACTCAATCTTGTATTACAAAGCTGGAAGAAACTTTCAAGACTTTCTCCAAGCAATTCCATGATCAAAACATTGTAATCGCCTTCCTGACCACACCAAATCAAGTTTGGAATTCCGCCTTTGAAGAGAAATTATTCAGAGCAATTCTCTTATTCTTACTTCCTCCTTGTAATCCGTAGAGGATTTTAGCTTCATAGATAAGTTGAGGGTATTTGGTTCTGCTGTCTTCCTAAGAAGAATGAATATGACTCAAGTTCAGAAGGTAGTTTTTACGATTTTAACAGCAACTTCCTCATATGTTTGGACGTTTTGTGCTAAAAATGTCAGAGACGAAAGATTGATGGATAAAAACCAATGTAGATATCGCCAAACGAGCCATGTCCGATATTCTTTTTGACTCTGAAGCGACCACCAACTCTGATTTCCAAGAAGTTCATTAAACTGTTAAATGAGAAACAACTTGCGTGATGTTTGGATAATTAAATAACAATTAGTTAGATTAACAGTAACTTTAGTTACTAAGAAATTTCTTCTTCAAGTCTTTTTTTTTTACTGACTCAAGATCTCACTAACGCTCTACCAATGATATGTCTAGAAGAAGAGTCCTTATTTGAAGAGATAAAGGAGGATAAGAGAGGAAAATATTCTTATTATTTTTGATAAACTATGATGATTGGTTTCTATTGTTTCGCGGCGGGAAAATATTTTATGATTGGGATTGTATCTTGCTTGCCAAGAAAATTTTTTTACACACATGAAAGTTAATTAGTTATATAGATAGATATGAAAAGACATGTCGAACAAATGAGAGAAGGAACTCTTTATGAAAAAAATATTTACAGATAGAAGAAGAGAGACAATAATACTTGTATTATTTATTTATGTTTGAGATTATCCATAAGTCTTTTTCGAAAACTATCTTCAATTTCGGCTCTAATAGAGAATTTTTAATGAGAGATAAAAATGAGCTTTACTCCAGGATATTTTTGCTTTGCCGTTTTGATTGTGTTGGTGTATGAGATTTTCTCAAAGGAGCACTTTTATCAAATCGCTGGAGTGAAACCTTCTCTACACTTTTATTTCTTGAAGTAGATCGACCTCTTGAGTTTTTCAAATCATCTTTATTTGCATACGAATAAGAAGTATCACTAAGAGAAAATGATGAGGAAGGATATCTTGAAAAAAATTACATTAATGAGTATTGCCTCTGCCGATTTGACAATACACTGCTTGTATTATGAGGGTTAAGTGAATATTTGCGGGTTGTAGTTGACTAGAAGCTTCAAAATTTTGAAAAAACGGAAGTTTACGAGATCGATAGACTTGCTCAAAGCTTTGGATATTTTAGGTTCCATGAAGGTTCCAGTTGAGGAGTTGGTATCTCTTCGAGATGAGAGATTAATATTTCCAGTTGTAAGGAAGGAGGATGGTTCTTCAAATCTTGAAAAGTCAGAATTTTTTCGACTTCCCAAACAGCTGAATGAATCATCAATTTTGATTTTTATATTTCCTTTTTCTTGAAATTTCGATATTCCTTTTAAATTTAGCTAAAAGAGAGAGAGCGAATATCAAGATACCTGCATAGATTGTTTCAAGGACAGAATAAACTTGTTTGGCAGTAACCTTGCCTCCTCCTGAACTCAGTGATTGCTTGAGAGTTTGACTGACAAAGGAAATGGAGTCTTCACAACTTTGAGCATATGAGCCCAAACTTTCGACTTTTGAATTTGCGAATGAGAGTTTGTTTTTTGTGTCCTCCAACTCATCAACTTTGATCCTTAATTCTTCTTTTAACAAATTCTAGCTAGGTTATTAGGAATTCCAAATTGAAAACGATACAAAGGCACGGTCTTGTTGATGGACGAGCTCTTTATGATTTTTTTCTTTGGATTCGAGAGTTTTGATTTGATCTTGTAAATACAAGATATTTTGATGCAAGGTCTGATTATTGATGGCAAGCTTATCAAGTTCTTGTTCAAAAGTTTTCAATGTTTTGATGAGCAACTCATTAGTGTGTGCATATTTTTTTGTTTTCTCTATTTCTTGCTTGATATTCTCCTCATATTGATGAACCTCTTTATTGTGTAAGTCCTGTGTTTCATTGAGATCATTAACTTGAAGGAATCGAGCTTACCATGAGTTTATACAAATTTTCACTGAGATCTTTATTGTCTTTATATTTATATTTAATCATGTGGAGAAGACTCATGAAGTTTTCTCTTTCACTTGGAAGGACATTACTACTGGAGACACTATCCTGTCTGGGATTATAATTCTCTGGGACATCAGATTCCGTATTATTTCTGGAGTGCTTGTGAATTTGGGAACTTGTGTCTATGCTCTCATTCGTAGAATAAATAACTGAAAGGGTTTCTATCACAAGAACAGATTAATGATATGAGGTGTTTGACTCGCTTACTTTTCACAAGAGGATTTTGATGTTGATCTTCTTGATCAGGGAAATCTAGAATTTTTTCCAACTCGCTCCCTGCATCTAAAAGTTTTTGATTCATTTCTTCCAATTCTTGTCTTTTTTGTTGATAAATTTGATCCTGTTGTTGTGCTTTCCCAATTGACATATGACTTTTTCTTTTAAATAAATCAGTATCAGTATTTTGATCTTCTTCTTCATAAGACTTGAGAGTTTCCTCTCTAAATCTGGTCGAAGGGGGTTGCTTTGTCAGCTGAGGAGGAGCATTTTTACGTTGACTAATATTTTGGGTCTCAAGACTGCTGATGAAATCAGAAACTTCAGTTTTGAAGCCTCTGAGACCGAGAATCTGTGCTTCTGCTTTTTTGATTTCCTCTTGACATTGATTGGTGAAAAATGAATCTTCTTTTCTTCTCGAGACGCTGGCGAAGGAAGTATTGGCAGTATAAGGACTGAAATTATGACTCAATTCTTGAGAATTTTTATTCGTTTTATAAATGTCGTTTTGAACAGACATAACAATAAAAGGCTTTCCTTCGTAAAAGAGATCAGGATCAGCAATCACGCCATTCAATATCGTTTCCTTATCTGAAACAAAAATAGATCGATCTTCTGCTATTTCATTTTCTTCAGTCTTGTATTTTTTCGCAGTGCTATTTTCATAAAGAGATCTGGGCTCTGAAACATAGGAAGAAGACACGCTTTTGCGATGAGAAGTCATGTATTCTTTAGATTCTGTGCATGGGTCTATTTTGCTCGATCTGCTATCATACTGAGCATTGCTTCGTTCTTCAAAATTTTCTGTATAATAAATAGAGCTGTTGTTATCAGCAAAAATATAATCAGTGAGATCTCTAGGACCACTTTGGAACTTTTTGGAAGCTGAAGAGCATTCAGGGTTTCCTTTCAAAGATCTATTTGTCAGGGGGCCAGAATATTCTAGGAAATTTCTAAGAGGATAAAAAGTGGCTATATGAATACCAAAGTTCATGTACTCATCAGCAAGGTTATCATTTTTGCCCGATCGAAAGCTATTGAATGCGTTTTCTTTGTTGTGAATGCTTTTTAGAGGACTATAGGTATCCTTTTTACGGGAAGGCGAGAAAAAAGCATTCTGCATTTATTTGTTAGAAGAAAGTTCAATTAAATTTACTCGTCAGATAAAAAGATAATCAAAAAAAGATCAGTTGATGAATTGATTAATTGATTGATTGTCATACCAAGAAATTCTCTCCCATGACTATCATCATCATTCAGAGAAAAGATCTCTCTCTCTTTTTGGGAGAAAAAAATTGACTTTATTTCTTTTCAAAACAAGAATATGATTTACCAATATGTATGAACATCAAACTATACCTTGATTCATTCATTGAGACTCAATATAATCATATCTAAAATCATACATATAATATAGGTCCTGTTTTACGTCACGTCACTCCACGAAACAATTTTCATCATGTCGTAAAAGAAAAAAAGAATTTAAACTTGGGAGAAACTTCCGTCTACGAAATTAATAGTCAGGTTATCTTCGACCTCTTCCTCTTCCTCTTGCGGGTGCAGGGGCAGCGACTGTATTTCTAAATAAATTGGTAGCAGAGCCTCCTCCTCCAAACAAAGAAGAAGTGTTTGTATATGAGACGGTAACTGGAGTTGAGAATAGAGAAACAGGGGCGGAGGCAGCAGGTTTTTTGAGATTTTTCAAGTTTATACGATCTTCTTTAATTTTATCCTTTTCATCCATTTCATCATATTCCTCCTTGGGTCTCTTTTTGCTGGGATTATTCTCCATGAATTTTTCGATGATGTTGTTTACAGTTGCATTCTTTTTCAATTCAATGACTTCTTCTCTGCATTGTGGGCACATGGAGGATTTTTGCATCCAGTCTGAGAAACAAGAAGCGCAGAAATTATGCAAGCAGGGGATAAGAGTAACGCATTTATAGATATAATCGATACAAATGCAGCATCTCATTTCCTCGCCCAAGTCTTCTTGGAATTTGAGCTGTTTTTCGGTTTGTTTCTTTTCCTCTGCGAGTTGCTTTTGATCTTCTTCTCTTTGTCTCTTTAACTTGGCACTATCTTCAACCATTGATGAAAAGACGTATCCTAAGATATCTTCGGCTTTGACTTTACTTTGATGGAGAAGATAGATTTTATCCCCTGATGCCAATTTCTTTTTGGTTCCTTTTCCGATTTTGTCATTTTCAATGAAGGTTCCGTTTGATGAGAGATCTTCGATCCAAATATTATCCTCTGCGTCCTTAAAGATTTTGCAATGCACACCACTCAATCGAATATCTGGGATTTGTATATCATTTGTGGAGTTTCTCCCTAAAGTATAAGATTCTTTAATGAGATTGGCATTATCGAGCTGAGCTGTAAAAGATGTTAGCTTTGCCCATGGCTTTCCCCCTCCAGAGTTTGCTTCATTCTTATTCATTTCTGATTCTGATTAAAATTTTTTTTCGCTTAAATTCACCAGTCTTTTTTTTTTATTAGGATACACTACCATGGGCGGAAAATAAACATCAAACAAATATCTTTCCCAGTCAATTTGTTTTCTTTTGTTTCTAAATAAATAGAAATTGAAATGGATAAAAAGGGAGGGTTCGAACTGAGAGCTAGTGAACTTAGGAGAATTGAAATTTGATTTATTTTAGGGAGCTTGTTTGTCGAATTTGTGGATAAATTTTTGAAAACAAGAAAATACTGTACTCTTCTTTCTTTTTCGACGCCCAATATCAATTTTCGACAGTCCAAATTTCAGAAAAATTTAACGATAGTTTTTTATTAAAAAAAATTTCCCAAGAGTTCGTGAATAGATCCGATAGTAAAACAGAGAGATCGCCTGAAAAAACGTTTGATAATATTTTCCTTCAAAGTTCAATAAAATTTTATCCAGAAATCAAACTTTTATGCTGAAATGTTTTCTTTTCGTCATTATTTGGCAGTATTCGGGCAAGGCCGATTATAATTTTCAACAAAATTTTGGACGCTTTGTCGAATTTCCCAAAATTTTTTAATGAAAAAGTCTTTTTAAGAGAAGCCTCCTCACTCTGACTCATTTTTATCTGAAGCGAAGAAAATCTTGATTTGTTTTGAAATTCAACCTTAATGAAAATCCCTCTAAGTTAGCAATTAACTTGAAATTTTTAGGTCTAATAAATTATAAACTTTCAAAGCCCATCTCAATAAGCAAAATTTTTCGACTAACAATGCAAGCAAAAAGTCATGCTCTTGATCGCAATCTTCTTGTAGGTGCAGAAAAGGACACTTCTTTTTCAGGTCCAGGCTCTCCCCAGAAGGCTACCAAAGCACCAGTTAAAATACCAGACCATAATGCAAGCCGAAAAGCTCAAAAAGAAATGTCTTCTCAAGAAAAGTTGGCTTTGGTTGAAATTAAGCCAATTGAAAAGAGTGCCCTTGATAAAGTCTTTAATCGCTTATGCAGAGCAAGATTGGATAAAGACAAGAGAGATTCCGCAAAGGATTATTTTGTCGCAGATGATATTGCTAAAGTTTTGCAAGATTTGAACTTCAAAATGACAAGACACGAAATTGATTTGATGATTTGGGTAAGTCTTCCTGTTGAGATTTTGAGTTGAGAGTATAATATTAGGAAGTTGATGAGAATTTGGATAAGAAAGTGAATAGAGAAGAATTTGAGATGATGTTTAGAAGATGTATTACCAATGAAACTGAGTTGGATCCCAAATCTTTATTCAATTTGGTGAGATTCTTGATGTATGCTAAAGAAGATGCAAATGAGATTACCGAAGAAGACGCTTTGGAACTAATTTATGTCAGAAAGAATAGCATTGGGGGTCTTGAAGAGGCTTTGAAAATTATTTTTGGGTAAAGAATTGTCGAATATGAAGTATTGATTGATTTTCTGTAGTGAGGAGGAAAGGAGATTTGATGGTATTGAAAAGAAGATTAGTTTTGCCCAGTTCCTTGACAGAAGAAATAAGAAAGCCTTGGACATTAAAAGATATAAAAAACAACTTCAAAAAGAAGCCAGAAATACACTCAAAAAGAATGAGGAATAAGAGAATAATGAAAGCTTTTCGTTGAGGAATTTTCTATAAACTATATTAATAGAAGGTTTTTTTAGTTTCATACTCACTTGTGTTTTTTGAATTGAATACAACAACAATATGTAAATAAATTTGGCTAAAATTTTCTCTCCTAAAAGTCATGAAGTTTAGAAGACCTAAAGAATTTTCCATTATACTTTTCATCCTATTTGAATGGAAGGTTGATTAGATAAATGGGAGTTTCAGCTCCTTTTTCAACTGGATAAGGAGCTGCAGAAGTTCCCATATCAGTTTTACACCAGCAAGGATCAACAGTATAGCATTGTTGATCTCCCTTGACCAGATTGACGAGCACCCATCTTGTATAGGCATTTAAAAGTACTTTCGAATTATCATAAGGTGAATATGCCCAGCCAAGATCTGTATATTTATTGACCTTGGTTTTTTTCAATGAGATCATCAACAATTTTTGTGAATTTTTCTTTATCAATTGTGGGATCTTCAAGCATCGTCCTTATTACGGGTTTTTGCCAAGAAAGCTGTCCATTCTCACTTGAAATCATGATGATTTTTCCGTCAGATGCTAGGAAAGGGAGAGCTTTTTCAGTGAGTTCGATCGTTCCAGTCAGATTGATTCGAATAAGGTCAAGTTTTTCTTGGATTGTATCCTCAGTATTCACTCCTGCATTGTTTATGAGAACATCAATACTTCCTTTTCTTTCCTCTTTGACCCAGTTGAGGAATTTATCAATGCTGTCTGAGTCGCTAACATCAAGCTGATGAAAAGTGAGGGAACTAGAGGAGCTTTTAGATTCTTTGAGTAGCTTTTCAAGGGCTGCTTGGCCAAGTTTGGGATTTCTGGCAGTAAGGATAATATCAAAAGGGTTATTTTGCTTGAGGAGTTTTTCAATGATGGTGTATCCAATACCTTTATTCGCTCCTGTCATCACAATGGTTCTGAACTTTTCTGAAGTTTGCATTTGAATGGGCTTTCTTTTGAAATAAAGGTTTTTTTGAAAAAGTCAAATATAATAAAATTGGAAATTAACTCTTCGATAATTCTTAGAAAATTCGGACAAAAGAAGGAAATACTCTCTGAAAATTTCTCCTTACGATGCATGCTTAAACAAAGTTGGGCCTTCTCACAAAAACAAAATAGAGAGAATTCTTTTCAAGGTATGAATCAGAAAATAAATTTTTGATGTGATTAATCAAAATAAAAAAATAAGTATGACTCAAGCAAGGGCGTCATGTTATAAAATAATACATAAGCCATATGCAAAAAACGATGAAATTTTCAATAAAGGGCGTGGAAGCGAAAATTGTTTAGATTTCTTCTTTCTTCTTCAAAGTGCTTCTAGCTTCCTTCTTGGCTTGCTTTTCTTCCCTTCTGAGCTTCAAAGCTCTTTTATTTCTTCTATCCAAAAATTCTGTGAAAGTGATTTTCTTTTCAATGCCATCCATTCTCTTTTCCTTTTCCTTATCTTCTTCTTCACTACAGAAAACAATAAAGATTTTTTCTCAAATCAGATCCTTACAAGATAATTTTCAAGGCATCTTCAAGACCTTGGATGTTATTTTTTCTGACGTAAATTAATTCGAGAGTATCTTCTTCAGTGATTTCGAAAGCGTCTTCTTTGGCGTACATCAAAAATTGGACCAAATTGAACAAAGATTTGGGTTCCAATCCAGTTTCATCTTCGATGCACCTTCTGAACATAAGCTCGAATTCATCACGGTCAACTCTCTTGTCGAGATTTTCGTCGACTTCCTACATTAAATTAATTTCCATAATTACTGAAAGATATTACCCAAATCATCAAATCAATTTCAGGCTTACTAGCAGTGTGCTTCAATTCAACCAATAACTTGGCAACATCTTCAGCAGTGAAATAATCCTTGACTTTGTTTTCTTCGCCCTTGGCTTGCTTTTTAGGTGCTTCCCTATCTTCATCGCCTTTGGGGGTTGAAAATGACTCATCACCAGTAGCAACGGTAGCCTTGCTCAATCTTCTGAAAGCCTTTTCGAGAGCCTTTCTTTCAATGGGCTTAATTTCGATCAAAGCGAGCTTTTCTTCAGAAGAAAGCTCTTTTTCAATTGCAGCTTTATTCTTTTGATCCTTCTCTTGGTTAGCTTGAGAAGGAGCTTGGGCTTTGCTTCCCTTATTGTTTACATTAGTAATTGAAGGAGCTTGGACTGATCTGCCTTTTCCAGCCTCGCCAGGTAATACTTTCTTGAACATCGGAAGCGCAACGTTTTTTTTAAAGATATATTTCTATAATCAATTAAAGTTTTTTCCCGAGATTTTGATCAAGATTTTTAAAATGTCAGGTTTAATCTCATGGTTGAAGAAACAGTTTCTTGTTGATGAATTTTCTAGATTTTCTCTCTATTTGGGTTTCTAAAATTTTCGGCAGGAGATATTATTGATTTTTTTTTTTTATATGTAAAACGCGAGAATGCGTGAGAAAATTATTTGTAGAAATTTTTTCTTTTTAAAGATGGAGATCCAATTCAACAAAATAAATATGTTGTAAAAATATAGATATTATTAGAGATATATATAGTGAAAGAAAGGGAATTTCGAAGAATGGTCTGACCAGCTCAGTCTGAAATTGTATCAATCTAAGAAGGACTAAATTCAATATTCATGATAATTCTTTGAAACAAGGAATTGATCAAGGAGAGCAAATAATAGAACCATGGCACTCAAGGTTTAAGGTGAGTTATAAATTATTTTTCAAGAGGCTGGAAAATTCGAGAATTACAGCAGATATTTTAGAAAGAAAAATCCCCTTTTGAGAATTCCAAAGTAAATCTGAATAACAAGAAGAAAGTAATTTTGTAGTAATTTTGTTAAATTAGTTCCAATTTTTAAAAAAGTTATTGTTAAATCAAAAATTTCTTTTTTGAAAAATAATTCTCTTTCCATTTGACCCGTCCTACCTAATATAATTTAAATATATTTTGGCTCTCTTCAGTTTCAAAAAGAAATTAAACTTTCTCAAGTTGAGCAATGATGTTTTGGGCTTTAAATGATCGAAGGGCGTTAATTTTCAGGAAGAAGGAAGGGAGTTATTTTAAAAAAAAAAAATTCAAAATGAGTACAGATTCATTTTCGATTTCCTTGGGGTTTAAGAAAATTCAAGTGAATTCGAAATAAGATGCGCCTAAAAAACAATACGCTTTATTTTGAATCTAAATCACTTTTTTTTTATTAAATTTAAAACTCCATCATCAGTCATCATTGTGCATGATCGCTTCAGCTAGGAATTCTTCATTTCAATCTCATAAAGGTGGATTTAAAGTTGCTGTAACAAGCTTTGGTCCCAAAGTTGCTGCTGTATACGAACAGTATGTGAAACAACTTAATGGAGTCTTTGTTGGAAATTTGACATACGAGACTAATGTTCTAATCTCTGGCTCAGTGACAAGTGATAAATACAGGGTATATTTTTTGAATTAATTCATTTCTCAAATTCTTTTAGGCAGCTTCTTTGGTGAATATTCCAATTGTGACATCACAATGGTTGATTGATTCATTTGAAAAGGGGCATTTCCTGCCCCCAAATGATTATCTTTTGCCAATATTCAAGGGGTTGAGCTTGGGAGTGCTGGGATTTAACAATGAAGAAATAAATGAGATAAAGAGTATTTTCGAACAAGAAGGAGGAGATATAAATACAAGTCTGGCTAAGGTCCAAGAAGGCAAAGATCTTCACCTGATAATGGTGAAAAGCTCAGAAATAAAGCGATATGAAAGTTTGATCAGTGCTCACCAGATTCCCGTGGTCACAATAGAATGGTTGAAAAATTGCTTGATTTCAAGACAATATTTGAAGCCAAAGAAATATGCTATAAATTTCGCAATGAGTTTGGATAGACAATCAATTCAACAAAAGTTGAATGAGACTGTGGAAGCTTTTCAAAATGTTGAAGGCTTTATTTCAAAAGCATATCATGATCACGAGGTTGGCGATGATCACTTTGAATATTTGGGAAAAGTGATTGTATATTTCCACAACATACCAGACAAGATTGAAAAGATCCAAAAGAAGTTGGTCAACTTTGGTGGCGGAATCTACGTTAAAGAGTTGATTCCCGAAGTTACTCATATTATTGTTGAAGAATATACACAAGAAGAGATCAAATTCTTCCACAAATTTAGGAAGCCTAAAATTGTGGAGATCTTCTGGTTATTGGACTGCTTTAGATACAAAAGACTTTTGAAGGAAGATGACTATTACGTCGGTTCTCTTCCTCAAATGATCGCTGACTACCGCAGTAAAACTCCGCCAAATAAAGTATTTGGTGATGCCAAACCCTCTGTTTCTCTCTCCCGTCGAAACACAATCTCTTATCAGCTTCCACGACTTGGTAGCAGTGGTAGTGATGGACCTATGGAGGTACCAAAGATGCCTCAAAGAGCGATATCTAATCAGATGAACCGAAGAAACTCTGTTGCACCTCCTGGAACATTGGCTGGTAGCAGTTGTCAAGAGGAAAATGAGAAGAAGTCAGGAAAGGAGGAGCAAGAAAAGCCAAAAGCGACACCAGAAAAGATGCAAACAAGATCGACTAGATCGAGTCAAAAGCAAAGCAAGTCAAAGAAACCCGTTCCAGTCAAGTCAGTGGGGTATATATTCAAGAATATAAATATATACTTTGATCCAAAGTTTAAAGAAGCTGCTCAATATAAGAAGCATGTGCAAGAAAATAGTGGGAATGTGTTGGATACTTTGAATGTGTTTGAAGAAATTTTCTATGTGTTGCCTGACGCTGAAGAAAGCGTGCAAACTTTGCAAAAAAATAAAAAGAGAAACATTAATTTTGTTTCTTACAGATGGATTGATTATTGTCTGAAGAATAAAATGGTAGTTCGTGATTATGCAGAAAAGAAGCTTGTTTACCTGTTGCCCTTCCCTCATAGAGTGCCACTTGCTGATTTCACAAATACAACTGTTTATGCTGCAGGCCTTCCTCCTTATGATAAAAAGATTCTCAAGGAAATTATTGAACTCATTGGAGCTAAATTCGTTTATGAACCGTAATGTGAATTTATTATGAAATAATAATCTCTCTTGTAGGTCAAAGTTGACAGTTTTGATATGTCAGGATATATCATCCAAGAAATACACTGAAATTAAAGGACAATATCCTTCAGTGCCAATTGTGAATCAGAAATGGATATTTGCCTGTTTAAGTCAGGGCAAAAAATTAAGTTTAGAAGGCTTCTTCATCTAATTTAATTTGAAAAATCCGCCATCACCACTACCACTTATCCCATGTAAAGTAAACCTTATGTTTCTTGATGTTTTCAACTTTTATAATGGTTTCATTATTCTCATCTCAGTTTAAAGTGTTTTTTATTTTTGTTTATATCTTTATTCTGTGATATCATCTTTTGTTTGTTATGCAATACGCAATACGCAAATCAATCAGCCAATTTAGAAATGAACTTTTACCATCTGATGCAATATGTAGAATACTGATAAATTAAAATTTAGCTCAATGAAACCTGATGAAACAGATAGACATACCATTATACTCGCAACGTGTAAATTACTTTGAATCCCCTTTATTCTGATTCTGAAGCTTCTCTATCTCTTAAATAAACATAGATTCTCATTTTATCGAGTGTGACGAGGTATTCGTAGTTTTTGAAGCTCACTTGAGATTTATAAGGCAAGGAAATTGAGAACATATCTACCTGTAATCCTTTTGAAAGGTGATTTGGATTCATTAGTCAATAAATTGTTGGATTCTTCTAACATTCTAAGGATGGTGCTTCCGATTTTGCTTTCAGCTAAGGCACCTTCTGACTTTTAAGACAAGATTTACAGAAGAAGCAAGAAGAGTTTACTGAAACAATATTGCCTTGAAGGTCCATAGTCAAACTGCCCTTAGTGCTGGATTCCATTTTTTTTATTTATGAAAAAAGTGCCGATTTATTTACTTAAATACAAATTTATTTATTAAGAATATGAAGAAATTAGCATACAATAAAAATTTACTTATGAATAAGAAGACATTTCTTTGATCAAGTAAAATGGATTCTTTTTGAGAAAGATCAATTTTAGGAATTGAGAGAGATGGTATTTATGAATGTAAACTATGGTTTGAAAATTTTACTTTTGACTGATCTTTAAAAAGAGGGAGAAAAAAATCAGAATTCTTTTGTAATCATTTTTATATCATTCAAAATCAGGAGAGACAAGTCTCTCTCAGAATTAAAAAAATATTGACATACTGTAAAATTTTTTGCGAGTCAATTTTAAATAGAATAGAAAGCGCATGTTTTGAGAGATTTGGTCTCTTTCTTTCAATGTTTTTGAAATATTCACTCTGGTGGAAAACATTTTTTGGACATGTTATGCTTATTTGAATTGAAGTCTATCCTAATTTCTTCTCAGAAAACTTTTTTTGACTCGAAATCAGACTGAAAACGAGAGCCTTGTACATCAACTAATTTTTTCTATGCATTCGAAAATGATGAAAGAATATTTTTGAGAGTTTTTTTTTTCGAAAAAAAAAAATTGTGCAAATTTTTCTGTTCAAAGAAAATTAAAAAAAATTTTTTTTAGAAGTTTCCACGTCAAAATCACTCAAGATGGAAAAGAAAATTCCTAAAAAATTAAAAAAAAGACCCCATGACTTTCATCTCTCATGCAAATGTATCAATTGAAAGAATGTTTTTCTAATTTAACTGGACCAAGACGGCAAATAAAAATTTCCCAAAATTAGCGTTGGACTTTTTTCTTTCCAAGTTTTGGCAACGCGACTGAAGGCTGTCAGCTTTATGTCTGTTTTTCCCAAGAACATACTGTAAATGTCTTAAAAGAAAATATTTCTCACATTTTTTCAAACCTGCACCAATTTCTCCTCTTTGAAAGATGAGAAGAAGAGTCTTCAATGCTCAAGATATTTTGCTTTTCAGGACACTTTGTCCTTCAATTATCCTCAAAATACCAAAAAGTTAGAGATTCATAAATGTCCAAGGGTCCGAATACCAATTTCTCAAAATATTTTGAATAAAAATGCTTGAAGATTCTGCGTTTGAATGCGTTTTTTAAGTGAATTTTTACACAGATTTCTAAGAGGTGGTAAAGAGAGGAAAATCTTCAAATTCCAAGTTGAGCTAGGTTCTTTTTTTCCCTGAATTAAAAATTCTTTCTAGAAGTTGAGTTTTAAGAAGGAGATTGTCCAAAAAGTCCAAGTCCAACTTATAATCTCTCAGAGAATTTGAACCTTTGAATCATGAAAACTCAGAGTGGTACCCATTCAAAAATTGTTTTATCATAATCTTTTGGACTCGAAAGAGAGAATTTTTATGAGTCTTGAAATTTTCCTCCTTTTCTGGAATCCCGCTTCCCTTGAAAAACATCCTGATGTCAAGTTCAGATCTTACTGCTCAAGAAGGATGGAAACGTTTAGACAATAGTTGTGTTCTTGATAAATCATTTCTGATGCGAAATGAGTTGCTGAGAAAGAGAGATAAAAAATTCAATTGCATAGAGTTGTTGTTACAAGAGATGTTGTATCTAATTCGATTGTGTTTCTTTCCAGTTTCCATTAAAAAATAATTTTATTCCGTTTGGGGCAGATTAAAATTATTTAAATTAAATTTCATTCAGCTCTTATCATTCATTCAGGAAGAAAGGTTCTCTTCTAAAGCCTTTCTTTTCATTGAAAATAAGTGAAACTCTCTTCCATTTGGAGACTCGGAAACGCTTCAAAAATTTATTAAACTTGTGATGATTAATAATGGTTTGACTGAAACTTATTTTAATTTTTATTTCTTCTGGAGGGAATCTCTTAGCGAAAGGAAGACAAGGAAAGATAGTTTCTGAAGGTGTCTCAGAGTTTTTCACGATGGAAAAATCTCCATTGTATCCACAAAATTAAGTTTTTATAGCTGATAATTAAAAGACTTTGTTTAACATAAAGAAAAAAAAATTTTTCTCCTTCTGAGTCGTGCAGTGCATCTCTGGGGAATCAGAGTTGGATCAGCCATAATATCTAGAGAAAAGAGAGAAATGAATGATTTGATATTCCAAGTTTCTGAAGCTTTTTATTTTTTTTTGAAAATCTTTCTGCGTCTTATTTTGAAAACCTTTTTTTGCCATTCTGAATCCTTCTCATCCCCAAACTTTACAATTTCCGGAAAATATCCATTTTTGTCATATTGCAGACAGGAGTCGAATTGAATTGTTGGATGAGAGGAAAAGTCTCCTTTTCATTTGCGAGTTTTGTGCAAGAAAAGGATGAAGAGGATCCGTTTGAATTCCCTGTGAAGGCTCAAGAGAATTTTGACTCGATAAGGGGAGATTCAGGAAGAATGATAGTCAAAAGAAGAAGAGCCTGTTTCGAATTAAAATTTATAAAGGCTTTTTTGTTTGGACTGTTGCATCAGCCATTCAGTTGGTGAGTCAATTTTGATGGATCATTTTCATTCAAATAAATTAAATCCTTAAAATTTGTCATTTTTATTACTAAAATAGCTGCAGCTTTCCAGATTAGATTAATCTGCATTGTACGTCAAAGGTAATGATATTGAGATGGCATTTAAAGTGCTAGAAGATTGGTTCTGAATGTGAGCTAGGAGGCAGACCCTCAAAAAAGAAAGAGAAGAGCTCAAAGCATTAGAAATGTTTTTAGATGTTAGATTAGAAATGCTTCTTCTTCATGTTGAGAGAAAATTTGAAATTGAGATCGATCAGTTGGTAGTTGATGTTCTCGAGTTCAAATATCTGGTGGAATTCCATTCACCAGACACTAGACATAAAATATCTTTCGTAAAAATCTATTTTTGGAGTGTTTTAAGGAAAGTTAAATTTGGTATTAAGTTTGAATGATGTCATGTTCGTTGTTGAAATTTATAAATAAAAGCATGCAATGTGTAAGCTTCTTTCTTTGATGAATACATACAGAGATCCATGGAAATGGCTGCAAACATCAATCTGAGACATGTTTGAGGCTTAAATTGAGTGTCAAATGAGACAGAAATTCTTCAGAGAGAAAATATTCTGAGCTTTTTGAAGCCATTAAAAAATCAAAAATGCGAGAAATTCGCTAACGGATAAGAAAATTCTATAAAGTTGTGAATTGAGAAACCAAAGGATTTATTTTTTTTTTGCAAAGATTTTTTTAATTGAGTACAAGAAAGAGAGAGAGGTAACTTCAACACCGGATGTTGAAATCAAAAGCATTTTTGGGAATAACGATAATTTTTGCGCTCTACAGTTTTTACATCACGTTTTATGGCCTCTTCATGGCTGGAAAAAAGCTGCCTGAAAGTAGTCAGACAAACCTTTTGGATAAGAGCGAAAGTCAGTGGTTTGAACGCAGAGGGAAAGTTGTTATGCTTCTAGTGGACGCTTTGCGATTCGACTATTTGCTCAACGGAGAATCTACAGAAAGCAATAAACGTTTGCCTGACCATAAGTTGAAGAGATTGAATAATAAAATTGCTGAGAATCCTGAGAAGTTTGTGGTGATAAGAGCCCGTGCTGATGCTCCAACCATGACCGTGAATAGAATCCCTTGTATTGCAACGGGAAATATTCCTCCAAAACTAGCTTTATTACAAGCTTTGGAAGCTTCAAAGTCTGTGGAAGATAGTTTCTTGAGACAGTTGAAAGTGTTGAATCGCACAAGTTATTTTACTGGTGACCCCCTTTGGGTGCAATATTTTCCTGAAGAATTTACTGAAACACAAGCAGCGCTTGGATTCAATATCAAGGACCAAAATGTTGATAGCAATCCAATTCCCTTTTTAAAGAATAAGATTATTGAGAACAATTTTGATTTTCTGCTTGGCCATCTTTTAGCAATTGACCATATGGGGCATGCACATGGCTTATCTAGCCCAAAGGTGCAAAAACAAATTGCTCTAACAGACGCAGCAATAATTGATATTATAAAATTGGTTGATGATGAAACAACATTAATTATCTTGGGCGATCACGGAATGGATAAATGGGGGACCCATGGTGGAGGAACAGAAGATGAAATGAACACTGCGATTGTTGCTTATCATAAGAAAGGGTTCCAAAAATACCACCAAGAGGGTATTTCGAAAGTGATGAGATCTATCAATGAAACAACTCTTTCAGTAAAGCAACAAGATATAACTTCAACTGTCTCCATGCTTTTGGGAGTTCCAATCCCATTTAGTAATTTGGGCCAGATTATAAATGATATCTATCCTAAAATTGACGAGAATGTAAATAAAAATTATCAATGTAATGCTGGATTTGAAATTCAGATGATGCATGATAACTATTTAAATTGTTTGCAGATTTTGAATTATTTTGAGAAATTCCAGCTTGAAGCTCAGTTATTTGATGAAAATGATTTGGGTCGAATTGGACTGTTGGCTAAAGAAGTGGAAAAGGCATACCAGACAGCTGTTGGCATGATCCAAATGTCCCAACAATGTGAGGAATCCTTCCATGAAGTTGTCACAAATTTAGTTCTAAAGACTCAGAATATTTCTGAACAAGTGTATCAGCTCACTCTTCATACAGGAGCATTTGATGTGCCACTTATTCATGAAGGTCTAGCGTTATTGTTTTTGGTGATGATCTCATATATTTTGATCATGCAATATTTGTATAGAAAAGGGCACAATGAAAAGAATCTGAGATTGGACTTGAATGATTTAAAGAAAGTGATACCAATTTTAATTCCTCTCGGAATAGCAATGGGAATAACTTGGCATTACAAAAGGGAATGGCTTCATTGTTTAACAACTTTGATGCTTTGTTTGGCCATCTGGTTTTGTGGTTCACTATTGACGGAGTTATATAAACTATCCCAAGGAAAGGCGTCAAAAATCCCACAATCAGCATCAATAGAAATATCATCAGTTCAGGATGTTTGCGAGAAAAAGGATGATATTGAGAGCATACCAAAGGCTGATCAAACAACAAGAGAAGACGAACAATTGGTTGGACCTCAAAATCAACCAGTGCTTCAGAGCAGTTTGCTTTTTATTTTGCAAGCTCCACTTTTCACAGCAATTGCTGTCGCGATTATGGTTTATTGTGTGATTTGTGTTCAGCTTGGAGATTTTGATTCAAAGTTTTATCATAAAATTCAACCAATCTCCCACTTTGCAGTTTTCCTGGCCGCTGCTTATCGTGTTCACAGCTTATTCCCTCATAAATTCAATCCAGTTATCCCATTGACTGTGATCGCCTGTGTTGTTTTGTTTTACAAAAAAGATACAACATTTACATCTTCTGAAACGATTAAAACCAGTTTGGGTCTGTTGCTTCTCCTTGACTTTGTGTGCCGTGAAATCGACTGTATTGTGAATAAGCTTCGCACAAGTAAATTCTGGGGCATTCCTTATCTTGCTTGCTTTGGGTTGCTTGTTCCTTTTCATATGATGACAAACAGGGAAAACTACTGGGTAGAGATTGCAATTCCAAGATTGATATGGGCTTTGCTTCTTGGAATTATTGCTACAAGATATGTTTTGAAAATTGAAAGTCAAGCTATGAAGAGGAATATGCAATTATGCTTGGTGTTATATTTGGCTCTGCTACAAAGATCCAGTGTGATGCTTTATTTTTCTGTTTTACTAGCTGTAATGAGAGCGATCAATCACCTTTTCAAGAATGCCAATGTCTTGAATTTCATATATCCAGTGACGATAGCAGTTGTCAGTCAATTTGGACTTCATATGTTGGACCATGATGATCGAACTATTCCCAAGAGATTTGACATTGGTTTTATTGGATTCCATGACTTTCATATTTTGATTTCATCCTTGATGGTGTTCCTCAATATCATGACAAGCTATGTTTTGGGAATGGTCTTGATGTCACATTATAATCAGTCCCTTGATATGGAAGAACCAGGAAAAGATAAAAACTCTTTGTCGAAAGAGCACGTTCGAGTGGTAAAGAAAAAGAATATTTTGCCATATCTTTTGACCTTCAGTTTGATCTATTTGGGAGCTGCAGTGAAGTGTTACCTTTGGAGGTATTATTTATTAACTGGAGCTCAAGAAAAATATGCAATTGACTCTGTCATTTATATTTTAGCAATGTTTGGAGGATTTTGTTTGTTTTAATGTGATTGGTGGGATTTTTCTCTCTCTCTATCCATCGAAATATTTTTTATTCAATAAAAAGTATTTCTTCTAATTTTTTCAAATAAAATTCTAAAAAAAAATTCGAAAAGGAGGAAATCGAGTTTTGAGAGTATGAGATATAAAATTAGACCAGTTTTATATTTTTAGATTTTTTTTTTATGATGTCTACGAAGCTGGTTCAAAAACAACTCACAGTTAGATGTTGAAAATCAACAAAATTCAATAATTTTCTAAATCAGAGAATTCATATGAATGGTGATAGAGCAAAGAACTTAATGTAATATTTTTTGTTCACAGCCTCAAATGGATGTTCTTGAAGAAAGAGAGCATTCAGTGGCTGATAATTCTTGAATTTTCGTCGAAATATAAAATGATAACTATTTTATATTTCAACAATTTCCCTTGGAATATTGCGAAGTCATATTCATATCATAAAGGAGAAAGCGTCGATGAATCTTTATTCATTGATTTTTTTTTTCATTGAATAGAAAAAGAATGGAACACCACCACTCTTTGCTTAAAATAAAGTTTTTCAAAAAAAAAAAATTGGAAAGGAGAGCTTCAAGATATGTAGTTTTCAATCAATCAACTCATGATATGGCTGACCAGTAAGCCAGGAATTCGAGGTGATTTTTTCAAAACAAAGCGTTAAAGTTCAGGAAAATTCGTGAAGAATAAGATCCAGTATTTTCAACTGCTTGTCAGTTAGAAGGTTAATGAGCTTTATTTCCATTATTTCCTGAGTGAAGACAGTTTGTTCAGTTCATCAGAATATGGGAAAAGCCTGCTCTCTTGATAAAACCAATGTCAGAATGAAGTTAAAAAGGTCTTTTTCTTTGGTTTGTTTTATCATTAAAAGGTTGATTTATAAGGCCTTTAATTAACTGAATATAGCTACCTTGAACTCTTCTTAATCAAAGTGAGAAATGAAGAACTCTGAAATACCCCTCACTTCCGCTCTTGGAAAGAATCAAATCACTCAAAAGGAAAGAACTTTGTATTTTCTGACAGGTAATCTGAGAAAAACTGGGAGGAAAAGTTGGGTTGAATTGGCATTTGCCTGGTTTTGTTTGATGTTTGGAATTCAAAACATAACTCCCCAGCTTTTTAAAAAGGGTTTACAGGAGTGATCATAAACTAATCGTAAAATATTTTCCATTAAAATTAACAGTTAATTGAATTCAAGGAAAAAATTAACCAACTTTAAACAATGATGTCATAACTGTTTTGAAATTACGAACAACGATAAGATAAAATCTCCTGGACAAAGCAGAGATTGAAAAGGGTTCAGTACAAAACCTAGTTCGCCGAGCAATTCATGATGTGAAAAAAATTAGGCTTTATAAGCTGATTTTATCCACAAATGGGGTGAAAAACCGTTTTTAAATAAATTGCTGAGCATCAGTCGCCTCGCCTTGATATTTTATTTAAGTTGAAATAATTCTTGTAATTTTTTTTTAAAAAGAGCAAAACTTAAGAGAAAGATCCGTTAACTCTTAACCCGGAAGAAGATGTTGAAATCACAGATATTTTTCGGCTTAACTATTGTGTTTGCAGTTTACAGTTTCTACATAACGTTTTATGGCTTCTTTATGGCTGGAATAAAGCTGTCGGACAGCAGCCAGAGCAACCTCTTGGATACGAGTAATAGTCAATGGTTTGAACGCCGAGGAAAAGTTGTCATGCTTTTAGTGGATGCTTTAAGATTTGACTATTTATTGAATGGGCAAGACACCGTCAGTAATAAACGTTTCCCAGACAACAAGTTTAAGAAGCTGAACAATTTTATTGCTGAGAATCCTGAGAACTTTGTCGTGATGAGAGCTCGTGCTGATGCTCCAACAATGACTGTAAACAGAATTCCCTGCATTGCGACTGGAAATATCCCGCCGAAGGCGGCTTTATTGCAAGCTTTGGAAGCTTTGCCTGCAGTTGAGGATAGTTTTCCAAGACAGCTCAGATTATTGAATCGAAAGAGTTTCTTCACTGGAGACCCACTTTGGGTGGAGTACTTCCCTGATGACTTTACTGAATCTTGCCCAGCTCTCGGATTTAATATTAAAGATCCTGCGGTCGATAGCAATACGATTCCCTTTTTGAAGAAGAAAATCGCTGAGAACAATTTTGATTTGTTGCTTGGACATGTATTGTCAATCGACCATATGGGCCATTCATTTGGACTTGGAGACGAAAGAGTGAAGACACAAATTGCCGCAAACGACAAATTAATTCTTGACATTATTGATTCAATTGACCAAGATACCACCTTGGTTATTCTTGGTGACCACGGAATGGACGCCTTGGGAACTCATGGTGGCAACACGGATGATGAAACCGAGACTGCCATTCTTGCTTTCCACAAAAAAGGCTTCCAAAAATATCATCAGAAGGGTCTTTCTCAAGTCATGAGATCTGTCAATGAAACTGACCTCTTTGTGAAACAACAAGATATAGCTCCAACACTCTCAATGTTGATGGGAATTCCCATTCCATTCAGCAATATGGGCCAAATGATTAATGATATTTACCCAGCTCTCGACTATCCTGGTCCCAAGGAGTGTCCAAATGCTGGCTTTGAAGCTCAGATTTTGAGAGATAATTATCTGAATAGTCTTCAAATCTTAAATTACGTTGAGAAATTCCAGCATGATGCTCACCTTTTTAATAAAAAGAATTTGGACCGTATAAACTCCTTGGCTAAAGAAGTTCATCAAGCTTATAGCACTGCTGAGGATATGATAAAGTCATCTCAACAATGTGAGGCTTCTTTCCACGACCTTGTGGTTGAGACGGTTTTGAAGACCCAGAATCTTTCTGAAGAAGTGTATAATATCACTCGTAACGCTGGCGCCTTTGATATGCCATTGATTCATGAGGGTTTAGCATTACTTATCCTCGTGATGATCTCATACATCTTGATTATGCAATATTTGTACAGAAAAGGTCATAACGAGAAGAGTTTAACCTGGAGAGTTTCAAAATTGATTGGAAAGGTGAAGAAAGTCGGCCCTGTTTTAATAATGACCACACTGGCAACAGTTGCAACTTGGTATTATAAAAAGAATGCTCTTCACTGTTTGACGACTGTGATTCTTTGCTCAGCTGTCTCATTTTGCGGAGGTTTAGCAGTTTCACTGTTTAAAAAGGAAGGCGAAGAAGTCTTTCACAAAGGCCCTATGGAAATTAAAGTATGCCGAGCTGAAGTTGGGCCTTTATCCCAACAACAAAAGTCTTCAACCGCTGAGAGTCAAAATATTGAGTCTCTTGATGTTACAAAAGATGCTGAGAATATCTCCAGAGATCGTCAGACCACAAGAGATGACGAGTATCTTTTTGAAATTCAACGCGAAGGCCAGCCTGTTCTCGAAAAAGGACTGCTTTTTGTTTTCCAGACTCCCGTATACTCTGCAGTGACTGTTGCTCTGATTGTTTATTGCATTATTTGTGTTCATGCTTCTGAGTTCCAAGGTTATTTCAGAGATTACATTAAGCCTGCTTCACCCTTCGTTGTGATCTTGGCCGCTGGTTACCGTGTTTACAAATTATTCCCTCATAAATTCAACCCTGCAATGCCGTTGACTGTAATTGCTTGCGCAATTCTGGTTTTCAATGGTATTGAATTTTCTTCTGAAAGATTAAAGATGGGTTTGGGCTTATTGCTTCTTCTTGAATATGTCTGCAGTGAAATTAGCTATATTACAAAGAAGCTTGGCACAAGTAAACTCTGGGGTATTGCTTACCTTGTTTGCTTCTCCTTGCTGATTCCTTATAACCTGATAAAAGATAAAGAAGATTACTTGGTGGAAATTGCAATTCCTCGTGTATTCTGGGGTCTGCTTATTGGTATTGTCATATTGAGAGTTGCCTTTAGAATTGAGAAGCATGTTATCATCCGCAATCTTCAATTATGCTTTGTGCTCTACCTGGCTTTGTTACAAAGACGTAGAGTATTGCTCTACTTTGCAGTGCTTTTGATTACATATAAAATCATAAATCGCCTTTATAAACAGGCCGATGTGTTGAATTACACATACCCTATAGTATTGGCATTTATGAGTATGTTTGGACTGCATTGGTTGGGACATGATGACAGGAATATTCCAATGAGATTTGATAGAGGTTTCGTTGGATTGCATGACTTCCACTTTTTGCTTTCGCCCTTGATGGTGTTCCTAAACATTATGTCAGGTCACATTTTGAGCATGATTTCCCTTTCTCATTACAATAAGTCGATTGACGAGGATGGAATGAAGAGAGATAATAAGGTCTATCAGTCTAAAGAGCACGCTCAAGTTCTCAAGAAAAGAAATATTTTCCCATTCCTTTTGCTGTTTAGCGTGATTTATCTTGGTGGTGTCATGAAGACTTACATGTGGAGATATTACTTTTTAACGGAAGCCCAAGAGAAATTTATGATTGATGCAGTTCTATATATTTTATCCATGATTGGTGGTCTTTGTTTATTTTAAAGTGATAATAGTGATCTATTTAATACGAGGAGACGATAAGTTTTGTTTTATTTGGTTTGATTTGGTTTAGGAATTTTTTTGTTAAAAACTTTTGTATTTGTTTTTAAATCGTGATTGCTTGACTGATAATAATGTTCAAAAGAAGTGGAAAACAGCGTTGCCTTGTCGATAGGAAACTTTATTTTTCGGTAAACTGGTGGAAAGTATTTCCAAACCAGGGTTCAGAATTTGGGATTTTGGAAATCCAGACCATTAATCCGGAGCCCATATTAAAAATTTCCCTAAAATGAGAGATTTTTTTTTGGCTATTTTACTCATATTTTCATCATTTTCGAGTTTTCATAAAAAAAGTTAGGTCACATTTTGAGTCAGAATAGTCGTTGAGTGTTAAATTCTTTGAATAGATTATCTTTGAATTGAAGAAATTTCATTCAGGGGGACTTAATTGCGTTTTTTTTGGAGAGTTTTTGTTCCAAAAAAAAATTCGTTCCTTTTTTTTGGTTAAGAAATATAGAGAAAATTTTTAGAAATTAAAAAAAAAATCATAGGGCCAAAAACGAAAAAAAATCTGGACGACTGTTCAAAAATCTGGAGAGTCTGTAGAAATCAAGAGGGTTGCAAACCCTATTCCAGACTTTTCAACATTTAAAAAAATTTTCAGAAATTCTTCAGACTTCCTAAGAAAAAAATTTCTTAGACTTTTTTTTTTTTAAATATTTTTTCTTCTTGGCAGAGAGGAGTTCTTGGATTTCCGATGGCTCGTTCTAAACTTCCGCCGTGTCGGAAGGTTTTCTGGACAGTCGGCAACACTAACGAAAAAATTTTCTGTATTTAAGAACTTCAAAATAAATTTATAAATCAAGAAATTGAGATATAAATACTATATACAGAAAAATAATGAAAACACGTATGATTCTCACTCAGAGTTGAGAATTTGACAGGAATAATAAAATCGACTTCAAATTCCATTGACATCAAACAAGAAACTCACAGGGTTTGAGTTTGAGGACTTTAAATTTCTCCTATCTCTGATCGTCACAAATTAAAACTTTTTATAAAATTAATAAAACAAAATCATGGTAATTTGTTTTATTAATAATTAATTTATATCTCCGTGACAATGCAGAAATCAAAATTTTTTTTCATTATAACTTTATTTTTTGCTGTTTGCGCCTTTTACACAACTTTTTACGGATTTTTTGTGGCAGGAGGAGCCAAGTTTTCTGACGTTAGTCAAACAAATTTACTTCAAACCAACCAAACTCAATGGTTCACTCGTAAAGGCAAGGTTGTGATGATCTTGCTTGATGCCCTCAGATTCGATTATTTATTCCCGAATGGAGATATTGTCGGAAACAAACAATTTCCACAAAACAAATTGAAGAAGCTTAACGAAGCTTATGTCAAATCTCCTGAAAATTTCGTCATTATGAGAGCTCGTGCTGACGCTCCTACGATGACAGTGAACAGAATCCCGTGCATAGCAACCGGCAATATCCCTCCCAAAGATGCTCTTTTGGAGGCTCTCCAAGCTTCTCCAGCTGTCGAAGACAATCTTCCAAAACAGCTCAGAATGCTGGGGCGCAAAAGCTATTTCGCAGGAGACCCATTATGGGCTGAGTATTTCCCTAAAGACTTCACTGAAACTTGTTTGGCTGAAGGGTTTAATTTGAAAGATACGACAGTTGACCACAAATCAATTCGGTTTGTAAATTCTAAAATTAATGATGATAATTTTGATTTGATTCTGGGCCATATGTTATCCGTTGATCACATGGGACACGCTTATGGATTAGCTGACCCCAGAATGGCTGAACAAATTGCCGCAAATGACCAAGTCATAAGTGATATTATTGAGACAATTGATGATGATACAACCTTAGTTATCCTTGGTGACCACGGTGTTTTATTTAATGGTGTTCATGGGGGTGGTTCTTTGGATGAAACTAGCACTGCAATTGTCGCATATCATAAAAAGGGCTTCCAAAAGTATCAACAGAAAGGCCTTTCTAAAGTGATGAGATCAATCAATGAAACGACTCTCTCAGTCAAACAGCAAGATATTGCTCCAACATTGGCAATGCTGATGGGAACGCCAATTCCTTTCAGTAATATGGGCCAGATTATTAATGATATTTACCCAACAAATGATTACACAGGGGACTGTGCAAAGACAGCTTTTGAGGCTCAAATGTTGCAGGACAATTATCTGAATAGTCTTCAAATAAGAAAATATGCAGAGAAATTCCAGTTAGAAACACATCTTTTTAGTGCACAAGAAGTCGCTAAAATTAATAATAGAGCTCAAGAAGTCGATTCTTTGTATCAAAAAGCAATGGGAATGTATAATGATACAACACAATGTGAATTCTCAGCGTTCCAGGAAGCTGCTATAAATGGTGTTCTTTCAAGTCAGAAGTTTTCAGAAGAAGTTTATAGTCTTGTCCGTGATTCTGGAGCCTTTGATATGCCACTGGTTTATCAAGGGATTGCTTTGTCAGTCTTAGTTTTGATGCTGTGGATATTGGTTATCCAATATATATACAGAAACAGTCATGATGAAAAGGACTTAGAATTATGGAATAGAAAAAATTTAAGTACCTTGATGAAGAAATCTGCGGGCCTTGTTGTGGCATTGAGTGTTCTTTCTGTGATAGTCTGGTTCTGGAACAAGAAACGAGCTTATTGTGTCACCGCTGGAGTTATTTTCACAGCTCTTTGGTTCTTTGGTATTCTCTGTCAGCCCTTCTTTGTTGCCTTTGTCAAAAGAAGTAGAGGGATCAAACAACAACAGAAAGAAGCTATTCAGGAAAAGGGCCAACAAGAGGAATTAACAATTAATGATTTGACTTCTTCAGTTGTTAGAGTGGAGAACTTGATGGCTAACAACAATAATTTGGAGAACTTTTTGATTAAAGAAGATGAAGAGCGTCAATTTAGAATCCCACCACTTTTACAATCAAATCTTCCTTTTCTTCTAAAATCGCCTCTTTACACTCTAGCTGCCATTGGAATTATCGTTTCTTGTGTTATCTCTGTTCACTTGGGATCCTTTGACAAAATCACTGAAAAATATGTTGATCCAGCTTCACCCTTTATCGTTTTGCTATGCCTTGCTTACAGAGTCCACAAACTATTCCCTCACAAATTCAACCCTGTTGTCCCTCTTACCTTCGTCGCTTGTTTATTCTTGTTCTTTAAAAACATTATGTTCACATCCGAAAGATTGAGAATAAGTTTGGGGCTGATATTAATTCTTGATTTTGTTTGGGATGAAATTTACCAAATAGTCAAGAAGAAAACATCAAAGAAACTTTGGGGAGCTGCTTTTCTGACCTGCTTTGGCTTGTTGATCCCCTATCATCTTATTGATAATAGCGATAATTATCTGGTAGAGATTGTGATTCCACGTTTGTTGTGGGCTGCACTTCTTGGTATCGCAATTGCAAGCTGCTTCTTGCTCAAAGAAATCCAAGCTCTCAAGAAGAATCTCCAGCTTTGCTTGATTTTATATTTGATTCTTTTGCAAAAATCCAGTGAGGTGATTTCTTTTGCTGTTGTTTTGACAATGATGAGAGTCTGTAATCAGCTGTTTAAAAATGTTAAACCCTTGAATTATCTTTACCCTTTGACCATGGCTTTACTTTGCCAGTTTGGACTTCATATTCTCAAGCATGATGATTTCCACGTGCCATCCAAATTTGATCAAGGCTTTATTGGATTGCATGATTTTAATATTGTGCTATCGCCACTCATGATTGTTTTGAATATCACTACAAGTTATATTTTGGGATTGTCGTTCATGGGATACTACAACGAAAATGAAGAAAAAATCGCTTTGAATCAAGAGCATTGGGAAGTGATTAAGAAAAGAAATATAATTCTATTCATTTTTATGTTTAGTGTTATCTATTTTGGAGCTGCAGTCAAATGCTATTTCTGGAGATATTTCTTTTTAGAAGAGGCTCAAGAAAAGTTTGTGATGGATTCCGCCATCTATTTCCTAGTTACTATCGGCGGCTTTTCAATGTTTTAATTTATATTAAGTATAAGAGAGTAATTAATAATTAAAATTGAATACATGATATGATAATAAAGTTATAAAAAATTATTGAGGACTTGCAAAATGTAAATTTCGGCGAGGATCTTGTTGGCTTCCTCTCAAACTTTGTGTCAAATCCTTGACGACTTGAGTTAATCTATTGATTTCTTTTTCTTTGTTATTAAAATTGCCATTATTTGAGAATTCTCCAAGTTGACTTCCCCTTTCATTGAAACCGTAGATTCTATCTTGATCATATCTATCTGTGTATCCTCTTGGAACTTCGATTTTCTCTCCATAAAGAAGCTCATCACGTGATCTGGAAACCTGTAATGGAGAAGCGGTGCGACTCTTTAGGATAGAGTTGCTCTTGGTTTCTCTATAATCTTCTTTATATCCACTTCCTTGAGCTTCTGTTCGGACGACTCTTCGGGGAATATCCCTTTCAAGGTCAACAGTGCTTTGTCTTGTGCTGGGGAGGATCGGTCGACTTGCTAATCTCAGGGCATCAATTTCAGCTTGGAGTTTTTCATTAATTTCAGCTGCTCTTCTGTTTTCATTTTTAACCTTTTGTAATTCATCATTTCTCATCTTCAGCTCTCTCTTGATTATCGCAACCTATAGAAATCGTTTATTTCGAGATCTTTAGTTAAAAAAAAGAGCAGTACATATTCTGGTTCTTTATAATCATCTTTTTGGAAGTGACTTTGAGGCTCTCTCAGTTTCCTTTTTGAAAAAATTAGCGTCAAAATGATCGCATGACTTACTGAATTTCTTTATGATTTCTGACAATCTCGTCGCTCTTGAGATCTAACAATTCATGAGCTTTTCTAAGTTCAGCTTTTGTTATATCAGCAATTTCAGTCATCTTTCGGAGTCTATCTTCCAAGTACATCTTTTCGTTCTCAAGAATTTCCTTTTCTTGCAGCAATCTTTCTTTTTCTTGCTGCAATTCCTTTGTCCAAACTCTCAATGATTCTGCGTCTTTTTGGATCTCATCATATCTATCAACTGCCTTCTTGAGTTCAGTTCTTAAAGCATTCACATCGTCAACACTTTCTTTAGCCTTTTCTATTGACCTCTTGTTCTTTCCTGTCAATAATTCAACCTGTCTTTCTAAATCTTTTGCCAAAAGCTCGCTCTCCCTCTTTTGATTAGAAACGAGTGCTAATTTCTCTTCTTTTTCCCGGAGACTTTCCATTTGTTTATTTGAGAACTTTTGTAGAGTATCAATGAGTTGGTTCAGCTTAGCATTCTCTTCAACCTTTCTATCAAGTTCAGCTAAAATTTCTTGTCTCTTTGTCTCTAGTCTCATATTCTCTTCTTTCAACACATTAACGTCAGAATAGTATCCTAATTTTAAATGTCCGACATGCTCTGAGGCGTTCTTCAAGACCTTTTCTGTTGCTGCTTTATAATCCAGCAACTCTCTATTCTCTCTGTCCAAAGCTTCCAATCTTCCTCTGATTGTGTCAATTTCTCTATCTCTAATCTCCAGATCTCGACTAGTTTCTCTAACCAATTTTCGGCACTCATCTTCTGCTCTTCTAACTTGCTCCTTCAATCCCTCATTCTCAATAATATGTCTGTCAATATCTTGTCTCAATCTATCCAAATTTGCAACAAGTTCTTCCTTTTCAAGCTCCAATTCTCTCACTTTTTGTTGTAATTGTTCTTGATCTCGTTCTCTTGTTCTTTCTGCCATTCTCTTTAATGGCTCATCGGCTTCTGCGACTCTTCTATGTTCTATTGAGCCTTTCTTTCTCATCTCACTGCTTTCACTGATTTCCCTCTCATCTTTCCAAGTTCCAGAAAGTCCTCTTCTCTTTGGAAGTCTGTGGCTGGACATGTTTAAATTTTCGTCATCGATTTTGATTGCTCGCTTAATTGGGCTTCTTCCTTGAGCCATCATATCTCCATAGCTTCTTCGAAGGAAAACAACATCTTGAATAACGCCTGATAACAATTGTTGAGCATCTTCAGAATCTGCAAGCTCCAAAAGCTGTCGAATAGAACCTTCACATTTATCAACGCCATCTGTGAAAATGAGGCTCAGACGATGAATCAGCATTCTCTTGGATTCCAAGACATCTTGTAAATGTTGATTCTTTTCAATTTCAGTGGAAAGTTTGCTCAAAGCGTCATTAACAAGACCAGCTTCGAATTTCTGAAGTGTGTCTCTTAATTTATGAGTCAACTCATGTCTATCAACAGCAAATCTCTTTCTTAAAGTATCAGAAACACCACCTTGTTCTGCGCGATAGAAATCTTCATTTTGTAGGTTTTTGATGTTGAGTTTGAATTCGGGATAGTCTTGGATAGTGTTTTCAAGTTGGGAATGAATAATTTGAATCAAGTCGAAAACTGAAGCCATTTTGAATGTATCTCCTTTTTCTTTGGATTCTGCTCCCAATTCATGAAGAGATGTGGTGAGTCGAGAGAGGCTTTGCAAAGTCTGTGAAAGGTTTTGCATGAGAACTTCTTCAGCATTAACAAGTTTTTCTCTTAAAGCAACGTCCAGATCAAGACTTTGTCTGGGGCTCTGTCTTGCTCTTGTGTTTGATAATTTGTTGATGAGGGTCATGACATCCTTTTTAATGTCTTTGAGTTCATGATTCACACTCTTGATAGTATTGGTGTTTGATTTAAGGATTCTTTGAGCTTCACTGAGATTCTCAGGTGATCCCATCTCTGGTTCTATTTCAATTGGTGCCACTGATTGTGGTTGCATGTTAATCAACTCTAAGAAAAAAATGAATTTTAAAAAAACATTGTTGAAAAGTTACTGAATTTGTCAAAGATCAAAGCTTGGAATTCTCCAACAATTTGTTTGGTGTTATACAAATTATTCTTTTGGCTTTGAAGAGCATATTCCAGCAAGAGGTTTCCTTTCAGGTTTCCTCCAGTTCCTCTAAATTCTTGATATTCTCCAGTTGGTTCGATTTGAGACACAGTCGGAGTTCTATGATGATCCTTCACCATAAAGTCGCTCACTTCTATAATTGAGAATGATGAGGAGATTGTAATATCAAAGAAAAAGTACCAAAATCATCTTTAAAGACAGAGATTCTGCCAGTTTTACTGAATCCGTCCTCTTTGCTATAACTGAGAGTGACTCTCTCTTCACCTCTATTTGTCTTTGGTGTTCTCGTTTGTCTTCCTTCTCTTCTTAATGAATCAATTTCTTGTTTCTAAGGGATGAATAACTTGAAAATGGATCAAAATTCAATTTTTACAGCTTCGTTTAATCGTCTTTTGTAACCCTCAAGTTCATGAAGACAATCGTCAAATTTGGATTTATAATAATTGACATCTCTATTCAGATCATCTTCAAATCTGACTCGTTCCTTATTTGGAGTGCCTCTGGCGCTGAGAGGGCGCTGCTGCTGCTCATTTCCTATGGCTTCTGCGATTTTCTGACGTAACAGTTTCACTTCTGATTCTCTATTTTGTAAGTTTGTTTCGCTCTTTGTCAAAGTCTCCTTCAAATATCTCACTTTCTGTCTCAATTGAGCTTCACTCATTTGTCTATCATCATCACCTTCCTTGAAATATGCAGTTGGATAGTCTGAATATTCGTCTTGGGTTGTTGGACTTCTCATTCTAGGACTTCTTCTTCTATCCATTTTATACTCACTCTGGAGGATGGATTTTGGCAGTTTTTCATCTAATAGAGCAAAGATTTTGTCCGCAACACTCACAGGTTGTCTATCCATAGACTCATCTATACCTTTTTCTTGTTCTTGCCAGTCGGTATTTCCAACAATAGATTTAAGTTTGGAATAGATGTCTGCGATTTGAGAATCTTTTTTCCTGTTGGCGATAGTGAGCCATTTACAGAATTTCTCAATAGGAATATTTGAAGGCATGTGGTAATCATGTTGGCTGAAAAGGTCCATGGCTTTATTATACTCTGCATTCAAAAACATGTGATCCAAATCAAAAGAAACATCTTTTGAAATCCTTGAAACGTTGCTATGTCTTGGAATAGGAGATGGGATATTAAAAGACTCATTCACAGATTTGGTGTTTCCCATATGATGAGGCGGGCTAACGTCTTTTCCCAGCGTAGGAAGATTCTGATTTCCTTGAGCAAAAAATGGACTTGCTGCCAAATCTCTAGCGTTAAAAGGCTCGTGCTGATTCAAAGAGAGCTGTTTGATTTGCTTGACAAAGTTCTGGTTTTCGAGTTTAAGGGACTGGATTTGTTGCTCGTAGTCGTAGATTTTGTCCTTGAGTTGGGCCACAAAGTCATTAGAAGGGCCTTTTTCGGATTTTTCAGTGGTGTTCAGACTGTTGGTGTAGAAATTGTTGAGCTTTTGGTAAAGGGAGACAACCTTTTTTCCATAAGATTTGTTTTGTTCGATGATGGTCTTGACCAAGGTTCGATCATCCTAATATTTTCAAGTTAGGTAAGTAAGAGTTTTTTTTTAAAAAATGATGAACCGATTTAGGGTTGACAGTTGGAAGAGTGTCAATCAATGTGGAAAGAAAATCTTGAAGTTGAAAGTATTCATCATCTAAGTAGTTGTAAAATGATGACATTGTTGCTTCTGGGAGAAATTGTTAATATAAAAGTCGTAAGGATCTTGATTATTATTATTTAAATAGAGTCGTTAATTTTCATTGTTTCTTACTAAAAAAGTTGTTTCCTTGCTTGAAAAATCTATTAATAATAATTAGACTTTTTCCTTTCAAGATGTTAACGAACGGTATTGAGATTTTTCACGTGGATGAGAACTGTATTGGAAGAGGAATTTTTTGTAATATTTTCAATCGATAAAGTTTTTAGTACAGTTTTAAATTGAGAGAGACAAAAAAATGATTTAAGCTTAAATATGGTGATGATAGACATGATTCATAACAGAAAACTTTTTTTCTTTCAAATATTCACTTTACATTTAAAATGATAAATGTTGTTGAGAATCTCCTCCCATCATGAGGGTTTTATGCATTTGCTTTGATCTTTCAGTTCTTGAGGAAATCTCACTTTCAATATTAGTTTCATCAAAGACATTTGGTTGGTATAACAAAGATTGTTTATTTCTCTTTTTGCACCAAGCTCTTTGTACTTCTCTTCTGACGCTTGGATTAAATATATACGCTAGACCTTCCAAAAAGCCTTGTGACCTTGCCAAGATGACGTGAAGAACTTGGAATTCAGTTTTAAAGTATCTTGGTCCAAGAAAAGAATCGACAAATCTCTCCAGCCTTAACAAGATCCATCCACAATTACAAAAGATTTGGATTAAGGGGAAAACCAGGAGACTGCGGAAAGACTTTACAACTTCTTCTGAAGCGCTGCTTCTTGCAATCTTAATACTCCACACGTAGCATATCAAATTAAAGAAGAAGGTGAATCCAAGAGGAATATAATAACCTACAATAATAGCAGTGCTGAGTCTTTCTTTATACCAGCAGTAAGTGATTCCGTTTCCATAAAAAGGCCCATATCCGTCCATCAAAAAGGCTGTAAGGTTGAGGAAGAGTGAGATGAGAGATGTGTATACGACAGAATCAAGTCGTAAACCTTTGAGTCTCTTGCTGCTTTTTAAAGAGGAGAAAATTGCCCAAGCAATAACAGAGGACCAGATTAAGTAAGCAGTATATGATGTTGTTTCAATAAACGCCGTGAGGTTACAGCTGAAACTTTGTCCCTTTGCTCCATAATATGCTGTAAAGAAACTGGCGGCTGCCCACGGAAGGCCCAGGATGGAATGCCAAGCGATGTAGGAATAGAATTTATTGCTTTTATTTCTGATACTTCTGTAGGTGATGATAGTAAATAGTTGTCCGATAAGGGAGAGGCCTGAGAAGAGAAAATAGATGATTTCAACAGTGACGTTGTTCTCTTTTGAAGCCGTCTGGGCCAGTTCCTGTCCAGTTGGTTGAAAATCAGACATAAAGTTTAAAATACTCGATAAAACTCTTGTACTTAATTAATGAATCGGTCTTTCTAATGCAGATAAATCACTATCAGTTTAGTTTAGTGCGTGTGTAGTCAATCAAATTGAAATGTGAATTGAATTTTGGAAGATTTATCAATTAATGAGTATTACATGTACAAACTGTTGATTTTTCGCTTTTATTTTTTTTTTAATTTTTGTTGAAAATTATTGATATCGACTTCTATAAAAACAGCACTCTATCAGCGATGAAAAAGGGATGAGGAAAGAGACTTGAGAGGTTGGGTTTTGGAAGAAAATCATCGAGAGGATAGATTCTTTCCATCCTGAAAAATAAAATTTTCTTTTGGTATAAACTTTTCTGATCATCTTTTGTCTATGTATTCTTCATTTTGGTTTCAAGTACAAAGAGTTCTATTTCAGTTGAGATGGATTGTAAAACCTCAATATAAGGAAAGCTGGATAACATGGAGATAGTATGACATCATTCTCTATGGTAAGTCATCATAATACACGTTTACCATGCTTTGTGGTGATTATCATACTTTTTTAATTTTATTTCAAGTTAAATTATTTTTGTTTGAAATATAGATATATTCATTATATCGATATTCCTGCTTTGCCGCTAATTTTTTTTATATGCAAAATGCAGATGAAGTTTTCTTTGAGAAAAAACTTTGATTGGGATTGGGATGGATTCAAGAGTTCAGGGACATGAAAAAAATTCAATAGTTTGCATAAAATATATATAAGAAAAAATATCACATTTTTTACGATGAACTTTTTGTGGATTATAATTAGGATTATCACCATTCACGGAGATCATCTTTCAATGGTTTTATTCTCAGGTTTTAGAAGGAGTTAGCTAGCTGTTGGTTTCTTAAAGTTCTCTCATTAAGTTCATTTTCAATGCAGCTTTCATTAATGAGGAAACTATTTTTCAACATTCTATTATTTGCACTTCTTTTGGTGCACCAGACTTTGTTGACTTCTTTTCTGACGCTGGGATTAAGCATGTATGCAATAGCCTCAAAAAGCCCTTCTCCTTTATGGAGAATAATATGGACAACTTCAGCTGTGACTGTGATTGTGCCAGTAAAGAGATATGAGATACGGCGAATGTAAAAGTCACTGTTGCAGATCAGTTGTAAAATAGGGAAAACAAGGAATTGGTAAAATTGTTTGCTTTCTTCTTTGGAGTATTCTTTTTTAACAATAGTGGCACTTGCAATATAGCAATAACCGTTGAAGAAGGTGGTTAAGAGCAAAGGAGCGTAGTAAGCCATGAAAAATGAGAAATCATTATAGCCGCTTGTTCTGAACCAACAATATGAAATTCCTTTTCCAATATATCTACCAAAAGCATCATCGCACAAAGGATAAAGCATGAGCAAAAATGAAGCAGCATAGACGCCAATGAGATATTTTAAGTTGAGATTGTAGACCTGGGTGCGGTTCTTTAGAGAAGAGAAAATGGCCCAAGCAATGACAGAAGACCAAAGCAAATAAGCTGAATATGAAAATGCGTAGAGGAAGCCTAACATTTTGCAGGTTTCCTCGTCTTGTAGTGCAACGAAATTAAAGAAGTTTGCGATTTCCCATGGGAGTCCAAGGACTGAATGCATAGCGACATAGCCATAAAATTTGTTACTTTTGCTGCGAATGCTACGGTAAGTGACGATGGTAAAAAATTGGCCAGCACAAGAGAGGGCAGTGATGATGAAGAATATGGCTCTAAGTTCTCCGACATAAGTACGATTATCAGCTTCTCCAAGGGCTCTAATGTCCATTTTTTAATGCCAGTGCTGTGAGATTTTAGTCGTAAAGTTTAAACTAATGTAAAGTCCTTTGATGAGAGAATCATACACCTTTGGTATAATTTAATTTTGTATATTAATTTTATATATAGAGAATTTAA
>Ga0182738_1000910_pt1 | contig 39197 bp, 32 predicted proteins | sample eDN5th30CBELigMG_FD_128876 | JGI IMG/M metagenome (GOLD analysis project Ga0182738, IMG submission 128876) | Enriched Miracle-Growth compost microbial communities from Emeryville, California, USA - eDNA 5th pass 30_C BE-Lig MG (version 2)... ...
CAGGCCGGCGCGATACCGTTCCGCTACGTGGACGAGGACGTGACGCTGCTCGTGGTCACCTCGCGCCGCACCGGCCGGTGGAAGTTCCCCAAGGGCTCGCTGATCAAGGGTTGCACCGCGGCCGAGACGGCGGCGCAGGAGGCCTTCGAGGAGGCCGGCGTTCGCGGCGAGCCCGCCGCCACCCCTGTCGGCGCCTATCGCGACAAGAAAATCCGCGGCGACCGTCAGCGGCAGATCGAGGTCGAGCTCTACCCGCTCGAGGTGACCGAGGTTCTGCCGGACTGGCCGGAAAAGGACCAGCGGCAGCGCCATTGGGCGACCCTGCCCGAATTGCAGCGCCTGATCGCCGACCCTCACGTGGTCGAGCTCGCCGCCGCGGCCCGGCACCGCGCGTTACGCGATCGCCCCCCGGCCATGTCCGCCGCCGCACAGACGGCCTCCTCGACGGGCTGAGTCGTCCGGCCGCTCGGGCGTGGCCCCTCGTGGCGTTGCGCCTGCTGCCGCGTTTTGGCACCATCCCCGACGAAGTCTCGGTGACACCGAAGGCTTCGGGCGCCGTCAAGGCGCACCCTGAGGGAGGAATGCTTATGAAGACCTGGAAGCGAACGGCCGCTGTGGCGGCCGGCGGCCTTCTCGCCGCGACGGCGCTCGTGTCCTCGGCCTATGCGTTCGGCGAGGCGGGACCCCTCAATCTGGCCGAGTTCGGCGCGTTCTACGTCAACACGACGCCGATCATGAACGAGGACGGCACCGTCAGCGTCACGAACCAGATGTTCGTGGAATACATGGTCCCGGAGAACCAGACCCATCCCTATCCGGTAATTCTGGTTCCGGGCGGCGGCGGCCACGGCTATGACTGGATGCAGACCGTCGACCAGCGCGACGGCTGGGTGCAGTGGTTGGTGAGCCAGGGCTTCGCGGTGTACTGGATCGACAGGCCCGGCGCGGGCCGCTCGGCCTCCAACACCACCTATGTCGATCGCGACGGCAATCCGGGCCAGCTCGGGGCACCGTTCTCGCCGACGCCCCTGATCACCCGGCTCGCCTTCTCCGACGACTGGCCGAACGCGCCGATGGTCTACGACGCTGACGGCAATCCGGACCGCATGGCCTGGGGCGCGGCGAACGGCGACAATCCGACGCTGCTCGCCTGGGCGGCCGGCTCGCCGACCACGCCGAACGCGTCCGTCGAGGTGCAGACCCAGGCGCAGGTGGCGCTGCTGGAGATGATCGGCCCGGCCATCATCTTCACCCACTCCGCCGGCGGCACCACGGCCGGCGCCGCAGCGGCCCGCGCCGCGGTGGACGACCTCGTGGTGGGCGTGCTGAGCTTCGAGTCGGGCGGCGCCAACGCTTACGGCAACAGCCTGCTCACCAACTCGACCTGGACCGGCGAGGCGCCCGCGGAAGCGGCGCGCGCGAACCGGCAGGTCGAAGGCGCCGACTGCAGCCTCCAGAGCGCGTCCACCCCCGTCACCAACGAGACGCTGGCGGACGTCCGCTTCGCCTATCTCGGCAGCCAGTACAACAGCAGCGTGGCGCAGGCGGCGTGCATCGCGGAGCAGTATCGCGAGGCCGGCATCGAGGCGATCGGCGTGTTCATGCCCGAGAACGGGCACGAGGGCACCGGCCACTTCGCGATGAGTGAGCTGTCCAGCGGCGAGATCGCCACCGACATCCTGGTGCCGATGCTGGAATGGCTGGGCAAGGAGACCGACGACAGCGGTCTCGTCACCCACTAGGCCAAAAAAAGTCGACTTCAGGCGCGCCGGGAGCGATCCCGGCGCGCTGTGCGTTTAGCGTGACGAGGAGGCGCCATGCCGGTCCGTGCGCGAACGCTTCTGCTGGCCCTTGCCGCGGCGATTGCCGCCGCGCCGGCGCATGCGCAACCCGTGCCGGCAGCCCCCGCGCCGGCAGGCGAGTTCACGCCCGGCTCCGGCGGGTGGCTCACCTATCGCAACGGGAGCTTCGGCTTTCACATCGACTTCCCCCCGGCCCTGCTCACGCCCGTTGAGCGCCTCGCCGGGGACGCAGGAATGCGCTTTGCCGGTCCCTCCGCGAATCTCGAGGTGTTCACGTTCCCCGATGCCGGCGGCAACGACCCGGCCCCGCTGCGGGCGGCGCTGCGGCGGCTCGCGGACGTGACCTACACCGCCGCCGGGAATTCCTGGGTCGTCGCTTCGGGCTATGCCGGCTCGCGCGTGTTCTATGAGAAGTACTTCTTTTCGATGGGACGGATCGTCGGGTTCCGGCTGACTTTCGAAACGGCGCAGCGGCCGATCTTCGGCCCCGTCGTGGAAAGGATGGAGGACAGTTTCGGGCCGTAACGGTCCGAACGGGCGTCTCACGATCCGCTGAGGGACGCGGGCGGCGTTGCGTTCCGCAGCCGGCCCGGCCTACTCATCGGCTTCACGACAGACGCAGGAAGGGGAGGGTACGAGGTGGCTCGAACTGCTGACGCAAAGCTGGCGATCGTTGCGCTTGCGGTGATGCAGGCGGTGGCAGCGGCCCAGCCGGCGGCCGCCCAGGCCGGCGACTGGCGGGTGGAGCAGATTGAGTCCGAGGAGGACGACAGCGTCACGACGACGGTCTGGACGCTCTCCTTGGCTCCAATCGTCGGCGGCATGGGACTGGGGACCTATCCGGAACTCGGCTTTTCCTGCAGCGCGGGCGTGACCACGGCCTATTTCCTCTACCGTGACACCGAGTTCGGTTCGGGCGTGCAGGACGTGACCCTGCGGTTCGATTTCGAGCCGCCGGCCACCACGCCGTTTCCGATTATTCCGACCGGCCACGGATTCGGGCCGGCCCCGGACGAGGACGCCATCGCGTTTGCGATGAGCCTGTTCGGCCACGACCGGCTGACGGTCACGGTGACCCCGCAGTTCTTGGACGAGATCGAGGTGGAGTTCCGCGTTCGTGATCTCGAAGCCGCCATCGCCCCGGTCCGCGAAGCCTGCGACTGGTGAACGGCGGGCAGGGCGGCTCAGGGCGTGGAGCATTGGGCCCGCTCGGCCGGCGTGGCGAGACGCACCACGGTTTCGGCGCGGATCACAGTCTCACTGCGCTTGCGCCCGAATTCGCCCAGGATGCGCTGCTCCGCCGTGCCGGCGATGACGATCGTCCCGCGATAGAGCGCCTCGTCGAGACTGCCGAACGCGGGCGGAAGATCGAGATCGGTGGTGTCCACCGACACGCCGGCGAGCACCGCGCCGGTTTCGAGATCGAGGGCGCTGCGCGAGGGGCAGGGGGCGGCGAAGCAGCGCAGGCCATTGTCGCAGACCACGAATTGCGACCGCTGGCCCGCGGCATGGGCCATCCCAGCCGGAACCGCGGCGACGAGCAGCGCGGCGATCAGCTTCATTATGCCCGGTCCTCCGTCCCGATGTGACGCGTCTGCGTCCGCCTTACGGTCGGGAGAGGAAAAAGGTCCCGACCGGGAGGGCCGGTCGGGACCGCAGTCCGAGCTCAGGAGGAGTGCTCGGCAATCGGCGGCGGCATGGGATGAAGGCCGTCGCCGTCACTTCAGGACCGGGGTGTCGCGTCGTCATCGCACGGTAACGCCGCCCGTTCGCCCGCTTCGTTGACGAAATCGCTGCGCGCTCCAGTAGTAGAGCCGTCCTCCGCAAGTCATGCCGTCTCTCAGTCCGTGTGGTCACGATGATTACGACGCTCCGACTTTGCTGTCAATGCGAGATGTCTCCGCCTGGAAAGTATATAGATATAGGTACTACCCCTATCGCTTGTTCAGAAATGCCTGACTGTGGCTGTAATAGCCTGAAAATGCTCAGCGCAACAGCAGATCATGCGTCGGTATCGCACACGAGGAGCGCTTGGACGTGCGCAACGACCCCGCGCCGGCGCGCGAGGGCCTTCAGACGAGGCGGCCCCGCCTCGGCGTCAGCGGAAATGCTTGGAGAGCTTGAGGCCCTGGCCCTGGTAGTTCGAACCGAGGCCCTGGCCGTAGGGCACGGCGGGCGCCTCGGTCAGGCGCTCGAACATCAGCCGGCCGATCGTCTGGCCGTCCTCGAGGATGAACGGCACGTCGTGGCTGCGCACTTCGAGCACGGCGCGGCTGCCCGGCGCGCCCGCGGCCGACCAGCCGAATCCGGGGTCGAAGAAGCCGGCATAGTGCACCCGGAACTCGCCCATCATCGGATCGAACGGCACCATTTCCGCCGCATAGCCGTTCGGGATGTGCAGCCGCTCGCGCGAGGCGAGAATGTAGAAGTCGTTCGGCTCGAGGATCAGCCGGCCGTCGTGCGGAACAATGATCGGCTCCCAGAACTGGCGGCGGTCATAGGCGCCGACCTGGTCGAGATCGATCACCCCGGTATGGCGCAACGCGCGATAGCCGACGAGGCCCTCGCCGGCATCGGCGCGCAAGTTGACGCGGATGTTGAGGCCTTCGCGGATGATCGGCGGCTCGTCCACGAGGGGACTGCGCTGATGCAGCTCGGCGAGCTCGCGGTCGGAGATGCGGAAGGCGTGGTGGGCGAGGTGCTGCGAGTTGAGGCGGCGGAACCGCAGCTGGTTCAGCCGCGTGCCGCGCCGCACCCGGATGCTGAAGGTGCGCGGCGACACCTCGACATAGAGCTGGCCGCGATAGCCCTTCGGCACGGCGTCGAACGAATCGCTGCGGTCGGCGATGAGGCGCGTGAACACGTCGAGCCGGCCGGTGGAGCTCTTCGGGTTGGCGAGTGCCGAGATGCTGTCGGGAAGCGCCAGCATCTCCTCCACCGGCACCAGATAAACGCAGCCCTTCTCCAGAACCGCCCCGCCTTCGAGCGGCAGCTCGTAAAGGCTCGTCTCGGCCAGCTTCTCGGCGACGGTGGCGCCCTTGCCGGGCAGGAAGCTCGCGCGCACCCGATAGGCGACGCGGCCTAAGCGCAAATCGAGGCTCGCGGGCTGGATCTGCGCCGGCTCGACCTCGATCTCGGCCCGCACCTGCCGCCGCTCGATGAGCGTGCGGATGCCCTGCGAGGGCAGCATTCCCGCGAGCATCGAGCGCCCGGTGTCGGCTGTCTCGCTGTCGGCCTCGAAGCCGGGCAGGGCGGGGTCGGTGCGGGAGAGCATGGCGGATATCCGGTTGAGCGCTCATCCCTAGCATCGGGCGTGGCCGTGCGCACCGCCCTCGCGCGGGGCACGCGCACGGCCGATCCCGAGTCCGCCGCTGGTCAACAGCCGGTCTACAGGACCGGCGGCACGGCAGGGCGCTCAACGACCGTTCGGATTGGCTCTAGGCCGGGGCCGCCGACGCGGTCTGGGTTGCAGGCTCGCTCTGGAACGTAATCCCGCAGTTCTTCTGCCGCGAGGCCTGTTCCATCGCGATGAGCTCGCCGCGCAGCCGAGCCAGCTCGGCGGTATCCGCGTCATCACCGTTGAGGAAGAACAGGGCAGGCCAGAAGAGCACGACGCCGACCGTCGTGATGGGCCGCATCCGCCGATCGCTGCGAATCTTGCGCATGGGCCGCGACCGCGGCTCTGTTGACGACGGCCTGCGCTTCCGCCGCGATCTGGTCGCAGCTCATGTGAGGTACAGGGTGGGCAAAACGTAAGTCGGTGCCACGTCCCGGGACGCGGTGGCGCACCCTGCCAGCATCAAGGCGCACGATCCCAACGCCAGCATGAACGCCGGCGACATATTTTTCGATCGCGTGAAGATCCCTCCAGATCTTTCCACGGCCTTTCGGCCACCTGGAGTTGTGGCATTTTCCGCGCCGGCCGGGAAAGTACCACCGGCAATTCCTTTGGCGATCTCCACCGCGTTCTTGACCCAGGGGGCACCGAGGGCTATCTCGCTCTCGTGGTCATTTGGGCCGGCCGGCTTGCCGCCACGTAAAACAACGCGCTAAACAGGCCGATGACGCGGTTCGCGGCTCCTCCCGATCCCGGCTCGGCCCTGGCCCGTGCCGGGTTCGTCGTTTCTGGAGCATTCGCGATGTCGGACAAGGATTTCTCATCGGATTGGCACCCCGAGACCCGGCTGGTTCATGCCGGCGTGCGGCGGTCGCAGTTCGCCGAGACCTCGGAAGCGCTGTTCCTCACCCAGGGCTTCGTCTACCCCTCCGCCGAGGCCGCCGTGGCCCGCTTCACCGGGGAAGACCCCGGCTTCGTCTATTCGCGCTACGCCAATCCCACAGTGGCGATGTTCGAGGATCGGATGTGCGCCCTCGAAGGCGCCGAGGCCGCCCGCGCGACCGCCAGCGGCATGGCCGCGGTGCATCTCGCCATCCAGGCCTGCTTGCGCGCCGGCGACCACGTCGTCGCCGCCAAGGCGCTGTTCGGCTCCTGCCGCTACATCGTCGAACAGTTGATGCCGCGCTTCGGCGTCACCGCGACGCTCGTCGACGGCTCCGATCTCGACCAGTGGCGGGCGGCCATCAACGAGCGCACGCGCGTGCTGTTCCTGGAAAGCCCGACCAATCCGACGCTCGAAGTGCTCGACATTCCGGCCATCGCGGCGCTGGGCCACTCGGTCGGCGCGCGGCTGATCGTCGACAACGTGTTCGCCACGCCGCTGTGGCAGGCCCCGCTTTCGCTCGGCGCGGACATCGTCGTCTACTCCGCGACCAAGCACATTGACGGTCAGGGCCGCTGCCTGGGCGGCATCGTCCTGTCGGATGCCGAGTGGATCAACAAGGAGATCGTGCCGCTGTTGAAGCACACCGGCCCGTCGATGAGCCCGTTCAACGCCTGGGTGCTGCTGAAGGGGCTCGAGACGCTGGCGGTGCGCGTGGAGCGACAGACGGCGAGCGCGGGCCGGATCGCCGATTTCCTCGCCGGCCGCGGCCTGCCGCGCGTGATCTATCCCGGACGGCCCGACCATCCGCAGGCGGCGCTCGTCGCCAGGCAGATGCGCGCGGGCTCGACGATGATCGCTCTCGACGTCGGCAGCAAGGCCGCCGCTTTCGCCTTCTGCGACAGCCTGCGGGTGATCCGGATCTCCAACAATCTTGGTGATACGAAGAGCCTCATCACGCATCCCGCCACGACGACGCACCAGAGTCTCACCGAGGCGGCCCGGGCCGAGCTCGGCATCTCCGACGGCCTGCTGCGGCTCTCGATCGGCCTTGAGCATCCCGACGATCTCATCGCCGATCTCGCCCGCGCGCTCGACGCGGCGGCAGGCCTTCGCGCCGCGGCGGAATGACCGGTTCGGGCGGGGCGACTTCCGCCGCCCTCCCGCCGAGCCCCGACAGAAAGAGCCCGATCCGACCCGATGCCGCGTTTCAGGCTGACCATCGAGTATGACGGAACGGGCTTCGTCGGCTGGCAGCGCCAGGCCAACGGGCTCAGCATCCAGGAAAGCATCGAGGCGGCGATTCTTGCCTTTTGCGGCGAGACCGTCACCGTGCGCGGCGCGGGGCGGACGGATGCGGGCGTGCATGCGCTCGGGCAGGTGGCGCATATCGACCTCGCCCGCGACTGGCGCGCCGACACGGTGCGCGACGCGCTCAACGCCATGCTGCGGCCCGCCCCGATTTCGATCGTCGCGGCCGAGCCGGTCGGGCCGGCATTCGACGCCCGGTTCTCTGCCCGCGCGCGGCACTATCTCTATCGTGTGGTGGACCGTCGCGCCCCGCCCGCGCTCGACCGCGACCGGGTGTGGCACGTGCGCCGGCCGCTCGACGCGGCAGCGATGGCGGAGGCGGCCGGGCTTCTTCTCGGCCACCACGACTTCACGACGTTCCGCTCCACCGAGTGCCAGGCGAAGAGCCCGATACGCTCGATCGACGCCTTCACCGTGACGCGGGCGGGAGACGAGATTCGCTTCGCGGTGTCGGCCCGGTCGTTCCTGCACAACCAGGTGCGCTCGATGGTGGGCTCGCTGAAACTGGTCGGGGAGGGGCGGTGGCGTCCCGCGGATGTCGCGGCCGCGCTGGCGGCGCGTGACAGACGGGCCTGCGGCCCGGTGGCGCCGCCCACCGGGCTCCATCTCGTGGCTGTCGATTACCCGGCGTCGGGCTTCGGGCGTTGAGGGCTACTCGCCGGCAGGGACCTCGGCGGCCTCGCCCGAACCCTGGTCCTCGAAGGCTTCGGCCTCGCCGGCCTCGGCGCGCGCGCGGCCGCGGCTGCGCGACATGCGCCGGCGGCGCGACCGCGGCATCGCCTCGGTCTCGGCCGACGCGCTCTCGCGGTCGGACTCGTCCGCCTTGCCGGCTGGCTCCGCGGCGGCCGCGGGAAGCTGGACGGGCTGCTCGATGAAGCGCGGCAGGCGGCTTTCGCGCCCCTCGCGATGCTCACGCGGCTCCCGATTCTCACGGGCGTCCCGATAGTCGCCGTCGCGCCGCTCGTTGGTGTCGCGGGGCTCGCGACCTTCCCGGACTTCGCGGTGCTCGCGATTTTCGCGCGACTCGCGCGCCTCGGGCTGCGGCCGGCTCTCGCCATCGTCGATGAAGGGCTGCGGACCTTCCGGGGTCACCTGCGGCTGGCCGTAACGATTGCCATTGCTGTAGCCGCCGTTGCCGGCGAAGCGCTGGTCGCGCCCCTCCTCATCGTCCTCGTCGCGATAGAGGGTAGGGGCAGGCTGCTGGAACTGGCCCTGCGCCGCGGCGATGATGCGGTAGTAATGCTCGGCGTGCTGCTGATAGTTCTCGCCCATGACGTAGTCGCCGGAGGCGAAGGCGTCGCGCGCGAGTTGGATGTACTTCTCAGCAATGTGGAGGGCAGTGCCGCGGACCTTCACATCGGGTCCGTTGGACTCGTAGCTGCGCGTCAGCGGATTCGGCCCCTTACGGCTACCGTTGTTGTTGTGGTTGTTGTTACGGCCCCGCATGCGCTTGTTGTTTTGCTGTCCTGGCCTCATGGTCACCGCTGCATGTTGCGAGAAAATGGAATGAATACTGTTGGGGTTGGGCGCGTCGGTCGCATGGGACGCGTCACCACCTTCGCTATGCCTGGCGAGGACTTTCGTCCGGCGCCCGGGGCTGGCGAATACTTGCCTGCTTGCCGATAATGTCGCGCAAAATCTCTGTTTGCGACGAGCCGATCGGAGTGCCGGAAATCATCGACCGGAGTTCAATCTGCCGCTCCAGAGTTAAGATCCGGTTCGGCGGTGGTCCGGCGAGCCACCCCCGCGGCTCCTGGGCATCGGCACGATGCCTTTCATCGGCATGTGGAAGATAGCGGCTGCGATCACGCTTTCCAAGGCCGAATCATCAAGAAAATGCGGCGATTTCGTCGCGCTGCACAGGGCTTGTCGCAAGGACGACACGGTCGCGGCCCGCAAGGTCCTGTGCGATCCGCACCTTGGCGTAGCCCGCTACGCGCGCGAGTGCGGCGACCGCTTCGCCCTGGTCCGCCCCGATTTCGAGCGCGAGAAGGCCTCCCGGCACGAGGCGGGGCAGGGCTTCGGGCACGATCACGCGATAGGCGTCGAGGCCATCCGCCCCGCCCGCGAGTGCGAGGCGCGGGTCGTGCCGCCGCACCTCCGGAGCGAGGGTCGCCAACGTCTTCTCCGCTACGTAGGGCGGGTTGCTCAGGATCGCGTCGAACGGGCCGGCGAAGCCGTCGAGCCAGCGGGCCCGGACGAAGCCGGCGCGGGAGGCGAGGCCGAGCCGAGCGAGATTGCCCCGCGCGGTGGCGAGCGCGCCCGCGGCGAGGTCGCTGCCGGCGCCCCAGGCGAGCGGCCGTTCGCTGAGCACGGCCGCGAGGATCGCGCCGGTGCCGGTGCCGATGTCGAGAAGGCGCAGCGGACGGCCGGGCGGCAGCGCCGCGAGCGCGGCCTCGACCAGCGTCTCGGTGTCGGGGCGCGGCACCAGCGTATCGGGCGAAAGGGCGAAGTCGAGGCCCCAGAACTCCTGGAACCCGCGAATACGCGCCACAGGCTCGCCGGCCGCCCGGCGCGCGAGAAACGCCTCGTAGGCTGCGGCTACGGTCATGGGCAGCGGCTCGTCCCCGGCGCTCACCAACCCGGCCGGGGAAAGCCCGGACGCCGCGGCGAGCAGCAACCGGGCGTCGAGCGCCGGGCTCTCGATGCCCGCCTTGGCGAGTTGCTCGCGTCCCGCTCGCAACAGGACCGCGACGCTGGGAGCCGGCCTCACCCCGCGCCCTCGGCCGCCAGCAACTCGGCCTGATGGCTGGCGATCAGCGCGTCGACCACCTCGTCGAGCGCCTCGCCGGTCAGTACCTGATCGAGCTTGTAGAGCGTCAGATTGATGCGGTGGTCGGTCACGCGACCCTGCGGGAAGTTGTAGGTGCGGATGCGCTCGGAGCGGTCGCCCGAGCCCACCTGGCCTTTGCGCTCGGCGGCGCGCGCGGCGTCTTTTTTCTGCCGTTCGAGGTCGAACAGCCGGGCCCGCAGCACCTGCATGGCGCGGGCCCGGTTCTGATGCTGGTACCTGTCGCTCGACACCACGATGATGCCGGTGGGGACATGGACGATGCGCACGCCCGACTCGGTGGTGTTGGCGTGCTGCCCCCCCGCCGAGGAGGCCCGGGTGGTGTCGACGCGGATGTCCTCGGGGCGGATCTCGATATCCACCTCCTCGGCCTCGGGGAGCACGGCGACGGTGGCCGCTGAGGTGTGGATGCGCCCACTCGCCTCCGTCTCCGGCACGCGCTGGACGCGGTGCACGCCCGACTCGAATTTCATTCGCCCGAACACGCCGTCGCCCTCGACGGCGGCGATGATCTCCTTGTAGCCGCCGGCCTCGCCTTCACTCGCCGACATCAGATCGAGCTTCCAGCCCTTGAGGTCGGCGTAGCGCTGGTACATGCGGAACAGATCGCCTGCGAACAGGGCCGCCTCGAGCCCACCCGTGCCGGCGCGAATCTCGAGGATCGCCGAGAGGTCGTCGGCGCGGTCCTTGGGCAGCAGCGCAAGGCGCACGTCCTGGGCGAGCGCGTCGAGCCGCTCCGCCGCTTCGGCATGTTCCTCCTCGGCGAGCGCACGCATCTCGGGATCGGTCGCAGGGTCGGCGACCAGCTCGTCGATGCCGGCGAGCTCGGTGCGCGCCTGCCGATAGCGCCGCACCAGCGCGGCGAGCGGGGACAGCTCGGCATAGTCGCGCGCGAGCTTCACATAGGTGTCCGCGTCCGGGTTGTCGGCCATGCGCGCTTCGAGAATGGCGAAGCGGGCGAGAATGGCGTCGAGACGGTCTTCGTTGAGGGACGTCATGCTCAGATCAATCCGTGTCGTCCCCGGAGGGGAAGAGAACCCCGGGCGACCGCACGAAAAGCGTGCCCCTGGGTTCCCCTTCCCCTGCGCGCCTGACGGCGCTTCGGCCGGGACCTACACTGTTGTGAATTCCTGTCATACGGATTTCTCGGCGAACGCGTCTCGCAGCGCTACAGCGGCACGCCGTTCGCCTCGGCGAAAGCGGCGAGCCGGCCGGGGATATCGGCCGCGTCGTCGTCGAGCAGCGGCAGCACCTCCTCGCGCAGCCGGCCCGCGTCGAGCGCGCGGATCATCGCCTTCACCGGGCCGATGCCGGCAGGTGACATCGACAGGGCGCGATAGCCGAGCGCGATCAGCGCCAGCGCGCCAGTGGTGCGCCCGGCGAGTTCGCCGCACAAGGTGAGCGGCACGTCATACTCGGCGGCCTTGTCGGCGATGAGCTTCAGCGCGCGCAGGAATCCGGTGCACAGCGGGTCGAACCGGCTCGTCACCGCAAGCGAGCCGCGGTCGGCGGCGAACAGGAACTGAAACAGGTCGTTCGAGCCGACCGAGGCGAAATCCACGCGGCCGAACAGCGCATCGAGCTGGAACAGCAGGGCGGGCACCTCGACCATCACGCCGAGCTTCACCGAGGACGGCGGCTCGCGGCCGTGACGCCGCAGATGCGCGAGCTCCTTGTCGACAAGCGCCTTGGCGGCGTCGAACTCCTTCACCTCGGTGACGAAGGGAAACATGATGCGCACGTCGCGGCCGGCGCCGCCGCGCAGCAAGGCCCGCAGCTGCATCCGCAACAGGGCCGGGCGGTCGAGCCCGATGCGCACCGCCCGCCAGCCCATGGCGGGGTTCTCCTCCTCCACGGGCCGGAAATAAGGGAGCACCTTGTCGCTGCCGATATCGAGCGTACGAAACGTCACCGGGCGTTCGCCGGCGGCTTCCAGGACCGAGGCGTAGAATGCGGTCTGCGTGCCCAGATTGGGCAGCCGGTCGGCGACGAGGAACTGCAACTCGGTGCGGAACAGGCCGATGCCGGCCGCCCCTGTCTCGTCGAGATGCGGCACGTCGAACATCAGCCCGGCGTTGAGATACAAATCGATCCGCGTGCCGTCCCGCGTCACCGAGGGTGAGTTGCGCAGCCGGCGATAGCGTGCCTGCCGCCGCGCGCGAAAACGTACCTTCTCGCCATAGGCGCGCTGTAGATCTTGGGGCGGCCGCAGCTGCACCCGGCCCGCCTCGCCGTCGACGATGATGGCGTCGCCCGTTTCCGCATGCGTCACCGCGTCCGCGACCTGGCCGACTGCGGCGATGCCGAGCGCCCGCGCGATGATGGTGACATGGCTGGTCGGCCCGCCCTCTTCCAGCACCAGACCGCGAACGCGCTCGCGGTCGTAGTCGAGCAGTTCGGCGGCGCCCATGTTGCGGGCGACGATGATGGCGTCGCGCACCGGCAGCGCGCCGTGGTCAGCCTTCGGCTTGCCGACCAGTTCGCGGAGCAGGCGGAACGTCAGGTCGTCGAAATCGTGCAGCCGCTCGCGCAAATAGGGGTCGGTCTGCCGCATCATCCGGGCGCGCGTGTCCGACTGCACGCGCTCCACCGCGCCCTCCGCGGTGAGGCCGGAGCGCAGCACGGCCTCCTCCATGCGCCGCACCCAGCCGCGGTCGTAGGCGAACATGCGGTAGGCCTCGAGCACGTCGCGGTGCTCGCCGTGATGGGCGACCTCGCCGCGCTGCAGCATGTCGTCGACGGAGAGGCGGAGCTTGGCGATCGCCTCGCGCAGGCGGGCGAGCTCGCGCTCCGTGTCCTCCGCGATGAGATTGGTCACCACGACGCGCGGCTCGTGGAGCACGACATAGCCGAGGCCGATGCCTTCGGAGAGGACGGTGCCGGCGAGCTGCATCGGCCGGGCGAGGTCGAGCGGGGTCGGCGTCGAGCCGACATGGTGGAGTTCGCCGGAGGCGACCATCTCCGCGATCACCATGGCGACGGTCTGGAGCGCTTCCTCCTCTTCTTCAGAATAGGTCTTCCGCGCCCGATTCTGCACCACGAGCACGCCCAGCGTGCGGCCCGCGCGCAGGACCGGCACGCCGAGGAAGGAGTGGTAGATTTCCTCGCCCGTCTCGGGGCGATAGGCGAAGGCGGGATGCGCCCGCGCGTCCGGCAGGTTGAGCGGCTCGGCGGACTGCGCGATCTGGCCGACCAGGCCTTCGCTGACGCGCAGGATCGTCTTGTGCACGGCCGAGCGGTTGAGGCCTTCGGTAGCGAACAGCTCGAGAATGCCGTCCGCGCGCAGCACGTAGACGGAGCACACTTCGGCGACCATGTTGGCCGCGATCAGCGTCACGATCTTGTCGAGCCGGGCCTGCGCGCCGATCGGCTCCGCCATCACCTCGCGGAGGCGGCGAAGCAGAACGCGCGGGCCGACGAGGTTGCCCCGCATCCCTCTGTCCCGTTCGGCACGTCGCGAGGCTCGGGCGCCTGCAATGCCGCGCCTCAGGGTACAGCAAAAAGGGCTGCGCCGCTCCCGCCGCGGCTAGGTTCTGTCGAGCCCGTATACCGAATGCAAGGTACGGACCGCAAGCTCGGTATAGGCCGCGTCGATCAGCACGCTGATCTTGATCTCGGAGGTGGTGATCGCGCGGATGTTGATGCCGCGCGAGGCGAGGGCCTGGAAAGCCTTGGCCGCCACGCCCGCGTGGCTGCGCATGCCGACCCCGATGACCGAGACCTTGCAGACCTCGGTGGCGCTCTGCAGCCGCTCGAAGCGGATGGCCTCGCGCTCGCCCTCGATCACCGCCATCGCCCGGTCGAAATCGGCCGCCGGGACGGTGAACGTCATGTCGGTCGTGGCCCCGTCGGGGGAGACGTTCTGCACGATCATGTCGACATTGATGTTGGCCTCGGCGAGCGGGGTGAACACGCCCGCGGCGACGCCCGGCTTGTCGGGAACGCCGAGGATCGAGATCTGCGCCTCGTCCTTGGAATAGGCGATGCCGGTGACGATCTGCTGTTCCACGATTTCGTCCTCGTCGCAAATGAGGGTGCCGGCCTCGCCCTGGACCGCGTCCGGCGGCTCGAGGCTGGAGCGCACGAAGGTGCGGACCCTGTGCACCATCGCCAGCTCCACCGAGCGCACCTGCAGCACCTTGGCGCCGAGCGACGCCATTTCCAGCATCTCCTCGAAGGAGACCTTGTCGAGCCGGCCCGCCCTCGGAACGATCCGCGGGTCGGTCGTGTAGACGCCGTCGACGTCGGTGTAGATGTCGCAGCGGTCGGCCTGCACCGCGGCGGCGATCGCGACCGCGCTGGTGTCGGAGCCGCCGCGCCCGAGGGTCGCGATCCGGCCATCCGGACCAAGGCCCTGGAAGCCCGCGACCACGGCCACCTGGCCGCGCGCGAATCCCTCGATCAGTTGCGCGCCGTCGACGGCGACGATCCGCGCCGAACCGTGGGCGCCGTCGGTGTGGATCGGGATCTGCCAGCCTTGCCAGGAGCGCGCCTCGATGCCCATCGCCTGCAGCGTGATGGCAAGCAGGCCAGACGTTACCTGCTCGCCGGAGGCGACCACGGCGTCGTACTCGCGCGAATCGTGCAGCAGCGCGGCGCCGCGGCACCAGGCGACGAGCTCGTTGGTCTTGCCGGCCATTGCCGAGACCACCACCGCGACCTGATGGCCGGCATCCACCTCGCGTTTGACATGCCGGGCCACGTTCCGGATGCGGTCGAGATCGGCGACGGAGGTGCCGCCGAATTTCATGACGAGACGGGCCATTGCGGGACGAAGCTTCCGAGGTGGACGGACAGCGAGGCCGCGACGCACGCGGCGGCGGAAAACGGCGCTTCAATACTAGATCGCCGGTCGCCTCGCAACGAGGAGCAGGGCCTGCGCGGCAGGGGGACGCGATCCGACCGAAGCGCGATTCGACATCGCCGCGTTTCGACGGGCGTGGTGCCTTCCGATGGAAGCGCCGACGGACCCGACGGCTGACTTCCGGCACCTGAGCCGCTACTCCGCCGCCAGTGCGACGGCCTTCTTCGGCATGCGAATGGAGGCGCGCAGGCCGCCTTCGGGGCGGTTTTCGAGCACGATGTCCCCGCCTTGGGCGCGGGCGATCGAGCGGGCGATGGACAGTCCCAGGCCGACGCCGCCCGTCTGTTCGCTGCGAGAGGTCTCGAGCCTGACGAAGGGCTCGAACACGTCCTCCATCCTTTCGGGCGGGATGCCCGAGCCCTCGTCCTCCACCACGATGGTCGGGCCCTCGCGCCCGTCGATCACCGCGATCCGCGCTCTCCTGCCGTAGCGGATCGCGTTTTCGGCGAGATTGCGCAGCGCGCGTTTCAGCGAGATCGGCCGGCAGGCATAGGGCAGGCGCGCGCTTTCGGCGAAGCTCACGGGATTGCCGAGATCGGCGAGGTCGTCGGCCACGCTCTGGGCAAGGCCCGCAAGGTCGACGACGCGCGTCTCCTCCTCCGTCGCGTCCTCCCGGGCGAAACTCAGCGTCGCCTCGGCCATGTGCTGCATCTCGGCGATGGTCTCGACCAGCTTCTCCCGCATCTCGTCGTCGTCGACGAATTCGGCGCGCAGGCGCAGCGAGGTGAGGGGGGTCCTGAGGTCGTGGCTGATCGCGGCAAGCATCGCCGTCCGGTCGCGCAGGAAGCGGGTCAGGCGCTCCTGCATCGCGTTGAAGGCGCTCGTCGCCCGCTGCACCTCGCGGGGACCGGTGAGCGGCAGGCGCGGCACGCTCTCGCCGTGGCCGAGCTTCTCCGAAGCCGCGGCGAGCGCCCGCAGCGGCCGGGTGATGCGGCGTACGGAGAAGACGATGATCGCGATGATCGCGAGCGCCATCAGCCCGCTCGACAGGAAGGTCGGCCACAGCGGGGGCAGGTCGGTGCCGAAGGTGGAGGCGACGTTGAGCCATCGGCCGTCGTTGAGCTCGACCGAAGCGGCGAGCGAGACGGGGAGAGCGAGGTTCGCCGCCGCGGCGGCGAGTTCGGTGTCCGAGCGCGGGTCGGGATCGGGCCGGGCGGGTGGAGGCAGCCAGCCGAGTCCGGGCCGCGTAGCCTCGAATACCCGTATTCCGTCCTCGGCCTGATCCCCGGGACCGCCGATCATCCGTGCCGCCACCGGCGGGCGGACGGGGCGGGCGCGGGCGCCGAGCAGGTCCAGCACGTCGCGCCGCGGCGGCTGTGCGGCCGGCGTGCCGGCCGCGGCGTCGGCGAGCTCGCTCTGCTGGGAGATCGAGAACACCGTGTCGCCGGTCGCCGCGGCGAGCAGCAGGCCCTCGTGCAGGCTGTCTGGCGTGCGCTCGATGAGCCGCGCCACCGCCACCGCGTCGCGCAGCACGGCCTGGCGCGCCGACTCCACGAGCGCCGTGCGCCGTTCGTAGACGAGAAGCCCGGTCGTTACGAGCTGCGACAGCAGCAGCGCCACGAGCAGCAGGATCGTCAGCTGCCCCGCCATGCTGCGCGGCAAAAGGCGGGGCAACGCGGCGAACAGGCGCCTCACGCGACCTCCTCGACATCGGCGGCGAGCATGTAGCCGTCGCCCCAGACGGTGCGGATGATCAGCGGGTTTTTCGGGTCGAGCTCGACCTTCTTGCGCAGCCGGCTGACCTGGTTGTCGATCGAGCGGTCGAACAGCTGCATCTGCCTTCCGGAGGTGAGGTCGAGCAGCTGCTCGCGGGACAGCACGATGCGGGGCCGCTTCAGCAGGGCCACGAGAAGCTGGTACTCGGCGGTGGAGAGCGGGGTCGCCACTCCGTCCTGGCCCACGAGTTCGCGCCGGTCCACGTCGAGCTGAAGGCCAGCGAAAGCAATGCGCGTAGCCTCGATCGCCTCGCGCGAGCGGGGCAGGGTGGTCGTCCGGCGCAGCACGGCGCGCACGCGCGCCAGCAGCTCGCGCGGGTTGAAGGGCTTGGTCACATAGTCGTCGGCGCCGATCTCGAGCCCGATCACGCGGTCCGTGTCCTCGGCCATGGCGGTGAGAAGGATCACCGGGACGTCCTCGTTCTCGCGCAGCGAGCGGCACAACGACAGCCCATCCTCGCCGGGCATCATGACATCGAGCACCACGAGGTCGATGGCGGCCGTCTTGATGGCCTTGCGCGCGGCGGCGGCGCTTTCGGCCGTCGTCACCCGGAACCCGTTCTTGGCGAGATAGCGGCCGACGAGGTCGCGGATGTCGCGATGGTCGTCCACGACGAGAATGTGGGAGCTGGCGTCGGGCATGGCGTCGGGCCGGTCGTTCTCAACTCTCTGCCAGATGGGTGGTAGTTCCGGCCGGGTCCATTGCGGAACGAAATTTGTAACAGGATGTATCCGCGCGCGAACGTGCGACAGGCTGCGACACTTCCCGCGTTCGCCGCCCCAATTCCGCACGCCGGCTTGCTTAGGGTCCACCTCATCGCACCCCCGCGATGGATGGAAAGACGCCAAGATGAGGAAAACAGCAAGACTTACGGCCGTCGCACTCACCGCGTGCGTGAGCGTCGTCGCCCTGGCCCAGGCTCAGGAGCGCGACGACAGCCGCGAGCGGGCCGATCGCCCTTCGGTGGGCGAGCGCTTCCAGCAGTTCGGCGATCAGTTCGGCTTCGCCGTTCCGCCCTTCGGCAACGGCCCCCAGCAATTCTTTGGCGGGCAGCCGGGCGATTTGCTCCGCAACCTGCCGGGCATCATCGGCCAGCTGCGCGAGGACATGCAGCAGAACCGGCTCCGGCTCGACCAGCTCGGCGAGGAGCTTCGCCATCGGTTCGGCGGCCAGGGCTTCGTCGGCCCCGGCCCCGGCCAGGGTCCGATGCGGCTGTTCCTGCGGCCGGGCACCGGCGCGGACGGCGGGATCGCAGGTGCGCTGGGCGACTGGCTCGGCGATTTCCGCGACACGATCGATGCGGACGGCGACGGCACGATCACGGCCGAGGAGATCCAGAGCTTCCTCGAAGGCCGTTTCGGCGCAGTGGCAGGCGCGGACGGCGCCGACGGCGTGACGGTGCAGGAGTTCGGCCAGTGGTGGCTCGACCAGCACCAGGACGCGCTGCAGAACCGCTTCGACCAGCTCGACGCCGACGGCGACGGGACGGTCACCGCGGACGAGTTCAACGCCATGGTGAGCACGCTGCTGGAGCGGCTCGACACCAATGGCGACGGCGATCTCAGCGCCGACGACTTCAACGGCCGCGGCCGGTTCGGGCTGCAGCTGCTGCCGGCGACGCCGGAGGCCGAGGCGGCGCCGACCGCGCCCGCTCAGCCCGACGAAGTGAAGCCCGAGACGGAGCAGCCGGCCACGGCCGCGCCGGACGCGCCGCCCCAGGCGCAGCTCGCCCCGGTCCAGGCCCCCGACGGGCCGCAGGCCGGCACGACGGAAACCCCCGCCTCCGAAGGACCGACGGTTCTCACCCTCCCTCCCGTGGTCCAGTAGGCGCGGCACGCGCGGGCCGGGCGAAGATTCCGCACCCGGCTCTCGCACGGGGAGGCCGGCCGCCCCCGGCGGCCTCCCCATTCATTTTTCAGGCGAGGTGACGCAGCGTCAGCGCCTTCTCCCACTGGAAGGCGTGGGTGACGATGGTGTCGAGGTCCTCAAAGCGCGGCACCCAGCCGAGCGTGGACCGGATCCTGTCCGCCTTCGCGATCAGCGCCGAGGGGTCCCCGGGCCGCCGGTCGGCCAGCACCACGGGGAAGTCGATCCCCGAGACGCGCTTCACCGCGTCCACCACCTCCAGCACCGAAAAGCCGCGGCCATAGCCGCAGTTGAGCGTCAGGCTCTCCCCGCCGCGGCGGAGGTGCCGCAGCGCCAGCACGTGCGCGTCGGCGAGGTCGCTGACATGGATATAGTCGCGGATGCAGGTGCCATCGCGGGTGGGATAGTCGGTGCCGAACACCGACAGGCTCTCCCGCTGGCCGAGCGCGGTCTGGCAGGCGACCTTGATGAGATGGGTGGCGTTCGGCGTCGACTGGCCGGTGCGCCCCCGCGGGTCCGCCCCCGCGACGTTGAAATAGCGCAGCGCGGCGTAGCGGAACTTGTGCGCCGCGGCGACGTCGCGCAGCATCCATTCCGTCATCAGCTTCGACGACCCGTAGGGCGACACGGGGGCCAGGGCCACGTCCTCGCCGATATCCGGCGTCGTGGGCTCGCCGTAGACGGCGGCGGTGGAGGAGAACAGGAACGCTTCGACCCCGCCTCGGACGGCGGCCGCGATCAGCGCCCGGGAGCGGACGGTGTTGTTGAGGTAGTATTTGAGCGGGTTCGCCACCGACTCCGGAACGATGATCGAGCCGGCGAAATGGGCGATGGCGTCGATGCCGTGCTCGCGGATCAGGCCGCCGACGAGCTGCTCGTCCCCGACATCGCCCTCGACGAAGGTCGCCGCCTTCGGCAGCGCGGCCCTGAACCCGGTCGAGAGGTCGTCGAGCACGACGACGCTTTCGCCCGCGTCGACGAGGGCGTGAACCATGTGGCTGCCGATATAGCCGGCGCCGCCGGTGACGAGGATGCTCATGTCGCCTTCCGTGCGCGTTGCGATCCCTCAATAGCACCGATCGGTTGACGATTTCGCGCGCCGTGCAGCGCCGGCGCTGGTCGGAACAGGCGCGGTGCGCCAGCGTTTCGACAGGAACGAGCACCTCCCGGAGGAGCCGGCCATGCTCGACACGAACCGTGCCCGCGAGCGGATGGTGGAAACGCAGATTCTGCGCCGCGGCGTCCGCGACCCGCGCGTGCTCTCCGCGATGCGCGTGGTGCCGCGCGAGGCCTTCGTCGATCCCGGCCTTGCGGAGTTCGCCTATACCGACGGGCCGCTGCCGATCGGGGAGGGGCAGACCATCTCCCAGCCCTATATCGTCGCGCTGATGATCGAGGCCGCGGAGGTCGGTCCCGGCGACACCGTGCTCGAGGTCGGCGCCGGATCAGGCTATGCCGCTGCCGTCCTGAGCCGGATCGCGGGCCATGTCTACGCCGTCGAGCGCCACGCCGCACTCGGGCAGGCGGCGCGGCAGCGCCTCGCCCGGCTCGGCTGCGACAATGTCGAACTCGTTGTGGGCGACGGCAGCCGCGGCCTGCCCGAGGCGGGGCCGTTCGACGCCATCATCGTCTCGGCCGGCGGCCCCGAGGTGCCGTCCGCCCTGAAGCAGCAGCTCGCGATCGGCGGCCGGCTGGTGATCCCGGTCGGCGCCGAGCAGCGCCAGCAGACGCTGCTCAAGGTGACGCGGCGCGCGCCCGACAGTTTCGAGGAGGAGGACCTCGGCGCAGTCAGCTTCGTGCCGCTGGTCGGGGCCGAGGGCTGGGCCGAAGACGGCAGCCACGCCGCGACGAACCACACGCCGGGCCACAGCCGGCGCATGACCCTGCCCGAAATGATCGCCGCGGCCGCCGAGTCGCTGCCCGACTTCGACGATCCGGCGTTCGGCGCGGCGTTCGACCGCTACGGCGACCCCCGGGTTGTGCTGATCGGCGAGGCGAGCCACGGCACCTCGGAGTTCTACCGCGCTCGCGCCGCCATCACCCGGCGGCTGATCGAGCACCACGGATTCACCATCGTCGCGGTCGAGGCCGACTGGCCGGACGCGGCGGCCGTGGACCGCTTCGTCCGGCATCTGCCGCACAGGCGCACCGACGGGCCGCCCTTCGAGCGTTTTCCGACCTGGATGTGGCGCAACACCGACGTGGACGCCTTCACCCACTGGCTGCGCCGCCACAACGCGGGCCTGCCGGCGGAGCGTCGGTGCGGCTTCTACGGCCTCGACATCTACAACATGAGCGGGTCGATCGCGGCCGTGCTCGCCTATCTCGATGCGGTCGACCCCGAGGCGGCGGCGGTGGCCCGCGAGCGCTACGGCTGCCTGACGCCGTGGCAGAAGGAGCCCTCGACCTATGGCCGGGCGGTGCTGACGGCGGGCTACGCCAAGTGCGAGAAGGCCGTGATCGCCCAGTGCCGCGACCTCCTCGCCAAGCGCCTCGATTATGCGGGCGCGGACGGGGCGAGCTTCCTCGACGCCGCCCAGAACGCCCGGCTCATTGCCGCGGCCGAGCACTACTACCGGATCATGTATTATGGCGGGCCGGAGTCCTGGAATCTGCGCGACACGCACATGTTCGAGACGCTGGAGCACATCCTCGAGGCGCACGGCCCGGAGGCGAAGGCCGTGGTATGGGCGCACAACTCGCATATCGGCGACGCCCGGGCGACCGACATGGGCGCGGTGCGGGACGAGCTCAATATCGGCCAGCTCTGCCGCGAACGCTTCGGCGATGCCGCGGCGCTGATCGGGCTCGGCACCCACACCGGCACGGTCGCCGCGGCGACCGACTGGGACGGCGACATGGAGGTGAAGCGCGTCCGCCCCTCGCGCGCGGACAGTGTGGAGCGGCTCTGCCACGATGCCGGCGTGCCGCGCTTCCTGCTCGACCTGCGGCGCGACGAGGCCCTGCGCCGGCGCCTCGCCGAGACGCGCCTCGAACGCTTCATCGGCGTCATCTACCGGCCCGAGACGGAGCTGATGAGCCACTATTCCGACGTGGCGCTGTCGCGGCAGTTCGACGCCTATGTCTGGTTCGACGAAACCCGCGCCGTGACCCCGCTCGGCCCCAAGCACGCGCCGCGCGGAGAGGTGCCGGAGACCTATCCGTTCGGAGTGTGAGGGGCGCGGTCTCCCGCCCTCACTGGATCGCGATCGCCTCGGTGCGGCAGACGTCGACGCCGACATGGATGGTGGTTTCGCTGAACTCGTCCACCGAGCGCACGTTCCAGATGCAGGTGAGCGTGACTGGAAGAATCACTGTTACGCCCTCGCCGGGATAGAGAATTTCCGGCCCGAGTATGTCCTCGCTCCAGTAGGCGCTCGTTTCCGAGGCGACCTGGAGCACGAAGATCGGATAGTCGCTGCCGTTGAAGATGCTGAGGTCGAGCTCGGTGGCCTGGTCCGGCGGGGGGCTCGGCATCGCGGCGCAGGCCGCGAGCGTGAGCAGCGACGCGGCGGCCAGCGCCAGCCTCCAACCCATGCCCCGCCCCCTCCGCACCGGCGGAAGGCCCGTCAACTCCCGCCGCAGACAGGTCCCGCCGATCAACTCTCGCCTGATTCGGCAGCACAAATCCAACGAGACTTGGGAACCCTCAGGCCCGAGCGCCTGCGGGGCGGCGTCCGCGGCGCCTCAGGGCGTCGCCACATACCGCCCGGGGGCGTCCTCGATCGGGGCGAAAATCCCGCCGCCGGCCTCGCGCGCGGGCACACGGGCATCGTCCAGCGCCGCGATCCAGCGCTGCCAGTCCGGCCACCACGACCCCGGGTGTTCCTCGGCGGTAGCGAGCCAGTCATCGAGCGTGCCGACCGGCGGGCCGCCCGTCCAGTGCTGGTACTTGTTGCGCGAGGGGTGGTTGACGACGCCCGCGATATGCCCCGACCCCGCGAGCACGAAGCGCACCGGGCCGCCGAAAGAGCGCGCGCCCAGGAACACGGACTGCGCCGGCGCGATATGGTCCTCGCGCGTCGCCAGCGTGTAGATCGGCACCGTGATTCTGCCGAGGTCGAGCTTCACGCCGCCGATCTCGATTTCGCCCTTGACCAGCCGGTTGTCGAGATAGCAATTCCGCAAATAGAACGAGTGGTTCGCGGCAGGCAGGCGCGTCGAGTCCGAGTTCCAGTGCAGGAGGTCGAACGGGAACGGTTCCTGGCCGCGGATGTAGTTGTTGACGACATAAGGCCAGATCAGGTCCTGTGAGCGCAACATGTTGAATACGCCGGCCATCTTCTCGCCCGGCAGGTAGCCCCGATCGGCCATCAGCGCCTCGAGCGCGGCGATCTGCTCGTCGTCGATGAAGACCTTGAGGTCGCCGGCATGGGTGAAGTCGACCTGCGCAGTGAAGAAGGTCGCCGACTTCACGCGCTCGTCGCCTTTCGCCGCCATGTAGGCGAGCGCCATCGCCAGCAGCGTGCCGCCGACGCAGTAGCCGACGAGATTCGCGCCCTCGGCGCCCGTCGCCTTCAGCGCCACGTCGAGCGCGGCGAGGATGCCGTCGTTCATGTAGTCCTCGAACCCCTTGGTCGCGTGCCGCGCGTCCGGGTTCACCCAGGAGACCAGGAACACGGTGTGCCCCTGGTCCACCGCCCATTTCACGAAGGATTTCTCCGGCGTGAGATCGAGGATGTAGTATTTGTTGATCCAGGGCGGCACGATCAGCAGCGGTCGCGCCAGGACCGTCTCCGTCGCCGGCGCATACTGGATGACCTGACAGATGTCGTTCTCGAAGATCACCTTGCCCGGCGAGACCGCGAGGTTCTCGCCGACGCGGAAATGGCCTCCTGTCTGCCGGATCTTCAGCTCGCCGCCGCCCGCCTTGATGTCTTCGGCGAGCATCTTCATGCCGCGGGCCAGGTTCTCGCCGTTGGAGGCGAGCGTCTCGCGCAGGAGCTCGGGATTGGTGAGCACGAAGTTCGACGGCGACAGCGCGGCGACGAGCTGGCGGATGTAGAACTCCGCCTTGTGACGGGTGTGCTCGTCGAGTTCGTCCGCCTCCTTGACCATGTCCTCGGCCCAGCGGCTGCCGATGAGATAGGCCTGCTTCAGGAAGTCGAAGAAGGCGTTCTGCGACCAGTCCGGGTCCCTGAAACGCTTGTCGGCAGGCTCCGTGCTCGCCACCGGAGGCGTGTCCTCGCCGGCGAGGCGCCGCATGGTCGAGCCCCACAGGCCGAGATAGCCGTTCCACAGCCGTGCCTGGGCCTCGACCGCCCGCTGCGGGTCGCGCAGCCAGTATTCGCCGACATGGGCAAAGGTCTTGACCACGTCAGAAAGGCCCTGCTGGCCGGCAGCGGCGCTCCCCGCCCCGTGCTCGCGCGGCTCCAGATAGGCGGCCATCGCCTTCCCGCCCTCCTCGATGACGCGGGCGAGATTGCGCGCGAACGCCTCCGGGTCGTCGACCATGGTGCGCAGCAGCGTCGGCCCTTCCTTCGGCGGGCCTTCAGCGGCCATGACTTCGCCTCCCTCGTTTCAGCTCGTTGCGCACGATATATAATGCGCGGTCCTGGGGAAGGGGTGGCCCGTGGCCTTGCCGATCGGTTAACCCTGTCGCAACGGCAAGCGGGCTAGGCTCGGGCAATGTCACGCGAGGATGTCGCGGGTGGGTGATCTCCGGACACGGCAGAACGGATACCGGGCCGGGCCGGCACCGGCGCGGCTGCTCGGGCACGCGGTGCTTGCCGGCGCGGCGCTCGTTCTGCTCGGGGCCTGCGCCGACGGACCGACCGACATGCCCGGCTTCACGATACCTCCGCAGTCGAGCGCGAGCCGTGCCTATGCGCTCAGCCCGCAGGCGCAGGCGGCGGCGCAGGCCTCGCTCGCGGCGGCCGGGGCGCGGAACGGTACGGTCGCGGCGGGAGTCTCCTCCTCGTCCGCGGCCGAGCTCGCCGCGATCGCCGCCGCCCAGCAGCGGCGCGCCGCTGCGCTCGCCGCGCAGTAGGAACCGGCCGGACCGGCGGAAATTCGGTGCCGGCCGAGCGATTCGATGCTAGAACGCGCGACTCCGCGACGGGTCGCGGGCCGCCGACCGGTTCGGCTTACGAGAGGCCAGAGAGCCATGGACGAGTTTCACAAGATCAAGCGTCTCCCCGTCTACGTGTTCGAGCAGGTCAACCGCCTCAAGGCGAGCGCTCGAGCCGCCGGGGCCGACATCATTGATCTTGGGATGGGCAATCCGGACCTGCCGACGCCGAAGCACATCGTCGACAAGCTGATCGAGAACACCCAGCGTCCCCGCACCAACCGCTATTCTGCCTCCAAGGGCATCGCCGGGCTGCGCAAGGCGCAGGCGGCCTACTACGCGCGTCGTTTCGGCGTGAAGCTGAACCCGGACACCCAGGTGGTGGCGACGCTCGGCTCCAAGGAAGGCTTCGCCAACATGGCGCAGGCGATCACCGCCCCGGGCGACGTGATCCTGTGCCCGAACCCGAGCTATCCCATTCACGCCTTCGGCTTCCTGATGGCGGGCGGGGTGATCCGCTCGGTGCCGACCGAGCCGGGGCCGAACTTCTTTCACGCGCTCGAACGGGCCGTGGTCTATTCGACGCCGAAGCCGCTGGCGCTGATCGTCTGCTACCCGTCGAACCCGACCGCCTGCACCGTCGATCTCGACTTCTATCGCGACGTGATCGCGTTCGCGAAGAAGCACGGCATCTTCGTGCTGTCCGACATCGCCTATTCGGAAATCTATTTCGACGACAACCCGCCGCCTTCGGTGCTGCAGGTGCCCGGCGCGATGGACGTCGCGGTCGAGTTCACCTCGATGTCCAAGACCTATTCGATGCCCGGCTGGCGCATCGGCTTCGCGGTGGGCAACGAGCGGCTGATCTCGGCGCTGACGCGCGTGAAGTCCTATCTCGACTACGGCGCGTTCACCCCGATCCAGGTCGCCGCCGCCGCGGCGCTCAACGGGCCGGAGGACTGCATCGTGGAGATGCGGGAAATCTACAAGGCGCGGCGCGACGCCATGGTGGAGAGCTTCGCCAAGGCCGGCTGGCCGATTCCCGCGCCGAAGGCGTCGATGTTTGCCTGGGCGCTGGTGCCGGAGAAATTCCGGCACCTCGGCAGCCTCGAATTCTCCAAGCTCCTCGTCGAGAAGGCCTCGGTCGCGGTGTCGCCCGGCATCGGCTTCGGCGAGCACGGGGACGACTATGTCCGCCTTGCGCTGGTGGAAAACGAGCAGCGCATCCGCCAGGCCGCGCGCAGCATCCGCCGCTTCCTTGAAACGGCGGACGAAACCATGCACAACGTCATCCCGATCAACGCCCGGCGGTAACCCGGGCGCCCCCATCGCCGGATTGTCGTTATGCGTGAACCGCTTCGGCTGGGCCTTGCCGGGCTCGGCACCGTCGGTGCATCCGTCTTTCGCCTGCTCGAGAGCCATGCCGAGGCGCTCGCCGTCCGCTGCGGCCGACCGGTCCGGGTCACCGCCGTCGCCGCGCGCGAGCGCGGCCGCGACCGTGGCGTCGATCTCGGCACCGTCGCCTGGTTCGACGACCCGGCGGCGATGGCGGAGTCCGACGACATCGACGTCCTCGTCGAGCTCATCGGCGGTGATTCCGGTCCCGCCGAGCGGGCCGTCACCGCGGCCCTCGAAGGCGGCCGGCCGGTCGTCACTGCCAACAAGGCGCTGATCGCGCGCCACGGGCTGCGGCTGGCGAAGCTCGCCGAGCACAAGGGCGTCGCCTTCAACTTCGAGGCGGCGGTCGCGGGCGGCATCCCCGTCATCAAGACGCTGCGCGAGAGCCTTGCCGGCAACGAGATCGGGCGCGTCTACGGCATCCTCAACGGCACCTGCAACTACATCCTGACGCGGATGGAGAAGGAGAAGCTGTCCTTCGACACCTGCCTCAGGGAGGCGCAGCGGCTCGGCTATGCCGAAGCCGATCCGAGCTTCGACATCGAGGGCTACGACACCGCCCACAAGCTCGCGATCCTGACCAGCCTCGCCTTCGGCACCGAGATCGACGCCGCCGCCATCTATGTCGAGGGCATCACCGCGATCGAGCCGGCCGACATCGAGGCGGCGGACGAGCTCGGCTACCGCATCAAGCTGCTCGGCGTCGCCCGGCGCACCGCTACCGGCATCGAGCAGCGCGTGCACCCCACCATGGTGCCGAAGAGCTCGGCCATCGCCCGCATCGACGGCGTGCTCAATGCCGTAGCGGTCGACGGCGACTTCGTGGGCGAGGTGATCCTCGCCGGCCCCGGCGCGGGCGGCGCCGCGACGGCCTCGGCCGTCGTCGCCGACATCGCCGACATCGCCCGCGGTGCCGCGCTGCCGGTGTTCGGCCGGCCGGCCTCGGCGCTCGCGCCTTATCGCAAGGCGGAGATCGAGGCGCACCAGGGCGGCTACTATATCCGCCTTTCGGTCTACGACAGACCCGGCGCCTTCGCCGGCCTCGCCGGCCGCATGGCGGAGCACGGCATCTCGCTCGAATCCATCGTGCAGCGGCGGCGCGCGCCGAGCGCGGAGGCGACAGCGACGAGCGTACCGGACGCCCCACAGCCCGTGGTCCTCATCACCTATGCCACCACGGAAGCGGATGTGCGCGCCGCGCTCGCCGCCATCGGCCGCGACGGCCACATCGCGGCGACCCCGCGCGTGATCAGAATAGAAGAACTCTGACGCAAGTCCCGCTAGGATGCGGCAGTGAGAAGCTCCGAGAGGACCCCGGGCGGCATGGCACAGAAAGAATCGAGCCCACTCGACCGCATCCTGACGCTCGAGCTGGTGCGCGTGACCGAGCGTGCCGCGGTGGCGGCGGCGCGCCTGCGCGGCCGAGGGGACGAGAAGGCGGCCGATCAGGCGGCGGTCGACGCCATGCGCTACGAGCTCAACAACCTGCCGATCGACGGCACCGTGGTGATCGGGGAGGGTGAGCGCGACGAGGCGCCGATGCTCTATATCGGCGAGGAGGTCGGCACCAAGCAGGGGCCGAAGGTCGACATCGCCCTCGACCCGCTGGAAGGCACCACGATCTGCGCCAAGAACCTGCCGAACTCGCTGGCGGTGATCGCGCTGGCCGAGAAGGGCGGGCTGCTCAACGTGCCGGACGCCTATATGGAGAAGATCGCGATCGGGCCGGGCTACCCGCCCGACCTCGTCGATCTCGACCTGTCGCCGACGGAAAACCTCAACCGCCTGGCCGAGGCCAAGGGCGTCCGTGTATCAGACATCCGGGTCTGCGCGCTCGACCGGCCGCGCCATGCGCGCCTGATCGAGGAAATCCGCACCACCGGGGCCTCGATCCGCCTGATCGGCGACGGCGACATCGCCGGCATCATCCACACCACCGACCCCGACGAGACCGGGATCGACATCTACATGGGCATCGGCGCCGCGCCCGAAGGCGTGCTGGCGGCGAGCGCCCTGCGCTGCATCGGCGGCCAGATGCAGGGCCGGCTGGTCATCAACAAGGAAGACCAGATCGAGCGCGCCCGCCGCATGGGCATCGCCGATCCGCACAAGAAATACCGCATGGAGGAGCTCGCTTCCGGCGACGTGATCTTCGCCGCGAGCGGGGTGACCGACGGCAACCTGCTGCAGGGCGTGAAATTCGCCCGCGACCGGATCGTCACCCATACCGTGGTGATGCGGTCGTCGTCGCGCACCGTGCGCTGGATCAAGGCCTCGCACACCGACATGACGAAGTTCGGGGCGGTCTGAGGGTCGGGGACCGCGATGAAGGCCCCCGAGAAAGCCGCTCTCCTCGAGCGGAGGGACGGAGGGTGCCCCGGTCGCCGGTCCGGCCCACTCTCCGTCATTGCCGGACTCGTCCCGCCATCGACGCCCTCATCGAGGGTCAGCCCGGAAGACGTGGATGCCCGGCACAAGGCCGGGCATGACGGCCGGAGTGGGGCGGGAGCGGTAAGCCTACGCGCCTCTCTTCCCTGAGGGGGCCGATCGCGGGTCCCGCTCTCCGCGTCGTGGCCGGGCCCGTCCCGACACGGCTGGACTTCCCCACGCGGCCGTGAGGTGCAGCGCCCCCTTTCGTCCCGCCGTCGCAATTCTGCGACAATCGCTGTACTCCTAGGGCCGGGATCGCCCCCGAGGGGCAAAGGAACCGGCTCCGGATGACAGCATTCGTCGCCAGCGGCGAGGGGAAGACCAGGATCGGCGGCGTGGGGCGGCGCGGCGCGTTGCGGCTCGGCATCGGGCTGACGCTCGTGGTGCTCAGCATCGTCGCGTCGATCGTGAGCTTCCTGATCCTGCTGAATCTCACGCCGATCGTCCCGACCGACGCGGTGGTGACCACGCTCCTGGTGATCGACGGCGTACTGATCCTCGGGGTCCTTGCCGCTGTGATCGTCGAGGCCTGGGCACTGTTCCGGGCTCGTCGTCAGCGCCGAGCCGGAGCCGGGCTCCACCTACGGATCGTCGCCCTAGTCGGGCTGACGGCCGCCATCCCCGCGATTTTCGCGGCGGTCGCGTTCGCGGTGGCGCTCGACCGCGGGCTCGACCGCTGGTTCGAGCCGCGCATGAGCCAGGTCGTCGCCAGCATCGGGGAGGTGAGCGATGCTTGGCGGGACGAACTCCGGCGTAGCCTCGCCATCGACCTGAGCGGCATCGCTCTCACGCTGCCCTATGCCGAGCCGGCCCGTGTTCTCGAGACGGAGGTCGGTCTCCGCAGGCTGATCGGAGCCTTCATTTTCGACCAGAACGGCAGGATCGTCGTTTCGGCCGAAGGTCAGGAAGGCCCGGCGGTAGTGCCGGATGCAGCAGCGCTCACCGAGGACATGGCCTTCGTCGAGGCCAACCCGACAACGGTAGCGAACCGCATTTTCGAGACGACCGGAGAGACGGATGCGCCCGCGCAGGTCGCCGGCCTTGCCCGTCTTCCAGACACGTCGAATCTCGGCACGGAAGGGCCGACCTATCTTTATGTGGTCAGGGCAATCGAGGCCGTGGTCCCGCCCTATATCCGCGCCGCTGACGCGGCCTCCCAGCAGATCGGCGCCTATATGGCGCAGCGGGGCGAGCGGCAGCTCATCTTCACTCTGACCTTCTCCGGCCTCACGCTCGCCATCCTGCTCGGCGCTGTCTGGGTCGGCATCATTTTCGCCAACGGCCTCGTCGCCCCCATCCGGCGCCTGATGAGCGCGGCGGGGGAGGTGGCGCGGGGCAATCTTCTGGTGACAGTGCCCACGCGCGGGCGCGACGACCTCGACAGCTTGGGCGACAGCTTCAACACCATGACCGCGCAGCTGCGGAGCCAGCGCACCGAGCTCCTCACCGCCAATGACGAGCTGGACCAGCGCCGCCGCTTCACCGAGGCGGTGCTGTCGGGCGTGACCGCCGGCGTGCTCGGCGTGTCGGGAGCGGGCGAAGTCACGCTCGCGAACCGCTCGGCCTGCGCGCTGCTCGACCGGCGCGCCGAGGAGATCACCGGCCGGCCGCTCGCGGGCGAGTTGCCGGAGATCGAGCCGCTGCTCGCTGCTGCGATGCACGACGACAGCCGCACCTTCCAGGGCGTCGTCACGCTGCTGCGTGAGGGGCGCGAGCGCACCGTCTCGGTGCGCGTGGCGAGCGACGGCTCGGCCGATGGAGCGCACGGCTATGTCGTCACGCTCGACGACATCACCGACCTCGTCTCGGCCCAGCGCACCTCGGCCTGGGCCGACGTCGCCCGACGCATCGCCCACGAGATCAAGAACCCGCTGACCCCGATCCAGCTCTCCGCCGAGCGCATCCGCCGCCGCTACGGCAAGGCCGTGGGCGAGGACCGGCGCATCTTCGACCAGTGCGTCGACACCATCATCCGCCAGGTCGGCGATATCGGCCGGATGGTGGAGGAGTTCTCCTCGTTCGCGCGGATGCCCAAGCCTGCCATGGAGGAGCGCGACTTCGCCGAGACGATCCGCGAGGCGGTGTTCCTGATGAGCGTCGGGCACCCCGAGTTCGAGTTCGTGACCGACCTGCCGGACGGGCCGATGATGGGCCGGTTCGACCACCGCCTGATGTCGCAGGTGGTGACCAATCTCGTGAAGAACGCGGCCGAAGCGATCCAGGCGCTGCCGCCCGACGCCGAGCGCGACGGCCGGGTCGAAGTCCGCGCCCGGGCCGAGGGCGACAGGTTCGTGATGGACGTGATCGACAACGGCATCGGCCTGCCGCAGGACAACCGGCAGCGCCTGCTGGAGCCTTATGTCACGACGCGCGAGAAGGGCACCGGGCTCGGGCTTGCGATCGTGGCCAAGATCATTGAGGAACACGAGGGCAAGCTCGAGCTCGCCGATTCGCCGGCGGTCGCCCGCGGCGGCAGGGGCGCCGTGGTTCACGTCACCTTCCCCCGAGCGCCCTCTCTGCGCGGCGCGCTCGACAAGGCGTCCTGAGAGGCACCCCGAACGGCAGGACCGGAAACGCGATGGCATCGGACATCCTCATCGTCGACGACGAGGCCGACATCCGGGAACTCGTCTCCGGCATTCTGGAAGACGAGGGCTACACGACCCGCACAGCCTCCGATGCGGACGGCGCGCTCGCGGCCATCCACCAGCGCCGGCCCTCGCTGGTGTTCCTCGACATCTGGATGCAGGGCAGCCGGGTCGACGGCCTGACGCTCGTCAGCGAGATCAAGGCCGAGCACCCGAACGTGCCCGTCGTGATGATCTCCGGCCACGGCAATATCGAAACGGCCGTGTCCGCCATCAAGCGCGGCGCCTACGATTATATCGAGAAACCGTTCAAGGCCGACAGGCTGCTGCTCGTAACCGAGCGGGCGCTCGAAGCCTCCACCCTGCGCCGCCAGGTCGAAGACCTGCGCGTCCGCTCCGGCTTCGCCGACGAACTCGTCGGCTCGTCCTCGGTGATGAACCATCTGCGCACCGCCATCGAGCGCGTCGCGCCGGCCAACAGCCGCATCCTGATCTCGGGCGCCTCGGGCAGCGGCAAGGAGTTGGTGGCGCGCACCATCCACAACCTGTCGCACCGCTCCAAGGGCCCCTTCGTGGTGCTGAACGCGGCGACGATCACGCCCGAGCGCATGGCCGAGGAGCTGTTCGGCACCGAGGCGATGAACGGCACCAAGCGCCGGATCGGCGCGCTTGAGGAGGCGCACGGCGGCACGCTCTATCTCGACGAGGTCGGCGACATGCCCCTCGAGACCCAGAAGCGCATCCTGCGCGTGCTGGTGGAGCAGAGCTTCGAGCGCGTCGGCGGCTCTTCGAAGGTCCAGGTGGACGTGCGCGTCATCTCCTCGACCGCGCGCGACCTCGAGCTGCAGATCCAGGACGGGAACTTCCGCGAGGACCTGTTCCACCGCCTCAGCGTGGTGCCGCTGCGCGTGCCCAGCCTCGCCGAGCGGCGCGAGGACATTCCGCTGCTCATCAACCATTTCATGAAGCAGATTTCGGTCGGCTCCGGCCTGCCGATCCGCCGCATCGGCGACGACGCCATGGCCGTGCTGCAGACCCATGACTGGCCGGGCAATCTGCGCCAGCTCCGCAACAACGTGGAGCGGCTGATGATTCTCACCCGGGGCGATCCGGACGCCATGGTGACGGCCGATCTCCTGCCCGCCGAGATCGGCAGCATGCTGCCCTCCCTGCCGACCAATGCCGGCGGGGAGCATCTGATGGCGCTGCCTCTGCGCGATGCACGCGAAATCTTCGAGCGGGAATATCTCAACGCCCAGATCAACAGGTTCGGCGGCAACATCTCCCGCACCGCCGAGTTCGTCGGCATGGAACGCTCCGCCCTGCACCGGAAGCTGAAATCGCTGGGGATCGCGTGAGGCGATTTTCGAAGCCCCGCCGCGTCGCACCCCCATCGTCCCCTCTCTTCCTGAGGGAGAAGGACAGGGTGAGGGGTGGGCCCCAACCGCAAGCGCCTCGTGTGCCGCTAGCCCTCGCTCTGTTTCGCCCCCAGCCCCGCCCCAACCGGCTCCCTCCTCCCTTGTGGGGGAGGGCTGGGGAGGGAGGTCGCCCCGAAACCTGCTCCGGCCGTCGCCCCCTCGGCACCCGAACCCACTTCGGACCCGTTCGATGCGCGTGATCGTCTGCGGCGGCGGGCAGGTCGGCTACGGGATCGCGGAGCGTCTGGCGGCGGAGGAGAACGACGTCTCCGTCATCGACACGTCCCCGAAGAACGTCGCCGCCATTCGCGACACGCTCGACGTCCGCGCCTTCGTGGGCCACGGCGCCCAGCCCGACGTGCTCGCTCAGGCCGGGGCGGGCGAGGCGGAGATGATCATCGCCGTCACGCTCTACGACGAGGTGAACATGGTCGCCTGCCAAGTGGCCCACTCCCTCTTCAACGTGCCGACCAAGGTCGCCCGCATCCGCGCCCAGAGCTATCTCGAACCGCGATACAAGAGCCTGTTCTCGCGCGAGCACATGGCGATCGACGTCGTGATCTCCCCGGAGATCGAGGTCGGCGACATGGTGATCCGTCGCCTCCAGCTGCCCGGGGCGGTGGACATCGTCCGCTTCGCCGACGACGAGGTGATCGTGGTGGGCCTCTACTGCGGCGAGGACTGCCCGGTCGTCGATACGCCGCTGAAGCAGCTCTCCGAGCTGTTCCCCGATCTCGGCGCCGTCATCGTCGGCATCAGCCGGCGGGACCGCATCTTCGTTCCGAAGATCGTGGACGCGATGCTCGTCGGCGATCTCGTCTATGCCGTGGTGCAGAAAGGCCAGGTGCGGCGCCTGCTGAAGCTGTTCGGCCACGAGGAGCCGGAAGCGACACGGGTCGTCATCGCCGGGGGCGGCAATATCGGCTACTACGTCGCCAAGACGTTGGAGGCGCGGGACAGCCGCGCCAAGGTGAAGATCATCGAGGCTTCGCGCGAGCGGGCGGCCTCGATCGCCGACGACCTGCGCAAGGCCGTGGTGCTGCACGGCAGCGCGCTCGACCAGAACCTGCTCAAGGAGGCGGGGATCGAGGACGCGGACACGCTCGTCGCGCTGACCAATGACGACGAGGTGAACATCCTGTCCTGCGTGATGGCGCGCAGCCTCGGCGCGAAGCGCAACCTGACCCTGCTCAACAACGCCAGCTATCCGCCCTTCGCCCGCCAGCTCGGCATCGACGCCCACATCAACCCGCGCGCGGTGACGGTGTCGAAGATCCTGCGCCACGTCCGCCGCGGCCGCATCCGCGGGGTCTACACCATCCAGAACGGGCAGGCCGAGATCATCGAGGCCGAGGCGCTGGAGACCTCGCCCCTCGTGGGCAAGCCGCTGCGCGTGCTCGACCTGCCCGACGGCATCCGCATCGGCGCCGTCTACCGCCAGGGCAAGGTGATCTCGCCGGACGGCGAGACGGAAATCCGCGCCCACGACCGCGTGATCATCTTCGCCGTCGCCGGCCGGGTCCGGCAGGTCGAGCAGATGTTCCGCGTCAGCCTCGAATTCTTCTGAGCCGGACCCCGACCGCATGTCCCGCATCGCCTATGTCGACGGCCGCTATCTCCGGCTCGGCGCCGCTGCCGTGCCGGTGGAAGATCGCGGGCTGCAGCTCGGCGATTCCGTCTACGAAGTTTGCGAGGTGTTCGCCGGGGCGCTGGTCGATTCCGGCCGGCACCTCGACCGCCTTGAGCGGTCGCTGGCTTCGCTCGAGATCGCCCCGCCGCTGCCACGGCCGGCACTGCTCGCCGTCGCCCGCGAGGTGGTGACCCGCAACCGCGTGCGCGACGGCCTCGTCTACCTGCAGGTGACGCGCGGCACCGCGACGCGCGACCATGCCTTTCCGGCCCGGTCGCGGCCGCGCCTCCTCGTCACCGCCCGCGCGTTCGATCGCGGCGCGGTGGAGGCGCGTGCGGCACGCGGGGTTGCCGTCGTGACCATGCCCGACACGCGCTGGGCGCGGGTGGACATCAAGACCACCAACCTGCTGCCGAACGTGCTCGCCAAGCAGGCCGCCCGCCGCGCCGGCGCGTGGGAAGCGTGGTTCGTGGGCGGCGACGGCTACGTCACCGAGGGCGCCTCGACCAATGCCTGGATCGTGACGGCGGCGGGGGTCGCGGTGACCCGCCCGGCCGACCATGCGATCCTGCGCGGCATCACCCGCGATGTGGTGATGACCGCCTGCGCCGCCGAAGGCATCGGCTTCGCGGAACGGCCGTTCACGGTCGCGGAGGCCCATGGCGCGCGGGAGGCGTTCTACACGGCTTCCACCGCGGGCGTCATGCCTGTCGTGACCATCGACGGGCGGCTGATCGGCGACGGCGAACCGGGACCGCTGGCGCGCCGCCTTCGCGTGCTCTATCGGCGCTACAGCGAGACCGGCACACCGAATCCGGCGTGACAAACCTCCGGTTTCGGGATGGAATGCGCGCTCGACGCGACTCCACCCGTAGACACCGCGCGCGAACAGAACAAAGCCAACGATCACTATAAAAGGATAAAGATCGACAATGGCGGAGCGAGCACAAAACCTTCAGGACACGTTCCTCAATCATGTGCGCAAGAACAGGACGTCGCTGACGATATTCCTGGTCAACGGCGTGAAGTTGCAGGGAGTGGTGACCTGGTTCGACAATTTCTGCGTGCTGCTGCGGCGTGATGGGCACTCCCAGCTCGTCTACAAGCACGCCATCTCCACGATCATGCCGACCCAGCCGGTTCAGCTGTTCGAGGGCGGCGAGACGGAGTAGAGACCGATTTGATGCAGGACGATTCAGAGGCAGGCCACGCTGGGGACGAAGCGCCCCGGCGGACGGCCGGTCATTCGTGGGCCGGCGAGCCGACGCGCACCATCGTCGTGGTTCCAGAGCTCAAGGGCGCGGACCGGGCACGGCCGAGCGACGCCGTGCGCTCGCTCGACGCCCGGCTCGAGGAGGCGGTGGGTCTGGCCCGCGCCATCGACGTCGAGATCGTCGGCGAACTCGGCGTGCGCATTGCCGCGCCGCGACCTGCGACATTGTTCGGCGTCGGCAAGGTCGACGAGATCAAGGCCCTCGTGCTCGCGCGCGAGGCCAAGCTCGTCGTCGTCGACCACGCGCTGACCCCGGTGCAGCAGCGCAATCTCGAGAAGGCCTGGGAGGCCAAGGTCGTCGACCGCACCGGGCTGATCCTCGAGATTTTCGGCGCGCGCGCCCGCACCAAAGAGGGCTCGCTGCAGGTCGAGCTAGCCCATCTCAACTACCAGAAGAGCCGGCTGGTCCGGAGCTGGACGCATCTGGAGCGCCAGCGCGGCGGCTTCGGCTTCCTCGGCGGCCCGGGCGAGACCCAGATCGAGGCCGACAGGCGCCTGCTGCAGGAGCGCATCACCAGGATCGAAAGCGAGCTCGAGGACGTGCGGCGCACCCGGACGCTGCACCGCAAGCAGCGGCAGAAGGTGCTGCATCCCGTGGTGGCGCTGGTCGGCTACACCAATGCCGGCAAGTCGACGCTGTTCAACCGCCTGTCCCACGCGGACGTCGTGGCGGAGGACATGCTGTTCGCCACCCTCGACCCGACGCTGCGCACGATTACGCTGCCGCACGGCACCGATGCGATCCTGTCGGACACGGTGGGCTTCATCTCCGACCTGCCGACGCATCTGGTCGCGGCCTTCCGCGCCACGCTGGAGGAGGTCGTCGAGGCGGACCTCATCCTCCACGTCCGCGACATCTCCCACCCCGACACCGGCGCCCAGGCGGCGGACGTCGCCGACGTGCTGCGCCAGCTCGACGTCGATGCGGGCGATCCCGCCCGCGTGATCGAGGTCTGGAACAAGGTCGACAGGCTGCCGGACGGCCGGCGCGACGGGGTGAACGGGGCGGACGGGGCCGGCTCGCCGTCGCACATCGCCATCTCCGCGCTGACAGGCGAGGGGGTCGATGGGCTGCTCGCGGCGATCGAGACGAAGCTGCTCGGAAGCCGGCCCGTGTTCCAGCTCTCCGTCGATCCGGCCGACGGCGAGGGTCTCGCCTGGCTCTACCGCCAGGGCGAGGTGATCGAACGGCGCGACGGCGAAGACGCGATCGGCCTCATGGTCCGCATCCCCGACCAGGCCAGGAACGAGCTGGCACGGCGGTTTCCGGCGGCGCGGGAGACGGCGCAGGGATAGCCGACAGAGCGCGTTCATCCGGGGGCCACAACGCCGTTCCCGGCCGGAGGGGGCATGACCCGCCGGGGAAGAGTCCCTGTTGGCCTCTCCTCGAGCCGAACGGCACCGGGCTCCCTGCCGCGCCAGACGGCAATCCGGCCGGGACCGACGCGGAGGCTGCGTTCAAATGCAGAGCAGATGAGCCTCGTCCCCTTACGACCTCAACTCGGCCCCGAGCCCAGCGTCACGCAGCAATGCCCGCGCCTCGGCGGCTTCGTCTTCGGGGACGAGCAGGCGCCGACCGAAGATGCCGAGCGAGCCCTCCACGGCGCTGATGCCCTGGTCGGCGAGGAGATAGGAGATGTCCGCCTCCTTCAGCAGCGTCTCGACGAAGGAGATCAGCACGAGATCGTTGGTGCGCAGCAGCTCTTTCATCGGCCCGTCCCGCTGGAGTTCGCAAGGATCATAGCCGGCCTCCGGCCCGGCGCCAAAGTCCTGGGAACAACCGGCCCTGCGGCTTGCCGGGGCGGGGGCGGGTCCCTATTCTCCGCCCAAACTGGGCCGGAGCCGAACCGCGTTGGGCGTCGTCGTACCGCTTGAAGAGAAGAGGCCGGAAGACGGCATCCAGCTCATCACGAGGCTCGTCGCGGCCGATATGGACCGCGTCAACCGGCTGATCCTCGCCAAGGCCGGCTCCAATGTCGAGCTGATCCCGGAGATCGCGCGTCATCTCATCGATTCGGGCGGCAAGCGCCTGCGGCCGATGCTGACCATCGCCGCAGCGGGCCTGTTCGGCTATGCCGGCGAGGGGCATGTCGGGCTCGCGGCGGCCGTCGAGTTCATGCACACGGCGACGCTGCTCCACGACGACGTCGTCGACGAGAGCGACATGCGCCGCGGCAGGCTGGCCGCCCGCATGCTGTGGGGCAACGAGGCGAGCGTGCTGGTGGGCGACTTCCTGCTCGGTCAGGCCTTCAAGATGATGGTCGAGGTCGGCTCGCTGGAATCGCTGCGCATCCTCGCCGACGCGGCGGCGGTGATCGCCGAGGGCGAGGTGATGCAGCTCGCCGCGGCGAAGAACCTCGTCACGACCGAGGACGAGTACATCGCGGTGATCCGCGCCAAGACGGCCGCGCTGTTCTCGGCGGCAGCCGAGGTCGGCCCCGTGATCGCCGATCGGCCGAAAGCGGACCGGGCGGCACTGCGGTCCTACGGGCTCAATCTCGGCCTCGCCTTCCAGCTCGTGGACGACGCGCTCGACTATGGCGGGTCGAGCACCGCGCTGGGCAAGCGCGTGGGCGACGACTTCCGCGAGGGCAAGATCACGCTGCCGGTGATCCTCGCCTATCGCCGCGGCTCCAACGAGGACCGGGCGTTCTGGCAACGCGTGGTCGAGCGCGGCGAGACGTCCGAGCGCGACCTCGAGAGCGCGATCGACCGCATGCACCGCCATCGCGCCATCGTCGACACCATCGCCCGCGCCCGTCATTACGGTGCGATCGCGCGCGACGCACTGGCCCCGCTTCCCGCCAGTGAGCACCGCACCGCCTTGCTCGACGTCGTCGATTTCTGCGTCGCCCGGGTGAACTGAGCGCCGTCTCGAGCGGCTTCAGGTCCGCCCGCGGATGAGGGCGAGCAGCACCGGCGCGCCGATCACCGCGGTGACGACGCCGACGGGCAGTTCGCTCGGGGCGATGGCGACGCGCGCGACGATGTCGGCGAGCACGAGCAGCAGCGCACCGAGGAGGCCCGCGAGCGGCAGCGCCACGCGCTGGTCGCTGCCGACGATGAGCCGCGCGAGGTGTGGGGCCACAAGGCCGATGAAGCCGAGAAGGCCGCTGACCGCGACGGCCGCTCCGGTGAGCACGGCGGCGAGCGCGGCGAGGATCAGCCGGGTGCGCCCCACGCGCAGGCCGAGCCCGCGCGCGACGTCGTCGCCGAGCGCGAGCAGGTTCAGCCGGTCGGCCAGAACCATTGCGAGCGCGCCCGCCACCGCCGTGTAGGGCAGGATCATCCAGAACTCGCGCCAGCCGCGCTGGTAGAGGCCACCGGCGAGGAAGGCGAGCGCCGCCTGGGTGAAGAGGTCGCTCATCGCGATCAGTGTCGTCGAGATCGCGGTGAAGAGGGCCGCGACGGCGACGCCGGCGAGGACGAAGCGTAGGGGCGAGATGCCGCCGCGCCAGGCCAGCGCGAAGACGAGGCCCGCGGAGGCGAGGGAGCCGGCGAAAGCAGCCACCGGCACCAAGGGGGCCGGGGTGCCGCCGGCCAGCGTCAGCAGCGCGATGGCCGCGACGCCGGCGCCGGACGAGAACCCGAGAATGTGGGGATCGCCCAGCGGATTGCGCGTGATCGACTGCAGCAGCGCGCCGGCGATGGCGAGATTGGCGCCCACCAGCGCGGCGACGAGCACGCGGGGGAAGCGGATTTGCCAGACGACTTGGCGGGCGAACACGTCGCCGGTGTCGAAGATGCCGGACAGGACCTGCCCGACAGACAGGTGAACCGCGCCGATCCCGGTCGCCAACACGGCGGCGACGACGAGGAGAGCGGCGGCCCCCGCGATGGCGAGGGCCGCCCAGGTGAGCTTCCGGCGCGGCGCGGCGCC
>Ga0182738_1000911_pt1 | contig 39148 bp, 36 predicted proteins | sample eDN5th30CBELigMG_FD_128876 | JGI IMG/M metagenome (GOLD analysis project Ga0182738, IMG submission 128876) | Enriched Miracle-Growth compost microbial communities from Emeryville, California, USA - eDNA 5th pass 30_C BE-Lig MG (version 2)... ...
ACGGATCGTCAGCGAGATCAAGAAGCTCGGCATCACCACGATCATCGTCGAACAGAATGCCGTGGCGGCATTGCAGCTGGCGGACCGCGCGCTCATCCTCGACATGGGCCAGATCGCCTTCGATGGCACATCCGCAGCCGTCCTCGAAAACGCCGAACTGCGCAACCAGTATCTGGCGATATAGGGCAGGCGCCGAGGTCGCGAAGCTCACTTTGCCGCCGCCGTGATCTCAGCTCCCGCGCGATGCCCGCATCTTCACGCGCGATGGCGGAGCGGCCATCCGCCTTTACCGTCTACATATGTGTTTGCGTACTCTTCGGTGAGCCTGGCGATGAATTCGCTAGCACGCACTACCGAACACACGGCGCCAATCCCATGTCCACCGCCCCAAATTTCCCTCCACGCTCTCGGTCCGGCTGCTGGACATATCCATGTACGACGGATCCGATATCGGCAGATCGTCCGGATCCAGACCTTGAGCCACGATTGAAGGTCTCAGGTAATTGCCGTGTACGCCGCTGAAGAAGTTCGAATAGACGAAATCGGCAGCGCTCGATTCCACTATCATCGCCTTATAGACGTCGGAAGCTCGCGCGCCCGCAGTGGCGATGAACGGTGAGCCGATACAAGCGAGGTCGGCACCCATGATCTGCGCTGCGCGGATTGCACGGCCTGTCGCAATAGAACCTGATAATAGCAGCGGACCATCGAACCAGTGGCGAATCTCCTGCACCAGAGCAAAGGGCGACAGCGTGCCTGCGTGACCGCCCGCGCCCGCGGCGACCGCGATCAATCCATCCGCGCCTTGTGAAACAGCCTTGCGTGCATGGTGAACATTGATGACATCGTGGAGCACGATGCCGCCGTAGGAATGTATCGCCGCATTGACCTCTTCCACGGCCCCCAGCGAGGTTACGACGATGGGAACCTTATGTGCCACGCAAAGCGCCAAATCGTGATCGAGCCGAGCATTTGAGCGATGCACGATAAGATTGACCGCGATCGGAGCTGCCGGGCGATCGGGTGATTCAGCGTCGTGCGCCGCCAACGCTTCTTCGATCTCCGTCAGCCATTCTCCGAACTGTGCCTCGAAACGCGCCGAAAGCGACGGAAAGGAACCGATGACACCCGCCTTGCACTGCTCGATGACCAATAGCGGATGGGACACGATGAACATCGGCGCCGCCATGACCGGCAATCGAAGATTCTTGCGGAGAATGTCCGGAACGGTCACGAACGCAACTCGTCACGAAGCATATTCTTGAGGACCTTGCCGGTTTTGTTGCGCGGCAGTTCTGCCCGCAACTCCAACCGAAGAGGTTTCTTGTAACTGGCCAGCCTCGTAGTGACAAAGACCTGCAAGTCCTTCAGCGTCGGAGGCTCCGCGGCTTCGCGAGGCACCACCACGGCAGCTACCGCCTCACCCCACTTCTCGTGAGGGTAACCGACGATCGCGACATCTTGGACCGAGGCATGCTTCGATAGGACCTGCTCTACTTCGACGCAGAAAACATTCTCGCCGCCGCTACGGATCAGGTCCTTCTTGCGGTCGACGATACGGATGAAGCCTTCCTCGTCCTGGATGACCAGATCGCCGTGCAGAAATAGCCGTCGGGGTCAAAAGCTTCCCGCGTCGCATCGCGCGCATTGCAGTAGGACGCCATGACGATCGGGCCGCGCACCCGCATCTCGCCAACCTCACCTGCCGAAACGGTATTGTTGTCATCGTCACGCACCACGACATCGGCATAGATGGATGGATAGCCGACCGTGCCATTCTTGCGGCATACATGGTCGCCCTGCATGAAGCCATATGCAGGGCACGTTCTCAATTCAGCGGCAGGTTGATCCTGATCTTGGCGCTTGTGGTGCTCATGTCCGATCCGATCCCGTCATAGGCAGCGGAAAGGCCGAGGGATGCGCCGCCGCGGAGCGAGATGTCGAGCGTGCCTTCGATGCGGCCGTGCAACTTGTCGAAGCCGGACCTGGTCGAATTGTTGAGAATGTCCGCCACGCCCTCGAAGCGCAGGCCAGTATCGATCACCATATTGCCTTCCGTATTGTGGCGATAGGAGATGGCGGGTCCGACGGCGATCTGGCCGAGGCCAGCGGAGATCGGGGAAATGTTGACGCCGAGGCTGTCCGTATAGGCCTTCGTCGTTTCCTGGAAATAGCTTGCCCTGGCGCGCGGGCTGAAGGTCCAGTTGTCCCATTGCCACTGGCCTTGCAGCGAAGCGCTGAACAGCCAGCGGGTGGCGCCGAACCCGTCCTCATAGGTGCCGTAAGGACTGACCTTGTTGGAAGAGGTACCAAATGCGGCCAGAACGTCGAAGTAGAGGTTTTGGCCGATGCGCGCCGTGGCATAGGGGCCGGCCAGCCAGCCGGTGCCGGAGATGGTGGCGGGATCGATCGATGAGCGCTGCGACAGGTGATCCATCTGCGCGAAGGCGCCGATCAGCAGGTCGGAGGTCACGAGATAGTCGGCACCGAGGCTCGCAGTATTGAAACTGCCGTTCGGTCCGTCTCTGTCAAACAGGGCAAAGGTGCCCTCGAACCAGACGTCGAAGCGGCCAGGCTGCTCATTCCCGGCAAGGCGGTTGATGGCGCCAAGCGAAGTGGAAACGGAGAGCGGGCTGCCCTCCGCTATGCCGGGCAGGTAGGCAATCAGCGAGGAAACCGGACTGCCGCCCGAGGACACGACGCCGTTCAACCGATCGATGCGGCGCTGGATATCGGGCTGGTTGGCGAGGATCAGGCCGGCGCGCGTGGTCAGGAAATCCTCGATCAGCTGCGTGGTCTTCTCGCGCGAATTGACCGAGGTGAAAGTGCAGACAACCGCCTCTCCAGCATCGAGCATGATGCTGGCGGTGCGGCCGGCAACATCCGCTGTACTGTCGCCGTCGGAGCAGACGAGACCTGTAAGCCCGAAGCCTGCTCCGGTCATGTCATCGGCAGTGATCATATAGGTGCCTGCGGGAAGCGATGCCGCAATACTTTCGCCGCGCCCGCCGGAGGTCGAGACCGAGAGGTTCAAGGCCGGCGTCGGCGAGGAAAAGCCGAATATGGCATCCATACCGTCCGTCTCCTGGCGGATGACGACCGAGCCGAGGGCGCGCACGTTCTGGGTCAGCGGGCCGGAGATGGAGGCGAGATGGCTGGCATCGCCATGATAATGCGCCACGATCTGGTGATCGCCGGGGCCGAGCAGGCTGGTGGTGAAGCGTGCAACGCCTCCGGCCAGGCTCGCTGGCGGCTGGTCCGCTCCGTCGATCGTGAACACGAGGTTGCCGGCTGCCGATGCAGGCGTCACCGTTGCCGTGAACGTCACGTTCTCCCCGGCATTGGACGGATTTCGGCTGGACGCGAGCGAAACGGTCGTTGCAATGCCGTTGACGACCACGTCGACGGTGCCGGAGCTCTGTTCATACTCGTAATCGCCGAGATAGCTGGCGGTGATCGTGTGGCTGCCGACCGGCAGCGTCGTCACCGTCAACGTCGCCGTGCCGCTGGCATCGGGGACCGACTGGCCGAGAAAGCTGCCCGGTATCATGAAGGAGACCGCCACCGGCTGCGGTGGCGGCGGTGACACGACCGCCGTGAAGGTCACCGGCTCGTGGAGCGTTACGACGGCCGGATTCGCTGTGAGCGCCAGCGTCGTCGGTATCCTCTGGACCGTCTGGATAATGGTGTTGCTCTGCGCCTCCTGCTGCTCGCCATTTCCCAGAAAAACGACGAACACATCGGTGTCGTAGCCCACAGGCAGGTCGCTGCGCCTGACAATGCCGACGCCGGCACCGTCCAGCGCGAGCTGAGATGTTCCCAATCCGTTGCCGAAGTAAATCTCGGTCTGGCCGGACGTAGGGACCGGTGACACGGTTGCCGTGAACGTTACCTCCTCGCCATGGATCGAAGGATTGTGCGAGGTGGTGAGCGTGATCGTGGTGGCGATCTTGCCGACCGTGACGCCGACAGCAGTCGGACCCGCCGCATCATTGTTCGCATCGCCGCCATATGTGGCGGTGACGTTATGTTGACCGGCTCCCAGCGCCGAGGTGGTGAACTGCGCGGTGCCGTCGGTGGCATTGACGGGCGCTGATCCCAGGTTGCCCCCCTGACTGCCGACGAACATGACTGTTCCAGTCGGCGATACGCCGCCGACAAGCGTCGCCGTGAAGGTCACCGGCTCGCCGAAGGTCGGGTTGTCGTTGGAGACCGTGAGGGAGAGCGTCGGCTGCGCCAGATACTCGAAACCGTTCAAGAGCGAAGCGTTTCCGCCGGGCGTCGTCACTTGCACGGTGGTCGATCCGGCCGCATGAGCTGGCGTCGTCGCCGTGATGGTTGCATCGTCGACGACCGTGATGTCAGTCGCGGCGACGCCGCCAAAGGTGACCGCCGTCGCGCCGGTGAAGGCGGTGCCGCTGAGTGTGACCCGGGTTCCGCCGCTCGCGGGGCCAACGGCGGGGGAGACGCCCGACAGGGTCGGCGGCGCAAGGTCGTCATTGTTGATCGTGGCGGTCGCCTGGCCTCTCGAAACAGTTGCGCCGACGACATTGGAGATGTTGACGAAGAACGTCTCGTCCGGCTCGAACTCCGTATCGCCATTGACGGCGACGGTGAATGGGGTGCTGACGGCACCGGCCGGGATGGTCCGGCTGGTAAGGCTCTGGGCCACATAATCACTGCCGGCGACGGCAGTGCCATCGGCCGTGGCGATATCGAACGTCACGCCGCCGGAGGGCGCGGGCCCGTCGAGCGATAAGGTGAAGGTGAATTCGGTCGTGCCGGAATCGCCTTCCGACATGCTGACGTCGGCAATGCTCACTTCAGGCGGCGCCTGGTAGGTGAAGGCCGCGTATCCGATACCGGTGCCGCTTGGGGTCGTTACTGCGACGTCGACCGTGCCGGCCTCATGAGCTGGCGTCGTCGCAGCGATGGCGTCGTCGTCGAGGACCATGAAGTCCGTAGCGGCGACCCCGCCGAAGGTGACGCCGGTGGCGCCAATCATTAGGATGCCACGGATATGGACCTGGGTTCCCCCGGTTACCGGGCCTATATTTGGAGTCACCACACTCACGGCCGGCGGCCGCCGGTCGTCGTTCAGGATCGTCATCGTCGCCCGGCTATTCTCGATCGTCGCGCCGACGACATTGGTGATGTCGACGAAGAACGTCTCGTTGGGCTCGAACTCCTCGTCGCCATTGACGGTGACGATAAAGACGTGGGCAAACGCGCCCGCCGGGATGGTCTGGCTAGTCACGTTTAACGCCACATAGTCGCTGCCGGCGATGGCCGTGCCATCGGCCGTGGCGATGTCGAAGGTCACACCGCCGGAGGGCGCGGGTTGGTCGAGCGATACGGTGAACATGAAATTGGTCGTGCCAGCATCGCCCTCCGGCAGGCTGACGTCGCTGATCGATAGCTGCGGCGGGTTCTGATAGGTGAACTGCACGGGCGCCGAATTTCCACTCGGCGCCTCGACAACCACGTTGACCGGCCCAGCCGCGTACGCCGGCGTGGTCGCCGTGATGGTGGTGTCATTGACGACGGTGACGCCCGTCGCGGTGACGCCGCCGAAGGTAACAGCAGTCGCGTCGGTGAAGCCGGTGCCGGTGAGCGTGACAGGGGTTCCGCCAGTGGTCGGGCCGGATAAGGGGGAAATGTTAGTCAGGCCCGGCGGCGGGGCGGGGGTGCAGATAGTATCTATGACGACTGGAAAATAACTAGCATTGCTAGAGTTTATACTGTATTCAATAGTAAAATTTCTTGTGGTTGGAAATACAAAACTTATACTAGGATCAGTAGGAAATACAGTTTTGCGAAATATTACATCTGATCCTGATAGAATTCTTACTTGAATATTTCCTCCTTCAGAGAAATTAGTATCTATCTTTTCTCCTGCGTAAAAATCCATAGTTCGTGAGTGAAATATAGTATAGTTTACATTTAAATCGAACTCTCCACCATTTATACGTGTACAGCCGCTGGATGGAGCTGCTTCCGCAGATTGGGAATACAGGGAGGAAATCGCAACCGTCGCAAACAAGATAAAGAGACGTGCCGATGCACCTTGCCTGAATCGGCGTGCCGGGGCTGCAACGGTCAGCGCGCGCGCCAACCCACGCATGACGTGTGCCGGCGATGCCGTCAACGCTGGACACAGGGATGCTCGGGCCAGATAGCGTGGCCATGTCGCCAGCATCGCCAGAAGGCACAACATCGAGATCGCAGTTGCGCGGACAATCGGCCATACTTGATCTCGCACAAAGTGGAAAACTCCACCGGCCGTCTGTATCATCACCATGCCCCCAATCGGCCCTGAACACCGTTAAGGCCGCTGACGGCGCCACACGGCGGCAGCCATTCACGATCCGAACCGGCAGTTCTCACCCCGCCTTGGCCATCGGGCAGAACCCACCGCTGGTCTGCCATCGCCTTCGGCGTCCACGCTTAGCAGCGCCCGGCAGTTTCGCTTGATCGTTCTTGCCCTTTGGTGAGGGATATGTAGTTTCAGCGGACCATGCCGTCACGCGGCGTCGGGCGGCTGTGGGCGGCTTCGTGCGACGGATGCAGGCCGTACTACGAGGGACGTCGCAAGGATGACCGAAAAGACGCGGCGGGGCCTGTCCCAGCCCTCGAGGCTCTTCCTCATCGCACTTTGCGACAGCGTCGCGCTCGGGCTGGTTATCCCGTCTCTGCCCGCCCTATACGGCAGGGCGGCGGGAACCGGCGACGTGGCGATGATCTTCGGCCTGGCGCTCGGGTTGTTCGCGGTCGTCAACATGCTGGCCTTGCCGGTGCTCGGCTCGCTCGGCGACAGGTTCGGGCGAAGGCCGCTTCTGGTCCTGTCCTTCGCGGTTCTCGCGGCCGATTTCCTGGCCATGGCGCTTGTGCCCGCCCTGCCGGTTTTGCTGGCTTTTCGCATCGTCTCGGGGCTGACGAACTCCACCTCGTCAACTGTGGCCGCGGCGATGGCAGACGTTACGCCGCCGGGCGAGCGGACCCGCCGCTTCGGCCATCTCAATGCCTGTTACGGCATTGGCCTGTTCGTCGGTCCGCTCACCGGCGGGGCGCTGGCCGAAAGCTGGCTGGCAGCGCCCTATGTGCTGGCAGCCGCGCTTGCGCTGGTCGGGCTGGCGCTCGCCCTTCGCCTCCCCGTGCATCACCGGACGGATCGGCCGGCGCCGGCTCGGGAGGGTTTCGTCGCCAATCCGTTCCGCCACCTGTTGTGGATCGGTACGATGGGGCTGGCGCCGCTGGCGCTGGTCTATTTCGCCGTGCGGTTCTCGTTTGAAAGTCCCAATACGCTGTGGGCGATCTACACGACCGAGCGCTTCGGCTTTTCCTATTCCACGATCGGTCTGACCATGGCCGTGTCCGGCCTGTTCTACGCCATCGTCCAGCTCTTCCTGGCCGGGCCGGTCGCAGCACGGATCGGCGCGCAAAGAACCGCGATGCTGGGCGTCGGCGTCGATGCCGCGTCGATGGCGGTGCTGGCCTTCACCTCGGCGGCCTGGATGATCTTCCCGCTGCTCGCGCCGCTCAGCTTCGGCAGTATCGCCATGCCGGCGTTGCAGTCCCTGATGTCTCGCAAGGTCGATCCCACGCAGCAGGGAAGACTGCAAGGCGCTCTCGGCAGCGTCGCCGCGCTGGCGACGGTCGTCTCCCCGCTCGCCTGCGGCGCGCTCTATGCTGCGACGTCGGCCTCGCCGCTTCCGGGTGCGGCCTGGCTGCTTCCATCCGTCGTCTATGTGCTGGCCGTTCCGGCTTGGCTGATGTCGCGCCGGTCGGCGCGCCGTCATGTTACGTCTGCGGTCGAGATCGAGGCGTCCGTGAAACCATGATCGTGCGCTATTCGAGCGGCACGAGCATCGTGCAGACCGGCGCCCAGCTGCGGTTCGCTTCCACGGGGTTTCCCGCGAAGAATTCCAGGCCGGGGGCGTCGGAGTAGCTGTAATTTGTCGTCCGCATCCACCTGTCGAGCGTGTAAGCGTAGATTTCGGGGCGGGGTCTTGAATTGCGGGTGTTGTCGATCACCGCGTAGAGCCCGGCATCGGTCGTGATCAGGTTGTTCGCGACCTCATCCAGTTGAAGCCGCGCGTCCTTGTCGTCGGCGAAGACATAGCAGCAGTCATAGCGGATTTCGTCGGGAGGCGTGACGCGGGGATCGTCATAGATGCGCCCGAGAAAACGTGCTTCCGCTTCGTTGTCGCAGCGTAGTGCCGCGGGCATCCTGTCGAGGAAGTCCTGCCAGATTTCCTGCATCCTGGCATAGGGTCCGTAATAGCGGCGAAACAGGCATTGATAGCTTCCAATCTCCCGTATCTGGATATTGGGGGCAACCTCCAGAGAAACGCCGCCGTTCCGTTCCTGGTAGAATGTTTCGGCATCCCAGGACTTCCCGTCGGCTCGATACTCCGTCGGCGAGACACCCCAGAAGGATTTGAAGGCCCGAGTAAAGGCGGCATTGCTGCCATACCCGTAAGCGATCGCGATCTCGTAAATGGACTGGTTCGTATGCTTCAGCCGCGAGGCCGCATTGTGCATGCTGATCCGCTTGACATAGGCATAATAGGATTCGCCCACCTCGGCCTGAAACAAGCGCCCGAAATAGAATTTGCTGAGCTTGACCTCGGCCGCGATCGTGCCGAGATCCATGGGCTCCGACATGTTTCGCTCAATGGATTTGAGCGCGGCTAGTATCCGACCATCCATCTGCCTGTATTGTTCCCCCCTCAAGTGCGGTTCAGGTCATCTGCCCTCGGAACCGGTTGCCCTACGCCTCATCCCAACTGAGGCGTGGCATGCGCATGTTCGCTCACTGGATTTGACCATTCCTGCCATGCCGCCGCAACGAACAAAGCCGCCTTTAGCCGACATCCCTCAAGTGGTTTTGGAACATTCTTGCACCCTCATAGGTCAAAGTGCTCGCTGGCCGGTCGCAAGCCTGCAAAAAACAGCGCCTTCGACGCACGGCCTATGCTGTTCCAAGGCTCGTCGCCAAATCTTCCATATGCTAGGAAGCGGTTACCGAGGGGTGTCCCGACAAGGGACTGAGATATTGCTGGCCGATCGGTAGCGCAATGACCCTTTGAACCTGATCCGGATCATGCCGGCGAAGGGACGGGTGTTGCCTCGATCCTTAGCCGGTCTCCCCTAGAGGCCGCAAATGCTGAAATCTCCACCGAACGTACTCACTATAGCCGGCACCGACCCTACTGGGGGGGCCGGCATCCAGGCTGATATCAAGTCGTTCAGCGCAATGGGCGCCTATGCGATGTCAGTGGTCACGGCCGTGGTCGCGCAGAACACACGGGGCGTGCGCGCCTTCGTGGCGCTGGAGCCGGAATTCGTCGGCGCGCAGATCGACGCGGTCTTCGAGGATGTGCGTGTCGATGCCGTGAAGATCGGCATGGTCGCCAATATGGGGATCGCACGCACCATCGCCGAGCGATTACGCCACCATGGTGCATGCAATATCGTGCTCGACCCCGTCATGATTGCCAAGAGCGGCGATCATCTGCTCGCGCCCGAGGCCGTTTCGGCTATGCGCGATATTCTCGTGCCGCTCGCGGACATAATCACGCCAAACCTGCCGGAAGCGGGCGTCCTGCTCGGTATCGAACCCGACTGGTCGCTCGACGAGATGCGGCGGCAGGCGTGTAGTCTCCACGCACTTGGACCCCGCTGGGTGCTGCTCAAGGGCGGTCATGCCGGCGGAGAGGAGAGTGTCGACCTGCTCCATTCGGACGGGAGGACGATCGAATTTTCCGCGCCGCGGATCGCAACGAAGAATGATCATGGCACCGGCTGTACGCTGTCGGCGGCGATTGCCGCGCTTCTACCATCTCTCGAGGTCGAGGACGCGGTGCGCCGGGCGAAGGATTATCTGCAGGGCGCACTCGCCGCCGCATACCGCCTCGATGTCGGCCATGGGCATGGCCCGTTGCATCATTTCCACCGCTATTGGTGACGCCATCTTTCGGTCGCTGCGATCCATTCGCGCGTGCGTGCATCGGGATCGGCGCTCAGGGTGATGTCGGTAACGACGGCGGCGCTGTTCGCGCCATTCTCGAAAACGGCAGGCAGACGCCGAGGGTTGAGCCCGCCTATGGCCACCAGCGGCAGGTTGCCGATCCGCTCGCGCCAGGTTGCCAATCGCTCCGGACCCTGCGGATTCCATTTCATCGTCTTCAGGATAGTCGGGTAGATGGGGCCAAGTGCGATATAGTCCGGCCGCGCCGCGAGTGAGGCTTCGAGCTCCGCATCGTCGTGTGACGAAACACCGAGCCGGATGCCGGCATGTTCTATCGCTGCGCGATCCGCATCAGCCAGGTCCTCCTGACCGAGATGAACGAACCTGCAGCCTTCCTCGATCGCCAGCCACCAGTAGTCGTTGACGACGAGCACGCAATCGTATCGCTCGCAGACGGCCTTCGCCGCTCGAATTTCGCGTCTGAGCGTGGCATCGTCTGCATCCTTGATGCGAAGCTGAACGAGCTTAACGCCGAGTGGCACGAGCCTCGCGATCCACTGGGCGCTGTCGACAATGAGATAAAACGGGTCGAGCTTCACGAAAACACCGCCTTTCCAATCACGGGTGTCGAAGGGACGGCCATGTCACGCGGCTCCAGGAGGCCGGCGCCGAAGGCGATGCGCCCGGCGTCAACGGCATCCGCGAACGCGGTCGCCATAGCGACAGGATCGCCGGCCATCGCAACAGCTGTATTGAGAAGCACTGCGTCGTAACCGAGTTCCATGACGGCGGCGGCGTGCGAGGGTCGACCAAGCCCTGCATCGACGATCAACGGCATATCGGGAAAATGTGCACGCATGGCGCGCAGCGCCGGCAGATCGACGGGTCCCATTGCCGAGCCGATCGGCGCACACCATGGCATCAACACCTGACAGCCAGCCTCGACCAGATGTTCGGCGACCACCAGATCGTCGGTCGTGTAGGGGAATACCTCAAACCCGTCATCGCAAAGGGTGCGCGCGGCTTCAACGAGTTCGAAAACGTCGGGCTGAAGCGTGTCGTGATGACCGATCACTTCCAACTTGATCCAGTTTGTGTCGAAGACCTCGCGCGCCATCTGTGCGGTGACAATGGCTTCCCGCGCGCTGTGGCAACCCGCCGTATTAGGCAGGACCCGGACACCCAGCCCGACGATCAGGTCGAGGAATGCCGCGCCCGCCTTGCCACCCGCGCTTTCGCGGCGCAGCGAGACGGTGATGATCTCGGTGCGCGCCGCGCGAACCGCATCCGCCATCACTTTCGGCGATGGGTAGCGCGCGGTGCCCAGAAGCAGGCGGGAGCTGACTTCAACGCCGTAGATATCCAGCATCATCAACCTCCCTGCATGGGCGAAAGGATCTCGACGCTGTCGCCGTCAGCTAGCATGCAACCCTTGCGGTCCGACCTGCGGATGAGCTCGCCGTTGACGGCCGTGGCGACCCACCTTGCTTCATGGTCGAGGAGATCGAGCAGTTGATCGAGCGTGGACGCGTTCACCGTCTTCTCCTCTCCGTTGACGATGACCGTCCTCATGCGGGGATCCTTTCCAGAAATGAAACGGTCTCGCGCGCCAGGGCCGGCGCGAGCAGGAAACCGTGGCGGAAAAAGCCGTTGACGTGAATTTCGTCACCCATGCAGACGACACGCGGCAGGTTGTCGTCGAATGCCGGACGGACACCCACTCCCGTCTCGACCACGCGCGCTTCACCAAAGGCGGGGTGAAGCGCATAGGTCGCGTTGAGCAGTTCCATCAGCGATCGCGCCGAGATCGCCCCGGCCTCGTTTGTCTCGATCATCGTCGCGCCGACCATGAAGCGACCGCCGGCCCGCGGGACAACATAGATCGGGTGACGCGGATGCAGCAGCCGCACGGGACGCGACAGTGCGATCTCGCTTGTCTGCAGGGAAAGCATCTCTCCACGCACGCCGCGCAAACCCGGTACAGTCCCGATGGCCTCGGCCCCGATACAGTTGAACACCGCGGCGAAGCGAGCATGCCTTAGATTCGAAGGCGCGGCGAAGTGAAACCCAACCCCGTCCTGCACAAGCCGCGTGTGAAGCGCGGAAAGTGCGGCGCGCGGATCGAGATGGGCTTCACCCCGAAAGAAAAGAGCTCTTCTGAACCGCCCGGCCAATGCTGGTTCGAGTGCGGCGATGCCGTCTTCGTCCAGCCACTCGTGGCCGCCTGTCCGCGCGGCGAATCGGGTGAGCTCGCCGCCATCGCGCGGGGGCGCGACGACCAGCGTCCCCTTCCGGCTGACATGTCCGGGGACCGCCGCGTCCCACCAGCCGGCGGCAAGCCCCCCCAGCCGTGTCACTGCTTCGGGGGCGCTTTCGCCTTCGCAGAACGGCGCAAGCATGCCCCCGGCGAGGCCGGACGCGCCTGCGCCCACCGCACCGGCGCGGTCGGCGACCTCGACCGCGTAGCCATGCCGACGAAGCTCGAACGCGATGGCGAGCCCGGCGACCCCGGCACCCTTGACGAATGCGCGCATCGTCATTCTCCGGCCAGAGGTACTCCGGTCTGCGGGCCGACCGGAACATAAAGGTCGCCGCCTTCGCGATATTTCTGCGCCATGTCAGCCATGCCCGCCTCTGCACGAGCTGCGTCGCGAATGTCGTGGCTGATCTTCATTGAGCAGAATTTCGGCCCGCACATCGAGCAGAAATGCGCCACCTTGTGCGCTTCCTTGGGCAGGGTTTCGTCGTGGAAGGCGCGCGCCGTCTCGGGATCAAGCGACAGATTGAACTGGTCTTCCCAACGAAATTCGAAGCGCGCGCGGCTGAGTGCGTCGTCGCGGATCTTCGCCGCCGGGTGTCCCTTGGCTAGGTCAGCGGCGTGAGCGGCGATCTTATAGGTAATGACGCCAGTCTTCACGTCGTCGCGGTCGGGCAGACCCAGATGTTCCTTAGGGGTGACGTAGCAAAGCATGGCCGTGCCGAACCAGCCGATCATCGCCGCGCCGATCCCCGACGTGATGTGGTCATAACCCGGAGCGATGTCGGTGGTCAGCGGGCCAAGCGTGTAGAACGGCGCTCCACTGCAGACCTCCAACTGCTTGTCCATGTTTTCCTTGATCTTGTGCATCGGCACGTGGCCGGGGCCTTCGATCATCACCTGGCAATCATGGCTCCAGGCGATCTGCGTCAACTCGCCGAGAGTCTCAAGTTCCGCGAACTGTGCTGCATCGTTGGCGTCCGCGATGGAGCCGGGCCGCAACCCATCACCCAGCGAGAACGAGACGTCATAGGCACGGGCGATCTCACAAATCTCTTCGAAATGCTCGTAGAGAAAGCTTTCGCGATGATGATGCAGGCACCACTTCGCCATGATCGAACCGCCGCGCGAGACGATGCCGGTTACGCGATGGACGGTGAGCGGAATATGGGCGAGGCGCACGCCGGCATGGATGGTGAAATAGTCTACCCCCTGCTCGGCCTGCTCGATCAGCGTGTCGCGATATACTTCCCAGTTCAGATCTTCGGCGATACCCCCAACCTTTTCCAACGCCTGATAGATCGGCACCGTGCCAATCGGCACCGGCGCGTTGCGGATGATCCACTCGCGAATGTTGTGAATGTTGCGGCCGGTCGAAAGGTCCATCACGGTATCGGCACCCCAGCGGATTGCCCAGACCATTTTCTCGACCTCCTCGGCCATCGACGAGGTGACGGCCGAATTGCCAATATTAGCGTTGATCTTGACGAGGAAATTGCGCCCGATCGCCATCGGCTCCAGCTCAGGATGGTTGATATTGGCCGGGATGACGGCACGCCCACGCGCCACCTCCTCACGCACGAATTCAGGTGTGACATAATCGGGTATGGCAGCACCGAAGCTCTCGCCGTCGCGCGCGAGCTTCTCCTTCAACGCCTTGCGGCCGAGATTCTCCCGGATCGCAACGAACTCCATCTCGGGCGTGATGATGCCGGCGCGCGCGTAGGCGATCTGACTAACGGCTTTGTTCGGCAAGGCGCGTCGAGGCCGGTGACGCAAGGGGAACTCCGGGGTCAGCCGTTCCCCCGACACGAAGCCGTTGTCGGCCGGTTGTACGTGACGCCCTGGATAGACTTCCACGTCGCCCCGCGCATCGATCCAGCGCCCGCGCAGCAGCGGCAGACCGCGCTCGATAGCGATCGTCGCTTCGGGATCGGTGTAGGGACCGGACGAATCATAGACCGTCACCGGTGGTTCGCCTGCACTCGGATGCAATGCAATCTGGCGCAGCGGTACGCGAATCTCGGGATGCAGCACACCCGGTCTGAATATCTTGGCTGATGCCGGCAGCGGACCGGTTGTGACCTTGGGTGCGGAAATCGATTTCATGTCAGGCTCCTCGCCGGCGGCAATGGAGACCCAGTACTGACGGGGAGGAGAAGGATGCCTGAAGGGCCAAGGTCGCGCACCGACCGGGTAAGCATCCGCACCGTCCCTACGCCAGTATGAACTGGATCAGGTTCGTCGGGTCCCTGCGCTGCCTCGCGGCCTGCAGTATCTCAGCCCCTTGTCGGGACACCCCTGGTGAGGATGGGAGAATGAGTCCTTAACGACCGAGTTGTCAAACAGTCATTTGGAACGATGCGCTATTATCTGGAAAAGGTCAGATTGAAGGGGCGCGCAAGGAATACATCCGCCAGCAGCGGCCATTGCGCCTCGATGCGAAATGCATCGGCTCGAAGAGGAGTCCGGCCATCACCTCATTTTCTCGCTGCTCTTCGGTCATCGTGTCGCTGTCCTCTGGGGCGGCTACTCGTAGCGATCGTGGCGGCGCACCCAGTCCATTCCTTCGGACTCGTTGCGACCCTTCGGAGCGAGATCTAGCATGTTGTAGGTGCCCATCATCACCTCGACACCGCGTCCGTAGGTGGAGTAGGTGCGGAAGAGTTCGCCCGCGTCGTCTCTGTAGAAGGCACTGACGCCGGGCCATTCCCCGCCAGTTTCCTGCCATTCGCCGAAATTGTAGTCGATATGTCCGCTGGCGACCTCCTCTGGTGTAAAGCTGACACGGAAGTCGTAGTTGAAATCGTTGCCGAAGGACGACACCCACTTGAACTTCCAGCTCATGCGTTTGCGGTAACGCTCGATCTCGGCAAGCGGCGCGCGCGAAATAGCGACCATGGTGACGTCGTGATACGCCAGGTGCTTGTTCATGCCGTCGGTGTGATCGGCCATATAGGAACAACTGGGGCAGCCTTCCTTCCATCCTGGCGCGAACATGAAGTGCTGCACCAGAAGTTGCGAGCGACCATCGAAGAGATCGGCCAGCGTGCGCGGCCCCTCCAGCGTATCGAACACATATTCCTTGTCGATGCGCAGCCAAGGCAGGGCGAGCCGCTCACGGGCGACCTTGTCGCGGAGACGCGTGAGTTCCTTCTCCGCTTTCAGGAGGTCTCTGCGGGCGGTCAGCCAGTCATCGCGCGAAACAACAGCGTGTTGCATTGTCAGTCTCCTTCGGCTTGGGTGACGGGGGTATTGGGGCGCAGCGAACGAGCAGAAAGGAGCTTTATCCACGGCGATAGGTGAAGGAGGCTCATCAGCACATACATGAGGGCCATCTCATTGATCGCCGGGAAAGCCGAGGCTGCCGAGCACATCGTCATGTCCAGTGAGCCTACAGCAGAAATCCAGGCCATCAGCGCAAAGGTCGGAGCGGCGGCGAGCTTTAGTCGGCTGGCCACATCGATCGCCGGTCTGGGCGACGAAGCGAGCTTTTCTGTTGCTGTGCGTATCGTCATTTCCGGTCCTCTTATCGAATTCGCTGTTTCCAGTGGTTGCGATACGACGAAGCTAGCTCGAGCACAGGGTCGGGTGAGAGTTACAAGTGTGACGGGATTTCAATGGACTCGCTGATCACGACCGCTGCACGCGCTCTGTCGGCTGGCGCCCCCCTCGCTGCGCTGAAATGGATCGCATTGCGCAGCGATCCACCGGCGTTGGCGTTGCGTGGTATCGCGATGGCGCAACTCGGCGACCTCACGCGCGCCAGGGAGCTTCTGCGAAGCGCGGCGCGTGGCTTCGGCCCGAAAGAGCGTGTGGCCCGTGCGCGTTGTGCCGTTGCCGAAGCCGAAATCGCCCTTGTTTCGCGCGATCTGGGCCGGTCGTTACAAACGCTCAATGCAGCGCGGGCAGTGCTCGAAGCGTTCGGGGACCGAAGGAACGCTGCGCATGCCGGCTATCTCGAAGCCAGGTACCTTCTCCTGATAGGCCGCCTCGATGAAGCCGAAGCGGTGCTCGATTCGCTCGACGTCGGCGCTCTGCCGCGCACTTCGCTAATCGGGCGCGAACTGGTGGCGGCGGGCATTGCCATCCGCCGCATCAGGACGGCGCCGGCGAAAGCAGCTTTGGACCGGGCAAGAGGGTTAGCCGAAGAAGCGCGCATTCCTGCACTCGCCGCCGAGGTCGATCAGGCAGTGCACGCGTTTGAGTCGCCGGCCGCGCGCTGTCTCACGCGGGGCGTCGGGCGGCTGCTCGATCTCGAAGAGGTCGAAAGGCTATTGTCGTCCGATGCGCTCGTCGTGGACGCCTGTCGCAATGTGGTGCGCGCGGGGACAAAGATGGTTCCGCTCGCCACCCGTCCAGTGCTGCTCACACTTATGCGTGTCCTCGGGGAGGCATGGCCGGAAGGTGTAGCGCGCGAAACGCTTCTCAAACGCGCTTTCCGGGCACGGCATGCCGACGAGTCGCACCGTGCGCGACTGCGGGTCGAAATCGCGCGGCTGCGCGAGGCGATCAAACCGCTTGCGGCGCTGAATGCAACCCAGCAAGGTTTCGTACTGCGGCCTCACGCGACGGCTGCTGATGTTGCCGTGCTGGCGCCGCCCGTCGAAAGCGATCATGCCGAAGTGCTCGCTGTGCTCGGCGACGGCGAAGCCTGGTCGAGTTCAGCATTGGCGCTCGCCTTGAGCGTGAGCCCGCGTACGGTACAGCGGGCGCTCGAAGAGCTTGCCCATGACGGTAGGGTCGAGGCGTTCGGGCGCGGTCGGGCCTGCCGTTGGATCGCGTCGAGCGTGCCCGGATTCCCGACAAGCTTGTTGCTCCCCGCAACGGGCATTTCCGGCTAGTATGAGGACATGAAACATTCAGCCGCCGAAATCATCCGAGAATATGGTCCCTTTTCCGATGTCGATGACGTGCACGGGGTTACTTTCGACGGCGAACGGGTTTGGTTTGCAACCGGCCAAAGGCTGAATGCTCTCGATCCTGAAAGCGGAGAGATTGTGAGATCGCTTGACATTGCCGCTGATGCGGGGACCGCATTCGACGGCAAGCACCTGTTCCAGATCGGGGATTCCGTGATCAGCAAGATCAATCCCAAGACCGGCGAGGTGATCGTCGCAATACCAGCGCCCGGGGACGGTGGCGACTCCGGCCTGGCATGGGCGGAGGGTTCGCTCTGGGTCGGGCAGCATCGCGGACGCAAGATCCATCAGGTGGATCCCGAGACCGGAAAAGTGCTGCGCACGATCGATTCCGATCGATTCGTCACCGGCGTCACCTGGATCGATGGCGAGCTTTGGCATGGCACCTGGGAAGACAACGGAAGCGATCTTCGCCGCATCGATCCAGAAACGGGTGAAGTGCTTGAGCGACTGGACATGCCGACCGGAACCCCCGTTTCAGGGCTTGAATCCAATGGCGAAGACCTTTTTTTCTGTGGAGATGGGAGCGGCGGAAAAGTGAGAGCCGTTCGTCGGCCCAAGCAGTGCCTTAAGTGAACGCGGATCGTCGGCCAAAGTTGGCGCCTTCTTTCTGTCCTGCTCGTGCGGTTAGGCGTGACGGAGGATATCATCGCCATCTTCCGCCAACTCGATATCGGGCCGATCGGTTTCCTGATCCTGGCGAATCTGATCCTCCTTCTACTCGGAACCGTGTTCGAAGGTGCGTCGATAACGGTGCTTGCGGCACCGATCATGTTCCCCATCGCGACGGAAGTAGGTATCAATCCGATCCATTTCGCCGCTATTTTCGTTGCCTGCTGCGAAATCGTGACACTTACGCCCCCCGTCGGAATGAACCTGTTCGTCATGGCCCGTGTCAGCCGCCTCAGCCTCGACGCGGTGAACAAGGCGGTGATGCCGTTCTTTTTCGTAAGGTTTGTCGGTCTGCTGATAATAAATGCGTTTCCGTGGCTATCGCTGGCGCTCATCTAAGCGGGCAAATTGCGGTTGAGAGGCGATTTTGTGGGCTGTCTTCCCATATTGCCGCCCACCCAGCCTTTGCGCCAAGAAATAGAATCCCTCCACCGGCGGCAGGCGATTGGCCATAAGAAACACGTCGCGCACTCGCTGAGTGGGCACGAAAATGTAAATGAGGCGCATCTCATCTGAATATCGATCATGCGAAATCGTCAGACATTGCGTTCTGACGATTTGTCGTGCAGGGTTTTCCGGTCCTGGTGGAGGAGACCATGCAGACACTGCTCGAAGACCTGGTGAAATCGAACCGCATTCTGGCGCATGAAAGGGTGGTGGACGACTTCGGCCATATCAGCATGCGTCACCCAGACCGGCCGGACCGCTTTTTCCTTTCTTGGGCTATCAGCCCGGCGCGCGTCACTCGCGATGACATCGTCGAATACGATCTGGACGGCGCGCCGCAAAGTGACCTTGCCGGGCGTCGCAGCTATTCAGAACGGGTCATACATGCGGCCATTTATGGCGCTCGACCAGACGTGATGGCGGTCTGCCATCATCACTCCAGCGCAATGATCCCTTTCGCCTCTTCGACGATGCCGTTGCGGCCCGTCTATCATCTCGGTGCCGTCATGGGCGCGTATGTGCCGGTGTGGGATTCCAGGCCGGAGTTCGGCGATACCTCACTGCTTGTCGACGACATGCCGAAAGCACGCTCGCTTGCTACCGCACTTGGCGAAAACAATCTTGTCCTATTGCGGCGCCATGGTGTGGTGGTGGTCGGCAAATCGCTGAAGGAAACGGTTTTCACGGCGATTTATGCCAGCGAGAACGCCGCCATGCAGCAGCAGGCGCTGGCGATGGGAGAAGTGTCCTATCTGTCCCCCGGCGAGATCGAAAAGTCCGCGGCATTGAACCTCTCGCCACTCGGCATCGACCGGAGTTGGCCCAATCGCTGCATCCGCGCCGGGCTGCAACCCGACTGAGCAAATGCCGCCGTCAAACCCGTGATGCGATTGGTGGATCGCTGGCCAACTGCAAATCATCATTGCGCCTTTGTCGAGGTCATCGAGATCGTGGCGAAGGTACACACTTTGCATTGCCGGTTCGCGAATCCTGGAAGGTGGCATAACGTCAGACGTAATATTAAAACCAAATCGTTTGACACTTTAGCCGGACCTTCATATTGTCCGTATGTTCGCGTACGCAGGGTGCAGGCCCAACCTGAACTGGAGCGATCCATGGACGTCGAATTGCTAGATCAGTCTGCCCTGACGACCGAACGGCCGAGCGCCGTCGGACTGGTGACCACCTACATCCGCCAGGCAATGCGCGACGGCCGGCTTGTGCCCGGCCAGCGTCTTGTCGAACCTGACCTCATCGCCGCCCTTGGTGTCAGCCGGGGCACCGTCCGCGAGGCGCTGACGCGCCTGCAGGGCGAAGGATTGATCGAGTTCGAGCGTCACAGGGGCGCGCGGGTTCGCATCCTGACGCGTGCCAAGGTGCTGGAGTTGAACCAGATTCGTGCGGTGGTAGAGGGGCTGGGTGCAAGGCTCGCGGCGGAACATGCCACTGATGCCGATGTCGAACATCTGCTCTCGGTGCAATTGCCCTTCGGCGAAGCATCGAAAGACTACAGCACCTATAATGAACGGCTGCACAATACTATCCTGGAAATCAGCCGCAACGAGAGCCTGTCCAGCTTCGTCTCCGCGACACTGCTGGAGACTTTCCGTCTGCACTTTTGGCAGACCCTGCTGAAGCATGAGGTGACGCTTCGCTCCTATAGCGAGCATGAGGCGGTGGTTGATGCCATTGTGAACCGTCGGTCGGAGGAGGCCGAAAAGAGAATGGTGGAGCACGTCCACGGCTCCTGTGCAGCGATCATGGCGTCGCCAGACCACTATTTCGCGAGGTGAGCGAACAAATTTGCGCCGAATGTCAGCGCGAGCCCTGCCGGGCATGGAGGCGCGGGGAGGAAACGCGCCTGCTTCGCGGAACTCGATTTTCAATTGGACAGGGAGGAATACCGTCGATGCAGCCAGCGACCGCAATCAAGCGGCCCGACGAAGGCGACGCCTATGTCGCATTCGACAACGTATCGGTCTCCTTTGCCAGCCCGCGTGGCACGGTGACGGCACTTGAGGACATTACCTTCTCGATACCGCGCAGCAGCTTCGTTTCGGTCATTGGTCCTTCCGGCTGCGGTAAATCTACCATTTTCAACGTGCTGGGCGGCTTGCTGCGTCAGACGTCCGGTACGGTGCGTGTAGATGGTTCTCCGGTCAGCGGCGCGAGCAAGGGGGCAGGACTTGTCTTCCAGGAGGACTCCGCGTTCCCGTGGCGGACCGTGCTCGACAATGTAGCGTTTCCTCTCGAATTGCGCGGCATCGCCAAAGACGAGCGCCACTCTCGCGCACGCGAGTTCATCAAGCTGGTCGGCCTCACAGGCTTCGAGGGCAAATATCCGTCGGAGCTCTCGGGCGGCATGCGTCAGCGCGTCTCGCTCGCACGCACGCTGGTGACTGAGCCGGCACTGTTGCTGATGGACGAACCCTTCGCCGCTCTCGACGAGCAAACGCGGCTGCTCATCGGCGACAAGATTTCTCAGATCCATCACGAGTTGAAACAGACCACGCTGCTCATCACCCACAACATCACCGAAGCGGTGCAACTCTCCGACAAGGTGCTGGTAATGACTTACCGCCCTGGCCGCATCAAAAGCGTGATCGATATCGATCTGCCCTGGCCGCGCTCGTCGGAGGTCGTCGGAAGCGAGGCATTCGGAGCCTATGTCGGGCGCATCTGGCAGGATCTGCGCGAGGAGGCGAGCCGCGGCTTGGAAGATGCTTCGCGGGGAGCGGCAGCATGAGACCGTCGGGCGCGCTCGTGACGGGCATCATAACCCCCTTCCTCTTCCTGTATCTTCTGGAGCTTGCCATCGGCGCCGGGCTGATCAGCCGATTTGCGGTTCCTTTTCCCTCAGATGTGCTCGCGGCCATTCCCGGTCTCGTGCGCGACAATAATCTGCTCGGTCGCTTTGCCAGCACGCTGGGCATGGCCTCGCTGGCTGGCCTGCTTATCTGCACCCTCGGTGTTGCGCTTGGCGCTTTCCTCGCCAGGTTCAGGCGGATCGGGATCGCCGCCGAGCCGCTCGTCGGCGCATTCGCGGCTTCCCCGATGGTTCTGGCCTATGCGCTCTTTCTGGTCTTCTTCGGCCGAAATTTCGTGGCGGCCGTGGCTTTCGCGGTAGTGGGCGGTCTCCCGCCCGTCATCCTGAAGACGAGGGAAGGTCTGTCCACGGTGCGCCCGGTATTCCTCAATGTCGGTCGCTCGCTCGGTATCTCAAGCCGCCAGATGTTCTTCAAGATCGAGCTGCCGGCGGCGCTGCCGACGATCTTCACCGGCGTGCGGCTTGGCTTCGTCTTTGGCCTGATCCACCTAATCGCCTTCGAATTCCTTCTGAACTTCGGTGGACTGGGCGGTCTCGTGGCCGAACTGGCCGAACTCTACAACCCGCCCGCGACCATGGCCGCCATGCTCTTCGTGATCGGGTTGAGCGCAATGGTGTTCTTCGTGCTGGAGAGGGCTCAGCGATGGATTCGATAGCCCTAGACCGGCCCGGAGCCGGAAACGGCATGGCAAGGCCGGCCTATATGCAGGCGCTCATGGTGATCGCGGCGATCTTGCTGTGGGAAGTCCTGGCGCGATCGGGGATCTTCTATCACGGCGTCTTTCCCTCGATCCTCGTCATTCTGTCGGCGCTCGGCAGGCTGCTCGCCAGCGCAACCTTCTATTGGCACCTCGGCGTCACGGTGATGGAGGTCCTTCTGGCGCTCGCCATCGGCGGTGTCGTCGGCGGTGTTGTCGGCTTCCTCTTCGGCGTGTCGTCCTTCATGTCGCGGGCCTTCGAAAACTATGTCTACTATATTTCCGCCACGCCCAAGATCATCTTCTTCCCACTGGTGATCACCTGGTTCGGGATCGACAGCGGCTCGAAGATCGGGCTCGGTGCGATCGCTGCCTTCTTCCCGATGTGCCTGAACATCGCCACCGGCATCCGCGGCATCAATCCCATCTGGGTGCGCGTGGCCCGCTCCTACAGGGCGAGCTTCTGGCAGATGCTGTGGAAAGTCTATCTGCCGGGGACCAGGCCGGCCCTGCTGACGGCATTGCGGCTGGCGCTCGCAGTCACGTTGGTCAGCGTGCTGCTGGCCGAGACCAAGCTTGCCAAGAACGGGCTCGGTTTCCTCGTCGACGGCGCTTACAGCCGCTACGACATGCCGACCATGTATGCCTTGATACTTTTCATCTTCTGCGTGTCGGTTGGGATAAACTTAGCGCTGACACGATGGATAGGCGAGACGAGCCAGCAATCATTCGCATGAGAATGGAAAAAGGGAGGAGAATACCATGAAATACTTTGCAGCAATCGCGCTGGCCTTCGGGCTAGGCTCGGCAGGTGCGGCGCAGGCGCAGGAGACGATCAACGTCGCGGTGGGTTCCGGGGGAAATCTGGAATCCTGGATCGTCGAGATCGGCAAGCAAGGCGGCATCTTCGGGAAGCACGGCCTCAATCCCGATATCCGCTACACGCGCGGCGGCGGCGAGACGATCCAGGCTGTCGTCTCCGGCGGCGTCGAGATCGGCGCCACGATCGGCGGCATTGGCGTATTGAGCGCCTTCAAGAAGGGCGCGCCGATACGCGTGATCGGCTCATCGATCGTCGGTTCGGCGAACTACTGGTATGTGCGCGCCGATTCCAGCATCAAGGGCATTGATGATGTCGATGGCAAGAAGATCGGCTATTCGACGGTCGGTTCCGGCACCTATAATATGGGTGTCATCCTCATGAGCCAGTACGGCAAGAAGTTCGAGCATGTGGCGACGGGCGCTACGCCGGCCACCTTCACGCAAGTGATGACGGGCCAGGTGGATGTCGGCTTCGCCTACCCCGAGTTCGGGCAGGATGCACTGGCGAAAGGCGAGACGCGCATCGTCTTCTACGACAACGATGTCGATCGCATCAAGAACCAGAGCCTGCGCTGGCTGGTCGCCAATGACTCGGTCAGCGACGAGGTCGTGACCAATTTCATGACCGCCTATACGGAGACCATCGACTGGATCTACAGCGGCGACAAAAAGCCCGTCGAAATATATGCCTCCCTGCTCGAGCAGCCGGTCGATGCCGCGCAGAACCTCATCGACAAATTCTGGCATCGTGAACTTTTCCGCGTGAACGAGATCGTCGGCCTCGACATCGTCATGGAGGATGCCGTTGCGGCCAAGGCCATCGACGCACCGCTCTCCCAGGAAGAAATCGACAAGCTCATCCGGCTGCCGCTCGGTGGCTGATTTTGCGAAGGACGCGGCCTGAGGTCGCGTCCTCCTCCAAGTCCCCCTCAATCAACAACCTCGATCGTATCCTCTTGCTTGCCGACGCTTTTGTCGGTAAAAATCGTCTGACGAAAACGTCAGATTCAGATCGTGCCTGGAAGGAATAATTGGCGATGCATAAGGCTCACACACAGACCACCGAACAGGGCTACGGCAACCTGGATGAGCTTCTGCGCTCCAAGCCGGATCTGGTCGATCATTTCTACAACGACACCCTGGCGCCACACGCCAAGGCGCGTGCCGGGCTGACACCGGTTCCGCAGGAGCAGACTAACTGGGTCGACGAGCAGCGCGCCTGGCGCAATGCGGCAGTGCTGTTCGACCAATCGCATCACATGCCGGAACTCTTCCTGCGGGGAAAGGACGCGATACGGCTTCTGTCATGTGTCGGCGTCAACAGTTTCGAAAACTTCGTGCCGAACCGGGCCAAACAGTTCATTGCCTGCAATCATGAAGGCCAGGTGATCGGCGAAACGCTGATGTACTGCCATGCCGAAGATGACTTCGAGCTGGTCAGCGGCATGCCTCTCCTCAATTGGGTCGAATACAATGCCATCACCGGCGGTTATGATGTTTCGATCGAGCGGGACAACCATACGGCCGGCAATCCCACCGGTCGGCGCGTGAAGTTCCGGTTCGGGCTGGATGGCCCTCATGCCGGCACGATCTTCAAGGAAGTTATCGAGGGCGATCTGCCAGACATCAAGTTTTTCTGGGCTGCGAAAGTGCGCATCGCCGGCTGCGAAGTGGTGGCGCTGCGCCACGGCATGGCGGGTCACAAGGGCGTGGAACTGTCCGGCCGCTACGAGGACGGGCCCATCGTGCGCGAAGCGATCCTCAAAGCGGGAGCGCCCTATGGCATCAAGGCTGGCGGTGCGGTCACCTATTTCAGCGCTACGGCCGAAAGCGCCTGGATGGCATCCCCATTTCCGGCAATCTTCACAAGCGAGAAGCTGCGCGACTATCGCCGCTGGTTGCCCGCCAACACCTGGGAAGCCGGCGCGCAGTTGGGCGGCAGCTTCATTTCGCCGCGGCTTGAGGACTATTATGTTACGCCATGGGATTTGGGCGTCGAGAAGCGCATTGCCTTCGATCACGATTTCATCGGTCGCGCCGCTTTGGAGGAAATGGCGCAAAATCCCCGTCGTTGCCGGCGGACGCTGATCTGGAACGCCGAAGACGTCGGCCGCATCTTCACTTCGCTGCTCGAGCCCGGCCTGGCCTTCAAGTTGTTGCGCCTTCCTTATGCAGCCTATGCCTATCAGCAATATGATGCGGTCCGGGAGCCGAGCGGCCGGATCGTGGGAAACTCAACTTTCATTGGCTACACCGCAAACGAGCAGAAGATACTGTCCCTTGCTATGATGGATCTGGACCATGCGGAGCCTGGCACCGAATTGGTCCTGACTTGGGGCGAGCCCAATGGTGGTTCGCGAAAACCGCAGGTCGAACGTCATCGCCAGACAGAGGTCCGCGTGACCGTCGCGCCGGCGCCCTACGCACAGACGGTTCGCGACATTAAGCTCGGTCGCATTTCTTAAAGCTATGCACGCTAGGCGTTCCGGGTTTGCCGGGACGCCTCTATCGTGGATAATTGCACGCCGGTCGAGGATCCTATGATCCTCGCCTAGAAGGCCGGCAGCCACCATCAGCGCCACAATTGCCCTCAGCTATGCCAGAGGGTCACCATTTCGCGGTTCCGGACTCGGCGTCGGGCACTGGGCGGATGTCCCGTCTCTGATCAAAACCACGAGTGGACCCCGTTTTGACCAGACAGGCGACGGCCTGCATTAGGCACCAGCAGCTTTTGCTCTGAACTCGCTGGGGAGTCTGGCAAGAAGACGTTTCGCGCGTAATCGCGCTTCAGCGTTTTGACGAAGGCTTCAGAGGCAAGGCGCAGCCCACGGTTTGTGTCCGGCAGCCCACGGTTTGTGTCCGGCGGCTTTGAGATTCCGTGTTTCCTAAAGCACCCGCCCCATAAACCACCCCAAATTAGACGTCTTACTTGCCGGCGGTTCATGTCTGCTCTTAAGAAATCGAAAGTAAGGCCTCAACGGCCGAAATGGGTCACAAGCGGCCATCTTTGGCAAGAAGATCGAATGACCGCAAGAACTCGAAAACGAACCAGGCAAACTCTGCCCGATGATGCAGAGCCAGAATGGCAACCTAGCGCCGAGCTTTCCCCCAGAACCCGACGGTCCGTCGTCGCCCCTCTTGCGGTCATCCAGCCTTCTCTGCGCTTGCTGAAAAGCAGGCACCAAAGATGCTAGCGAGGAGCTTCTATTGCCCGGCGGCTTCCTTTCAGCCTCCCGGGTCCACTCATCAAGGCGCACCTTAGCCCTCCCATCTGCCAGCCAGGATAGCCACGACTGCCACCGCGGACGATGTCGCTTCGAGGCATAGGGCCGCCAGCTGCCGTGTTGCTGTCCTGCGGTGCTGGAGGTTGTTGGCAAGGTCCAGCGACGCCCTGATGTGCGCCCGGATTTCCTTGTTGCTCCCACCTTCGTGTTCCTGTTGTAGCCACGCCTCCAAAAGGCGCTTGGCGTCCGTTCTGCTGATGACAGTGCCTTTTTCGTCCGTGGTGAGATGGACCTCGGGGTCATGGACGGCTTGCGCCAGGGAGATGAGAACCTCTCGACACAAGAGGCCGACGGATTGCCAGTCTTCCTCGACTGCGGCCGAGTTCAACAGCATCCGAGCCTTCGCCAGCGCACGATCAACGCGTTCCCACCCGGTCGGTTCGCGTTCGGTGGTCGGACCGGGGCGGTTGATACGACCTGCGGCGGAAGCAATCGGCCCGGTGAACAGCTTCCGCACGTATTGCCTGCGCTGCGCCCAGCTATCGAACCCTTGTGCCTTCCAGTAGTGGAACCAGTCCCAAAGGCCTTCGTGCGGATTCTCGTACTTGATCCCGACGGCCGCACATTCCTGCACCAGCCGTGCCTGTCGAGCGGCGTAGTAGTCGTCGAAATCGTTGATATCACCTCCGCTGGTGGCCACGGAGAGGGAGTGCCTGGAGTGCCTCGTAGAAGGGCTGCGGGGCCGTCAGGACGACAACCCCTTCGTCTCCTGGCCGAGTCGCGCGGACTCCGAACTCGATACGCACGTGTGCTAGCAATGCGCTGAGGTCCCCACGCCTCAAGCTATCGAGATAGGATTTTGCGTTCTCGCCGTCAGTCATCGAATCGACCACGACAGACACTACCTCACGTCACGCCTTGTCTCGATCCACTTGGTATAGCGGCGATGCGAAAGGCTGTAGTCAGGGTTCTCGACTTCCCGAGGACGGACGATTTCCTGCGGCGCGACGGTGTACTCGATCCCCGGCCTGCCGTTGCAGGCAAGCTGCAGGTTCCGGATGAACAGGCTGACGTCACCGAAATAGTTCGGATACGTGTCGACCAGCCTGTCGATCTTGTCGACCTCGACGAGGACGACGCTCTCGGCGCTTTCGCCAGCCTCGATGGCTTGTTCGGCAGCCGCCAGCGTGGCCGTGGCCTGGAACAGCGCGTCATAGGTCTCAATCTTGACGGTGTGGTCCGGGCGGTATCGAAGCAGGTAGTAGCGGCCCCGTTCGTAGATGAAGTTCTCCGCGAAATGGGTGGCCGCTTTGATGTTTTCCAGCATGCTAATAGCCCCGAGCCGGGCGTTGAGATCCTTCAGCTCGCGGATGCGCTCAGACCTGTCCGGGACACCGTCAGGCAGGGGGCAGCGTTCTATATGGGCGAATTCTGCCGCTGCCAGCACGAACAGGCGAAGCCAGTCGGTGTCTCCGTGGTGATGTTTGAGGTCCTGGTTCCGGTAGAGGCTGACGGCTTCGATAGCAGTTGCCCAGGAGTGCTGCAGGCGAGTCCTTACCTGAAGCTCGATGCGTCGGCCCACGTAGATTTCGTCCTCCCTGCGGTTCGGCTGAAACACTAGGGACAGATGGTGGCTACGATATCCGTCCTCCTTCGGGTTCTGAATGTAGTCCCATTCCTTGCGAATGCCATGCGGGGAGCGCTCGCGGATGCGTTCCACGACGCGGTCGACGCCGTCAATATCATTGAGGATTGCCCGGCAGCCGCCGAGGTCCTGCATCTGGTCGAGCCGAAGGGTAGTTTCGGCGAGCTTGCGCCGGATGGAGAACATACGCTTGGGCCGGGATGCCATGTCTCCCGGGATGCCGGCCAGCCGCATGTGGCTTCGCACCGAGGCGCGGACGCTCTGCATCGGGCGGATGTGCGAGTCGCGCCACGAATTGCCGACCCTGAAAATCTCGACAGCATCGCGATAGTTTGCGAGGTCGAAACGAACCTTGCCAGCCAGCCTAATACCCGCGGCACGCACGTCGTTCATGCTGTATTCGAGGCGGGGGTACTGTGACATCTGTCGAATCACCTTTCGAATCTAAACCGACCGACAGTAGATTTCCTTTACCGGCTGTCCAACCTCGGGGTGCCAGGAGGCCACGGCTTTCCAGCGTTTCCAGAGTCCTCAACAGATCGCTTTTCTTCGGTCGGGAACCTTGGCGCCGTCTGCGGACTGGCAGCTCTTCGCAGACGGGCTGCGCGAAACCAGATATCGTTGAGATTGGAGAGAAGTGGCGTCTCGATCGCGTTGCCGAAAGCCAACGGCTGAATACTGATCTTAATCATATCGAATAGGATACGAAGATTGCCTAGACGTCGGATTACAGCATATGCACGCTTTTGTTGAACAAGCTGTTTGCCTCAGGGGGATTTAAGATTGTGGCGGCACCGAGCTATCTGAGCTGGCTAGTCGATACCGGGGAACGTCAGACGACGGCGTGCGGTCGCGAAATCGAGATATGGGAGCTCAATCCACAAGACGATGCTGAAATCCTTTCGAACTGGGCTAGGCATTTCCGCAAACACTATATCGCCGATGCCGATTTGCCGTTCATGGCCGGTGGCACCGGGCTCGGCCATCCTGATTATCTGCGGACGATTCTCTTCCCCGATGCGAAGGTGGCACCCGGACCGAGTCTCCGATCTGGGGACTTTGGCGAGATCGTCGTCGCCGACTTCATCGAGTATTTCCTGGGATATTGGTGCCCGCGCGAGCTGCGCTACCAGGATCGCTGGAACCGAAATGACTCGACAAAGGGGTGCGATGTCATCGGGTTCAAATTCGCGAACGAGGACAATCCCGGCCCGGCGGACGAGCTTTTTATCTTCGAGTCCAAATCCGGCATGTCTGCGACCGACGCGAACCGGCTCCAGGATGCGATCGACGACAGCATCAAGGACAGACTTCGCGAGGGCATGAGCCTTAATGCCATCAAAAGGCGCTTCTTCGATCGGGGCGAGATGGGCGATGCCCGCAAGGTCGAGCGCTTTCAGAACGAGGCCGACCGACCCTTTCGCCGGATCAACGGCGCGGCCGCCATTCTCGATGAGGCCGTGTTCGCCGAGACCGATGTTGCGGCGACCGACGGTGCGGCTCATTTCAACCAAGAGAATCTGCGCCTTCTAGTGATCCGCGGACCGTCGCTGATGAAGCTTGTGCACACGCTTTACGAGAGGGCAGCCGATGAGGCCTGAGGCGACTGCGCTCGCCATCCTGTCCACCGCGCGAGCACGGGCAAAGATGCACGAATTCCGCGTCGCGCCGGAGGACTTCAATGCGCTGCCGCGCGACCCGTCGATGCTTTTCTCGTTGGCGATCGGCATACTGGGCGATGTTGCGGCCGCCGTCGCCGATACCCTCGAGGGCGCGGCCGTCGCACCGGCCTCGCTTCCCCTGCCGCTCGGCTGGGGCGAACTGGACGAAGATCCAGAAGACGTGCTGCGCTTCGCCTCGATCTTCTTCGACGCCTATCTAAACGCGCAGCTCGATGCTGAGCTGGACACCGAGTTTTCCCTGCTGTGCGCCGCCGCTTATTACATCGCCGGGAATGTCGGCAGCGCGACCGTGATCATACGGCACATGACGGCACCCGACCTCGACCTCGCGGGCGGCCTCGGCCATCTCGTCTACAGCATCCTCCAGAACAGCTTCGTTCCCATTGAGGCGCCTCACGCTCATCAAGCGGCGACGAGCGAGCTCCTGCGGGCGTTAGGTAGCTATTTCAGCTTTGAGGCTGAAGCAGGTGGCATTGCCGAGGTTTGTCGCGCACTCCGTGAGTATTTCCACCGATCTGGCTCGCCGCGCGAATTGCTCTACGCCGACATTGCTGGCGCCTTGTGTGCGCTCAAGCTCAGAAACGCCGCGCGGACCATCCTGCCGGCGGCATCAGGCTTGGAGCCGGACGTCTGGCGCCCGGCATTCGCCAAGCCGCACTTTCCGATCGAGCTTTGGCCTGCCCAGCAGCGGATCGCGGATGCCGGCGTGTTCGCGGGTCGCTCCGTGGTCATCCAGATGCCGACGAGCGCGGGTAAGACCCGCGCTACCGAAATTATCATTCGATCGGCCTTTCTATCGGGTCGAGCGCACCTCGCCGTCATCGTCGCCCCCTATCGTTCGCTCTGCCACGATATCCGGGGCGACCTGGTGACCGCCTTCGCCGGCGAAAATGTGCGGCTGGACGAAGCATCGGACGCCTATCAGTTCGTTGCAGCGGGGTCGAATGCGCTTGCCTTAGCGAGTCAATCTTTGCCTATCCGCGAAGCCGGATGTCTGACTGCAAAGAACGAACGGCAGCTTTGCGCCCATTTCCACCTTTCAGGCAAATTTGCTTTTGGCCGACTGCAGACCATCCGGGTATTGTTCCCACTCATGCCATAACTGCCGTTCAGCGTTCGCCATTCAGAGGCAATTAATCGAAGGCGCGGGGCCGTTAGCGAGAGCGCGGTTCTGCATCAGAAGCTTCTGCTACCTAGCGTCAGCCATCCATCGTGCCACCGCAACGGCGTAGGCGTCCCGGCCGGGTCCTGTCATGAACTGGATGCCCATCGGCATGCCTTCGACTGCGGCCAGCGGCATGGTGACTGCGGGTGCGCCAAGAATGGAGCTTGGGGCGTTGAAGATGATGTCGCCGGTTGGCATCGGCGGTTCGGTGTCACCGAGTTCGTTGTGCACCCAGGCCGGCGCAGGGCCAGGCGACGAGGGAGAGATCACGCCGTCGACGACCGTGAGCAGCTTCGCATAGGCGGCCTGGAGCTGTTCGCGCAGTCGCAGTGCGCGCTGGTAGTCGGCGACCGACATCCGGCCGCTGCGCTCGACGCCCGCTTTCATGCGCACGCTGAGTTTCTCGGGCGCGCGTGCGATCAGTTCAAGGTGCCCCGGCCGCGCTTCCCACCCTGCAAGCATCCCCAGCACTTCGCTGGCGCGCTGGATGGCGACCTCGAACTCCTCGATCGCCGGATGGTGATAGCGGCGCAGCACGGTCACGCCGCGTCCGGCGAGTTCGTCGCCGATCTTCTCGACCGCGGAACGCGCGGCCTGCGGCAGCGCCTGCCAGCCGGCGGTTTCCATGATAGCGACGCGCTGTGGTTTCACCGCGGCTGGCGGCTCCGCGGGCCCGGTCAACGCGTAGCAGCCGGGATCGCCGCCTATGCGGTTCGCGACCTCTATTGCCACCAGCCACATGTCCTCGATGCTGCCCGCCAGCACGCCATAGGTGGCGCCGCTGTAGGCAAGCCGGGTGCCGCGGCTGATCGCGCCCTGTGTCGGCTTCAGCGCGTAGTTTCCGCAATAGCTCGCGGGGCGGATGATCGAGCCGCCGACCTGCGAGCCGAGCGCCGCCGGCACCATACGCGCGCCGATGGCCGCCGCGGAGCCCGACGAGGAGCCACCGGGCGAGCGCGTGGCATCGAACGGATTATGGGTCGGACTGGGAAATGCGCCGCCAAGTTCGGTCGTGGAGGTCTTGCCGAGAATGATGGCGCCCGCCTCCCTCAGAGCGGCTACGATCGGCGCATCCTGATCCGGCTGGTGGCCGCGATAGGCCTCGCAGCCCATCTGCGTCGGCATGTCCCGCGTGTCCATCAGGTCCTTGATGCCGATCGGCATGCCGTCGATCGGAGAAAGCTGCGATCCGCTGCGCCAGCGCGCTTCGCTGGCCTTGGCGGCCCGTCGCGCACCATCCTCGTTCAGCACAACCCATGCCTTTACCTCGCCGTCGCGCGCGGCGATCGTATCGAGGCATGTGTCGAGGAAAGCGACCGGGGAACCGTGCCCGTTGGCGAAGCCCGCGGTCTGGTCATGGAAGGTCAGGAGGCGGACGTCCGTGCTGTAAGCTTGTGTCGTCCGGTTGGCCATCATCTTCTCCCTGTGACGTGAGCGGCGCGTTCAGGCGCCGTGCGCTTCGGCTGCTGCCTTGAAGCGCTCGATCGTCGGTGAGGCCTCAACGAGCTGCCGCGTGTAGTCCTGCTGCGGCCGGTCCATGATCTGCGCGACAGGTCCTTCCTCGATGATCCTGCCGCCATTCATGACGAGGATGCGGTCCGCGATTTGCGAGACTGCCCCCAAATCATGTGAGATAAACAGGCAGGCGAAGCCGTTGCGCTCCTGCAGCGACTGCAGCAATTCGAGAATCTGCTTCTGGATGGTCATGTCGAGCGCCGACACCGGTTCGTCCGCGACCACGAAGGCAGGCTTGCGGATCAGCGCGCGGGCAATGGCGACCCGCTGCCGCTGCCCGCCTGACATCGCGTTCGGATAGCGGCGCGCGAAATCGCGCAGTCCGACCTCCTCAAGCATCTGTGCCACGCGGTCTCGGCGCTCGCCGCGCGAGAGGCCGGGCACATGGCGCAGCGGCTCGTCGACGATCTCGGCCACGCGGTAGCGCGGATCGAGCGAGGAATAGGGATCTTGGAAGATGAGCTGGCAATCCAGCCGGTAGCGCCGCTTCAGATCGGCGTCCGCGCCGTCCATCGCCTGGCCCTTGAAGCTCACCTGCCCCGCGGAATGCGGCAGGAGTCCGATCAGCGAGCGCCCGAGCGTCGTCTTGCCCGAGCCCGACCCACCGACAAGCGCGACGATCTCGCCGCTCCTGATCGCAATGTCGACGCCATGCACGACCTTGAGCGGCGGTTCGGATGAGAACAGGCCGGTCGAGGGATACTCGATCGCGATGCCCTTGCCGGCGATAACGTCGGGGCGGTCCGCAGCAAGGCCGGTTTCAGCCTCACGGCGTTTCGGCAACGCGTCGATCAGCGTTCTCGTGTAGTCATGCGCCGGCGCTGCCAGGATGCGGCGCGCGGTGCCGGTCTCCACCATGTCGCCGCGGCGCAGCACCACGACGTCGTCTGCATAGCGCGCGACGAGGCCGAGATTGTGCGTGATGAGCTGGACCGCAGTGCCCTCGGTGCGGGTCAGCTCCATCATCAGCTCCAGCACTTCGCGCTGCGCCAGCGTGTCGAGCGCGGTGGTCGGCTCGTCGGCGATCAGCAGCTTCGGCTTCAGCAGCATGGCGGATGCCAGCATGATCCGCTGACGCATGCCGCCTGAAAACTCGTGCGGGTAAGAGCCCATGCAGCGCTCGGGATTGCGGATCCAGACGCGCGTCAGCATCTCCACGGCGCGACCCCAGGCCTCGTCCGTCGACAGGCGCTGGTGCAGGACCAGCGCCTCCATCATCTGCGTGCCGATCGTCAGCACGGGATTGAGCGAGATCATCGGCTCCTGGAAGATCATGCCGGCCTTGGTGCCGCGAAGCCTCCTGAGCTCTCTTTCGCCCAGAGTCTCGATCTTCTGTCCGTCGAGCTCGATCGACCCGGCGCTCCACTTGATCTGGCTGGGTAGAAGGCGAAGCACAGAGCGGGCCGCCATCGTTTTGCCGGAGCCGGACTCGCCGACCACGGCAAGCACCTTGCCGCGCTCTATGCCGAAGGACACGTCGTTCAGGATCGGCACGCCGGAAGGCCCGGTGAGCGTCAGGCCCTTCACGTCCAGCACACGCGCGGTTGGAACGGCAGCGGCCATGTTCATGCGCGCTCCATCCGCGGGTCGTAGCGGTCGCGCAGCGCGTCGCCGAACAGGTTGATGCCCAGCAGCGTCAGCGTGATGCAGACGCCAGGCGCAATGCCGAGCCACGGTGCACTTTCTAGGAAGGCGCGACCGCCCGACAGCATGTTGCCCCAGGTGGGCGCGGGCGGCGCGATTCCGACGCCGAGGAAGCTCAGCGCACTTTCGAGCAGGATCACCCAGCCGAACATCGACGTGCCGAGCACGATGACGGGCACGATGCAGTTCGGCAGCACATGCGCCAGCATCGTGTAACCTTCCGAATTGCCGATGACGCGCGAGGCCTCGATGAATTCCCGCTGGCGCAGCGAGAGCACGGTGGAGCGCACCACACGGATCACCGAGGGCGCATACGACAGGCCGAGCGCCAGCACCAGGCCGGGGATCGATGCGCCGAAGATGATGATGATGCCCAGCGCGAGCAGCACGCCCGGAAAGGCCAGCAGCGCATTGGTGCCCAGCATGAGGATGCGGTCGACGAAGCCTCGCGAATAGCCGGCGGCGATGCCGACAAAGGTGCCCAGAACGACGGCGAAGCCCACCGACATCAACGAGATCAGCAGGCTGGTGCGCGCACCGACCATGGCGCGGGAAAAGACGTCGCGACCGAACTCGTCGGTGCCGAACAGGTTCTGCATCGATGGCGGCTGGAGCCGCGCGCCGAGATTGATGCCGAGCGGGTTGAGCGGCGTCCAGAACAGCGACACCAGCCCCGCAGCCGCGACGACGAGGATCAGTGCGAGGCCGAAGATACCCTGCGCGGACAGCCTCATGACGCCGTCACCCGCGGATCGAAGACGGGATAGAGCAGGTCCACGATCAGGTTCACGACGACGTAGATGAACGCCGTGAACAGCAGGCAGCCCTGGATCACCGGATAGTCGCGGCCATAAATCGCATCGACCATCAGCCGGCCAAGACCGGGCAGCGTGAACACGGTCTCCATCACCGCGATGCCGCCGAGCAGATTGCCGAGCGCAAGGCCGATGATCGTCAGCGTCGGCGCAAAGGCGTTTGGGAAGACATGCCGCAGCATGACCCTGCGCTCGCTCAGACCCTTGGCCCTCGCATGGGTGACATATTCCAGGTTGAGGATTTCCACCGCGCCGGCGCGCATCATGCGCACCAGCAGGCCGATCTCGAGCAGCGCCAGGGTCGCGATGGGCAGCACGACGTATAGCGCCGCAGCGCTGAAATTCTCCGAGAACGGTACATAGCCGACCACCGGCACCCAGCCGAGCTTGAGCCCGAAGAACATCAGCATCAGCAGGCCCAGCCAGAAGCCGGGAATGGCAAGGAGAAATGTCGCCAGCGAGACGATCGCGACATCGAGCGGACTGTTCTGCCGCCATGCCGCGAGAAGACCAAGTGGCACGGAAATCAGCACGGCAAGCAGCATGGCAACCACAACGATGGTCGCCGAGACCTGGAAACGGTCGAGGATGAGCGGCGCGATCTCCTGCCCATTGGCGATCGAGAAGCCGAGATCGCCGCGCGCAACCTGCCCCAGCCAGTAGACGAACTGCAGCGGGATGGGCTGGTCGAGCCCGAAGCGCGCCCGGAAGTTTGCGATCTGCTCCGCAGTGGCATCGTCACCCAGCGCCACGATCGCCGGGTCGCCCGGGATCAGCCTGACGAGGACGAAAACCATGGCGCTGACGAGCAGCAGCGTGGGAATCGTCCAGGCCAGCCGGTGGAGGACGTAGAGCAGGAATTTCTTCATCCGCAGCAAATCCGCGTCATCGAGGAGACAGGACGGCCTATTCGACCGTCACGCTCCAGGCGCGGGGCATGCCCACCGTCCAGGCCGGCTTGAAGCCCGTCACGTTCGACCGCGCGGCCGAGGTGATGACCTTGGAGAAGACCGGGATCAGCGGCACATCGTTGCGGAACATGACTTCCAACTCGTCGAACAGCTTCTGGCGTTCTGCTAGGTCGGCCACAGCCTGCGTCTTCATGACGATCGCCTTGGCTTCGGCATTCTCCCAGATCTTGTTCGGCTCCTTCGTCTTGTCCGCCGTCGTGGCGGCGTCATAGATCAGGAACGGATCGATGCGCGAGCCGTAGCCGAACACCTGCATCTCGTAGGCGCCTCTGCGCAGCCGGTCGCCATGTGTGGCGAAGTCGGTGATGTCGATCTGCAGATTGATGCCGGCCTCGAGCGCCATTGCCTGCGCGAGGATGGCGATGTCGTGCATCTCAGGGTACTGGCGGTTCGTCAGCACCATGATCGGCTCGCCCTTGTAGCCTGCTTCCGCCAGCAAGGCCTTCGCCTTCTCGATGTCGCGCACCGCCGGCACGGCCTGCGCCTCCTTGTAGAACGGGCTGACACGCGGAACGAACGAGCGGCTGGCTTCGGCGCGGCCGTCGCTGACTGCCGCGACCATCTGTGGGTAGTCGAGCGACAGCTCGATCGCCTTGCGGATGCGCACATCCGAGAGCTTCGGGTCGCGCGTCTGGAAAGCGATGAAGGTGATACCGGTGCCCATGAAGGACTCGACCTTCACTCCCGCCGCCTTCTCGTAGTCGGCTATCTGCGACGGGTCGATCTGCCAGTCGATGTCGAGGTTGCCCGCCAGCAGTGCCGTCTTGGCCGCCGCGGAGTCCGGAATGATCATGAAGCGCACGTTCGGCGTCTTGGGCGTCTTATTGCCGGCATAGCCGTCCATCTCGCCGGGAAGCGCGCTGTACTCGTCGAAGCGGCTCAGCCCGATATATTGGCCACGCCGCCAGTCCGAAAGCTTGTAGGGCCCGGTGCCGATCAGCTTCTGTGTGATCTTGCCATCCGCCTCGATGGAATCGCGGTGATAGATCGCCGTCGCGCCGCAGTCGAAACGCGCCATGTTGAACAGGAACAGCGCCGAAGGCTTCTCCAGCGTGAAAACGACCTTGTCGCTGCCATCGGCCTCGACGCTCTTGACGCCTGAAGAGCCGCCCGGGGCAAATTGCGGCCGGCAGAACCAGTCGGTGGCCGGGTCCATGTAACGCTTCCAGGCGAACAGCACGTCGTCGATAGACATCGTTGCGCCGTTGTGGAACTTCACGTCGTCGCGCAGCGTGAACGTGTAGACCGTACCGTCATCAGAAACGTCGACGCTCTTGGCGAGCATAGGCGCGATCGTCGCATCTTCCTTGAAGGCGACCAGACCTTCGATGACGTGCTGGAGAACGAGATCCGTATTGAGGTCGCGATTGACGCCCGGATCGATCGACCGCAGGTCCGAATTCGTCCTGATGCGCACCGTATCGCTTGCCGCCAGAGCCGGCGTCGCGAATGCCGCGAGTACCGCACCCGCTGCCAGAAGCGCCGCGCGAAAACCGTTTATCCCCATCATTTCATGCCTCCATTGGCGAGCTGCACGCCGGTCTTCCGGCTTCGCACAGGTCGAAATTTCGTGCCTAGCACCTCTCGCATTGCAGCGAGCCCGGCGCGGACATCGAGTTCCCATTCTCGCGTTGCAGTATGACGCAGTGCGGACACGTTGCAAGCGCATTGTATGCAATAATTCACATATTGCGCACCTAAATATCTGTACTGCATGCAAAAAAGCCATCACAGCATCGCGCAACCATCAGCGGATCGCGCACAAATGCTGTATGTCTTCTGTAGAAGTTGTCATCCTTCGCCGCACAGCGCAAGCGGCTCCGCGATGTGCATGAGCTGATCGCTTCTCGACGCGCGTGGCGTCACACGCGGTTAAAGACTGGAGCCTCGCTCAGATAGTGCTTCGACATTTCTGGCCGAAAGCGCTCCATCAACGCGCGGTTAGTGTCCTCCGGCGGCGGTGTCTGGCCGGGCGCGAGAAGTGTCCGGTAGACCGTGTCTCCGATCTCATCGCGAAACGTCTCCTTTGCCGATACGGCCAAAGCCTCATCCTCCAGAAAAGCAATCGCCGACATGGCAAGCACCTTTGCGCCTGCGACCGATCCCTTATGCGCAATCGATGTCGTCAGCGCTGCGCCAGCCGTCCAATGATGGAACGTCGTGCGCGGCACATTGGTCGGGAACATCAGCCGGCCCATCGGCACCTTCCACGAAATGTCGCCGCTGTCGTTGCCAGCTGGGATCATCGGCCGCGTGGTGATCGGCTCGACCTTCTCGCGCAGTCCCGCTTCCGGCACGCCCGCCTGCCTCTGCAACGCGCGCGCGAAACGCTGCTCGTCCTCGGTCCAGACCGGCATGCCTATGGCTTCGGCGGATTTCTGGATCACCTCGGCGATCGTGCGATTGAGCCGCACCGGCCACGACGCCGCGCGAATACTTGTCGTCATCTCGCAATCGGCCATCATCGCCGCGCCCTGTGCGATCTTCACCGCGCGCTCGTATAGCGTGCGCGCGCCCTCCGCCGTGGCATCGCGGAAGTACCACCAGCAGGCCGCGACCGCTGGAATGACGTTGGGCTGCTCGCCACCCTGCGTGATGATGCGGTTCGCACTCATCGTCGACAGCATGTGCTCGCGATACTGCGCCATGCCGGCGTCCATCAGCACCACCGCGTCGAGCGCGTCGCGCGCCTTCCAGGCATAGCCGCCGCCATGCGCCGCCTCGCCGCGAAAGGTAAAATCCGCCGACATCGCCGCACATTGCACCACGCCGATATCCGTGCCGAACCGATCCGCGACATGGTTATGGAAGGCGACGTCGACATCGTCGAAAAAACCCTCGCGCACGAAATAGGGCCGGCTGAGCAACTGCTCCTCGCCCGGCGCGCCAAAGATTCTCAGCGTTCCCGGCAGGCCATGCTTCTCCATCGCATAGCGGATCGCGATGGCGGTCGAGACGAGCACGGCTGCATTGCAGTTGTGTCCCTCGCAATGGCCCGGTGCACCGGGCACGATCTCCTCCGGCTGCGCCACGCCGGAACGCTGGCTGTTGGACGGGTTGGCGTCATATTCCGTGTGCAGCGCCACGACGGGCGTGCCGCTTCCGTAGGTCGCCAGAAAAGCCGTCTTGAACCCGGCGATCCCGCGCTCGACCTTGAAGCCATGCTCCTCCAGCAGCGATGCCATGAGCTCTGACGTGCGGTACTCCTGCATGGCGATCTCGCCAAAGTAGAAGATCGAATCGCTAAGCGTGGTCAGGCCGGATCTGTTCGCGTCGATGAAATCTACCGCCGCGCGCTGCGCCTTCGACATCTGCATGACCGATCCCCCTCTGTTCCGTGACACGGCCATGATGCGCATTGTCCGAATAATGTCTACATTCTTTCTGTAGATGGCTGTGCTTTTGGATGGGCTCTGCCCGCTGGCGTTTCCATGACGGGTGCCGTAAGTCCCAAAAGTCGAAGCAAGGTCTCCACCGTGCCCAAAAAGCATACCACCTACAAGATTGCGGAAGCGGCAAGGCTGTCCGGCGTCTCTGCATCGACGCTTCGGCTGTGGGAAACGCATGAGCTTCTCGTCCCGCACCGCTCCGAAAGCGGCCAAAGACAGTACACGGACAAGGACATCGCCGCGTTGAAGCGCATCTCGTGGCTGCGCTCGCATGAAGGGCTGAATGTCGCTGCCATTCGGGCGACCATGCGCAAGGATCGCCGCTCGCGCTCCACGACTGAGCAATTCACAGAGCGGGATCCCGACATTGGCCGCAAGATGCGTGAGTTGCGCCGCGCGGCGGGCAAGACGCTTCAGCAGGTTGCGGGAGATCTCGACCTTTCACCTTCAGCCCTCTCGACGTTCGAGCGGACCGCAGTC
>Ga0182738_1000914_pt1 | contig 39097 bp, 34 predicted proteins | sample eDN5th30CBELigMG_FD_128876 | JGI IMG/M metagenome (GOLD analysis project Ga0182738, IMG submission 128876) | Enriched Miracle-Growth compost microbial communities from Emeryville, California, USA - eDNA 5th pass 30_C BE-Lig MG (version 2)... ...
GAGGATTTCTGGGAGGTTCTCGAAGTCGTTCCCGGTGAAGGCCTGATGCAGAAGCCCGACGAATTCGGTTGCCAGCTCGGCGACTATACCTGATCGTCGACACTTGCCTTCTCCGCGGCCAGCTGTGGAGAAGGGTCTTGCAGGGTCGCGGCCGGCGCGTGGATGCAGTGCCTCCGCCTCGTCACGGCTCGTCATAGTAAAGTCGCCGGATCTCCGGCCGCCCGCCATACCGGCGGGCGTGCCGGTATCCGGCAGGATCATCATCAATCTTGGAACGGGCAACAGCGTGATCAACTGGGCCAACTTCATATCGCAATGCTTCAACGGGCTGGTGGCCGGCGCGCTTTTGGCACTGATCTCTTCCGGCCTGACGATCATCTACGGCACGCTCGGCGTGCTGAACCTCGCGCATGGTGCGATGTTCATGCTGGGCGGCTATGCCGGCTGGGTGACCTACACCTATACGGACTCCTTCCTCGCCGCGGTCGTCGCGGGGTCGCTGTTCGTCATGCTGGTGGGCGTGGTGGTGGAACGGCTCGTCATCCGCCATTTCTATACGCGGCCGCATGAGGACCAGCTTCTCGTTACCTTCGGCCTCGGCATCGTCTTCGTCGAGACGGTGCGCTTTTTCTTCGGCAGCCTGTCACAGACGGTGCCGCCGCCCGGTCCGCTGGTCGGCATCACGGACCTCGGCTTCATGATCTACCCGACCTACCGCCTGGCGCTGCTCGGCATCGTCGCGGTGGCGCTGCTGGTGCTCTATTTCGTTCTCTACAAGACACGCATCGGCATGATCGTGCGCGCCGGCATCGAAGACTCCGTGATGGTCGATTCGCTCGGTATCAACGTCTACAAGGTGTTCATGCTGGTGTTCGGCATCGGCGCCATGGCGGCCGGCTTCGCCGGCATCGTCAACGCGCCGGTCGTCTCCATCGCTCCCGACGTCGGCGAGGCGATCCTGGTGCAGACCTTCGTCGTCGTCGTCATCGGCGGCGTCGGTTCCTTCCCAGGCGCCGTCATCGGCGGCCTCATCGCCGGCGAGATCATCTCCATCACCACGATGTTCAACCCGGCATATTCCCAGATCATGCTGTTCGTGGCGATGACGCTGGTGCTGGTGCTGCGCCCGCACGGGCTGCTCGGCCAGGCCGGCCGCGAGTAAGGGCGCTCCCAATGCAGATCAAACGCCCCTACCTCGTCGAACTCTTCACCGCCCTGGCGCTGCTCCTGGCGCCGTTCGTGCTGCCCCATCTCGGCTTCTCGCCCTCGACCATCAATCGCATCCTGATCTGGGGCCTGTTCGGCCTCGGCTTCGACATCCTGTTCGGCTATACCGGGCTGCTCTCCTTCGGCCAGTCGGCCTTCTACGGCACCGGCGGCATGTTCGCCGCCTACCTTCTGACCGAGGCCGGTTTCCCCTATGTCATGCTCTCCATCGTCATCGGCGCGGTCGTGGCGGGTGTCGTCGGCTATCTGGTCGGCCTGATCGCGCTCAAGCGCACGGGCATCTATTTCGCCATGATCACGGTGGCGATCGCGGAGGTCTTCTTCTTTGCCGAGTTCAACCCCCTGTCGGCCTATACCGGCGGCGAGAACGGCCTGCCCGGCGTGCCGACGCCGGTGTTCAACCTCGGCTTCACCGTGCTGAAATTCGATACCGACTGGACGATGTATACGTTCCTGGCGTTCTGGTACTTCGTCGGCATCGTCATTGCGCTGCGCATCGTGCGCTCGCCGGTCGGCGCGATCCTCTCGGCGATCCGCGACAATCCGCTGCGCGCCAGCGCGCTCGGCCACAACATCCACGGCTACAAGCTGACCGCCTTCGTCGTGGCGGCGATCTATGCCGGCTTCGCCGGCGGCCTGCTCGCCACGATGCAGGGCTTCATGCCGCCGGACGCCTTCATGTTCGACACGTCGGGCCAGCTGGTCATGCAGACGGCCATCGGCGGCGCCGGCACGCTGTTCGGTCCGCTGATCGGCGCCACCGTGTGGCTCTACCTCAGCGACTTCTTCCAGAACGTGCTGCATCTCGGCCCGACATGGAAGCTGGTGCTCGGCATCGTCTTCGTCCTTCTGGTCGTGTTCCTGCGGCGCGGTATCGTCGGTGCCATCGACGATCTCTACCGGATGGCGAGGAGCAGCAAGAAGACCGCCGAACCGGTGGCGACTCCCAGCCAGACCAAGGCTGCTATGGTCGAGGCCATGCCGGCGCGCCGCCGCGACGGCGCCCAGACCGCGGGGCCGATCCTGCAAGCGACCGGCCTCACCAAGCGCTATGGCGGCCTTGCCGCCAACAGCGACATCGACTTTTCCGTCGATCATGGCGAGATGCGCGGCATCATCGGCCCGAACGGCGCGGGAAAAAGCACCTTCTTCAAGATGCTCACCTGCGAAGTCGAGCCGAGCGCCGGCAAGATCGTCTTCGAGGGCCGCGACATCACCGGCATGGGCGTGACCGACGTCTGCCAACTCGGCCTGACCAAGAGCTACCAGATCAACCAGCTTTTCGATCGGCTGACGGTTCGGCGCAATCTCATGATCGCGGCGCTTGGCGAAACGCGAGGCAAGTTCAAGCTGGACCTGTTCAAGTCCATCCGCAGCGTTCCGGGGCTGGAGGAGCAGGTCGAGCGCACCGCAGCACTCGTCAACCTCACCGCCCGTCTGGACACGCCGGTCTCGGAACTGGCCTATGGCGAGAAACGGCGGCTGGAGATCGGCCTGGCGCTGGCGACATCGCCCAGCCTTCTCCTGCTCGATGAACCGCTGGCCGGCATGAGCCCCAGCGAGCGTGTCGAGACGGTGGCGCTGCTCAAGTCGATCGCCCGTGGCCGCACCATGATCATCATCGATCACGACATGGATTCCCTGTTCGAACTGGTCGGCAAGGTGACGGTGTTGCAGGAGGGCAGGGTACTGGTCGAAGGCACGCCGGCCGAGATCAAGACCAACGCGAAGGTGCAGGAAGCCTATCTCGGCGGCGTGCATGGAGAAGTGGCATGAGCCTGCTCGAAGTCAGCGGACTGAACAGCTACTACGGCGACAGCCACATCCTGTTCGACGTGGGCCTTAAGGTCGAGAAGAACGAGGTCGTGGCTCTGCTCGGCCGCAACGGCGCGGGAAAGAGTACGACACTGAAGAGCCTGATGGGCGTCGTTACGCCGAAGACGGGTTCCGTCAAGCTCGACGGCGAGGAGCTCGCCGGCAAGAAGGCGCACTCGATCGCCCGGCGCGGCATGCAGCTCGTCCACGAGAACCGGCGCATCTTCGGCAGCCTGAACGTCGAGGAAAACATCATCATCGCCGGGCTGACGGCGCAGAACAAATGGCCGCTGGAACGCATCTACACCATGTTCCCGCGGCTCAAGGAGCGGCGGAGCAGCCGCGGCACCGACCTGTCGGGCGGCGAGCAGCAGATGCTGGCGATCGCCCGCGCGCTGGTGCGCGATCCGAAAATCGTGCTCTTGGACGAGCCCTTCGAGGGCCTGGCGCCGGTCATTGTGCACGATCTGGTGCGCGCCTGCCGCGAGCTTGCCGATGCCGGCCAGACGATCGTGCTGGTGGAACAGAACCTCGCAGCCACGCTGGCGCTGGCGAGCCGCGTCTACATCATCAACAACGGCCATATCGCGCATGAGGGGCCGGCGGCCGACTTGAAGAAACAGCCGGAACTGCTGCAGCGCTATCTCGGCGTCTGAGCTCCGACGCTCGCGGAAAGGTCCAGTCAAACCGCCTTTGCCGCGGCGCGGCCGGCCGCGCGCCCGGAAAAGATGCAGCCGCCGAGGAAGGTGCCTTCCAGCGCCGCATAACCGTGCATGCCGCCACCGCCGAAACCGGCCGCCTCGCCTGCTGCATAAAGGCCGGGCACCGGCTCGCCGGCTGTTCCCAGAACGCGGCTGTCGAGGTCCGTCTCCAGCCCACCCAGCGTCTTGCGGGTGAGGATGTTCAGGCGAACCGCGATCAGGGGGCCGTTGGCCGGGTCGAGGATCCTGTGCGGCTTCGCCGTGCGGATCAGCCGGTCGCCGAGATAGTTTCGCGCCCCGCGCAGGGCGATGACCTGCGCATCCTTGGAAAACGGATTGTCGAGTTGCAGGTCGCGGGTGCGGATTTCGCGCTCGACCTGCGCGACGTCGAGCAGCGGCGCCCCGCCGACCAGCGCGTTCATGCGCTCTACGAGCCTGGCCAGTTCGCGCTCGATGATGAAATCCTCGCCCTTGTCCATGAAGGCGCGGACAGGGCCAGGAATGCCGGACGTGGCACGGCCGAGCACCTGCCGCCAGCTTTTCCCCGTCAGGTCGGGATTCTGCTCGGAACCGGAGAGCGCGAATTCCTTGCGGATGATCTTTTCGGTCAGGACGAACCAGGAATGGTCATGGCCGGTGCCGCGCAGATGCGCCAGCGTCGCCAGCGTGTCGAAGCCCGGATAGAGCGGCGGCGGTAGGCGCTTTCCGGTGGCGTCGAGCCAGATCGAGGACGGGCCGGGCAGGATGCGGATGGCGTGGTCGCTCCACACCGGAGCCCAGTTCCGGATGCCTTCGACATAGTGCCACATGCGGTCGCGGTTGATGAGCCGCCCGCCAGCCGCCTCGGTGATCGCCAGCATGCGGCCGTCGACATGGTCCGGCACGCCGGTGATCATGTTTTTCGGCGGCGCGCCCAGCCGCCGCGGCCAGTTCTGCCGCACCAGGTCGTGATTGGCGCCGATGCCGCCGGAAGAAACGATGACGGCGGCTGCCGCGATTTCGAAATCGCCGGTGACGGTGCGCGAACTCTTCTCGCCGCGTCCGACCCGGCTCTCTTCCAGCACGGCGCCGCGCACGCCCGTCACCGTGCCGTTTGCGACGATGATCTCGTCGACCCGGTGGCGAAAACGGAAGGATAGCAGGCCACGTTTCTCGGCCTCCCGCGCCCGCTCGACGAACGGCTCCAGCACGCCCGGCCCGGTGCCCCAGACGATGTGAAAGCGGGGCACGGAATTGCCGTGGCCCGACGCATTGCCGCCGCCGCGCTCGGCCCAGCCGACGACGGGAAAGAATTTCATCCCGCGCTCGCTCAGCCAGGCGCGTTTCTCGCCTGCCGCGAAGGCGACATAGGCCTGCGCCCATTTGCGCGGCCAGAAATCCTCCGGCCGGTCGAAAGCGGCGGTGCCCAGCCAGTCGCTCCAGGCGAGGTCATAGGAATCGTGGATGCGCATGCGCCGCTGCTCCGGCGAGTCGATAAGGAGCAGGCCGCCGAACGACCAGAAGGCCTGGCCGCCCAGCGACTGTTCCGGCTCCTGGTCGAGCACGACGACCTTCTTGCCGGCGTCGGTCAGTTCGCAGGCCGCGACGAGGCCGGCCAGGCCTGCGCCGACGATGAGGACGTCAGCGTCGGCGGTCATGGCGCCGCCGCTCCTTCAGGATCGATCCTCTCACACCTTTTCCCATCCGTCCTTCTCACCGGCGCGGAAGATGGCGTCGATGGCCTTCTGGTTGAGGATCGATTCCTCCAGCGTGAACACTCGCTCCTTGCCGTTTCCTTTTTCACCACTTAGCGCCGCGCGCGCGAACGTCTCGACCTCGAGACGGTATTGCTGCGTGCCGGGAAAGCGGAAGATCTGCGCATCCGTATGCTTCTGGTTGTGCAGTTCGACGCGGTGATGGTCGTAGAGCCCGGCGTTGAATGGCGAGGCGACCTCGATGAAGCCTTCATCTCCGTGGAAGACCATGGCCTGCCGCGCCGCCATCTGGGTCGAGATGTAGAAGGACAGTTCGAAGCCGCCGAAATCGGCACGCACCGAGGAATAGACATCGGTGCCGAAGCTGGCGTCACGTTCGACGGTGGCCTGCATGCGCAGGGGCTCCTTGTCGGTGACGAAGCGCGCCGCGACCACCGGATAGACACCGATGTCGGGCAGCGCGCCGCCGCCAAGGTCGAGTCGGTTGCGCATATTGGATGGATCGACGTTGTAGTAGCTGAAGGCGCCTTGCACATGCCGCAGCCGGCCGATGGCGCCCGCCTGCACCAGTTCGCGCACCTTGATCCACTGCGGGTGGTAGATGACCATGAAGGCCTCGCACACCAGCACCTTGTGTGCGTCGCGCAGCGCGATCAGCGGCTCTATGGCCGTCGCGTCCAGCGCCAGCGGCTTCTCCACCAGCACATGCTTGCCGGCTTCGATCGCCTTTGCCGTCCATTCGACATGCTGTGCTGTCGGCAGCGGGATATAGACGCCGTCCACTTCCCTTGAGGCCAGCAGTTCGTCATAGGAGCCGAAGGCATGGGGCGCGCCGAAACGGTCCGCCAGCGCGCGCGCCTTGGCGGGATCGCGGCTGGCGACCGCCGCAAGGACGCCGTTTTCCGCATCGGCGATGGCCGGCAAGACCTGCTCGCGCCCGATCTTGGCTGTCGACAGAACACCCCAGCGGAACATCTTTCCTCTCCTGCGCATTGCCTTCGGGCAAGGTGTGCCCGAAAACGACGCCGATGCCAATGGCCGGGAGGACGAGGGATCAGCCGCGCCGGCCGATCAGGGTCATGTCGAAGTCGACGACGTTGGAGTAGATCGGCGTCCCGACATCCATGCCGTAGCGCGAGCGCAGCACCTTGCCGGTAACGTGGAAAGCGACGGTGCCGCGCTTCAGGCTGTCCAGCCTGGCGGTGAACACCTCGGGCGACGACTTGCCGCGCGCTGTCAGCCGCCCAGCGATGACGGCGGTGGTGTCGCCGGTGCGTTTCACTCTGGTGGAACGGAAGACGATCTGCGGCGCATTCGCGCTGTCGAAGACCGCGTCGGAGCGCAGGAAAGCGTCGATGCGGCCCTGGCCGGTGCCGACGCTGTCAGGGAAAATGGTGATCTCGACGCTGGAGCGGCCGACATCGGTGCCGTCGATGCGGATCGTGCCGGAGAAACGGCCGAAAGCGCCGCTCAACCCGCCGCCGCCCAGCTTGGCAATGGAAAAGCGGATCGACGAGCCGCCGGCCCCGATGCTGTACCGGCCGGCGGCATCGCCGAGCGAGACATCGGCCGAGGCCGTGGAAACGGGAAGTGAGAGCGCGGCAAGCAGCGCCAGCATACGGACGGACATGGTTGCGGTCCTTGAGTAAGGCCGTTCGACGTGGCCGGCCTTCCTGACACGAACGAAGTACGGAGCGGGTCTATTCCCGAGGTTCGTCACCGGACGACGGCGCGATCATGCGCTGAAAGACGCTGTCGCGGAGCAGGAAACGATGGCGCAGTGCGGCAAGGATGTGCAGCGCCGCCAGCGCGATGCCAATCCAGGCGAGCCATTCATGCGCGGCGGACCAGAACGCCTCGGCCGCGTCGGAAGCGCCGAGCGGCAGGTTCGGCATGACGAAGAGGTCGAACGGCACGCTCGGCACCTCCAGCACCGACACCGACACCAGCGCCCAGCCGCTGAGCGGAACGACGAGTTGCGCGGCGTAGAGCAGGGCATGCACCAGCGGCGCCGCCCGCCGTTCGAGCGGCGCGACAGTTTCCGGCAGTGCCGGCCGGACATTGCCGAGCCGCCAGCCGATCCGGACAAGCACCAGCCCGAGCAGCAGGAAACCGAAGGATTTGTGCCATTGGATCAGTTCGAAGGCCGTGCGCTGACTTGCGATGCGCACCATGACCAGCCCCAGCGCGACCTGGCCGATGAACAGCACGGCAATCAGCCAATGCAGCAGGATTGCGATCCAGCCGTAGCGGGTGGTCGTGTTGCGGAACAGGGACGCCACAGGTGGGAAACGCCGTCGCAGCGGTGTTTCTTCCCGTCTGCCCAGGCTCGCCTGCTCACGGCAGGGCCTTGATCCCGGCCAGTTTTGACGCGTCCAAGTTGATCCTCGAGCGGCAGGCCGGAATGGCGCAGGGCAATTCGGGCCTTCCGGTAATCCGGTTCGCTCGACCGTCCGACGAAAACGGCGTCCGCCCCGCCCTATGCGCCGGGCTGGTCCGTTTCCTGGATGGCGGAGAGCTTCCACTCTTTGCCGTCGCGGCGTACGAAGGTCCACAATTCCGTCGTCTCGCTCGGCGCCGTTTCGTCGCCTTCCAGCACCTTGCCGGTGGCTCGGTCGCGCATCAGGTCGACCGATTCGTAGCGGAAGGCCGCCGTGGCATAGTCCTCGCCGTCTTCGCGCCAGGCTTCGGCGATATCGGCTTGCAGCAACCTCACGCCGGTGACGTCGTTGCGCATCCCGCTCTTGGCGTTATCCGCGAGTTCCTCGGAGAAGAAGGAGACCATTTCGGGCGTGCACAGGCGCCGCAGCGTCGTGTGGTCCTCTTCCGCGAAGGCTGCCTGCACCTTGCCCAGCAGGCGCTCGAACGTATCGAGGTCGGCTTGGCCGAGTTCGATGTCCTGCGAGGATGCCGGGGCGGCGCCGCCGAAGCCGGGGATGGCGAACGATCCGGCGCGACCGCTGGCATGTTCGGGCCGGCTTGCCGACCTTTCGCCGGCCTGCTCGCGGGCATGCGCGTTCCGCCCGAAAATGTCGGCGCTGCCGCTGCCGGGCTCCTGCTGCCCGAAGCCGGGGCCGCCGGTCGTCACGGGGGTGGAGCGCAACCGGAAAAAGCGCAGCGCCAGCATGACGACGAGACCGACCAGAAGAAGCTGGACGAGGAAGCCAAGCATGCCGGCCATGCCGCCGAAACCGTAGCCGAGCAGCATGCCGAGAAGCCCGCCGATCAGCATGCCGCGCATCAACGAGCCGCCGAAGCCGCCGAACAGGCCGGGCCGTTGTTGTGTTGCGCCCGTCTGCTGGCGGGTAGCGGCGTTGGGTGCGGTCGTCGGGCTCATCGAGCGCTCGACAGGCCGTGCGGCGTTCGGCGCCGTGGGTGTCGCCGGCGCCTGCTGGAAGGTGCGTGAGCCACGGCTACCGAAGCTGCCGCCGCGACGGGCTTCGGCGAAGTCAGTCGATACCATTGTAAAGGCGACCATCAGGGCGCCCAGCAGGGTGAATGCGCGCGATCTTCCAGAGAGCATCGGATCCTTTCCTCCAATGACCCGCTCCGGAATGGTGCGCAAGCGGGCCCGATCAAAGCGGTCCGACATCACGAACGCTTGGTGGCGCGTACGTCAGAGGGGCCCGGCCCGCGTGCGCAATGTAGGAAGTGCTCGCCGCGCCCGCAAGCGGCGAACAAGGTCAGGACCGAAATGTCGCAGAACCCCGAGCGCGTCGCCACCTTTGGGAGGAAGGCTACGCCCGTAGCACGCCGCCGGTCTGCTTGGCGACGTTGTCGACGATCTTCTTCGCCAGCGCCTCGAAATCCTCGTCGGTCAGCGTGCGCTCGAGCGGCTGGATCGATACCTCGATGGCGATCGACTTCTTGTCCGGGCCGAGTGCGGCACCCTGGAACACGTCGAAGACGTTGACGCCGGTCACCAGCTTCCTGTCGGCAGCGGCTGCTGCCTTGCTCAGCGCCCCGGCCTCGACCGTGCGGTCGACCACGAAGGCGAAGTCGCGCTTGACCGCCTGGAAGGCGGACAGGTCGAGCTTCGGCTTGGTCTTGGTCGGCTTGGCCTTTGGTTCGGGAATGGCATCGACATAAACCTCGAAGCCGCACAGCGGGCCGGCGACGTCCAGCGCTTCCAGCGTCTTCGGATGGAACTCGCCGAAATGGCCGAGCACGACCTTCGGCCCGAGCTTGATCAGGCCTGAACGGCCGGGATGATACCAGTCCGGCGCGCCGGGCTCGACCTGCAAGCGGTCCACCGGGGCGCCGCAGGCTTCCAGCGCCGCTATGGCGTCCGCCTTGGCGTCGAACACACCGACGGGGCCGGCATTGCCGTCCCAATGGCGGCCGGCGCCGGTCAGGCCGGCGGTGCCGCGCCGCACGCCGGCGGCAACACGGCGCTGGCCTTGCGGCGTATCGCTTTCATAGGTGCCCGAAACTTCGAACAGCGCCACGTCGCCATAACCGCGGTCGGCGTTGCGTTGCGCGGCTGCGATCAGGCCGGGCAGCAGCGAAGGCCGCATGTCCGACATGTCGGCGGCGATCGGATTGGCGAGCTTCAGCGCCGGCTGGCCGCCGCCGAACAGCTCGGCGTGCCTGGCCGGGATGAATGACCAGGTGACAGCCTCCATCATGCCGCGCACGGCGAGCGCCCGCTTGGCGGCGCGGGTGCGCACCTGCAACGTGGTGAGTATCCTGCCGTTCACCGCGTCGTGGCCGGCGAGCGGGCGCGGATGGATTTCGTCCACGCCGTGGATGCGCATCACTTCCTCCACGAGGTCGGCCTTGCCGTCGACGTCCGGCCGCCAGCTCGGCACGGTGACGTCCACCACCTCATTGCCGTCGTCCTTCGGCTCGAAGCCGAGGCGCTTGAGGATATCGAGGCTTTCGGCACGCGGAACCTCGAGCCCGGTCAGCCGCTTCACCTCGGTCAGCGGGAAGGCGACGACCTTGCGCTCGATCTCCGTCCGTCCGGCGGTGAACACCTCCGAAGCCTCGCCGCCGCACAGATCCAGCACCATGCGGGTGGCAAGTTCGATGCCGGGCCGGTTGAAGGCCGGGTCGATGCCGCGCTCGTTGCGATAGCGCGCGTCGGTGACGATGCCGAGCGAGCGGCCGGTGCGGGCCACGTTGAGGGGTTCCCATACCGCAGCCTCGATCAGCACGTCGGTCGTCGTGCCGTCGCAACCGGAATGCTCGCCGCCCATGACGCCGGCGATGGATTCCACGCCGTTGTCGTCGGCGATGACGCACATGTCGGGCGTCAGCCTGTACGTGCGGCCGTCGAGCGCCAGCACCTCCTCGCCAGCTTTCGCGCGCCGCACGACGAGGTTGCCGGCTACCTTCTTGGCGTCGAACACATGCAGGGGCCGGCCGCGGTCGAAGGTGATGTAGTTGGTCATGTCGACCAGTGCATTGATGGGGCGCAAGCCGATGGCGATCAGCCGCTGTTGCATCCATTTCGGCGACGGCCCGTTCTTCACGCCGCGCACGAGCCTGAGCGCAAAAGTGTGGCAGAGCTCCTGCGCTTCGATGATGATCTCGACCGGGCAGGCGCCCTTGCCGGGAACGGCCTCCACCGGCGCGGTCTTCAGCGTGCCAAGGCCGGAGGCGGCGAGATCGCGGGCGATGCCGTGCACGCCGGTGGCGTCCGGCCGGTTCGGCGTCAGGTTGATCTCGATCACCGGGTCGTCGAGATGGGCATAGGCGGCGAAGGAGGTGCCGACCGGCGCATCGGCGGGCAGGTCGATGATGCCGTTGTGCTCGTCGGAGATTTCCAGCTCGCGCTCCGAGCACATCATGCCGTGGCTTTCCACGCCCCTGATCTTGCCGACGGAGAGCGTGACGTCGATGCCGGGAACGTAGGTGCCGGGCGCGGCGAAGGCGCCGATCAAGCCGGCCCGCGCGTTCGGAGCCCCGCACACCACCTGCACCGGTGCACCGCCATTGCCGATGTCCACCGACAGCACGCGCAGCTTGTCGGCATCGGGATGCTTCTCGGCCGTGAGCACCTTGGCGATGACGAAGGGTTTCAGCGCCGCCTTGTCGTCGACATGCTCGACCTCCAGCCCGATCGACGTCAGCCGCTCGACGATCTCGGCCAGCGTGGCGTCGGTTTCAAGATGATCCTTGAGCCAGGAAAGGGTGAACTTCATTCTTCTGTTCCGTCGGGTCTGGGGACGCTGCCTTTCAGGTGTCGGGGCAGGCCGTCCGGCATGTGGACAAAGGGAAGCTGCTCGCGCACATGGGCGTGGTGCGTGGGCTTGAAATAGGCCGGCTGGTCGAAGGCGCCGAGCACGAAATAGACGTCGTCCGGTAGGCGGCTATCGACATAGGCGATCGGCGAGCCGCAGGTGCTGCAGAAGGAGCGCGCCACCGGGCCGTTTTCGAAGCTCTTCAGCGTCTTGCCGTCGAGCGCCACTTCACCGGTCTTGAAGCCGACGAAGGCCGAGACGGGCGCTCCGCTCGCCTTGCGGCAGTCGCCGCAGTGGCAATAGCTGATGTGATGCGGCTCGGCGCTCGCCTCGAAGCGCACGGCGCCGCAGCGGCAGCCGCCGCAATGGACCGTCTGCACGCCGGATGGGCTCGCGTTCTGCTCATTCATGGGTAAGCCTTTCCAGTTCAGCCCCCCTCAGGTCCTCCATCAGCCTGAAGCGCTCGCACACCAGTTCCATGTCGGGTGCGAAACCACCATTGCGCTCGAAATAGGCGCGATGCCCGGCCCGCCAATATACCAGCGTGCGGTCGCCTTCACCCTCGTCGCGGGCAAAAGCCGCGTCCACCTCGTCGAAGCGCCGCACCACCACCTCGGTCGTCTCGATCACGGCGGCGCGCCGTCCCCGGCCGTCGAGCACGACGTCGCGCCGGCCGACCGCCGGCATTGCCTCGCCGTCCGTCGCGTAGTCGCGGAGCGCACCACAGGTCGCCGTCTTGATGCCGGCCAAGACCAGTGCCAGCAACTCGTCGGCCATGACCGGCGAATCGCCGAAGGCAAACGTCACTGCGTCGGCATAGGGACCGGCGGCTGCGGTCACGCGCTCAGCCCTCCGAACAGCGTCGGAATGTCGAGCGGGCGAAAGCCGTAATGCACGAGCCAGCGCACGTCGGCGTCGAAGAACGGCCTGAGATCCGGCATGCCGTATTTCAGCATGGCGATGCGGTCGATGCCCATGCCCCAGGCGAAGCCCTGGTATTCGTCCGGATCGAGGCCGCCGGCACGCAGCACGTTGGGATGCACCATGCCGCAGCCGAGGATTTCCATCCAGTCGCTGCCCTCGCCGAAACGCACTTCGCCCGGCCGCGAACGGTCGCACTGGATGTCGACCTCGAGGCTCGGTTCCGTGAACGGGAAGAAGGACGGCCGGAACCGCATCTTCACCTGGCTGACCTCGAAGAAGGCCTTGCAGAACTCTTCCAGCACCCACTTCATGTTGGCGACGTTGGCGGTCCGGTCCACCACCAGCCCCTCGACCTGGTGGAACATCGGCGAATGGGTGGCGTCGGAATCCTGCCGGTAGGTCTTGCCGGGGATGACGATGCGGATCGGCGGGCTCGAGGCTTCCATCGTGCGGATCTGCACGGGCGAGGTGTGTGTGCGCAGCACCTTGCGCTCGCCCGCCTCATCCGGCTGGAAGAAGAAGGTGTCATGCATCTCGCGCGCCGGATGCCCTTCCGGGAAATTCAGCGCGGTGAAGTTGTAGTAGTCGGTCTCGATGTCCGGCCCTTCGGCGATGGCGAAGCCGAGGTCGCCGAAGATGGCTGTGATCTCGTCGATCACCTGGCTGATCGGATGGATGCGGCCGCGCTCGGCCGGCGAGGTGCGCACTGGCAGCGTGACGTCCAGGGTCTCGGCCGCCAGCCTTGCGGTGATCGCCGCGTCCTTCAGTTCGGTCTTGCGGGCGGCAAGCGCCTCGGTGACGCGCGTCTTCAGCCCGTTGATGGCCGGCCCCTGCGTCTGGCGCTGCTCCGGCGTCATCGCGCCCAGCGTCTTCAGGAGCTCGGAGACTGAACCCTTCTTGCCGAGGGCTGCGACGCGCACCGCCTCGATCGCCGCCTCGTCGCCGCTCGCGGCGATGTCGGCGAGGATGGAGCTTTCAAGGACTTCGAGGTTTCCAGCAGCGGCGTTCACGATCAGACTTTCTTCTGTCGGCACCGATCCGGTGACAGCGGTGCCAAGTTGGTTACGTCGGGACCAAAGAAAAACCCGCGCCAGCCCAGCCGGCGCGGGTTTCCCAAATCAGATTTTCGAATGCTTGGGAAGCGCGGCGGCCTTAGGCGACTGCGCTTTCAAAAGCGTTCGGCGTGGTGTCCTTCAAGTATTCGAGCGCGGTCTTGGCCTTGGCGACCAGCGCGGCGAAGGCCTGCGGCTCGTGGATGGCCATGTCCGACAGGACCTTGCGGTCGATCTCGATACCGGCCTTGTTGAGGCCGTCGATGAAGCGGGCATAGGTCAGGCCGTGCTCGCGCACGGCGGCGTTGATGCGCTGCACCCACAGCGCGCGAAAGTTGCGCTTGCGTGCCTTGCGGTCGCGGTAGGCGTACTGCAGCGACTTCTCCACCGCCTGCTTGGCGATGCGGATGGTGTTCTTGCGGCGGCCGTAAAAACCCTTGGCGGCTTTCAGGACCTTCTTGTGCTTGGCGTGGGCGGTAACGCCTCTCTTGACGCGTGCCATGTCGTGATCTCCTTAGATTCGGTGCGCAGCCGGGCTCAGAGGCCGTTTGGCAGGAAGTTCTTGATGACCTTCTTGCCGTCGGGTTCGGCCAGGACCATCGTGCCGCGGGCATCGCGGATGAACTTGTTGGTGCGCTTGATCATGCCATGGCGCTTGCCAGCGGCGGCGGACAGAACCTTGCCGGTCGCCGTGATCTTGAACCGCTTCTTGGCGGCCGATTTGGTCTTCATCTTGGGCATTTTGCTTTTCCTTCTCGGTGGGCACCATTGCCCTTGTTTCGCTCCGGACGACCAAAGTCCGGAAAGCATGAAAGTCCGCCACGGCATGCCCTGCCGGGCGGCTTTTCTGTAGGAACGCGGCCGTATACTGCAAAGCGGGCCGGCGCGCAACACCCGGCTCTGCGGCGCGGCGTCGCCGCCAGCGCGGGTTCAGGGCAAACGGAACAGCACAGGAAGCCAGCCCGAAACCTGTGCGGCGTCGATCATCTCGAAGAAGGGCAGGGCGACCAGGAAGACGAGCCCGTCGAGCAGGGTGGTGAGCAGGAGCCTTGGCTTGAAGGAGCCGGTACTGCCTTCCTGATAGAGCGACAGATCGGGGAAGAAGCGCGGAACGCGCTTCAGGTAGGCCTCGTAGGTCGCTCCCATCGCCTTTTTCAGGAAACGCTCCTCGCGCAGGATGACGATATGAAAGGCCGCGGCGCAGATCAGGCCGAAGCCGATCATCGCCGTGAACGACCCGATCTGGGCGCCAACGCCGGCCGCCGCCACGCTGGAAAACAGGTAGAGCGGATTGCGGGTGATCGAATAGGGGCCGTCGGCGACCACTTCTTCCGACTTGCGGCCGCCGATGTAGAGCGTCGACCACAGGCGCCCGGCGATGCCGAGAAAGATCAGCAGCACGCCGAACATCTCGATGGCCTCGTGCATGGTCGTCTCGGGCGGAAACAGCGACTGGCCGAACAGGAGTATGGCGAACAGGCTCACCAGCAGCGCCGCCAGCATCAGCCGCCGCAGGGATTGATATCGGCTGAGTGCGCCGCGCTCCCGCCTGTCGACCATCTTGTTGTCCAAAGAGGTATCGGTAGTCATGAAACGGCTGCCCCCCAAAAGATACGCCCTGCATGAAACGGGCGCCCCGCCCGGGACGCCCGGATTTCGCCGTCGGTCGTCGCTCAGCCGCGCGGTGCCAGCACCATCATCATCTGGCGGCCTTCGAGTTTCGGCTCGGCCTCCACCTTGGCGATGGTCGCGACTTCCTCGCGCACCTTGTTCAGGAGCTGCATGCCGAGTTCCATATGCGCCATCTCGCGCCCGCGGAAGCGCAGGGTGAGCTTGACCTTGTCGCCTTCCTCGAAGAAGCGGCGCACCGCCTTCATCTTCACGTCGTAGTCGTGCGTGTCGATGTTCGGGCGCATCTTGATCTCCTTGATCTCGATGACCTTCTGGTTCTTGCGCGCCTCGGCCGCCTTCTTCTGGTTGGCGTATTTCAGCTTGCCGAGGTCGAGAATCTTGACGACCGGCGGCTGTGCGTTGGGGGAAATCTCGACGAGGTCGAGGCCTGCCTCTTCGGCGGCGAGCAACGCATCGTTGATGGAAACATCGCCGCGGTTGTTGCCGTCGGCGTCGATAAGCTGGACCCGTGGAACCCGGATATCCATGTTCGAGCGCGGGCCGTCCTTGGTGGGCGCCGCTGCTTTGAAAGGTCTGCGAATGGTCGTGATCTCCTCGATCCGTTTCGGTTCATGGTTTGCAAGACGCGCCAATGTGGGAAGCGCGAGCGTCGTGTCAATAGCACAGGCCGCACAATAAATCACCCGTTTCGGTGCCGCATCTGCGCCAAAGAAGAAGCCGGTGCAGCGCTTCCCGCCTGCCGCCTGCTGTGCCACAAGGCGGGTCCTTGCAGGAACACCCCGCGCAGGAATACCCGCCATGACGCCGACCGCCGCTGCCGCCCCCGAATTCCTCGATGTCGACGGAACTCCCGTCGCCTTTCGCCGCCAGCCGGGCGCAGCGCCCGGCGTGGTGTGGCTCGGCGGCTACAAGTCGGACATGTTGGGCACGAAGGCGGAAACGCTGGCAGCGTGGACGAAACAACAAGGCCGCGCCTTCCTGCGTCACGACTATTCCGGCCACGGCGAATCCGGCGGCGCCTTTGCCGACGGTACGATCAGCCGATGGCTCGTACAGAGCCTCGCCGTGTTCGACCGGTTCACTGAGGGCAGGCAGATCCTGGTCGGCTCCTCGATGGGCGCCTGGATCGCGCTGCGCATGGTGCAGGAACTGCGCAAGGCGGGCGCGGATCGCGTTGCCGGGCTGGTGCTGCTGGCGCCGGCCCCGGATTTCACCGCCGAACTGGTCGAACCGCAATTGACCGACAGGCAGAAGAAGGCGCTGGTCGAGAACGGCTATTTCGAGGAGCCGTCGGAGTATTCGGACGAACCCTACATCTATACGCGCGGGCTGATCGAGGACGGCAGAACGAACCTCGTCATGACCGGGCCGATCGACACGCATTGCCCGGTGCACATTCTGCAGGGGCTGGCCGATCCCGATGTGCCACCTGCCCATGCGCTGAAACTCGCCAGCCTGCTGCCGGCCGACGACGTGACGCTGTCGCTGATTCCCGAAGGCGACCACCGCCTGTCGCGCCCGCAGGATCTGGAGATGCTGGTCGGCGCGGTCGAGGCGATGGTGGAAAGGGCGGCCTGACATGCGCGTCTCCATTCCAACATCCGCCTTCGTCGCGGCGATCGTCGGTTTCGGCGGCACGCTGGCCATCATCATCGCCGCCGCCGCCGCTGTAGGCGCCACCCAGGTCGAGACGGCGAGCTGGGTCACCGCCATCTGCCTCGCCATGGCGGTGGAAACAGGCTGGCTGTCCTGGCGCACGAAGATGCCGGTCATCACCGCATGGTCGACGCCGGGCGCGGCACTGATCGCCGCTTCCTCCGGCTTCACCATGCCCGAGGCCGTCGGCGCCTTCATCGTCACCGGCGTGCTGCTCGTCGCCACCGGCCTGTTCCGGCCGCTGACCCGGCTGATCGCGAAGATACCAGGTTCGGTCGCGTCAGGCATGCTGGCCGGCATCGTCGTCACCTTCGCCATGAACGCGGCCAAGACCGTACCCGTCGACCCGTGGCTGATCCTGCCGCTGGTCGCCGCCTTCTTCCTGGTCCGGCTGTGGAATCCGTCGCTGTCGGTGCTGGTGGTGCTGGTCGGCGGCGTACTGGCTGTCCTCCTCACCGGCCGTGTCGGCGGCCTGCCGGCGCCTGAGCTTTCGACGCTGACGTGGATCTGGCCGCAGTTCACGGTGTCGGCGATCATTGGCCTGGCACTGCCGCTCTATCTCGTCACCATGGCCTCGCAGAACCTGTCGGGCTTGGCTGTGCTGCGCGCCGACGGCTACGAGCCGCCGCCCGGTCCGCTGATCGGCGTCACCGGGCTGGTGTCGGTGCTGACCGCGCCCTTCGGCGCTTCGACCACCAACCTGGCGGCGATCTCGGCCGCCATCTGCACCGGGCCGGACGTCCACCCCGATCCGGCCGAGCGTTGGAAGACCGGGCCGTTCTATGCGCTCGCCTATCTCGTCTTCGCCGCCTTCGGCGCCTCGCTGGTGGCGATCTTCGCGGTCCTGCCCCAAAGCCTGATCGTCTTGGTGGCGGGACTGGCGCTGCTCGGCTCGCTCGCCAATGCACTTGCCATCGCGCTGCGCGACGAGGCCGGCCGCATGGCGGCGACCGTGACGTTTGCGGTCACGGCTTCGGGCCTCGCGCTGTTCGGCATCGGCTCGGCCTTCTGGGGTCTTGTCGCCGGCCTTGCCGTCGTCGGCCTCGATCGCTTCAAAAAGAAGTAACCGCCACAAAGGCTTGTCCGGTTTTGACCGGCCGCGTCTTGAATCGCCGTTTTTCCTTTCCCATTTCGAAATGAAGCAGCCCGGTTGGCTGCCTCGAACGGAAGGAACGGGAGAAAATGAACGCATCTGCTTTGATCCGCCCGGCATGGACGCCGGCGACCATTGCGCTGATGGTGATCGGTTTCGTCGTGTTCTGGCCGCTGGGCCTGGCCATGCTCGCCTACATCATCTGGGGCGACCGGCTTGACGGCTTCAAGCGCGACGTCAACCGCGCCACCGACGGCGTTTTCGCCGGTTGCCGGCGCGGCGCCGACCGCGCACAGCGCTGGGGCCACGGTGCCCGCACCGGCAACGTCGCCTTCGACGACTGGCGCGACAAGGAACTGGAGCGCTTGGCCGAGGAACGTCGCAAGCTGGACGAAATGCTGAGCGAATTCGACGAGTACGCCCGCGAACTGCGCCGTGCCAAGGACCAGGAAGAGTTCGACCGCTTCATGGCCAACCGCAACCGGCACACCGCGCCGACGACCACGGCCAAACCTGCCTCGGACAAGCCCTCGAAGGGCAAGGACAAGGGCACCAACCTGCTCGACGACTGAGCGGTCCCACAGGAAAAGCGAACGAACGGCGCCGCTACAACGGCGCCGTTTCTTTTTTGTTCTATCCCGAACCTCGAATCACTTATCGTCGCGCCATGTCCCTCGGCTTCTTCCGTTCTCTTACAAAACCGGCGCCGCGTCCCGTCGAGGAGCGCGAGCATCAGGTCGCCGGCCGCACGCTGCCCTTGCGCATCGTCGAGAACGAGCGGGCGCGACGCCTGACGCTGCGCATCGACGCCGGCGGGCAGGGCCTGCGCGTCACCGTGCCGCCGGGGCTCAGGCACGGCGAGGTGGAAAAATTCCTCGACCGGCATCGCGGCTGGCTGGAACAGCGATTGGCCAAGGTGCCGGACCGGCCGCAGGTGCGCCCCGGCATCCGCATTCCCGTGCGTGGCGTGCCGCATATGATCGTGCACGAACCCGGAAAGCGCGGCACGGTCGAGGTTTCGAGGGATGAAACGGGGCCGGTGCTGGTCGTCCACGGCGACCGGCTCCACTTGCCGCGCCGCATCGCCGATTTTTTGAAGCGCGAGGCCAAGCGCGAGATCGAGACGCTGGTGGACAAACACAGCGAGACCGTCGGCCGCAAGGCCAGGGCGATCCGCTTCAAGGATACGTCGAGCCGATGGGGCTCATGCACCTCGGACGGCAGCCTGTCGTTCTCGTGGCGCATCATGATGGCGCCGCCGCCAGTGATAAACTACCTCGTCGCGCACGAGGTGGCGCATCTGAAGGAAATGAACCACGGGCCGAAATTTTGGAAGCTGTGCGGGGAGCTTTGCTCGGATACGGATCGCTGCAAGGCCTGGCTCAAGCGCAACGGCGGCGTGCTGCAGGCGATCGCGTTCGAGTGAGGGCGGCGGCATACGGGATGTGAGCGAAGCGGCTTCGAAGGACCGACTGTCGGCTCAATCGTCGTTCGCCGCGTTCAGTTCTTCCGGCCTCAGTCCCTCGTCCTCATGGCGCGGCCATGGCAGGAAGTTCGGATCGAAGCGGTCATTCTCGAAATAGGCGAGCGCGCGCTGCGCTTCCGCACCGTCGTAGGAGGCCTGTTCCACGAGGTGCGCGATCACGGCGCGCGCCTGCGCAAGTTTCGCTTCCAGGTCTGCGGCTCTCTCGTTCGCCATGATGCGCTCCGTTGCTCGTTACGGTGAACCTAGCGCGTTCGCACCGTCCTGCAACCGACGCTTTTCCTCGACTCTCATCGTTTTTCGTGCCAATCCGCCGGCATGACGACCGACCGCAAACCGCTCGACATCAAGATATGCGGCCTGAAGACAGACGTGGCACTGGAGGCCGCGCTTGCCGGCGGCGCCAGCCATGTCGGTTTCATCTTCTTTCCCAAGAGCCCCCGCAACATCGAGCCGGATGCTGCCGGACGTCTGCGGCAGGCCGCGCGTGGCAAGGCCTCGGCCGTCGCCGTGACCGTCGATGCCGACGACGCCTTTCTCGACCGCATCGTTGCTGCGATGGCGCCCGACATGCTCCAGCTTCACGGCAGCGAGATGCCGGCGCGCGCGGCTGAAATCAGGGCGCGCTATGGCCTGCCGGTCGTCAAGGCGTTCTCCGTGCGCACCGCGTCCGATCTCGCGGCCATCGAGCCTTATCGCGGTATCGTTGACCGCTTCCTCTTCGATGCCAAGCCGCCGAAAGGCTCGGAGCTTCCCGGCGGCAACGGCGTGTCCTTCGACTGGGCCCTGCTTGCCCGTGTCCCTGCCGGTACGGATTATTTCCTTTCCGGCGGCCTCAATGCAGCCAACATCGGCGAAGCGCTGCGTGTTGCCGCTCCGCCGGCCATCGATATATCGTCGGGCGTGGAAAATGCGCCCGGCCTCAAGGACCCGGCGCTGATCGAAGTGTTTTTCCGCGCCGTGAAGGACTCCGCCAAGCATCGCGCCGCTTGACAGGCACCCTCAAAGCATGGCCGGAGAGAAGGCGAGGCGACCTGCCCGGAAAGGCGGGGCGCAGGCCAATGACAGGAGATCGGCGATGAACAAGCCGGCTTTGCCCAATTCCTTCCGCACCGGACCCGACGAACAGGGCATGTTCGGCATCTTCGGCGGCCGCTTCGTCGCCGAGACTCTGATGCCGCTCATCCTCGATCTCGAAAAGGAATGGGAAGCGGCCAAGAATGATCCGGCCTTCAAGGCGGAACTGACCGCGCTCTCGACCTTCTACGCCGGACGGCCGTCCAAGCTCTATTTCGCCGAGGGCCTGACGAAACATCTGGGTGGCGCGAAAATCTACTTCAAGCGCGAGGACCTCAACCATACCGGTTCGCACAAGATCAACAACTGCCTCGGCCAGATCCTGCTCGCCAAGCGCATGGGCAAGAAGCGCATCATCGCCGAGACCGGCGCCGGCCAGCACGGCGTGGCGTCCGCCACGGTGTCGGCGCGCTTCGGCTACCCCTGCGTCGTCTACATGGGCGCCACCGACGTGGAGCGGCAGAAGCCGAACGTCTTCCGCATGAAGCTGCTCGGCGCCGAGGTCCGCCCCGTCAGCGCCGGCCACGGCACGCTGAAGGACGCCATGAACGAGGCTCTTCGCGATTGGGTGACCAATGTCGAGGACACCTATTATCTGATCGGCACCGCCGCCGGCCCGCATCCCTATCCGGAGATGGTGCGCGACTTCCAGTCGGTGATCGGCGCCGAAGCGCGCGCACAGATGCTGGAGCAGGAAGGCCGGCTGCCCGATGTCATCATCGCCGCCGTCGGCGGCGGCTCCAACGCCATCGGCCTGTTCCATCCCTTCCTCGATGATAAAGACGTAAAGATCATCGGCGTCGAGGCCGGCGGGCGGGGGCTGGACGGCATCGAGCACTGCGCTTCGATGAACGCCGGCAGACCGGGTGTGCTGCACGGCAACCGCACCTATCTCCTGCAGAACGAGGACGGCCAGATCCTCGACGGCCACTCCATTTCGGCTGGCCTCGATTATCCCGGCGTCGGCCCCGAACATTCGTGGCTGCGTGATTCCGGTCGCGTCGACTATGTGCCGATCCTTGACGACGAGGCGCTGGAAGCCTTCCAGCTCTGCACCAAGGTGGAAGGCATCATCCCGGCGCTGGAATCGGCGCACGCCATCGCCCAGGCGATGAAGATCGCGCCGTCGATGGGCAAGGACGAGATCGTCATCGTCAACCTCTCCGGCCGTGGCGACAAGGACGTGCATACGGTGGCCGGCATGATGGGCATGGAGATCTGAGCGTGACGAACACCCGCATCGACCGCCGCATGGCGAAGCTCAAGGCCGAGGGACGTCCGGCGCTCGTCACCTATTTCATGGGCGGCGACCCCGACTACGCCACCTCGCTGTCGATCATGAAGGCGCTGCCGAAGGCGGGCGCCGACATCATCGAACTCGGCATGCCCTTCTCCGATCCGATGGCCGACGGCCCGGCGATCCAGGCCGCCGGCCTGCGCGCGCTGAAGAGCGGCCAGACACTTATCAAGACCCTGGCGATGGCTGCCGACTTCCGCAAGGAAGACAACGACACGCCGATCGTTTTGATGGGCTATTACAATCCGATCTACAATCACGGCGTCGAACGCTTCCTCGCCGACGCCAAGGCATCCGGTGTCGATGGATTGATCGTCGTCGATCTGCCGCCGGAGATGGACGAGGAACTCTGCATTCCGGCGCTCAAGGCTGGCATCAACTTCATCCGCCTCGCAACGCCGACCACGGACGACAGGCGCCTGCCCAAGGTTCTGGAGAACACGTCCGGCTTCGTCTATTACGTCTCGATGACCGGCATCACCGGCTCGGCGCTGGCCGACACCTCCAAGGTGGGTGAGGCGGTCAAGCGCATCAAGGCGCACACGATGCTGCCGGTCTGCGTCGGCTTCGGCGTCAAGACGGCTGAGCAGGCGCGGCTCATCGGCGCTTCGGCCGACGGTGTCGTCGTCGGCACGGCGATCGTCAATGCGGTTGCCAACGTGCTGGGACCGAAGGGCGAAAAGGTCGCCGACCCGGCCGAGGCCGTCGCCACGCTGGTTGGCGGACTGGCGCAGGGCGTGCGGCAGGCCCGCCTTGCTGCCGCCGAATAGTTTTCCTACCTCCCTGCGAAAGACAGGAGTTCAGCCATGAACTGGATCACCAATTTCGTCCGCCCGCGCATCAATTCCATGCTCGGCCGGCGCGACGTGCCGGAGAACCTGTGGGTGAAGGACCCCGAATCCGGCGAGATGGTCTTCCATAAGGACCTGGAGGAGAACCAGTTCGTCATCCCGTCCTCGGGCCACCACATGAAGATTTCGGCGAAGGAGCGGCTGAAATTCTTCTTCGACGACGGCAAGTACGAGGTCATCGAGAACCCCAAGGTGGCGCAGGACCCGCTGAAGTTCCGCGACGAGAAGCGCTACACCGACCGCCTCAAGGAGGCCAAGGCCAAGACCAGTCTCGAGGACGCCATCCTCAACGCCACCGGCGCGATCGACGGCCTGCCGGTCGTCGTCACCGTGCAGGACTTCGCCTTCATGGGCGGCTCGCTCGGCATGGCGGCCGGCGAGGCGATCGTCCATGCCTTCGAGACGGCGGTGAAGCGCAAGCGGCCGCTCATCCTGTTCGCCGCCTCCGGCGGCGCGCGCATGCAGGAAGGCATCCTGTCCCTCATGCAGCTGCCGCGTACCACCGTCGCCGTCGACCGGCTGAAGGAGGCCGGCCTGCCCTACATCGTCGTGCTCACCAACCCGACCACCGGCGGCGTCACGGCTTCCTATGCCATGCTGGGCGACGTCCATATCGCCGAGCCTGGCGCGCTGATCGGTTTCGCCGGCCCGCGCGTCATCGAGCAGACCATTCGCGAGAAGCTGCCGGACGGCTTCCAGCGCGCCGAGTACCTGATGGAGCACGGCATGGTCGACATGGTCGTCTCGCGGCTGGAGATGAAGAAGACGGTCGCCAACCTGCTCAAGCTCCTGATGAAGGTGCCGGTTGAGGAAAAGCCGGCGGAGCCCGAAATCCTGCCGCCGGCGGTGACCAAGCCGGAAGCGACGCGTCCTCCGGCCTGATTGGGACACGGCCTGCCGCAACGGCGACGGTGCGCCTACCCGGTCACGCTTAAAGCGTGTCGCGATCTTCCGGATTCGCTCGGCAAGCCCTAGATTTGATTTACGCCCGTCTTGTCCCGAAACCGGTCCTCGCTTTCGGAGACGGACGTCAGGAAACATTCCATGACCACCCTTTCCGCCGACCGCGAAATCGAGCGCCTGATGGCGCTGCACCCGAAGGGGTTCGACCTGTCGCTGGAGCGGGTTTCGCGCCTGCTCGACAGGCTCGGCAATCCGCAGGACAGGTTGCCGCCGGTCATCCACATCGCCGGCACCAACGGCAAGGGTTCCTGCGCCGCCTTCTCGCGCGCGCTGCTGGAAGCGGCTGGTTACAGCGTCCATGTCCATACCTCGCCGCATCTCGTCCATTGGCACGAACGCTATCGGCTGGCCGCGCCCGGCGGCGGCCGGCTTGTCGAGGACCATGTCTTCGCCGAGGCCATCCACCGCGTCGCCGAGGCCAATGCCGGCCAGATGATTACCGTCTTCGAGATCCTGACTGCCGTCGGCTTCGTCCTGTTCTCCGAGCATCCGGCGGATGCCGTGATCATGGAGGTGGGCCTGGGCGGCCGTTTCGACGCCACCAACGTCATCAGGCGGCCGGCTGTCTCCGTCGTCATGCCGATCTCGCTCGACCACGAAGCCTATCTCGGCGACCGTGTCGAACTGATCGCGGCGGAGAAGGCGGGCATTCTCAAGCGCGGCTGTCCGGCCGTCATCGGCCAGCAGGAGTTCGACGCCGCGCGCGACGTGCTCGTCGAAACCGCCGAGCGGCTTGGCTGCCCGCTTTCCGTCTACGGCCAGGATTTCCTCGCCCATGGCGAGAACGGCCGCATGGTCTACCAGGACGAGGACGGGCTGATGGATCTGTCGCCGCCGCGCCTGCCCGGCCGGCACCAGTTCGCCAACGCGGCGGCGGCCATCGCAGCCGTCAAGGCGGCCGGCTTCGACATCGACCAGCGCACCGCCGACCGGGCGATGACGACGGTCGCCTGGCCGGGCCGCATGCAGCGGCTCACCCAAGGACGGCTCGTCGACCTGGCACCGGCGGGTGCCGATATCTGGCTCGACGGCGGCCACAATCCGGGCGCCGGCATGGTCGTGGCCGAGGCGCTGGCCGAGCAGGAAGAAAAGAACCCGCGGCCGCTCTACATGATCGCCGGCATGATCAACACCAAGGATCAGGCCGGTTATTTCGCCGCATTCAAGGGGCTGGTCCGGCACGTCTACACCGTGCCCGTGTCGATGAGCGAATCCAGTGTGCCGAACGACGAACTGGCGGTGCGCGCCGCCGAGGCCGGGCTGTCGGCCGAGCCGGTCAGCTCGGTGGCCGCCGCGCTCATGCTGCTCACCGATACGCTGGGCGAGGACGAGGCGCCGCCGCGCATCCTGATCGGCGGTTCGCTCTATCTGGCCGGCGCGGTATTGGCCGAGAACGGTACGCCGCCGGTGTAGGATCGGAATCGTTTCTCAGCCGCCGAGCAGGCGAAGCGCCGCCGGCAGGGCCAACGAGACGCCGGACAGGAACAGCAGCACGAAGACGAGGATCTTCAATGCCGCCGCCGACAGCGGCGGCGGCCAGCGGCGCGCGGCATAGGTCATGCCCATGACGACCGGCACGGCCGCCACGCCGGCCAGCGTCGAGGGCGGCGGGATGTTGCCGCTCAGCGCCACCAGCGACAGGCGCACCACCTGAGCCGCCCCGAAGGCGGCGACGAGCGTCTCGCGGATCTGGGCGGTCGGCATCGGTTGGCGATAGAAGTGATAGACGAGCGGAGGCCCGCCGGTCGAGAACAGTCCGCCCATGACGCCCGATATGATGCCGAAGCCGACGAAGCTGGCGTCCGACGATTGCCGCGCCAGCGCCTTGCGCTGCACCGCCAGTTGCAGACTGGAGGCCATGATGATGACGCCGAGCACGACTTTCAGCGCGTCGGCGCGGGTATCGGCCAGCCACTCCAGCAGGAAATAGCCGACGACCAGCGTCGGCAGGCTGGCGGACAGGACGAGGCGCAGCAGGTGCCGGGTGACGTGGTGCCGGCCGCCGTGGAGCATCATCTGCGTGGCGTTGACCAATGTCAGCAGGCCCACCATGGCGGCGGCATCGGGAAGCGGCAGCAGGCCGACAAGCGCGATCAGCCCCATCATGACGAGGCCGAAGGCGAAGCCAGTGATGGTCTGCACATAGGCGGCGACGCCGGCAATGAACAGAAAGGCAGCCAGGGCGCCGAGGCTCATCGCGCCTCACCGCCGTAGCAAATGCCGGAATGCGGCATGAGGCAGGTTCTACTTCAGTTCGATCTCGATGAAGGCGTATTCGCCGTCGGTGGCGTTGATGACGTCGTGCTCGACGCCTTCGCTGCGGAAATACGGCACGCCGCCCTTCATGTCGAAGACGTTCTCGCCTTCCTTGCCGACAATCCGGAGCATGCCGTCCATCAGCGGCACCACGACATAGTCGTGGCCGTGGCGATGCCAGCCTGTGCTGGCGCCGGGGGCGAAGCGCCATTCGGTGACGACAACACGGTCGTTGTCGACGAAAACGGTTGCTTTGGCTTCTGTCGTCATGGCGGCTCTCCTTTGGGATGAACAAAGACGACCGCTTGAGCCAACGTCAGGACCACAGGCCAGCTTTCGATCCCGCCAGCAGGCGTTCGCCAAACAAAAAGCCCGGCGCAACGGCCGGGCTTTTCAAAAAAGCAGGCGACGGATCAGGCGACGGCGCCGCCGATCCAGTGCGACAGAGCGGTCTTCGGCGCGGCGCCGACCTTGATGTCGGCCACTTCGCCGCCCTTGAAGATCATCAGCGTCGGGATCGAGCGCACGCCGAACTGCGCGGCGAGCTCCGGGTTCTCGTCGATGTTGAGCTTGGCGACCTTGACCCTGCCGCTGAGCTCGGTGGCGATCTCTTCCAACGACGGGCCGATCATCTTGCAGGGGCCGCACCATTCCGCCCAGAAATCGACCACGACGGGCTCCTTGGCCTCGAGCACATCGGTGCGGAAATTGCTGTTGTCGACCTTGACGGTGGCCATGGAAGAATCCTTTCGGGTTGGACAGTTCTGCCAGATGTGGTGGTTGCGGTGCCGTTCTTCAAGCAAATCCGAGCAGGTCTTGTGTCACGACCCGGTGAGTCGGGCAAGCGCGCCATCCATTGCCTCTTCCGGCAGTTCGATCAGGCCGGGCGCCTCGGTGAACAGCAGCGCCGCGCGCACTGCCTTGCCGGGATAAAGCGGTTTCAGCAGCGCCCTGTAGAGCGCAAGCTGGAGGATGTATGCGGGCGGCACGGCCTCAAGCGCCGCCGGCGCCGGGCGATTGGTCTTGAAATCGACGATCAGGACGTCGGCGTCGGTCACCGCGAGCCGGTCGATCTTGCCGGCGACCGCGAGCGACTTGCCGTTAAGGTCCAGGGTGCCGACGACCGAGACCTCGGCGCGTGAGCCGGGCGCAAACAGCGGTGCGAAGCGCTGGTCCGTCAGGATCGCCTCGACGGCGGCCAGCGCCTTGTCGCGCTCGAACTCCGGCCAGCCGGCACCGGCACGCTCCAGATAGCGCCGGGCGGCGTCTACACGCGTCTCGTCGGCAAGGCCGGGAAGCATCTGCAACAGTTTGTGCATGGCCAGCCCGCGTTGCACGGCGAAACCCGGCTCGACTTCGGCGTCCAGCACCGGCGAACGCGGATCGGTCACCGGTTCCTTTTCCGCTTCGACCAGCGCCGAGGCGCCGGACGGCGACAGTGGTTTCGGCAAGTCCTCGAGTTCGGGTAACGGTTTGAAGAACGTGGCCGGTACCGGGCCGAAATCCGCCGGCGCGTGGTCCGTCGTCTCGGCCTCGCCGTCGAGTGGAGGCAGGGCAGTGGCGCGAAAGCGATGCACCGGTTCGCCGGTCACCGGGTGCGGCAATTCCCCGGTTTCCGGCGCGTCGACCAGCGCGCGCGAAACCAATGCGTGCCATGTCGCGTCCGAGGGCTTGCGCTTGCCGTGGTAGCCGGCGACGATCAGGCGGTCCTCGGCACGCGTCATGCCGACATAGAGCAGGCGGCGGTATTCGTCGTCGGCCAGCTGCCTTGCCCGTTCGGCGGCGCCGCGCGAAAAGCCGTTGGCGACATCGGAGGCCGAGCGCCACAGATAGCCCTTGCCGCGCCATTCGGCACCCGCCGGCGGATCGAACGGCATCAGGCGCGGCAGGTGTTGGTCGCTGAAGGGCGCGGCGCCGCTGTCGACCAGGAACACCACCGGCGCCTCCAGACCTTTGGCGGCATGCACGGTCATGATGCGCACCTCGTCGCGCGTCTGGTCCATCTCGCGCTTGATCTCGGGGCCGGCGTTCTCCAGCGTCGACAGGAAGGCGTCCAGCCCCGGCAGGCCGGTGCGTTCCTCGGCCAGCGCGAAATTGAGGAATTCGTCCAGGATGTCGCCGGCTTCCGGCCCGAGTCGTGCGATCATCCTGCGGCGCACGCCGTCGCGCGCCAAGAGGCCGGCGTAGAACTCGAACACCGGCCGGAACGCCGCCTCGTTGGCCCAGCCGTCGAGCTGGGCGGCGACGGCAGAGAGCGCCGCGTCGGAACCGGTCTTCGCCCTGAGCGAGTCGATCAGCGAGACGCCGCGCTCTCGCCCGCTGGCGAGATCGAACAGGGCTTCCTCCGACACGTCGAAGATCGGCGAGCGCAGCACCGCCGCCAGCGACAGATCGTCATGCGGCTGCAACAGGAAGCGGCCGAGCGCGATCAGGTCCTGAACGGCGATATGGGCGGGCAGCGACAGCCGGTCGGCACCGGCGACGGGGATGTTCTTTTCCTTGAGACTCTTGGCCAGCGCATGGACGAAGCGGTCGCGCTTCCTCACCAGCACCACGACATCGCCGGCCGTCAGCTTCCGCCCCTTGCCCTCGAGCGTCTCGCCCGAGCGCAGCCAGTGGCGGACGGTGGCGGCGATCGTCTCGGCCAGCCGCACGGCCGGCGCACTGGCGTGGTTGACCGGCAGCGTCCAGTCGTCCGGTTCCTCAACCTGCTCGACGCCGAGCGACGGCCAGACCTCGACATAGCCCGGCGCGTCGTTGCGGATCGGCTTGTGGTCGAGCGGATCGGGATCGTGGCTGATGCCACGCCGCACCGCCGGGTCGGTGAAGACGCGGTCCACCGCGCCCAGCACGTCGCCGGTGGAGCGGAACGACCATGTAAGCTTCAGGTCGGCGAAGGCGGCCCCGCCGCCGCGCGCATTGGTAGCAAACAGCGTGCGGCTGTCATGGAAGGAGTCCGGCGCCGCGCCCTGGAATGAATAGATCGACTGTTTCTCGTCGCCGACGGCGAAGATCGTGCGGGGAACGCCCTCGCGTGCGCCGATGCCGGCGAAAAAGTCGCCCGCCAGCCGCTTGACCACTTCCCATTGGTCCGGGCTGGTGTCCTGCGCTTCGTCGAGCAGGATGTGGTCGATGCCCTGATCGAGCTTGTATTGCACCCAGGGTCCTGCGTCAGCGCGGGCAAGCAGGCCGACAGTGCGGGTGATCAGGTCATTGAAGTCGAGGAAGCCACGGCCGCGCTTCACCTGCTCGTAGCGGGCGATCAGCCAGTCGGCGACGGTGAGTGCCGCGCGCGTGCCCTCCAGCATGGTGCGCAGCGCCACCCGGTCAGAGGTTGCCACGATCGCCTCGGCTGCCTCCAGGTAGCGCTCGGGCAGGTCCGGCATCTCACCGAGCAGCGCTTTGCCGAACAGCCAGCCCGGCTTGTAGGGCCCGCCCTTGCCGCCGAGAAACGCTTTCGCCAGTAGGCCGAGCCGACGCAGCGGGTCGGTCTCGGCGAAGGCGGTTTGGGCATCCGTAACGAGGCTGTCCTGCGTGCGGGCGGCGCCCAGCCGCCGGCAGGCCAGCGCCAGCGTCTCCAGATAGGCAGGCGCAAATCCCGGCAGCGGCCACAGCCCGGCGGCGATCACGGCGGGCGTCTCGCCCGGCGCGAAGCCGAAGGCGTCGAACAGCGCGGAAAACCCGCTGCCGTCGCCGCCGACCTGGGAGATGAAGGCACGCAAGCCGTCGCGCTTGCGCACGATCTCGCCAAGCAGCGCGTCCAGCCCCGCCTCGCCGCCGCGTTCCAGCACCGTGGCGAAGGCTTCGGCCAGCTCGCCGCCGTCGGCGGCTCCCGCGCCCGAGATCATGTCGCGGCGGGTGGCGGCGAAAAGGGCGGCCTCCATTTGCGGGTCGAGCATCTCGAAATGGGCAGCGATGTTGGCTTCCAGCGGGAACTGGTGCAGCACCCATTCGCAGAAGGCGTGGATGGTCTGGATCTTCAGTCCGCCGGGCGTCTCCAGCGCCTCGGCGAACAGCCGTCGCGCCCGCCGCATGATGGTCGAGCCCGGCTGCTTTCCTTCCAATGCGGTTATGCGCTCCGCGAGCTCCGCGTCGGGTAGCGCCGTCCACTCCGACAGCGTGGAAAAGACCCGGTTCGACATGTTGGCGGCGGCCGCGCGCGTATAGGTGAGGCACAGGATCCGCGACGGGTCGGTGCCGGCAAGCAAAAGGCGGATGACGCGTTGCGCCAGCACATGCGTCTTGCCCGAGCCGGCATTGGCCGACACCCAGGCCGAGGTGGCGGGATCGGCAGCCTGCGCCTGGTTGCGGGCGGTTTCGGTCGGAACGGGGTAGCGGCGTTTCATTCGTCGCCCCCCGCATCGTCGCCCTCGCCGCCGGCCGACCATTCCAGTACGCGGGCGAGATGGTCGTAGTCGCCGCCGGGCTCGCCGTCGCGGAACGGCAGCGCCCGCGACAGGTAGCCGGCCGCCGCGTCCTGATAGTGGACGAGCAGCTTTTCCAGCCGCGCCCAGGCTTCTTCGGAAAGATCGGCGGCGCTGCGCGGTTTGCGGTTGTAGTCGAGGATGGATTCCTGCACGACCTCGCCGTTCGCCTTCAGCCGCACGAAGGCGAGGTCCGCCGGCTCGCGCGAACCGAGCGCCGCAAAGGCGCCGCGCTTCAGCAGCGCGCCCTCCAGCGCAAGCTGCGGCGACAGCAGCGTATGCGCCTGCCCCTTGGAGGGGTAGGAGCCGGTCTTGTAGTCGAGAATATCGGCCATGCCGCCGGCCAGAAGATCGACGCGGTCGGCGTAGCCTGAGAGTGTCACGCCCGATCCGCCCACCACCGTCTTGCCGGCGCGTTCCTCGGCATGGCGGCGAGCGACGTCCAGCGCGCGGCCCCGCTCCCATTCGATGATGTTTTCGGCAAGGGCTGCGAAGCGCGGCCACCATACCGCCTGAATGTCATCCGGCAGCGCTGCTTCGGCAAAGCAGGCGCGGCCGGCGCCAAGCAGCGCCTCTAGCGCCTCGGGCGCTGCCGGATCGGCAAAGGTGTGCGCAAAACGGTGCAGGATGGCGTGGAACAGCGTGCCGCGCTCGGCCGCGCCAGGATCGCGGATCGCAGGCTCCAGCGCGGCGAGGCCGAGGATGCGCCTTGCATAGATCGCATAGGGATCGCGCCGCAGCGTCTCGATCTCGGTCACGGAGAAATGCGTCGGCCGCACAGTGAGCGGCGGCTTCGGCTCGGGCCGTGGCGCGAAATCCTGCCGCGGCGCGTCGTCCAGCGCGCGCGCCCAGGAAAGCAGCTTCTCGCCGCGCGCGCGCAGCGCCTTGGCTTGCTCGGGGCCGGTGAAGGTGAGCAGCCGTTGCAGCCAGCGCGACGGCACGGCCGGCGAATCGCCCGAGCGCGCGGCGCGCGTCAGCACGACATTTTGCGCCCCCATCGCCATCTGGAAATCGTGCGCGGCAAGGCCGATGCGCCGTTCCGGCGGCTCCAGCTCGATGCCGCTCTTCATCAGCCGCGACATGAAGCGGTCGCCCTCGGGTCGGCGCGGCCACACGCCCTCGTTCAGCCCGCCGATGACCAGCGTGTCGACATGCTGCAGGCGCGCTTCCAAGGCGCCCCAGATGGCGATAGCCTTGTCGGCACCGCGTGCCGGCTTCACCGTTTCGGCCGCCATCAGCGCGCCCATCACCTCGGGCCATTCGCCGGCGGCAAGGAGGAAGGAGGCATCCGCCGCGATCAGGCTGCGCAGCAACTCGGCCAACCGCTCGCCGGCATCGCCGCCATAGAGCCGCTCCAGCGTGCCGTCGGCGTCGCGCCCCAGCGCCTCCAGTGCCGTGACGGAGGCATGGACCAGCCTATGGATATCCAGCTCCGCCTCGCCGCGCAGCGCGGTCAGCGGCTCCAACGCCGCCGCCAGTTGCTCCAGCATGGCATTGGCCTGCTCTATGGCGCGGGCCGACAGGCGCTCCAGCCAGAAGGGTTGGCGCTGCTCTGTGGCAAGGCGTGTCAACCGCGCCGTAAACAGCGCCGGTAGTGTGGCGATATCCGGCCGGCCGGTGCCGCCGCGCAGGGTGACAAGCTCGATCGTTTCGGCGGCATGGCGCACCGTCGGGCGCTCCAGTCCGAGCGACAGCAGCGGATGCTTGAGTAGCGAAAGGATGGCCACCGGATTGCCCGGCCGGAAGGCGGCTTCCAGCGCCAAGGAAAGCAGTGTCGCCGGCGACGTGCCGGCAAGCGGCGTGCCGCCGGAATCGTCGGCGGTGACGCCGAAGCGCTTCAGTTCGGCCGAGACACGGCGGGCAAGTCCGCGGTCGCCGGTGACGAGCGCGGCGCGCTGGCCGGGCACCGTCACCGCCTGCCTGAGCGCCAGCGCGATGGCGGCCGCTTCCTCGCGTTCGTTGGCGGCCTCGACCAGCACGACGCCGGCGAGCGCCTGGGTGACTTCGGCGGCCGGAAAGCGGTCGCGGCTCTCGCTCCACAACTCGGTCGTCTCGGCCGGCCGCAGCGCTTCCCCGACAAGCGCCGCGCGCAAGGCAAGGGGGTCGTCCACGGTGCCCAATTGGGCGACCTCGTCGCGCGTGACGCCGAGCTTGCCGATCAGCTTGGCCAGCCCGTATTGCGGATGGCCGAGCAGCGCCGGTCGTGCGCCGGGCTGGGTGATGGCGGCGAAGGAAATGGCGTCCATCGTCGTGTCCAGCCCGGGTAGCACGACGGCGCCGTTGGACAGCGAAGCGATTGTCGCCAGCAATTCGGCGGTGGCTGGAATGGAGCCGGTCGAACCGGCGGCGATCACAGGGCCGGCCGGCGGATTGCACTTCAGCCGCGCTGCCTCCAGCCGGATCAGCGCGCTGCGGCGCGCGGCGGGGTCGGAGCGGCCGCGCTCGGTCAGCAGCGCAGGCCAGTTCTCGGTGACGATTTTCAGGAAATCCAGCGTCACCTGCCACCAGCCGGCGAGATTGCCTTCGACCAACCCGGCGAGCTTCGCCCAGTCGGCGCCTTCCGTCTCGATCTCGTCCATCAGGGCGCATAGGTCGCGCGCCAGCCACACGGCGTCTGCCGCCGAGGCCGGCACCACCACCTCCTCGTCGAACAGCGCCGCGACATGCGCCGGCAGCCGTCGCTTCCAGGCGCGCACCAGCGGCGCCAGCAGCAACAGCCGCTCGGTCGCGGCGATGGGCGGCGGGATGGACGCCGCTTCGGGCGGTTCCATGTCGAAAGCGGTTTCGTCCTCGTCGAACTCGCCGAGCGGCCTGATCAGCGGCAGGATGGCTGATTTGCCACCCAGCACCTCGGCGAAGACGCCGCGCAGCGCCCGCGCCGCGCGGCGCGTCGGCACGTAGATGGTGGCGTCGGCCAGCGCCAGCGGATCGCCGTCGAAGTGGAAGCCGGGAACCAGTCTGCCTTCCAGCAGCGCCCGCGCCAGTGTCTCAAGGAACGGCGCGCCGGAAGGGATGGAAAGGACGCGGCCGCTCATGGCCTCACGGAAAGCGCCTCGGCGACGGCGGTCTCTGCTGGCGAGATGGCGTCGGGCGTGCCGACGGTGATCCAGCGTCCGTGCATGACCATGCCGAAGAGCCGGCCGGCGGCGATGGCCGTATCGAAATAGCGGTTGAGGGACTGGGATACGGCCTGCGCACCGGCGAAGATGCGCGGATGGATGACGGCCGCACCGGCATAGATCACGCCGGCCGGATCGCCGCGCGATCGCGAGAGGCGTCCGTCGTCGGCGAGCAGGAAATCGGTGCCGCCGGAGTGGCCGGTCGCTGTGTCGAGAGCGGAAAGCATCAGCAGAATATCCATCCGCGTCGCGTCCCATGCAAGGGCGAGGCGGGCAAGGTTCGGCTGGTCGGCGTCAACCCAGAATGTGTCGGCGTTCAGGATGTAGAACGGCCCGGTGCCGATCAGCGGCAGCGCCTTGACGATGCCGCCGGCGGAATCGAGCAGGCCGTCGCGTTCGTCGGAAATGACGACGCGCGGTGCCTTGCGGTCCGCGACATGGGCGATGATCTGGTCCGGCAGGTAGTGCACATTGACGATCGCCTTTTCGACGCCGACTGCCGCCAGGCTGTCCAGCCCGCGGTCGAGCAGTGTCTTGCCGGCGATCTTTATCAGCGGTTTCGGCAGCGTGTCGGTGATCGGCCGCATCCGCTTGCCGAGCCCGGCGGCTAGCACCATCGCCGTCTTAGGCGTTCCTGTGCCTTCTGCGCTCACAGCGCCCGTTCCTCCAATATGCCGTGCTTCTCGTAGAAAGCCTTCAATCCGGCAAGGGCAGGATGCGCCAGCGCGCGCCTTAGATAGTCGCGGATGCGCGGCAGGTGTTTCAAGTAGGCCGGTTTGCCGTCGCGGCGGTCGAGCCGGACGAAAATGCCGAGAATCTTGGAGTTGCGCTGAGCCGCCATGATCGCATAGGCCTCTGCGAAAGTGTCGGCATCGAAGGAGCCGGCGGCCTGCCGGGCGGCGACATAGGCATCGTAAATCACTTTTTCTACCTCGGGCGAAACCGTCACTCGCGCATCCATGGCGAGCGAGGCGACGTCGTAAGCTGAGGGTCCGACCAGTGCGTCCTGGAAGTCGAGGATGCCAAGCCGGTCATGGCCTTTGCGCTTCGGCCGCCAGACGATATTGGGCGAGTGGAAATCGCGCAGCATCAGGGTCGTTTCAGCCCCGGCGAGGCGGTCGAACAAGGCGTTCCACTCGCGGTGGTAGCCATCGCGTACGGCATCGTTTGCCGGAGCGCCGGTGACGGCCGGGATGTACCAGTCGACAAGCAGGTCGGCTTCGATCGCCATTGCGGCGCGGTCGAAGGGCGGCACTTCGTGGGCGACGCCGGGTGCGGCTTCCGGGCTGTATGGCCAGGACTGGCCGTGCATGAAGGCAAGCAGCTCCGCGGCGGCGGCATAGCGTTCGGCCACCGGGCGGCCGGCGGCGTCGAGGAAAGGACCCGAGCCGAGATGTTCCGTCAGCAGGAATCCCCGGTCGAGGTCTTGCGAAAAGATTTCCGGAACACTCACGCCGCCTGCGGCCAGCGCCCGGTCTATCGCGACGAAGGCGGCGACGGTGCGCGATGTATGGGCGATTTCCGCATAGGCCTTGCCGTCGCGCACCGGCGGACCGAGCACCAGCGGTGGCGAGTTCATCAGCACGCGCGGCTCCGTGCCGGACAAGCGGACGATCTCATAGGAGCGCGCCGAGGCGTCGCCAACGAAATGGCGACGGGTGGCATCGCCCCAGCCGGACTGGCCGAGGAAATCGCGCATCGCCAGCGACCGTGCGATACGCTGGAAGGCCGGGCCGTCGCCGGAGAGGCGCGCCAGCCGGCCGTCGCCCCGATGCTCCAGGGCGACCGTGACGGCGTCGGGCGGCAGGCAGTCCGCCGCGCGTTCCGGCCACTCGACCAGCACCGCGCCCTGCGCCAGCGCCTCGTCGAAGCCGAGTTCGTCCAGTTCGGAGGCATCGGCCAGCCGGTAGAGGTCGAAATGGTGGATGGGCACGCGGCCGTCGTAGCTCTGCACGAGCGTGAAGGTGGGGCTGGGAACGTCGAGGCCGGGATCGTCGGCGACAGCGCGGATCAGCGCCCGCGCCAGCGTCGATTTGCCGGCGCCGAGATCGCCCGACAGTGCCAGCACGTCGCCGGGGCGGAGAGCCATGGCGAGGTCCTCGCCGAAGCGGATCGTCGCCGCCTCGTCCGACAGGAACCGTTCGAGTGCCGGACCGGCCATGCAGCGTGCTACTCGGCGGCTTCGCGGATGCCGGAGGGGGCGTCCGGGAAGGTGCAGATCACCGTCGTGCCGCGCGCCTCGCCGGTGTCGATGCGCACCGTGCCGCCATGCAGTTCGACGAAACTCTTGACGATCGACAGGCCGAGGCCGGCGCCGCGCCGGCGCCCGCCGTTGGCGCGCGGCTCGAAACGCTTGAACACCGTTTCCAGCACGTCCGGCGCCATGCCGGGGCCGTCGTCGTGGACGGCAAATTCGACGCCGTCGGCGACGCCGCGGCAGGTGAGCCTGATGGTGCTGCGTTCCGGCGCATAGTTGGCGGCGTTGGAGAGCAGGTTGTAGAGGATCTGGCGCACGCGGATTTCGTCGCCGTGGAAGCTGCGCGGGGCGCCGGCGGAATCGACCTCGAGCCCGATGCCGTGCTCCTCCAGCCGGTCGGCGACCAGTTCGGCGGCGGCGGCGATGGTGCGGCCGACCTCGACCTCGGAAATGTCGAGCTGCATAATGCCGGCATCGACGGTGGCGAGATCCAGAATATCGTTGACGATAGTGAGCAGCACCGACGAGGACGAGCCGATGTGCTCGAGATATTCGCGCTGCTTGCCGGTCAGCGGTCCGGTGGCCGGCAGCGCCATCAGTTCGGTGAAGCCTATGATATTGGTCAGCGGCGAGCGCAGTTCGTAGGAGACGTGCTGCACGAACTCGTTCTTCAACTGGTCGGCCTTCAGCAGGGCCTCGTTCTTGTCCTTCAGCGCCCGCTCGACGTTGACGCTGTCGGTGACGTCGACGAAGGTCATCATCACCTGGCCGTTCGGCAGGTGGATCGCGGCATGCCTGAGCACGCTGCCGTCGGTCAACTCGACCTGACCGTGACGGTCGCGGCGCTCCTCGTCGAAACCGGTGACGGTGGCGACGAAAGCCGCCCATGGACTGTCCTTGGCGCGCCAGTCTGCGATGGTGCGGATCGCCGACACATGCACGCCCGGCTTGACTACATCGGCGTTCAGGCCCCACAGGGTGGTGAAGGCAGGGTTGGACAGGCGCAGCCGCCCGTCGGGGCCGAACACGGCCACACCCTCGGCCAGGTTGTCCAGCGTCTCGCCCTGCACGCGCACCGCCGTCTGGTAGCGGCTTTCGAGGTCGATCTTCTCGGTCAGGTTCTCGAACACCCAGGTGACGCCGCCCTTCGGCTGCGGGTTGGCCAGCACGCGGATCGTCTTGCCGTCCGGCAGGTGCCACCAGTGCTCCTGCGATTCGACGGCGCGGTAGGCGGACAGAAGCCCTTCCTTCCAGCGCCGCCATTCGGGCTGCTCGGCGATCTTGCCCTCGGCGCGAAGCCTGTCGAGCACCAGTGCATTGTCCGGAGCGCTGCTGAGGAAGGCGCTGTCCAGCTCCCACAGTTTCTGGAAGGCCTGGTTGAAGAAGCGCAGCTTCTGGTCGGCATCGAAGATGGCGACGGCCGTGTTGAGCTGGTCGAGCGTGTCGGCATGGCTGCGCACCGTGCGCTCGTATTCCGCGCGCACCTGCTCGATCGCGCTGACGTCGCTGGCGAGCCCGGCAGAGCCGTCCGCCCCGGCGAAGTCGGTGACGGCGAACATGTGCCGGTCGCCGCCGACGACCGTCGAAAGCGTCTGCTCGAAGACCGGCCGTGTTGTGTGCGCCTCGGCGATCGCCGTGCGAGCCTGGCTGCCGAGGAACTCCTTGCCGTCGCGGACTGCCGCGGGGCCGTCGGCTGCCTCGACGGCGACGGCATAGGCCCGGTTCGCCCATTTCAGGGTGCCGTCGGCGGCCCGGATCCAGACCGGCATCTTCAAGGCATCGAGCAGGCCGAAGACGGTATCATGCTCGGCCGCGAGCTGCCGGTTCTCGAGTTTCAGCCGGGCGTGTCCGCGCTGCGCTTCCGACAGCGAGACGAAACGCACGATGACATGGGCGGCGCTCTTGCGGCCTTGCACTTCGAGCGGCTGGCCGCTCTGCGATTCGATGACGAGGTCGAAAGCCCTTCCTTTCTCGCGCAGTGCCGTGACAGCATGTTCGAGCGCGGTCGCCGAGCGCGGCATCATCCAGCGGCCGAAAGCGAGGAAGGCCGAGCGGTCTTCCGGGGCGCCGCTTTCCAGCGGCAGCGCGCCGACCAGTTCCGGTCGCCTTTCGTCGCCGGACCAGACGACGACACGCTGGTCGCGCAGGTTGAGCAGCGCTTCGCTCCGCTGCAAAGCGGCATTGACGTCAGCGATCCGTGCCCGGAGCGTGACGTTCTCGGCAGCGGTCCTGGCCCGTTCGCGGATCGTTATGATGGCCAGAAGCAGCGCCGCGCCCATGACGCCGGCCAGCACGGCGAGCTGTATGACCTCGACCGTGCTGATCGGTGCGGAGGCAGGGTTGGCCTGGGCAAAGGCGGCGACCGGGGCGAGCAGGCCGGCCAGTGCGGAGCCCGCCAGGAGCAGCGCCCGCCGGGCTCGGCCCGATCCGGTTCCCGCGCAAATGCCGGGCACGCTGCCCGTCGAATCCTTCTGACCGCCGCTAGCGGCCTTTCCCGCGCGATGCGGGTCTTCCCCCGGCATGTCCGATCCTCTCCGCCGCCTGAACGAGACCGCCCGATCATCGCTCGCTCCCGGAATCGGTATCGACGCGCCCTCGCGGACACGCAAAGTACGCTCCGATACCGTGGAAGGCTGCTCATGGCCGCTCGACCGGACCCCCTCGGCCCGAAGCCATGCGCGAGCCGGAAGCTTCGCGAATCACCCCACAATAGCCTCTTGCCGAATCGGCGTGAAGCAGCGGTGCGCGCAAAAAAAGAAGCCGGGCGAAATGTCAATCGCCAGGCCTCAATATGTTGTGGTATTTTCCGCTATGGTTAATAGCGGTAGTGTTCCGGCTTGAACGGACCCTTGGGCGTCACGCCGATATAGGCGGCCTGCTCGTTCGACAGTTCGGTCAGCCTGGCGCCGAGCTTGTCGAGATGCAGCTTGGCCACCTTCTCGTCGAGATGCTTGGGCAGCACGTAGACCTCGTTCTTGTACTGGCCGGGCTTGGTGTAGAGTTCGATCTGCGCCAGCACCTGGTTGGTGAAGGACGCCGACATGACGAAGCTCGGATGGCCGGTGGCATTGCCGAGATTGAGCAGGCGACCCTCGGAAAGCAGGATCATGCGCTTGCCGTCCGGGAAGGTGATCATGTCGACCTGCGGCTTGACGTTGGTCCATTTCAGGTTGCGCAGCGATGCGACCTCGATCTCGTTGTCGAAGTGGCCGATGTTGCCGACGATCGCCATGTCCTTCAGCTTGCGCATGTGGTCCAGCGTCAGCACATCCTTGTTGCCGGTGGCGGTGATGACGATGTCGGCGGTGCCGATGGCGTCGTCCATGGTGACGACCTCGAAGCCGTCCATCGCCGCCTGCAGGGCGCAGATCGGGTCGGCCTCGGTAACCTTCACGCGCGCGCCGGCGCCCTTCAGCGAGGCGGCCGAGCCCTTGCCGACGTCGCCATA
>Ga0182738_1000915_pt1 | contig 39093 bp, 36 predicted proteins | sample eDN5th30CBELigMG_FD_128876 | JGI IMG/M metagenome (GOLD analysis project Ga0182738, IMG submission 128876) | Enriched Miracle-Growth compost microbial communities from Emeryville, California, USA - eDNA 5th pass 30_C BE-Lig MG (version 2)... ...
AATCATTTGATAAACAACTTCAGTGCTTGTAGTTTTAGGTATCAGAAGAAATTGTTTAAAAGAGCTCCTCCAAATGCCGTATGCTTCTTTTAATAAAGATACTGAAGATTCACAGCTCATTAAAGATCCAAACTTTGTTCTTCCAAATTTTTCATACCAAAGTTTTTTTTGGGGCAAAAAATCGTGAGGAAAAAAATCTCCAATCTTTTCGATTTTCACTGAAAATCCTCATTAAAATTTTCCATCAATAAAGGAAATTTTTTCTTTATTTTCACTTGAAAGATCTCAGAGAGAAAGGAAGCTGAACAATCATCGCAGTCGTGTATTTTTCTACCGAATAACCTTAGCTCTGCCTTCAACTCTTTTTACCCCTCCGGGAATTCCAATAGCCAAAAAATTCTCATTTATTTCATTTTTTTTCCAAAAAAAAAAATTCAAAAATTAACCAAACAATTTTTTCGAGAATGAAAAGTTCTGAACATGTCCTGAATTCTCGCTTCATGATAAAGATCGATGATATAAAAAAAAATTAAAGAATTTTTTTTTGCTCTTTCTCTCTTTTTTTTTCAACAAAGAGGATTTACTGGAAATCTCTTTGGCCCTCTACCGAAATCTAGTCAAGCTTGCAGACACCACTGAATCATCGAATCCTTAAACCCAAGGGGAAGAAATTAAGAAACCTTCATCAGTAAAAATCTCTGAATTATGACCTTGGATTCTCTCAAAAGATCAGAGTTGATCTCTTTTTTCCACGATTTCAAGGTCTTTGTTCAGGAAGAATTCCAAAAAAAAAATACGAGAAAAATTTTTCAACAATCAGGAAACAAGAAAAGTTTCCGTTTCAAATAAGAAATCTAAAGAAAAGGAAATTAATTTCAAATAGATTCCAGATTTTTAGTATTAATAAACATAAATTAATTATTGTTACATAAAGAGCAATGAGCTTCCAAGTACCGAATCCTTTTTTCTTTCAAATCCTAAAAACCCTAGACTACCGAATCCACTAAAGAAGAATTCAGAAAGTATCTTGAAAAGTCTGGTGTTGTCGATCAATTGACCAGAGTCCTCGTTGGTCTTTATGAAGAACCCGAAAAACCTTCAAATGCTATTGAGTAATAGCTTACCGATTTTCTCGCAATAATCGCTGTTAGTTTCATCAAGAAATATCTTGGCTCCCCCACTGACATTGACGTCGAAAAGTTAAAGATTGAATACGAAAAATTAAAGGAAGAAAACTTGAGACTCCATAAGCAAATTTCTGAACTTAAGGATGAAGTAACTCCTTTTTAGAAAACGTTAAACTAATTTCTTAGCTCGCAAGCCTCAGACCCGATGATCAATAATCTTGCTGACCTGGCTTTTTTTAAGGTAAAGCGACGTCAGTTACATATTGCCAGAGCATCTGCTTTATTAAACGTATGCTCAATGTATTTCGAAATGCCTTGATTAAAAACGTATGAAATCTCTAGAAATTGCATATTTTCATATTTATCCCCAAAGTTTTACCACAATACTGCAATACCATCTATCATAAAAATTCTCACTCCTAAATAAATTCAACATCCTTGGGACTCAAGATGTTTCATTTTCAGTTTTAATTAAAATAATCTTTTCTTCTAATTTGATACCAGCTTAAAAAAATTATTCAACATTCTTCAAAATATTATATACAAAACAAGTCTTATATTTCTGATATCAATGCGATAAAAAGGGAAAAATAGAATTTTACAGTAGAAACAAAATTATTAGGGGAAAAATTATTATTTCGAATCTTTTCTGATAGATATTCTTGTGACAATCTAAAAAAATAAACAACTCAAATTTCTACTCGAAATTATACTCGAGAGGTTGATGTTGTGATTGGATCAAGTTGGCCAAGGGCTTCTTCATATCTTCTTTTTAAATCATCAACTTCTTGGATTTTACGAACCAATTCTTTGTGCTTCTTAGATAAATCTGATTTAGCGATAACATCGAAATGGGCATCCCTTGATAATTGCCTAATAAATGAATTTTTTCAAACCGAGAATCTGTGAATTCCTTACAATTCTTCAGCTTCTTTATAGAGTTGTTCATATTTGCCTTTGAGAATCATATATTCAGCTTCCAATTCTTTATAATATGTGTTTCTAGTGTTTAACTGAATTCGAGTGTCTCTCAATTGTTTGTTTAGGTAAATAATTTGTTCATTCTCATTTCGAGGAGGAGAACTTTGATTGTAATTTTCATCAGATTCATTTTCTCTTTTCCTTGCAGCCTAATTGTGACAGTAAATAAAAAAAAAAAATGAAATTGAAATTTCTACTCTGATTAAATGTTCAGCTTCATTTTGTTTTGATGAGCTGGTAACTTCTACAGTGTTCATCATTCGATTCTTTAAAGCTTCAGTTTGAGCCTTCAACTCGAAATATAATGATTTGAAGGAATTTTTGTCTCTCTCAATTTCAGCAATGTATGACTCCAATTGGTTGATTCTTTGCTGCTCTGTTGAGGAAACATTATTGACCTAAATAAAAATTTTATCCTCAGTTCAAATATCATCCGGCATACTTTATTGATAGCTTTGATAGATTCGATTGTTAATTTCAATTCGGAATTTTCTAATGCTTTTTGATGAATTAGTTGCTCTAATTTTTCAACTTCTCCAACTTTTTGATTATATTGGAAATTCATTCGATGAAGTTCTGTAGAGACCAATAAAACCTTATCTTCCAACTCAGCAACTTGCTGACGCAGGACTTTTCCTTTTGATTCATACTCAACTCTTTCTTGATGAAGTTTTTCATTGAGGATCTTGAGTTCATTTACCACTAATTCATTGCTATGTTTATTATGTTGCAAAGTCATTTTGTGAATTTCTTGTTGCCTCAAAGTCTCCAAAGAAATAATCTTTTCATCCAAGGACTTGATCTCTTCTTCTTTGGCTTGCAACAACTCGGCAAGTCTCTCCTTTTCAGTATTGTAAACCGTCAGATCAGATTGTTGATTCTTTAAATTTCTTTGCAGATTCTCAATTTGTACTTTCAGAGCATTGTTTTCAATTGTTTCTTTTTTAATTGCTTCATATTTTTCTGAAAATTCATTTTCTCTCTTCTCATTTTGTTCTCGTGCTTTCTTTAATTGCTTTTCAATCTCAATAGTTTTCTCTGAAAATGTTTTTTCTAATTCTAATTTTTCTCTCAAATATTTATTGGATTGTAAATCCTAGAATATTTATTTTATGATATTCCCGAAAGCTTACCAAATTCTCTTGATTTCTTGCTTGTAATTCGGTTCTCAAATTTTCGATGCGACTTTCATACCCAGCTTTAAGTCTTGCTAGTTCATCTTGAATTTGAGTCACATCAAAGGATTTTTCGGCAAGTTCCATTCTTGAGTTCTTCACTTGACTCTCTGACTCTTCCAAAACATTCTCAAGTCGTTTTATCGTATTATTCAGCTCAATAATATTAGCTTCAAGAATCATTTGCTTGTTGCTTAATTTTACATTCTCATCACGTTTTTCTTCCTATGGGAATTTAGAAAATCACCAAATTTCCAAAAAAGTTTCTTACATTCTCTTGTTCGAGTTCAGAAATCTTGTTATTTAAGCCTTCAACATGTGATTTGTATGAAGCTTCAATTTCCAAAATTTGCTCTCTCCATAAATTTGCCACACTCTCTTTTTCAGAAACAATATCGTGGAGTCTTTCAAGCTCAATCATAAATAGGACCAACTGAAGCTCATGATGCTGAACTTTTGACGCTGTATGTACAAGCTGATCCTCCAATTCAGTCTTCTCAAGAAGAACGTTTCTATGGGCTTCTTGGAATGCAAGCTCCTAACAAAACCAATGTATTAAATAAAAGATATCTCATTAGAAAAATACATTTTTCTGAATCTTCAGAGAACTGCTTTGTTTGCTTTCAAATATTTCTTTTGACAATTCTTGAATTTTATCTCTCAAAGCTTTGTTTTCTGTAGCAATTTCTACAGAAGCCTCATTCGCCTTTTCTAATTCACTCAAAATCTGACTGTGCATCAACCTATAGTCATCTCTTTGGATCGAAACTTCTGCTAATCTTGCTTCCCAATAGACTTTCTCATGGTTTATCTCCTCTTTAAATGTATTCAGTTGATTATCCTGTCATCATTAAAATCATTTCTTTAAAAGCTCAAGTACCAATTTTTCTTTGAGACTTTGCTCATAGTGGATTGTAAGCTTTTCAATTTCACTTTGTAATGAACTAATTTCTCTTGATGCTTGATGAGCAGCTTCTTCGTATTGCTGAATATGATTTTGGCTCAAAATTTCCAGTTCTCTCTCTAAAGCCTTGCAGTGCTCTTCAATACTCTGTCTTTTCTCTTGTAAATGCTGAATTGAAGAGGATTGTTCCTTGTTTTGATTCTCTAAATAGGAAGTCCTTTGCTTAATCTCCACGGCAATTTTTTCATTGAATGCAGTTTCATATTCATGATGAAGTTGCTCCAATTCATTCTGATGCTCCAAGTCTCTCTTTTCAAGTTCATCTTGAAGTTCTTTATTTTGTAAGTGGATTTGTTCATTTTCTTCACATAATGAAACTAATTTATTCTCAATTTCTAGAGTTTGGGATTTAAATTCTTGAATCTGAGTTTGGTGATTTCTTCTTTCTTCTAAAAGGGTTGTTCGCAACTCATTGATTTCTTGTTCCTTTTTATTCAACTGTTGTTTCGAAACATCAGTACCCTCACTACTGAGGACTTCTAACTGCTTATACTTCCTCTTCCAGTCTTCAATCATAGTCTCCTGATTTGAGTAACTTTCCTGAGCAGTTTTGAGTTGCTGCTGCAATATTGATGTCGAATTCTGAAATTCTCGTATTTTGTTCTTGTAGTTTTCATTCTCAACTTCTAATAAACTCCTTTCTTGCTCCCACTGCTTCTGAACCTCTTGAACCTGAATCCTCTCCATTCTTATTCTCTCTATTTCTTCTTCTTTCTCTTTGGTCTTTTTCTTCCATAAATTCACTTCATCTTTTGCTTTTTTTATTTCCAAGTCAAGTGAAATTTTAGTCTCATCATGAACTAACAAGAGAAGGTAAATTATTCTGCTAAACTATTCATTCAATTACAGTTTGTCTTTTCTTGAACAAGAGCTTTTAGTTCATTCACCATTTTTTCATCCATTTGTTTTTGATGCTCAAGTTCAGCGATTCTTGTCTTTAATTCTACATCATAAACTCTGTTCTTTTTTGCATTATCTTCCAGTTCTGTTTTCAGTATGCTAATTGTTGTATTCAAATTCGCTACACTCTCTCGAAGCATCGAATTTTCTTCTTCTTTTTCCCTTATTATTTCCAAAACACCCGATGACTCTTGAACTACCTTTTGGGCACTCAAAACTTTTTCTTGTCTTGAGGCACTTTTCACAGGACTCTCTGGACTCTTTTCCCTAAATAATATTCATCCCAACCTCACGAATCAACTCAATCTACCTGATCAACGAAAGTAATTCATATGGGAAAGGAGTTGGAAGAGCTTTCTTTGGTGGTTTGTTCTTCTCAACAGCAGTATTCTTATTAGGGAGTGTGTCTGGTATATTCTTTGAAATATGATATTCAGTTCGGGATAATTTCTCAACACGGACAGTCGTCTTTCTGGCACTCATATGAAAGAAATCAACTAATAATTTTAATTCTTCAAACTTTTCCTCTAAATTTGAATTATTAACAGAATATTTTCCATTTCCTCAACGACTCTCGAGAAGGATTATTTTTGAGAATTTCAAAATATAATTTGATAATAAAATGTACATACAAGAGATAGATCCAAGCAAGTTTATACAAAAATTAGTTTCTTTTCTTTCATTTCAAAAAGAAAGAGAAAAATTATTATTATTATCGGAGCAGACAAAAAACTAGATTTATATAAAAGTAATTCGAATACGGTAAACTTTTTGTATAAACTCTTGACCTATTCTTTCTTCTCAAGGGGCTTGTTTCATTTGGTTAGAGGAAATAATCAGGAGTCTTCTTTGTGATATGAACTTCACCTCTTCTTGGTGCAGGGTCAAATTGCAAACTATTACAATAATTAACAAAATTCTTCAGATTCTCTCTTATTTACTATGTTGTGTTCATATTTTCATCGACTTCCATGATAGCAGCTTGATTACCACATCTGTAGCAATAGTTGGGAGCTGAAAAGATAGTCACCACATTTGAATCATGTGTCAAGTTATATCCCTACTCATTTAGTCATCATATCACTCTTCTTTAAATTACTTCCAAAATCATCTGATGAGCACGACAAATCATCTTTAAACCATTTGTGTGGTTATATTGTTCGGCAATATCCTGCCCGAAGGTAAATCCTGCTCCTCTTGGTGAAACACCCCAGCCTTTTTAAAAGTAAAACAAAGTCTCAGAAGAGTCTCTATACCAGTTCTGTCTTCGGGATCAGACCAAAGGAGATCGCACATAGGACCTTCATGTGGAACTTCTTGCACTCTGTCAAGTTGTCTGATGTGATCCAAAGTATCAATTGAAGGAGATAAACCTCCGTGAAGACAAAAGAACTAAAAATTATATACCATTCTGCCAATATTCAAATTATTTACTTGATTCTCAACGACAGCAGTCAATGGTAAATAGTCAAAGATATCAGTAAAGTATTTCCAAACATTGGCATTTCCGTATTTTCTTTGGCATTCATCATAAAAACCGTACACTTGGGTAATTTGACGACTCTCGTGGTTACCACGAAGAATTGTGATTCTTTGTCTGTAACGAACTTTGTAAGCCAGCAAAAGAGAGACAGTCTCAACACTGTAGTAACCTCTATCGACATAATCTCCCATAAACAAATAATTGGTATCCTTATTCATTTCAGTTATGCTTAACAATGTAAACTTACAGGAGCCTTTCCTCCAATTCTAAACAACTCCATCAAATCATGGAACTGACCGTGGATATCTCCGCAAATTGTTACTGGAACCCTCACAGGTTGAACGTTAGATTCTTCCAATAAAATCTCTTTAGCCTAATCCAAACGAGATAAACAAAGTAATCCTATACAACAAATACCTTGTCACACAAGTTCTTCACTTCCACTTCGGATAAAGGCTTGCATTGTAACAATTGTTCAATGTATCGGTCAAAGTTATTGATATCCCCTTGAGAAAGCTTGTCAGTCATTTTAAATTTCAAATTAATATTGTTATAAAATCAAAGCAAAATTTTTTTCTTTCAAACACTCCCATCGTATTCTTTATCTTAAAAGAATTTTCCTTCTTTTCATTCTCACCTCCATTTTCATTTTCTCTCAATTCTGAAATCCAATGAATGATATTCTTCAGACTCTAATTTTTCAAACCAATTTGATAGAAAAAAAATTCTGACATTCTACAAGTGAACAGGCGAAAGAAAGCATATTTCACCTCAACAGAAGAGGAGAGAAAAGTTAGAACAGAACAGAACAAAGCATACAAATAATTTCATAGGCAAAATAACCCCTTCAAGATTGTGAGGGATCATATGTTTTGTATTTATAGAAAAAGATGCCAAAGTGGATTATAGGAAAAACAACAAGGGATTTAAGGATTGCCATTTGTGATATGCCGATTGGGATTGAGTATTTGAAACTAGATATAAATATATCAGAAACGATCTTCATATCATTGCGAAAATGCTCGAGTTTTTCTTGTTCTATCAGTTCTCTCTTGATTTTAGATCTTTCCTTTATTTCATTTTCAAGCCACTTTTGTTTTCTAAACTCAATAAGCTTGATTTCCAGATTAACGTCTTCGTCATTCATATCAATTCAGCTAATTTGCCCTCGAAAATATCCTTTCAAAATTGTCCTAAAAATAAGACTTTTAATAGTCACACTACAACTCAGGTTCGCGACCAAGAAATTACACAAATAAAAACTTTTAACTAATTCAAAAAGAAATTCAGCAAACTAATGTTAACTGATTATATACATAACAATTTTGACCAGCCCACTCAAAGTAAGAAACGCCTTGTGCTTTGTATTGATGCAAAATAGGAAAAAACAAAAATAAGAAGGTAAACAAAGTAAACGATTCTAGCGCAGACAAGGACAAAAAAAACCGGCAATCTAAATCAGGCTCTTCTTCTGAAAACGAACGCAAAAACTCAGAACAAAGCCAAAATGCTGATAACCATCATCATGAGCATCATCTCGCTGAGCATTTGAAAGAAAAAATTCAGGAATTTGTTGGACACGTCAAGTTTGTCCCTGATTTTGTGAAAGATAATCCTTTTATTTTCACTGGCTATAGAATCAATTTTAACACCCCCAAAAAAGTTCTCAAGAGTTTGTTTATGCTCCATAATGAACTGGTTAATGTCTGGACTCATCTTGGTGGAGCAATAGCCCTCATCATTATTTGTATCGTGTTATGTTTCTCAGTCACAAACCTCGATACTCAAAACTTGAACCAATTCGTCCAAACTGAAATCAAAGATTTGTTTGAACCCATCTATGATCGTCTCCCTAACTTTTCCCAATTTGAGTAACTATTTTCTTTGCTTTCATTTTAACTCATTATTCCATAGAACTACTAAAAACGAAATTGCTAAATTCAGTGAAAATACCCTCGTTAACCTCGAACACAAACTAGAGTCGATAACGGAGGATATTGATAAAGTCAAAGAAGATATCAAGTTTTATTTTTCGGTGATTTCTTAATTTACTTTTCATTAGCCCAGAAGCTATTGGAAGACTTTTGATGAAAATGAAAGATCAATTGGAAGGCGTTGCTGAACATTTCGAAAATATCCATTTCGATAAGCAAAGATTAAGCGAAATGTCAGGAAAGCTTAAAGACAAAGTTAGTCAATTACACGATGAGTTGTTGGTTCAGATTGACTCATCAAAGTTTGATTGGATTGATATTTACAAATTCATTCACCCAACTTATGGTACTTCAAAGGCTTTGATTGAAGGCCATCACCTTATTCCCGTCTCAAGATGGCCCATTATTGTCTTTTTATTGAGTGCAGTTTTCTGCCTCATGTGCTCTGCTGTTTTCCATCTCTTCTATTGCCTCAGTCAAAGAGCTAACCAAATCTTGCTTCGTTTGGATTATGCTGGTGTCAGTATCTTGATTACTGGATCTTGCTTCCCTTGCTTTGTCTACGGATTCTACTGCTTGCCAACTTATGCCTACACTTATTTGACCGTTATCGGAATCACCAGTATCATTGTCTTCTTTGTCTCTTTGGGAGATAAGATTCACACTCAAGAAATGAGAAAAGTCAAATCCATCATGTATGCAAGTCTCGGCACCTTTGCTGCTTTCCCCATGCCTCACTTAATTTACTTAAGGTTCCTCTCTCTTGTATGAATCCTGAATTAACCTCTTTCCCTAGCTGGACAAGAACTGAGCAGAATGATCATCTTGACTTCTCTCCCTCTCTCCCCTACTATTTGGCTATGGGAGCCAGTTACCTTGGTGGCTTAGTCATTTACACTTCCAAATGGCCTGAAAAATGCAAGCCTGGAAAATTCGACATCTTTGTAATTTTTCAAAATTCTACCTTTCTCTGACTTTTAATTTAGGGTCATAGTCATCAAATCTGGCATGTTTGTGTTCTCCTTGGTATTGTTTTTACTTACTTCGGTGCTTTTGATAACTACTACACTCGTATGGAGATTCCTTGTATCGGTTGTGGATTATAATAAATAATATCAAGAATGAAATATGTTTTCACTTTGTTGATGCTTGTCAAAATGACATATTCACATAATAATTATTATAGTAAATACTTTTTTTTATAACTAGTTTGCTTAAAAACCTCTTCATAATATGAAATACAAAATAAAATGTTCTCCACATTTATTTATCGAGATCAATAGATTTTTTCACCAACTTATCCTTCTCGTACATAATATAAATCCAACTTTTTCTCATCTGTCCTTCTCTTCCAGGTTTTTTTGAAGGAACGATATAAGGCTCAATCTCAGTTGGTTCACCTAAAATGTTAAATACATAAAGACTTCTTATTCTTACCATTCTTTGCCCAATATTCATCTTCCATTTCTTCTCTGATAACTTCATAGTTCTCGTCATTAAAAAAGAGCAAGTCAAAAACCTTGGCACCTAACACAAAACCTCCCAACGCAGCAAGGTGCATTCTGAAAAATTGAGAGTTGTTAAATTGACGAATCACAGTCTGACTCACAGTCGACATCTCAAAAATCTTTACTCTTAATAAAATTTAAATTATTCTCGATCTCAATTATCGATCTCAACTATTCCTTTGTGGGGAAAAAAAATTCTCTCCATTTTTCTTCTCGCCAGCAGGAATCGGAATTGGGACCGACCAATAATCCGGACAAATCCGGAACCCAATTTTTATCGAATATTTGAAGGATAAATATGTATGTTCAGTCGTTTTATATAATTATAATGGAGTCTAGATCTTTTTGTTTCAATTTTATGACATGAAATTGTGAAGAAAAATTTTAGAGACATTTCTTTCAGTACTATCTCTTCTTTCATTTTTTAAAAATTTTAGTAATTTTTTGTTGGTCGTTTGCCTCTTTTCTATTCTATTCATTTATAATTAAAGTTTAAATTTTTTTGTGCTCTTGTCTGTCGACTTGATCAATTAGTGATCAATCGGGATAGTGATGACTGTTTCATGTTTTGAATATTGATTTTGAAATTGAAAATGTAACTATCTAATGATGAAATGGAATCCAACACTCATGTAAAAAAAGGAAAAGAGTGTTGATTTTAAGTCTAAAGAAAGGGGACAACAAGGATTTCATGAATTTAATTTTTTTTCTCATTTTTTCATTTTTTTTTCTTAAGAAAATATATCAAAATTTTTGGTCGAAAAATCATCGCTCTGAAAATTTGGGAAAATCCGGGCAGTCTGTCGAAATCCGGACAATTCCAAACCCTGCTCCCCAGGCAGAGGCAACCAGAAAAAAAAAATCTGCCAGAATTTTTTTTTGTCAGTTTAGTTTCCAATCCAGACCTTTCAACACAAAAAAATTTCTCATATTAATTATTGAATTCAACATAATTATTTTCCCCTAGAAAATAAAATTTTATGAATAGTACTGTTGCAAAAATATTCACAGGAAAACTCTATTTTCTAATGGAGTTGTTGGTTTCGGGCTCAATGTATAGTATGGTCACGCTCATCTTCTACTACTATACCAAAGATGAAAGCTTTTTCAACGCTTTTTATTATATTGGAGTCTTTTTTACTATTCAGATCATATGGCAACTATTCCAGGAAAGACAGGAAATGAGGCATGAAGAAGATGAACATTACCCGCTCAAGATATCAGTTTTTCTTTTCCTTGCTTTCTTTTTCAGCGCAGCTTTTCTTGGAATTTATTTCATTTTCTTCCATAATGTGATGAGCATGCACTATAATCCGATTGGACCTTTGGATATGATAAAAGTTGAAGAAATCGACTCCAAACCTGATGTGTATATCAGAGTCAAGGCATTCTATGACAAATATTACGCAATTACATTCTCCATGAATATGTTCACCTCCAGCCCAATCCCCCAGTTTTTAAACAATACAGTAGGATGTGGATGCGGAGTTGACTTTGGACCTCTTCTCGGCACATTAGCATCCCCAGTCTCTTCTGTAAAATTCACCCAAAAGGATTTTGATGATGTTGTCTTATTTCCAACCATGTCCTGCTTCTGTAAAAATGTGGATGACTGCACAAGCACTCTCAGTGACACCCAAAAAGATCTATATTATCGAGTCCATGGAGACTATGAAAAAGCTATATTAAACACGGAATGCCCTCCCAAAACTATGGACTTTATTCAAATTTTTGATAGATCATACGTTAATCCCTCTAATGTCCAAATCATCCTCCTCTTCGTCCTGGCTTATATACCAATGACTTTTAATTTTGTCAACTTTCTCATCAATTACACAAAACTCGGATTCATGGCTTTCATCAAAGGTCATCAAAATGTTCGAGTCAAAGGCGTCAGCTTTATGATTGTCTTCTTTTTCCTCAAATGGTCCATGCTAGTCTTGGCTTGCTTCTTTATTGTAGAAGAAATTATCAAAGAATACACCAATGAAGTCCTGTATATAATTGCTGGTCTTGGAGCTTTACCGGGTGTCATCTTTGGAGTTTTCTTCTTCATTTTCAACCCAAACTTCAAGTTTGAAATTGAATTCAAAAATGTCATTGCAGAATTGAAAGAGTATGCTGGCACCACTCATGAATCCGTCGAAAATTTCCTTGATCTCTGCTTCGTTGCTCTCCAGCTCCTCTTTAAATACTTTAGCAAGGCTGCCAGAGAGCTCCTGGTTTCTCTTGGGTTCAAGGGACTTGCTCAGTCTATATTTTTGTTCGCATTTGTTGCTCCAGAATTTATATCGGAATTTATAGATGAAACGGCTTTTCAAGAGGTGCCAACCAATATTCGAAACAATTTGATTATAAACTCAATGATATTGATTACTGGAGTCTGTCATGGACTGCTCATTGGCGCGGCTATCATCATTTATCAACTTGTTTTTAATCGTTGGAGAGTTTTGGGAATTATTGCAGCTGTCTGGTGCTTCGTGTTCTTTGTTTTCAGTGCCCAGTGGTTTGTACAACAATTGATCTATTTCAGAAGCTTTAAAAAAGCCCTCGCAGGCCATATCCTATGGCTCTACCCGACCTATGAAATTAGACTTAATAGATCATTAGTCAATTTGTATTTTAATGCTGGACAAGAAGAAGCCCAGAATTAAAAAAAAACTCCTATTGTATTATCTTATTTATAAATATCTACTGTGTAAAAATTGTTGTAAAAAAACATTTAACTCAATTCTCCCTTTTTAAAAAATTTTTCCATTTTTTTCATTATTCTCATGATTCTGAAGAATTATTCCTTTGAAACAAGATCAATTTTATGCATGTATTTATTTTAGGGTTCAGAATGCAGAAAATCTGGATATTGCTAAAGCATTTAAAATATTAATCTTCTGGATGTTTAAATTATTTTTACCTTCGGCCAAGCTTTGCACTCTTCCATTCCAGAGAAACCTTTGCAATATTTCAAAGGCATGGTTCTCTGCTGCAGCTGCTAAAACCCCTGAAACTAAATCCAGATTCCCTCTTCCTCCTCAAAGAGAACCACTTCCTGAAGGTCATGAACAAAGCAGAATGAAAATTCCTCAAAATTTGTACTTGGACCTTCTCGGTACACTTTTTCCGTCGATTTATCTCAGGAATAGGTGAAAAATTCACTGCTGCTAGAACAAGAAGAAGTGCATATGTTTCCGTTGAACGTAGAGGAAAAGTCTATCATTTGTATGATGCTGAAAGAATCGTAACAGAAACTTGTCGAAAATTTTTCTTTAAATTTTTACAGCCTTTGGGAAGAATGTGCATGAGTATAGCCAGATTTATCCAAGGGAAACATAAGCCCATCTACAGACATGATAGAGCTGGATTCGGAGACGTTTGCGTCATTGTCAATGCTGACAAAATTAACCTCACTGGAAAGAAAGCCTTTCAAAAATCAATCAAATATCACACTGGTAAAAACACTCTTTTTGGAAGCACTTAACATTCCTCAGGTTACGTCGGAAACTTGAAGGAAATCCCATACAAAACTTTGATCCTTGAAAAGCCTGAACAACTTGTACACTACCCCTCTCTATCACTTCTCTCACAATCAACTATTAGATCTTTAGAACTATCAGCAAAATGTTGCCCAAAAACAAACTCAGAGAAGAATACCTTGAACTCGTCAAAGCCTACAGAGGCCCAACTCATCCTTTGACTCAATTCTTGCCCAACGTAACTTATTCTCTAAAAATGCCTTCACTAACCTCACCTAGTTTGGAACTCTTCAAGAAGATACTGAATATATCACAAAGAAAGTCCGTGGTGATGATATCACACCTGAAAACACTGTCGTCGTCTACGAAACTGAAGAAGGAGGAGCACCTGAATACAAGGACTTCAAGAGAGAAATTGATCTCAGTTATGAAGTTCCTCTTAATGAGAGACCCGAACGTGTCAGACCTACCCCTGAAAACAAGAAAATCTACAAAGAATATAAAAAGCATTTGGCTAAACTCAAGAGATTCAAGGAATATAAAGTCAAGGCTCCTAAGCATCGTGATATTGTTGAACAAGCACAAAGAGAAAGTGTCCTCATCAATAGAGATTGGAAAGCCAGAAAACTCGATCTCCAAGGAAGACTCAAGGGAGCTATTCCTGATGATGATTAAATGTAACCCCTGCATGGCCAAGTGTGTAATATTATGCCTCCATTGATATTTTGTTGCAAAATGAAAAAAAACTATTGAAATTCACTCTTTTCCCAAAATATTAAACTTTCATGGTTCCGGGGTATTTAAAATTGAACATCAAATGTTAATATTATATTATATTATAAAAACCTATCAGCACGGGTATGTACAATCTTTATGAAAACATCATATTTTATTATATTGACAAAAATTGGAAAAATCAAGTATTTATTTATAATCACGGCCTACTACCTCCTTTGGGTTAGTTTTCGGTTTTGAGGACTTCATGCGGTTTAGTAGGTGGGAGAATATTTGTTGAACTTCTTTTTGTTTTGATTTGGATTCTGACTCGGGCACTCGTATTGTTGTTGAGTTGATTTCGAATGTCTTGCATGCTAATTTCCTTCATATTTACATTATTAAAAATATTTGCCCCAGGTTTTCTTTCTTGAGAATACAACTTGAGTTTTGGAATGCTCTTGAGATCTCTCTAAAAAATCTTTAAATAAAATCAAAAATATTTCGCATACGTCTTGGAGGGAGTTAGGTCTTTCTGATGGTTTACCATCGTGGTTATATGGGAGATTTACACTTTCATTCTCCTTCTCAGCCTTTTCGAAATTTTCCTCGAGTTTTTGAGAGCTGGGAATGCTATTTTCTGATTTTTTATTTTCTTCGTCTTCCTCTTCCTCAGAGTCATGAGCAACTTCAAATTCTTCAATCAGCTTCATGATGTCCTTTGGCTTTGAAAAATCTTCGCCTCCAATAGTCTCCACACCAGAGGTAAATTGATGCTTTCTGCGATGTCTCAGAGCCTTCAAAGGGTTACCAGCGAATATCTGGTCTGTTTGCTGATTTAAATCACTGCCTTCTGCTCCAAAGTTTCTCAGGCGGTCCACATCTGAAAATATAGAAGTTGGCTTTGCGCCAATTCTGGCCTTGGATGATTGTGGTCTCATCAATGATTTCTTACTTGATGTTTGCATTGAAAACTTGCCAAAGTCATCAGGATCTTGCTCACAAGCCTTGACTTTCTTGGAGGTTTTCTTCACTGACATCATAATAAGCTCTTCTTCAGTTGGTTCTTTTGAAATATTCTTCGCTATCACTTGACGACTATTCTCTTCAAACTCATCCACTTCAAAGAGCTTGAGCTTTCTAAACTTTTCATACAGTTGCTTTATGCTCTCATCATTATTTTCTTCAATCTCTTCTTTATCTCCTGCTCCGAAATTTGAATTTGATGTCTTTTGCTCTTTAATCTCGTCCTTTGTTTGATCGTTGAGATACTCAAGTTGAGGCAATGTCTCAAACACTCGGATCTCATAATTCTCAATTTTACAAATAGGATTTGAGCTTAAGTTCAAATTACTCAAGTTATCAATACTCAAAAGGTTCTCCAAAGTTTCCACATTCTCAATCTCATTCCCTTCAAGATCCAGGACCTGGAGGTTGTCGTGCATTATAATGTGCGACAAGTCTTGAATATGATTGTATGGCGCATAGAGCTCTTTGAGCTTTGGGAAGCAACTCAAACCAGCCAAGTCTTTCATCCCACACTTGGATATCCACAGAATCTCCAAGTTTTTAAATGAATTTCCTATATCTCTCAAAGAGTTGATAATACTTCCATTCAGCTTTAGCTGTCTCAAATTCTTCAATACGTCTCCTGCGTATTGGAGAGAATTAAAAGACAAGTCCACCCTCATCTCTGCCTTTGTCACTTGTGGCAAGGAATCTACATCATCAACCTTGATCAGCTCGGCTAGCTTTACTTCATTTAATCCTGCAATATCATTAAAAATCTCCATCTCTTCACGGATCCTAGCATCAATGTCATCATCCCCATCCATATTCAAAAAGTTGATGTCATTATCAAGGTCATTATCGCCTTCAGATATTCTGGACTCGGATTTTCCGAGCGCTTCTCTCCAGCTGCTTTGGGTGCTCATAAAAACTCCCTTTTGCAGGAAATTTGTCGAAGGCATGGTCTTCATTTTAAAGTCACTTTTTGTTCCACTCGTTGACTTTAGCAGCCCTCCAGTCATATTCTTTGAAAATGATTGTCTCATAAGTGCATCATCAATATTCCCAGGAACTGCAGATTTCCTCACTCGGAATTTCGAATTTGTCGCGCCCAAGATCGAAGAGTTTCCTCGATCTTCTATCGGACTCTTTTCTCGCTTCGAAAGGCTTTCAGAATTCTTTCTTCTTGATGAATTCACCTTAGTCAACTGATCGAAATTCAGGTCTATATTTTTCTGCTTCAATGTCTCAAGTAACTTGGAACTCACACTATGCATCATCTTTTTTGTAGGGAAAAAAAACGCAAATTTTCGTTAAGAATAATAGAAATTAATTTTATTACATATATTTGAACAAGGCTTTGTCAAATTCTCAAATCACCAAAAAAATTTTTGGTTCTGTTAAATTGTTAATGCTTAAATCTTTTCTAATCATCGGTCCTGAAAAACTCTCAAATTCCTTCATTCCATTTGCAGAGAGTGACAACTCAAGGAGACTCGCCCTTTGGCAGTGGTTGATAAATTACTCCAAAAAGAAAAATTTGAAACTTTTTCCTGAGCGGTCAATCGGCGTTTTAATTCATCCTATTTAATTATCTGATTTCTACAAATTTTGAAATAAAATATTTTCCTGTCAAATTAAAAATAAAACAACTGATTTAACAATGAGGATTATAACTATCACATATCTTCAATACAATTCTTCTCTCATAGTACAAATAAGGCTTTCTGATTAAGAAGAGAAAATAATGAGACTGACGCCGAGAAGACCGAGTCCAACTTCAACAAGAGCTTCAAAGAAGGTGGCTTTTTTGGGTGAATGAAGAAGCTCAGGAACCATATTTGCAAGAGCGAGATAGAGGAAACCTCCAGCGGTAAAACCGAGTAAATATGCTTCTGCAAAGTTTCCAACATATATACCTGAAATAAATTAATATTTCTAAACTCCAAAAAAATTTCTATACCGATAAGTCCACCGAACAAAGCCCCAGTTGCTGTCATTAATTGGGTAAAAAGAATAGTTCCCAAAGAAAAGTTCTTTTTCATCAAGATGGCAAAGTCACCAATTTCATGAGGAAGTTCGTGTGTAGCAATAGCGATCGTTGTTGTCACACCAAGAGTATTATCTATTATCGTTCAAGATCAAAGGATTTCTCAATATTTACTGATTGTAAAGGCGACACCGATGCCAATTCCATCAATAAAATTATGCAAAAAGTCAGCAACAAGATAAAGAATAGCAGAGCGATCAGTCTTCTTTTCTTTTTGTTGGGGATCTTTATCGTATTTAGCTATATCTTTTGGCTTATTTTCAGCTTTCTTTTCTATTCAACTCTAAGCAACAATTTTTATTTCGAATTTACCCCCTCTACGCTTTATTTGGGAATCTTTTTCTGTCTTTTTTTCATGAACTTCTTCATGATGATGATGATTATCATGATCATGATCGTGGCCATCATGGTCATGATGATTATGACCTCCGATAATTCGATCAACCATATAAAAGAAAAATATTCCGATTAAGATGCAAAACACTTCAAGTCTGAATTCATGATTATGCCCGAGATGTTCTTTTTTTGAGTGATCATGATGATGATCATGAGTATGGCCGCCATGCGCTTTGTAAAAATCAGTCAAAGTATCTCAAAAATTCCTTACAGTTCATAATATGTTCCATCATTCCGAAAAACACATCTCCAGTCAAACTTCCGATAGCTAAACAAATCATTCTTCTTAAATGCTTTTCATTCAAGAAGATGCCTCCCTTCTGCTTTCCAGGGGAGAGCTTAGAGATGAAAACTAAAACCAAAAATGTTGGAAAACTTGGAAGTGAAATAAGCAAAACCGCAATTATCATCATCAGCACTTTATTCTTTGAAACTTCAGGGAAATATTTTGTAAGGAATCTCTCAACATTGCTGACTGATTCTTCTTCGACTACTTGCTCTTCCTTAGCTGAAGTGGCAGCTTTCGTAGTTTGAGACTTTGCAAGGTTCATATTAGCAGAAGTTCCATCTTTTTTGACTTTTGAATTTGCTCGACTCACAGTATGCTCAGTGTGCTCATGTGTATGAGGACCTGCATGGGCTAAGACCTGGGACTGTACAATCAAGCCCAGCACAATTAAACAAAATATAGATATCTTCATTTTGAATGTTAATTGCAACAAACTTTTTTTTTTATTTTAGATATTGTTGCTTGTTGTTACTGAGACTACAAGATTAAAATAAAAATTTCTCCCCTCAAATAAAGAAAAAATGAAAATAAAATTTATTCAAATATAAAACCAACATGAATTTGAATTCTTATCATTTCACCATAGGTGGGGTTTCAATTCTTCATTTTCTTTGAAAAAAACTTTCCCCCAATTCGACTTTTTGAGCTCTCAAAATTTCATCTTTTGAAATCTTAAAAAAGGGCTAACTAATTAACTGACTGTCAGAGAGTTTTATTCTATCAGACATCAATTCTCACAGAAATTCTTCTTTTGATGATCTTCCAACAAAAATCTCATATTTATTCTTTTAAAAATTCCCAGATATGGCTGGAAAATAATTTATTTAACGTTGTTTTGTAGATTTAAAAAAATTCATGATTAGAATATAGAGATAATTCTTATTTTTATTTATTGATATCCGAGATTTCATGTACAATCTCCCTTTATCACAGCATTTGAAACCTTCCAACCTTTCTCAAGAACCTTTAAAAGAGTCTCTTTCAGCAAGACGACCTACCAATCAGACAATCGGCTCAGCCTCACCCTTGCCAACCAATAAGCTCAAAAATCCATCTTCTGCTTCTAAAATGACCTACATTAGCGATTATAAAGGAGCTCCTTTCAGCAAAGGTAATACTTCTTTCGAGAATTTCCAACTTTAAACTCTCTCAAATAGATGAACTAGAAACTGAAATCAAAGAACATATCAAAGCTCTCAAAGAAATGAGAAGTGAATTAGGAAAACAAAAATCGCTCATTTTATCTCATTTGGAAACTAGTGATGGATCAAAATCTGCTGCTGGAAGTCAATCAGCCAAACATTCTTTCGGCAAAGAGGCAAGGAAAACTGCAGGTTCGGCAAGCGCAACACACGCCCAAGGAATCGAGAGATCTTTTCTTGGCTACGATGGAATAAAAAAAGCAAACGACTCATCTCCAAGAAAAGGAGATTTTACTCGGAGCTATGAAAAACTCAAAACAGAACCTTCTGAAGTCAGAAAAAGTCATAAATTTGAGCAAGTGTACAGCCAACTCATGGAAGACAAACATTATTTTGACTACAAGAAATTAAAGGGAAGAACTGGCTCAAGAGATGGTGCTGCCAACTTCTTTGGAGAAGCCCCAACAAGAAGTTCAGGTCTCTTTACACAACTCGCTCCAACCAGTATCGTTTCAAACAAATCCCAAGAATCAAGTCCAAAAACCTATCATCAAAAATCTCTCAATAATAGTATTCCTGACTTCCTTTCTAAATAGATCTAACTAAATAGACCCTTACCTCTCCAAAGCAAATGATGCATCTCCATCTTTTATCAAACTTTATTCTGGAGCTTCACAAATCCCACCCACTTATCTGAAAGACGAATCACCATTTCAAGCCTCCTCTTCGGCAAGTCTCTTGGGGAAACATGGGGTGACTAATATCTCACCACAGCGTTATTCTGTCCAAAACAAAATCTCAAACAGAGCCCAGAAAAGCAAAGAGCTTCTCGATAAAATCTTGCCTTCCAAAACCTTTTTACCCTCAACTCATACCTATCAAAGAGAGAGAGATGAATCCCCCACAATCTACTCTAAAAATACTGAAACTGAGGTGTCTCTAAGAAGTTGTAATCCAGATGAAGAAGAAAGGCCCCGAAAAGCACATGCTCGACATATTCTGGTCGAAGATTCAGATCAAGTCAACATTGAACAACAAACAGAAGAAGGAAAAGTCAATCCCAGCAGTCCTTTTAGAGTGCAAGAAGAAAAACGAATTATGGAATATCAAAATATTATCGGAGAACTCCAAGAGAGAATTAGAACCCTTGAAACTGAAAGAACTCTCAAAACTGAAGAGACCTTTATTGGAGATAATAATAAAACTGAAGTTTTGAATGAAAAAATTTCATATCATTCAACCACTTCTCAAGAAAGGCCGATTGAGTTAGAACAACAAGTTGCAGATTTGAAAGACCAACTTGTGAATTTCCAAGATGACAACCAAAACCTTAAAAATCGCTTAAACGAACAAGAGGTTTCTCAAAATTCACTCATCCGCCAATTAAGAGACATGATTTCCCAGTTAGAACAAGAAAATAGAAATTTTGTTGAAACAACTCAAAATAAGGACCAACAGATCCAACAATTAGAAGAGAAGCTTCAGGAGAATGAGACCCAGGCTCAAGATCTTCAAAAGACTCTTGAAAAACTTTCAACACAAGTCAAATCTCTTCAAAGCGAAAAAGACACCAACTCCGAGCAAACCAATAAACTTACAAATAGTCTCAATGAACTCAAAAGAGCAAACTCACTCGCTGATCAATCCAATGAAGAATTGGTCTCTAAGTACAATCAACTTGAACAGGATTATTCTGAATTGAATGAACAATCCAAGATTCTCGAAAATCTTCTTGCTCAAGAGAAACAGCAATTTACCGATTTAAAATCCCAAAATGAACAGACTATCCAAAATTTCGAGTCTCAACTCCATGAAACAAACCAAGAAAAAGATTCTCTTGTTTCTCAAATCAGCTCAGTCTTACAGCAAGCTGATATCAATACTGTGACGGATGAAAATCTCAAACAAGTTCTCACTCAAATGACTCAATATTCAAATGAACTCAGCCAATTCAAAGCTCAAGAGGGATTGATCAAAGCAAAAATCCAAGAGCTCTCTCAAAGCAATCAGGATCTTTTGCATCAAATTGAAACTCAACAAGAAAAGCTCAAAGAGGCTGAAGAACAAACCCAAAATTTCCAAGGCAGTCAAAATTCCCAAATCAAAACCCTTCAAGACAAAATCTCCCAACTTGAAAAGGAAAACTCCACTCTTTCTCGAGCCCTTCAAAATAATGTTGATGAAAATGCAAAAAATCTCATGGGACAGAATAAAACTCTCCAAGAGAAAAATGAACTCTATCAACTCCAAACACAAAGCCTTGAAAACCAAAATACAGCTCTCTTAGGCCAATTAACTGCTCTCAAAAATTCCCTCCAATTAATACAAGAAGAAAAGGATACACATCATTCTGAACTCAAAAACCTCCAAACAGAAAAAGCACAACTTCAAGAAAACATAGAAAAAACTGAAAATCTCCTGAAAAAAGCAAATGATGAGTTGAAGGAACTCAAGGATTCAATTTCCGCCGCTGCTGGGGAAAACCAAAAGCTTCAACATCAGTTTGATGAAAACCAACTTTTGCTAAAAAATTTGAAAACTGAAAAGGAACAAGAGGGGATTCAACATGCAAAGTTCCAAGAAGAACTTCAAAGTCTCCAAAAGAAGTCACAAGAAGATCAAGCCCAAATTAAATCATTACAAGATGAAAATATCCAACTTCAGAATGCCCTCCAATCTAGTGCTGGATTAAAGCAAGCCCTTGATGAGCTTAATAAGAAGGTTCTTGTTTTGAATCAAGAAAAAGATCAGGCTAATCAAAAGGTGACTACTCTCCAAGAGGATGTTGCCTCCAAAGATAAAGAAATTGAAGGTCTTAAATATGATCTCACGCAAATCAAAGGTTTCTTATTCCAACGTCAAAGTGAATTATCAGTACTCGAGCACACCGAAAATGATGATCAAAGAAGTGAAAATAGACTCACTCTCCAATCAGACAATTCCTTCAGTCAGGATATCTCAACCTCATTTAGAGAACTTTCAGAATGGGAAACTGGCGGTGTGCTCAGATCCAAGTCATTCAAAAACAAAACAAAACCTCAGAAGACTGAAGGAGATGAAACCAGTAAAAGTACCGAATACATCAAAGCCAATCCAAAACTCAAACACCAATCATTCTCCATGAAAATTAAAAAACCTAAAGATGAGGACCCCATCCGCTCAAGCTATGAAAAAATTATTAGAGAATTAAACGAAAAGATCGCCAACAATGAGAAAAATTACAAAAAAGAAATCAGCTTGAGAGTCTTGGAAGCCAAAAAGCAACATATTGAAAAAGAAGAACAACTCCAAGCTGAAATTGATAATCTTCAACAGGAGAAAAATAATCTTTTGAAAAAAATCGAGGACATCGAATGGGATAAAGCTTATGAATATAACGACAAAACGAAAAAAGACAGTAAGCCTGGTTCAATAAAAATGGAGGATACGCTTTCTGCCCACGCCAACGGTGACTCCGAAGCCAAAAAGAAGAAAAAGAAAAAGAAGAAGACAAAAACTAACGATCCAGATGAAAATTAGTTTTTAGAAAGTTATATCATAATATAATACAACAATAATTATTATCTGTATTTAAATAATATTTTTATTTATTCATTGTTTCCTACATCCAGCTATCAATATATCTTTAAAATTGGACAAAATTGAAAATTGCGCAACCAATAAACTTTTTAAAAACATGAATATTGAACCGATCGAGAATTTTGATCACACCAATAAGACTGGTGAGAAACACTCTTGATATCTCAATCCAACATTTATCTTTAGTTTTGGAGAAAATTCAAAAACAGATTGTGTTTCAAGAACAAATATTGCAAGAATTGGATCTTGATGGTGTCAAAATACCAGAAATCTCTTTACAAGTCAAGGAAAAAATAGGTTTAGCTTCTGTCTGTGAATCATAACTAATTCACCAAGAAACCTTTAAATTGTATACCTTGACAATGAACGGATGTGGTTTGACTAATCTCAACAATCTTCCAAAAATATTGAACCTCGCTAGAGTACAAGTTCTTTTCAGAAATTATCTCTTATCTCAAGCGATAGCTTGAATTATCGCAAAATAACTTTGATCCAGATGAGCTTCAAAAAATTCCAGCCAACTATCCTCATTTAACAACTTTGATGTTACAAGAAAATCAAATACAAAATCTGAAACAAATTCATTTTCTAACTTCTCTCAAAAATTTATTTCAACTTGATTTAAGTGGGACTCCTCTCAGTAGAGAACCAGACTATAGAAATAAAATCTTTAAATTGCTCCCTCAAATTGATGTCTTGGATGGTTTGGATAAAAATGGATGCCCATTCGAGTTTGCAGATGATGAAATAGAAGTTGTCGAAGAAAAAGGTTATTTTTCTAGGTTCAAAATATTTCCTCTAACCACTGAGTAGATGATGACGATGATGATGCAGATGTAGGAATTCATTTTTTTTTAAATAAACAATTTAGGATTCCAACCAAGAACAAGAAGAGAACAACACTGGTAATGAAATTGATGAGGAAGATGATGATAGTGATGATGCTCAATAATATAACTTGAAGTTGATTTTTCAAAATTTCCAATTTATTTTTAAAAATTGTATTATATCGGTATATTTTAAACCCCATTTCTATGTCCAGAATATGTCTCTCTGGAATGACTGTATCTCATATCCAACTTTATGCTTTTACAAATACAAACACTAATATAATTTCCCATCATTATTTCTCTGAATGTCAACAATTTTCTTTGTATCAATTATATCTTGATGATATTAAAATAAAGGAAACTATTATTTGGAGGACAAAATCAACTTTATTTCAATCTCTCAACCTGTTAAAACAAATTAATCCTCAATTATCCTCAATTAATAAGAGAAAGAGTCGTCGAAATGTTTCAGCATGCTTTTCAGAATAAAAATTTTTTCGAAATATTCGATGCTAAAAGTAATTACCAAACCTCAAAACTCTTTCTAAATCCTCTTCGATAGCTATTAAAGAAAAAGACAAAAACTTGGAACCATTATTTAAGCCTTCCAATACAAATGGGATTTCCAAGATCTTTGACAAAATTATCAGAGGTTCCAATTTCTCACATTCTTTTGATTGAACTTCTTAGGTTATATCTATGAATTGGATGAAGCTCCAAAGACAAAAATACAATTTCCTTCGAATGAAAAGCAAGAACTTGGGCTTGTACAACATTTTTTGGTCTTCCAAATTTTTATCCCCCTTGGAACACCCTTCTCATTAGAAGTCGTCATCACAGATACAAGCAATGTAAACACACAAACTTTCATAGGTTTCAATATAGAAAATTTTACTAGAATAAAAGAAGACTTCATTTTACAACAAGCATCAAGGAGATAGAGAAGTCTTACTTCCATATCAAGATACCTGTTCACAATATCAAAAGAGGAACATGGCTTAATTTATCTTTTGGCTTATTAAGCTTTTTCGAACTCTTCAAAGGTAATCAATATCCAAGTTATCACCCTCCCTTATTTTCGCTAGGATATACGTTTCGATCAATTGACTCTTTTATTTTGACTGGAGCATGCAAACTTCGAAAAATATTTACTATGAAACACCCCTTATCTGAACTCTCGTCTGATGATGAATTCAGTTCTCAAATTGCTGAAGAGTATCTTTCTTGAAAAAATTTTCATTAAAAAAATTCCCTCTAGGCAACTTATACCGAAAAATCTTAATTTTTCTTCTGGAGTCACTTATCAAAATCAACTACTGCTCATTCACAATGAATCAAAAACTCTAGATCCATCATTTGACTGTCTTTCGAAAAACTCAACGAATAATATGTGGCAAACTCAAAGAACAAAACCAGCCTCCCGCCTCACAAACTTGACATCTCGAACAGGCATAAGCTCAAATAGTACAGCCGCTCAGACTCATGTTTTTGGAAAACTTAGTCAATTAAACAATTCTAAAGCTCCTGATTTTCTCCTTTCTTCTCACACTTCTCTCCATCAAAATGATAATCATAAAGTTGGAATTAAAAAAAATCAAATTATAAGTAATCTCAAGCAAACAACTAGAAACCGTTTCTATTATGACTTCAAACTGCGCGATCGATCTGACAGCCCTGTTCTCGACAGCACAACCAGTGTAATGCAGTCATCTACTCCTCAATCGCTCACCTCGCGTCTTGAAAGTACCTTGAGGGACACATCCATAAAGCAAACGAGGTATTCAGTTTCAAGCAATATTATACAAGATAATCCAAACCTCATGTTGAACTCTAAACATAAAAAATTCTTGGAGAATATTGAAAGAAGAGGCTCGCATTTTCTTGAAAGACATAGAAGAGAATCGACCAGCTTCTCTCCAAGCAGAAAGACTGAAAGAAGTCTCCCAAAGCCTTCCAACTCTCGATACTTCGAAAACACTACCAAGATAACCTCCTCAAAATATAATCTCGATGATCCAAGACATCCAGTCAACTCTAACCCCTGGATGCAAAATATAAATCCCGCAGGTCTTAAACTCAAATTACAACAGATGCCTCTTTATAGTTCAAGACTTTCTCCCACTCCAAGTCCTGAGAAAAAAGCTAACCCTCTTCCATTGAAAAAAAGACAACCTCCTCCGGCTAAACTTACGGTCACCAAAAATAAAGCCACCAAAGAGAATGTTCTTTCCCCAGAATTGTATCCAACTCGGGATAAATTCAACACGACAGCCCGACTATTTAATCCATCCTACGAGCCAACTCATATTGAATTTGTGGAAAAAGGTTATATCATGGATGACATTGAATCAATTGAAGAAAATCTCGAATATGAAATGACAAGCAATAACTCCATGGTCAATGTGAGCAGTCATGAAAGAAAATCTAATAAAATTATTCCAAATTCTGATCCTTATCGATACTATCCAAAATATATCGATCGAGCAAGTCCATTATTAGAAAGCCACCCTCCCCTTGAAAATTCAGACACTCAAAGTGAGAGTGATAGTGTTATTGATTTCTATGGAAGTACAACCCGAGTGGGACAAGAACCCTCTCTCGAAAGCCCAAGGACTCAGCGTTTGAAAATCGAGGCTATCGAAACAAAATTAAATAATGTGACCCAACTCAGACCATTTTCTCCACCTTATACCGTCACAGTTGACTATGAACTTCAAAGTAAATCTTAAAAAACTTATTTTTATTTTAACATTACTCATATTTGGATTTTTTTCCATCTCTATTTATTTGATGCAATATGTAATTTTACCAAATTATTTTCATAAGATTATTAATTCAATTCATCATAATTATTTCCAAATTTTAATAGTTTTATCTCTACTACAAGTAATGAGCATTTCGTTCTTTTCAGCAACAAGCATGTCATTGACTGTATCTTTATGCCCTGCTTGTGCCAATACATTCTTCTCCACCAAATTAGAAACTGGCAAAGAACAACCGTTTTTGTTTTGGTATGCAGAAAATCCTGTCTTATCAGGATCCACTGAAAATACTTCTTGGTAAACCAACATTCCAGTGTTTGTGCAGTTATAGCTTCTCTTCTTTCCATCAACATTGTACACTTGGTAAAACTTCTCACTTGTCATGTTCCAATATCTGATATTCATGTCGTTACCAGCTGTCAACACAATGTTCTGAAGCTCCTTTGCAGGGACAATCTTGCTTCGAAGCTCTCCGGGTGCAAAGGTTGGCAAGCACACAATCTTGTGAGCACTGTTTCTATATTGGAATGCTGTGCTCGCGTGCCTATAGATACTCTTTGATTGTGACAGCCACTTCTCGCTTTGGGCTTCTTGAGATTGATGAATTGAATCATCAAAATAGCTCAAAATATTGTAATCAGGAGAATTGATTGCCAAATAGTCATAATATCTTCTCTCCGAGAATGAACTTCGGATGTTGAACACTGATTCAGATTTTGTCACATCTTTCAAATAACTTGGTGCACATTCTGCCCCTGAGTTCAAAGATGAATACAAGTATATTTCTGGATTCTTGGACACTTTGTTGAAATCACTAAAGTTCCAGAACCCGACCTCATGATGATCTGAACCAAATGAAATACCAATAAGTGAGTCTTGAGCACTAATCGGGGCCCCAGGCGAAATTGGGTTATAGTTTGCAAATGACAAAATTGGGGCTTCAGAACTCAACTGATACATACTTGTCAGCAAGTTTGTTCTGATATCGTACAACAAAACATGTCCTCTCTGTGTACCAATAACAATCGTGCTAAAATAGGTTAGTTTCAAGATTTTTTAAGTAAATATACTAGTCCATAGCTGAAGCAAGCATGGTCGAGATCATTCCTCTTTCTTTACCCAAATTAAATTTCACAGACAAATTCTTTTCTCTGATGTCTTGAATTCCCAACTCGCCTTTGTGAGTCACATAGATAAAGGATTTCTCTCTCAAATTTCCTCCAAGGATCAAGGGCTGAACTGCCTTAATCTCTCCATCAACTTCCCATCTTGCAACATAAGATGAGCTCTTTTGACTCGCTTCACTTTCTCCCCCTTGCGCTGGCCCTTCAATCTAATTTTATTAATTCAGTTGGTTCAACTTGAAATCTTACCGCATGAAGTTCCAAAATGCCGGTATCAGTTCCTGAAATGAAGGATTCTTCATCAAGGAACTTTAACGTTTTGATTTTGCTTCGACTTCCAAATTCTTCTTGGAACTTTTCATTCTTCACTGTTATCACCTTTCTTGATGTAAAAGACAATTCCCTAGTTTTAATTTAGATCACTCGGAATCCCCTTTTTTACGATTCAATTTTAGACATGTCAAAAATTCTAATTTCTCCTCCTTCAGAACCACTTGCGACAAATCTTGAATTTGTTGATATATCCAAACAATTCACTGGATCTTTATGTTCATAGATTGTCTTTATCAAAAATCCTTGTGGTTCCCATTCTTTCTTCAAATATTGCTCTCCTTCATATCTCTCGTGATAACCCATATCTTTGTTTTTCTTCTTTTGGAGTTGGAGACGATGACCCAGAATATTGGCAGCAAATAAACAGAAATTATGCACATTTTTTATGTATGTTGAATGACCAATATTATGTTGGATCAAGTATTGAGGGATCTTGAAACTCAAATCATTTCGTAAATTTCTAATATCTGTGTAGGAAGCTAATTTTAAGTGGCCATCTTCAAGTGGAGCCTGATTATTATTGCCGCTGCTGTTGGTATTCTCTCTCGTGACTTCAGCCAAAACTAACTCTGATAAATTCATGCTATCACTGAATTGAGTCAAGTTTTTGATCTTTCGAAGATTGGTTTCAATGCAAAACTGGCTTAAAATATCATCAATATTTCGGATGCCCTTTGGATCCACAAACTTCTTTCCGAATTTTGTTGTTTGCCTCTTTGTGTCAGATTCAGTTTCAACTGAAATCTTCTTCAAGAAATACTCATTCAGGATTGCACAAAGATCCTTTATGTGCTGAGAATCTTTTGATGAGTTGTACGTTCCTTTCTTCACTTCTTCATACACTCTTCTACTAATTGGGTCCACCACCTCCAATCTGAATAATTCTGCATTCATCAATTCCAATTCTGAATCTCTGACGTATTTTAACAAGTAAGGATTGATTTTGATATATAATGCTGCTGGATCCGATTGTTCAATTGACCCACAGATTAACTCCAAAACTTGTTCTCTGATCCAAGCATTTGGATGAATCGCTAATGGAAGAAGCGAATTCGTGATAAAAGAGGGATCTCGCAAATCCAACTTCTTGAGTTTCATAATTTTGTTCAAATTCTTCACACTTTGGAAGACATTCAACTCATCTGAATCAAACATACACTTCTCCAAGACTGGCTTCAATAACCCATTGATTGTCTTTTCAGAAGTCAAATCAATCAATTTTTCTATTTCCCTGAGACTTGTCAATTTTGATCGGTTGTCATTGAGAGCTGCAACCACATGTGGAACCAAAAAGTTTTCTGTCATTTCTGATCCAAGCTCTCTTCCCAAATTTGCAAAGTTCTTCAAAAGCACTTCATTCACTTCAAAAATCTGAGAACTAAACACTTCTTGGATGTAACCCATGAAAGTTGATTTCCATTTTCGCACTTCCTTATTGATATCCTCTTCCAACTTGGCTTCTTTTTCCTCTCCAAGCTTCACAATTGTTTCTTCCGCCACATTTTTCACCTGTAAGTCTCCAGGCATGTGAGCTTCTTGAGTTTCATCTGTAGTTTGTATCTCATTCTTCTTGACTTTGTAATCAAACTTGATGTTCTCGCTAATAAAATGACTTCCGAACTTGATAATTTGATGCATTCTTGCAACAAAGGCGCTCTTTGCTGCGTTATCACTCATAGAGTAAACTTTGAGTAAACTGGGGAAGATCTGATCATCAAATAATTGTCTGTCTGATCTGTACAAAATTGGCTTGGCCATTCTTGACAAAATGTCACATGCAATGTTGAAAGTTGAAATAACTATTCTTGGATTCTGCTCGTCCAACAAGCTCAGCAAATAGGGGATGATAATGTGCAGATTTATTTGATCAGTAAAATAGTAAGAAAAGTTTGACAACATTTCGAGGCCCACTAAAGCAGATGAAAGATACCTCACATTTCTGATGTTACTGCAGATCATTAAAGCGATCAACAACAGCTCAGGCTTTTTTCCCTTCTTCTCTTTGATCATGTCGTTGCTCAAACTGAACCCTCTTCCGACTTCTTGTTTCACTGTCATGATTGTTCTCAAGTCTTTGGGCTCTATATTTGCAATCATTTCAAACTCTTCTCCTTTTGGAGATTTCTCCAAGAAATTAATTTTGTCTTGTTGAAGCAAATTCGAAAAGTCTGGTTGAATCATATGGAAATACCCGTTAAATAGCTTAAGGATCTGACTTTGTTGCATAACAATTGGCAGTGGCTCAAAGTGCTGGCAAACTGGCTCCTCGATTATCATTTCGTAAATAGGACCCAATAATTCTCTGATTAAAGCTATTCTTTGATCTGGAAGGACAAAGTTCTGAGAAATCAAACTCGAATTTATCGAGTACAAAATCTTTGAAAAAGAAAGAGGAGCCACTTCTGTTGCCCATTCTTTCAAAAGGCCTCCTATTCCTTTTCTTTGATTGGGGTCCTTCTGGATCATGTCATAAATAATATTTCTCACTTTCTCGTCTTGAATCTTGTCAATCTTATCTTGTGGAGAATATTCTCCTCTTCTATAAGCAAGCAGCTGCTCGTATTTGAACAAACAGGTTCCGTCAAGCATAATTTCCGCAATCACGCACCCCAACGAAAAAATATCCATCTTTTGTAAATTGCTCATTGTCTCCTTAGTCACTTCTTTAATATTCTCGTGGAACCATTGAAGCGAACCAACTTCTTTGTAATCCCTTGAAATGAACTTCTCTGGTGCCAAATTGCATTTGAAAATTGCTGTTGGATGATAATAATTTATATCTCCCATCTGATCCTCATAGATGTAATTTGGAGCAAACCAAGCAAAGTCTGCCAAGAAAACATGGTTCCATGTTGTAAGCAAAGCATTGCTCGACGTAATCCCACCATGGTACAATCCACTGTCGTGCAAGTTGTAGATAGCCGTCATCAGCTGGAAGATAATCCAGTGTTTTTCAATTGCAGACAATGTTGGAACTGTCTGAAGACGATGGGATAATGTGATATTCACTTTAGGCCGTAAGACTGCAAAAAAATCAGGATCATTTATCAGTTTCGTGTAAGGAAGCAGGTTGGGGAAAACATTCAAATTAAAAATCTTCTGCATGTAGTTCAAAGAGAGCTCATGTCTGGTCAATGGTGTGTTATCTCTCTTGATATAAACCTTCATAATTATATTAGATTCGCCTTCCACAACAAAAGAATAAGTCTTGAAAAGCTTGTTATCGCTCAGCAACTGCTTGTTCAAAAGCTTTGGGTACTTGGCCAGAAAAGTATCAAACTTTTTCACAGCTTTCGGATCCACAGATCCCAATGTGTTTCCCATTGATTTTAGAACTTAGTACTTAATACTGAAATATATACGTAATTTTGATTAATTTTATCAGAAATTAATTTCAATTGATTCCATCTTGCATTGAAAAAAAATAAGTGGTGAATCACTTTTTGTTGGAGTCTCACAACTTTAACTTTCTCATACCAAAAAAAAAAAGATAATTTCATTCATGTAAAAATTACAATAACAAGTAAAAAATATCAAGGCCTATGTCACTTTGAATTTATGAATTTAAAGCATATTTAGGATTTGGTCTTCCTAAGTAATCAAATAATTCTCTAAAGTCATCAATCGTAATCTTTCCATCTTTATCAATATCAAGACATTCATACAGAATTTCAGTATCCTTCTTTTCAAGTTCACCATAATTCAAGGACTTGAAAATTGCCTTTAATTTATCAAAATCAAGTTCTCCAGTTCCATCATCCAATAACCTAAATGCTTCTCCTAAAGGATCAAAGTCTCCCAGCTCATTCTGTCTCAATAAATCATGGAGAGCCTTGGCACTAATTTCGTTCTTTTGGTTCATCAATGTCATAATATCTTTTTCAGTCAATTCTGGATTAATAACTTCCATCTTCTTCTTAAGTTCATAAACAGTCACCTTTTCAGGTCCATTTCTTTCATCAATAATTTTAAAAGCTTTTTGGATATCTTGTAATTCAATTGGTAAAGAATTTTTAACTTCATCTTCTTCTTTCTTAAATAAAGCGAAATCTAAGAGCGACATTGTAAACAATACACTTCATTAAAGATTTACCTAAATATCCACTTTCCTTGAGAGTTTGAATAGTTTCCATATTCAATTCTCGAATAGGCGAGTTGCTACGCTTAGTCAAAGCAATTAGTTGCTTTTGGAGGGATTCAGGGAGTTCTGCTTGTCTCAAATCAGCTTTTGATTGGCCAGCCTTGGGCTTGAAAAAGTTGGCCTTCTCCATTCTGTCCTTGCCTCTTTCCATTTAGTTTTTCGCAAATCGCAAATATTTATAACTGCAAACAAAATTAAATTCCTTTTTACTCTTCAATACTTTAAACAAAATATTTCGGCATCCCGAAAGACACAATTCAATTCTGGGAAGTTGTTATTTCGTTTGTACAACACCGAGTCTAAGAGTCACAACTCCCTCGACCCTTTATTGAAAGCTCTCAAGCCGAGTCATAAAATTTATAACTGCTTCCATTACAATCAAGAAAAAATAAAACATTTTTAGGTTTTTTTCTCAATCAATCAAGGTCAAAATAAGTAAAACAATTTCGGTGTATTATTCCAAAATAAAAAAACTCTAGCAGAGTTATAAAATTTAGATAATAATTCTCTCTCAACACAAGGTTTCTCGACAACAAGATGTTAAAGGCAAAGAGCTTCAATTCCACTATGCAAACCAACAATAAAACTCTTGATAAAACCATCAGCACAAAGAAATCCTTTATGCTTTCTGATGATACCATGATCCAAAATCGTACCTTTGGGAGAGACCTTTATTCCAAATTCAACACTGAAACAAGGTAAGCTCATCTATTTTTCAGAGTTTTGAATGAATGAATGAATAATAGAGGAACTCAGAGTGTGAGAGCCAACAATGAAAAAGCTAGAATGTTTGATAGAATTACTCAAAAAGAAAAAAGAATCGAAGTAACATCTCAAACACTCCTCTCGAGTCTCATACATTAGGAATTCAATGTTGAAAAGCATGAAGCCAGAAAAATGTGGCAAAAAATCCAGTTTGAAAATCACATCCATGAAAGAAAAGGAAAGGGTGAATATAATGGTATCTGCGGACAAAAAGAAGAATTCAAGCCAACCAAAAGGATCCTCACCAGTGTCCGTCATATGATGTCTCCTGAAGAAGTCGAAAAAAGAGCGAGAAAGCCTGCACCTGCTGAGGTCTTGCCTTTAAGAAGAGATCCTATTGTTACTGGAGAACAAGGAAAACTCGTTGTCCCCAGAGATAGAGTAAATCTTCTGATTTTTCCTTCAAATATTAACTACCATACATAGGAATTTAAAGCAAGTGTTCATAGTCAAGTTATTACATTCAAGAGACTTTTCCTTCCTTCTGAGTGGAGAGCTGAGATGCATGGGACAACTAAAGGACCGTAAAAATTCATTCTTTCTTCCTCTTTAATTCATCTCTTTAGAAATCAAAGAGCTCCTTCCGATATTAAATCTCTCTTATCATACGAATATGCAAATAAAGGCTTCTAATTCATAATTTACATTCCTTCATTGTATCAATCTTTTTTTAATTGTGTATAGATTCGATTTTCCATCTTACTTTTTTTCACTTTGAACTTTGACAATACTAAAATTTTTTTTCTTTTAAAGCAAATATAAAGAATTATGTCGATCTTTCATTCTTCTTTCTGGCAGACAAACAAAATATATTTAGTGAGTAAGAGTGTCATTATGTTTAAGTTTCAAGCATTTGTCAATAAAACCTCTCATTTGCTTGAAATATTCTTCAACATCTCTTGCCCAAGTGTCATTATGTGTTCCATGATGGACTTCATGCTACCAAGGGATTAGTAACAAAATTTTATTCTTTTTAAAACCTTTTCCTTGAAACGAGCTTTCTCAGCAGCTTGGTAAAGTCTCAACATTTGCACAGTGGGAATCAGCTCATCCTTGAGACCCATAATGAAAAGGATGGGGATATCAATTGATTTAATGTTTTCAACGCTATGCCACTTGATATTCAAAACCAAATTCTTGATCAAAGAAAGCTTGGAAAATACAATATCAACCATATCTGAAATTGATGTAAAAGTATTTTCTACAATCAATCCAGCTGCCTATTTGCAAAATATTTATGAATCCTGACACTTTTCTCAAATTTACTTTGTGATTACCATGGCTCAAACCATAAATGCCAACAGCACCACCTAAGGATCTGCCGAAAATAAAAATCTTTTCAGTATCCAAATCAGTTCTTGAGAAAATATAGTCCAAAACAGCCTGGAATTTATTGTTTTGTTAAGTTCAATCAAAAGAACAAAGTACATGAGCATCTCTCTGAAGACCGCTTTCTGTAGGAACACCCTCACTATAACTGTATCCTCTGTATGCGACCAATAAAATATTCACATTGCAATATTTTTGCATATATTTCAAAAATGGAATTCTGGTTCCGATATCTTGAAAAATTTTGGTGAAATAAATCATAATATTTTTTACTTCCAGCATTTTCATGGAAGTAGACAATTGTTGGATAATATTGTTGAGGTCCTGGCATTTTTACCAACCAACCATGTAGTTTAATCTTATCACTTGTTGTAATTGTCACATCTTCATAGTTCAAACCACTAAAAATCAATATCCAGAAAACTAGTCCGCAACATACGCTTCTCCTGGGTGTCTTAAACCTTCGGGGTTTGCACTTGGTTGTCTATTTGGAGCATCTAGAAAAATTAAGACAGAAATTATTCATCTTACCTGGAATGTAAAGAAGCTTGTTTTGGAAGAAGTACAACAAAACCATGATAATTCCTATAAACATCCAATAAAAACTTTCACTCTCTCTTTACCAACTGCCAAACCCACAAAGATTGCAGATTTCCACACAAAACCAAAAAGTATATCAATCGCGCCCATATCAATATTAACTAAACTTAATTATTTGTTTTTATTAATTTGAACTCTCTTGATATAGAAAAACACAGATGCCGGTAGGTATTATGATACATTTCAAAATCAGCTTTCTTTCTAAAATACTTCGTTCATAAACATCATCTAGGATGTTTTCCTTGATTTGTTTGTATTTTCTCGAATCAGGAGAATTTTGTCTTAAAATTTCATTTCTAATTCACAGGGTATTTTTTTCAAAAGAGTTACAGAAAATAAAAACATCTATTTTCGCAGGAGCTTTATCAGAGATTAATTTCAACATGGAGCAACAGTTTACGAAATCTAGATATGAAGACATTTTCATGAATCAAAATCAAGATTACAAGGTTGAAGCCATGGGTGGACCTATCGTAACTTTCTTCTCAAGCCTCGACTTATTCTAATCATAGTTTACTGCCGATTCCACAAGAAGAAACTGGTTGAAAAAGCATGGCAAGGCCAAGTATATTGATTTTGATGATGCTGAAAGAAAGGAGCTCAGAAAATATTTCACTTCCCTTGATGCTGACGGTTCTGGTACGTAAAAGTTTTTGAGGGTTTGTGAATAATCTCAACTCTAGGAAATATCGGAGTTGAAGAACTTGAAGACCCCCTTGTTGCTTTAGGATTGGTCTCTGGAAGAGAAGAGGTTCAGAAACTTATTGAAGAAGTTGATAAAGATAAATCCAATCAAATTGAATTTACGGAATTTCTCAGTCTTATGTCCAATATCAAGAATAAAAATGATCAAAAAGAATCTCTCTTGTATAATTTCTTCACCGGAATGATTAATGGGAAGTTGATGGATTCTATGGACCCAAATTTGCCTTTCTTGTTGAATGTCAGTCAGTTTAGAAGAAAAAAAATCCTGGGTATAATTTTCAATAGTCTATCATCTCTTATCGATATAGATGCTATTATGAGTGAGGATAAATCAAAGAGGGAAGATGGACAAAAAATTCTTCAAGTTTAATTTCTCTTTGGAAGTTTATTCATTTTTTTAGGCCTTCAAAAAGCAGTTGTTATTCAAGAAACAGCAAGAAAAAATTGCCAAGGGAGAAAATCCTAATGGTACCGAATTTTCAAAGCCATCATCTCTAAATTTTCATAGAAATCTCCTTAGATCAACCTCCTTTGGGTGATACTGGTCTCCTCGGAAGTAAAAACAGTAAAATCTTTACATAACGAAAATTTTTATTGACAAAAATTTTAGAAATTTTCAAGCCTTCAGATTTCCCCATGTCTCAAAGCAAGCTTTTAATGAAACCCAAGTCAATCCCTATTCAAACTCTCAAAAATTTCAAGCATTAGTTTTTTGTTGTTGTTGTAAAACAGATTTTTACGAGTTTTATTTTGTCAAATTGAAATAAATTGTGTTTGTTGGGTATTTTTATTTTCCCTGACATATATATTGTGATAAATCAATTCAAAATAAAACAAAAAAAATTTCATTCTTCAAAATTCTGCTCTCTCTCTCGAGATTTTCCATGTCTCTTGATCATTCATAAAGTTTGAATCAAGAAAAAATCTTATCAAATTTTAGAATTACAAATTGCGAGCTTTTTTCCGGACTTTCCAGATTTTCAGAGTTTAGAATTCCAAACCCCACAACAAAATCAGACAAAATCGTCACTTTCATCCCTTCCTCGTCCAAATATACCTCGATTAAAAATTATTTATTTCTCGAATTTTATCGATCGCCTTCTAACTTACCATCTAACCTGAAAAAGGTTCTTACTAGATTGTAATTTTGGTCTCGAAAGTTTAATTGAATTTTAATTGTTCTCGTTTTGTAGTTTGTATTTTAGAATATCGATCAAATTTTTTCCTTGAAAAGATTTTAGAAGCTTCTCAACAACATTAAATCATTAATTTATTCCATTTGGAATGGCTTCTTTCACCCACACTTTTCGAAAGTTTCTCGCTTCAAGCTTGTTTAATAAAACTCACAACGACTCTCCTCTCCAATTAACGAACCAGTTTATCAGAAAAAGGGCAACTTTGTCAACATCTCCCTTATTGCAAACTTCGTCCTCAAATCTCCAAACGCTTAGCCCTCAATCATCACTTCAGCAAGGTAATTTACAAAAACTTTTCCAAACTGCATCCTCTACTTTCCCAAAACAAAAGTTTATTCATTTTTTCCAAACTTCAAACATCAAAATTATTCCTCCAAATTTCTAAGAATATTATCTAGGTGAGATGAATAGCTATCTTGTTCCTCCATCTGAACCTACAAGTCACGTCATCGATATGAGATTCTTGGACATCATGGAAAGAATCCCCAATACCGAAATCTTTATTATCTACCTCAATCGACCTTTTGACCTTGATGTCCTCTGCTCATTACACCGGATTTCAACATATACAATGATGGCTGATGGAGCTGCCAACAGATTTCATGATCGCTATCAAAACAGAACTTTCAAGTAGTCGTCCCAAATATTCCTGCGTTTAAACAATATATCTAGACATGAATTTATCCCTCATGCTCTGGTTGGAGACTTTGATTCAGTCAGAAGCGATGTTATCAACTTCTACAGACAAAAAGCAATTAATATTGTTCACGACACATCTCAAACCGATACCGATCTCGAAAAATGCCTCAGGCATCTTCAAATCAGATTCCTGAGCGAAAATCTCTATGAGGAGAGCAAGTTTTATCGAATCGTTATTGCAGGAGGACTGGGAGGCAGACTCGATCATATGCTTAACAATATTCATATCTTACATAAATACGCAGAGAGATATATGAGATATAATGTTAGTCTTCATTTGATGGACAACAACTCGATTGGAACTTGCATTTTACCCGGGAAAACCAAATATATCAAAGCCAAAAAATTCGAAATCAACACTGGCTGCGGAATCTTCCCCTTCTTAGGAGATGTTGCCCACGTGCAAACAAAAGGTCTCCGATGGAATATTGGTAGATTTTATATCTTGAATTTTGAGATTAATTTTTTTAGAAAAAGAGACACCAATGAGCTTTGAAGGTTTTGTCAGCTCCTCAAACGAAATAACTAATGAAGTTGTAGAATTTGAAACTGATCAAACAGTTTTCTTTACCACTACCAATATGTTACATGGTACAGATCCAGAAGAATAAATATACACATAGACATAGATTCAATTCATAAAAAAATAATTTGTATTATATATCTGTAATTTCTCGTTTTTTGTTTTTATCACTTCGAATTTAAAAAGATTCATTTTTTTCAATTATGGAGTTTTGCTTTCTTCATCTTATGCTCCAGTTTTTCCAGGGCTGTCACAGTCAAGGCAGAATTTATTATGTATTGAATGAGTCTCGGCTGCCAACCATAATAGAACCCTTTTATGCCCGCTTCTCGACACACTGTCCTCATCGTTTCTCTTAATCCTTTGTTCGCAAAGCCTTCTGACTGTTGCTGGTGTAATGTTTTTGTCATATCAAAGGGCATAACAATAAAAACATTGCTTACTCCCACTAACGTTGATACCACCATCAAAGTTGAATTCGATAACTCCTCACTTTCTGGGACATGTTGATAGCTTCTTGCAATTTGCTTGAACTTGTAATCTGCGTACAAAAAGCTCACCCATGAAATTATCTGTCTGCAAAATAGAGAATCCAGCCCTCTAAACAATGATCGGACCAACTGATTTTTATTGTCTCGGTAAAATGTTTTCAGGGAGACATGAGCATGCTTGGTCTGTAGAAATACTTTCAGCCTTTCAAATGGGCAAATAATAAAAGTATCAATGGCAGCAATGGTTAGTCCCGTGCTAATCTTTGCTATTGAAGGGTACTGAGCTCTCATTGAGGCAGAGTATACTGAATTGTAAAATTCTGGAAGGATCAGCATTAGGGGCCATCGATAAATCTGCTTGCAAAGAGTTCGAGCAGCATTCGGTATAAATCCAGCATAGAATCCTTCTCTTACCCCATAAGTACGGTAAATCTCTTTCGTAGTCTTTGCAAATTAGCTTAATCAATATAATATCACTCTTTACATCAATAAAAAGCACTTTCTCACCCAACTTGGATTGCATTCGACTTTTTATTGAATCAAAAGGGTGCTCAAGAGGCAGACCTACTTTGACTGAGCCTTAGAGAAAATCATATCCATACCGGCTAGTGTCCGGAAGAACCCATAAATCACTGAATCCACATAAACCCCAGATTTTGTTTCTTTCTTTTCCTTTTTATCCATATCTCAATAATTTAAATCTATTTATTTTATCAGTTTATTCCAATTTATCTGAAATATCAATCACCTCAATCCAATCCAACAAGGTATTTAAAGAAGTAGACTGGGACTAGGACTGGGACGGAAAATAATTATCATAGAGAAATAAGTTCGCAAGGCTAAGAACATACACAATAATATTCGAAATAAAATAT
>Ga0182738_1000916_pt1 | contig 39056 bp, 29 predicted proteins | sample eDN5th30CBELigMG_FD_128876 | JGI IMG/M metagenome (GOLD analysis project Ga0182738, IMG submission 128876) | Enriched Miracle-Growth compost microbial communities from Emeryville, California, USA - eDNA 5th pass 30_C BE-Lig MG (version 2)... ...
CAACGCCAACAGGCCCCACTCCGCCCACCACGGACTCAGTCCCGCCGAGTTCGCCCTACAGTGGACCACGACCCACCAACCCCAAGCCGCATAGCGACTGGACCACCAAACGGGTCCCCCTCAACGCCATCGAGGGGCTTGCACTGCTCAAGGCGCTCGACGGGGTGGATCTCGACGTCAACGCCCGGCGGGCCCGGGCTGCTGCGCTTACGAAATTCGCACTGCTGGGAATTGCGTTGGCTTATGCCGCAATGTGTTTCAGTGCAAAGGGTGTTGCCAGCGTAGTCCGGGAAAGCGGGCGAAACCACGATCAGTGGTGATCCAGGTTGCACCGTTCTCGATGGCCAAGGCAGCGTGATAGGCGTCGGGAACGGTGTTGCCTTTTGCGCTGGTTTGTCGACACAGCGAGTCGAAGATCTCCCAGTGTCGCGTGCCCGGTTGTAGCGGGACTGCGGTCGGACCTGAGCGAAGCGCTCGGCAAGAGTCCAGCGCTTGCTGCGTGGTGCTGGGCTGTTCGAATATCCGATGGTTGGTGATGATTCGGATCACGCTCGAAAGTACGAGGTCGCTTATCCCGACCGGTTCGTCGCCGTTGAGCGCGTCATTGACCCAGAGGCGGTAGCTGCCGTGGTCGGGGCTGTCTTGGCGGATCGCGTAGACACAGACGTTGACGTCAAGGAGCAGCATTGTCGCCCAGCAATTTGGCGACGGCGTCCTTGTCGTCGAGGTCGACGCCGGGTTGTAGGCCGCCGTGACCGTGCGTCGGAAGTTCGAATGTGTGGCGGATCGTCGAACCGGTGCCGCGGTGGAGCATGGCGCGCAATGCATCGTCCAGGATGGCACCGAGCGGCCTCGACGTCCTTGCGGCTAAAACCTTCGCTTCAGCAAGGAGATGGTCGTCGATATTGACCGTGGTGCGCACGTGCGCATCATATCATCAGGTCGACGCATCATGATGCGTGCGTCAGGGCTGGTAGGTGGCTTCGGTGTTGGCGTCTTGGAGCATCTCGGAGACGGAGAAGCCAGGATCCATCGGTCTGGCGTTGCAGGGCCCGCAACGAGTAGTTGTCGCGGTCCAGCGTGCTGTCAGGTAGGCGACGATTTCGTCCCGCCCCCGTTTGACAGTGCCGAAGGCATTGACCCAGTCCGCGTCATCGGAGTAGACGGATCGCAGCACCGCGGCGTTGCGGTCGTTGAAACCCTGCAGCAGTGTCAGCAGCGTTCTGCCGATCGCCTCTTGGTCCTCTTGCGGCAACTCATGCGTGCCATCGCTCCTGGTGCTCGGCGTGGGTTCGCAGGTACGCCCCCCGACCGTAGAACTCGTCATAGAAATCGGTGTCCAGGTGCTGGGCCTGTAGGTACATCAGCACGTGCACCGTCGGGACGGTGCCCGGCAGCTTGCCGAAGGTGTCGTAGATGTAGGACGCCTCGCAGGTGACCAGTTCGGCGATGCCGTCTGGGGCCAGTGCCGAGCCCCGCACCTGCCGGGTATCGCGCCAAGGCCCGGGGGTGTCGGGGTGAGATGGCCCGCCGGGGCCAAACTTTCGGGTCATCAGCTTCTGTACGCCATCAGCCACCGACGCGACATGCGGCGGGCTGAGTGTTTCGAAATGGCCGGGCAACCCGGTGACATTCGGGAACGGCCAGCGCGGGTCGGTGTCGGCGACGAATCCCAGTCCGGGGGCACGCGGGTCTCCTGAGCCGCCCAGCACCGACAACCGGTCCAGGCCGTCGAAGATCCAGCCGCCCAAGCCCATCGCCTGCAATCCCAGCGCCCCGTTGTGGGCCGCGATGGACAGCTCGGCGCTGGCCTCGGTCAGGGTGTACTGCTCCACGAACGACAGCGGTATCGGGTCGTCGGCGTGCGCCAAACCGGAAAACGCTTGCACGCCGGGGATATCGCGGCCAGTGATGTCATCGGTGATCGGATAACCGTTGGCCGCGAAAAACCACAGATTTTCCAGCAGGTGTTCGGCCAGGTCAGCCACGTTGAACGCCAGCAGACTGCCCGGGTGGTTGCCGATCCAGGTGTTGTGACCCTCCATATAGGGCTCTTCGGCGGGCAGTTCCAGGCGGGAATCCGAGAGGCGCACATAGGAATCGGCGGTGTGGCTGATCCACCCTTCGATGCTGTCGAACTCCTGCGGTTTCTGGTCGCGGGTGGGCAGCAGATAGCAGCCGGTGTCGTCGGTGAAGAACAGCTGGCTGGTGTGAAAGCCCGCCGCCGACGGCATGGCCCGCCCCGTAGCGCTGCCGGGATAGTTCGGCAGCGCAGGGGCGTACCTGGGATGGTGCGCGATACCGTCGTGCCACCCGGTCGTGCCGGCCATCAGCGACAGCAGCAGCGCCCGTTCGACCTCGGACAACGGCTGCACCGGACGGCGGCTGGTGTAGGCCAGCGCGCCGGCCGGAATGGTGCCGCCCACGGGGAACCGCCGAGACCGGCGTCCGGTGATCGCGGCGAACAGCCCGAAACCGGCCGCCTGCGCCAGCGCGGCCCGTTCGTGGTCATTGATCGCCAGGGCCATGGCCCGGACCTACTTGCTGACGGTCTCCAGCAGCGTGGCCAGCTGGGTCGGGGAGACCGCGATGCCGCACTGGCTCTTCAGGTCGGTGAGCGGCTGGGCGATGCCCTGCAGCGTCGACAGCTGGTCGAGGTGCCCGATGAAGTAACCCTGTACCGAAGACTTGGCCTGGTCCGGGGGCATGCTGGCGGCGTTGGTCAGCACGTCGTTGGTCTCCGGGTGGTCGTTGAGGAATCCGCCGGCCTGGCTCAGCACGCCGCTGGCGGTGTTGGCGAGCCCGGCGGCCGTGCAGGCTCCGGGTGCGGCGTCGGCCGGGTTGCTGGTGGTCAGCGTGGATGCGGCCACTGCCCCGAGGATGCCGACGGCTGCCGCGCCGAGCGCCAGGCGGTTCAGCGAGCCTCGACGGAGGAGAGACGAAGCTGGGACCGCCGCGAGAGCAGGGCCAGAAGTCGTGGTGATGCGCATAGCAGTGGTCCCTTCGATCAGGTATTTCCAGCTTGGAAGGTAAACCTACCGGAGTGGCAGCCAACCGCGGAGTCGGCGCAATGCTTCGTCGATGTCGGCGGTCGGGCCGGCGAACGAGAGCCGGACGTAGGTGTTGCCGCGCTCGGTGTCGAAGTCGACTCCCGGCGTCAGCGCAAGACCGGTGTCGGCCAGCAGGCGCGCGCAGAACGCCAGTGAATCGTCGGTGTGCTCCGCGAGGTCGGCATAGACATAGAACGCCCCGTCGGTGGGCGCCAACTTCTCGATGCCCATGCTCCGCAGCCCGCCCAGCAGCAGCTCTCGGTTGGCGGCGTAGTGCCGCAGGTGACCATCGGATTCGGCGATCGCCTCCGGCGTGAACGCGGCGACCGCCGCGTACTGGGCCAGGACCGGCGGGCAGATGGTGAAGTTGCCGGTCAGGCAGTCCACCGCGCGGCGCAGTGCCGGCGGCACCAGTAGCCAGCCCAACCGCCAGCCGGTCATCGCAAAGTACTTCGAGAAGCTGTTGGCCACGACCGCGTTTCGTGAGGTCTCCCAGGCGCAACTGGTCTGCGGGGCGCCCTCATAGACGAGGCCGTGGTAGACCTCATCGCTGATCAGTCGCACGCCGGCGGCATCGCACCAGGCGGCGATCGCGGCCAGCTCTGCCGGCTCCATCACGGTCCCAGTCGGATTGGCCGGGCTGGCGACGATCACCCCGGCCAGGGGCCCGTCGATCTCGGCCAACATCGCTGCGGTGGGCTGGAATCGGGTCTCGGGCCCGCACGCGATCTCGACCACCTCGCAGCCCAGCGCGGTCAGGATGTTGCGATAACAGGGATAGCCGGGGCTGGCGATCGCCACCCGGTCGCCGGCGTCGAAGCAGGCCAGGAACGCCAGCAGGAATCCGCCCGACGAGCCCGTGGTCACCACCACGTCGTCGGGGTCGATGGACAGGCCGTAGCGATCGGCGTACGAGCCGGCAATGGCCGAGCGCAGCTCCGGGATGCCCAGCGCGACGGTGTAGCCCAGGGCGTTGGCCTGTAGCGCCGCGGCGGCGGCGGCGCGCACCGGTTCGGGGGCCCCCACACTGGGCTGGCCGGCCGACAGGTTCACCAGATCGCCATGGCTGCGCTGGCGTTCGGCGGCGGCCAGCCATACGTCCATCACGTGGAACGGTGGGATGCCGGCGCGCAGCGCCGTGCGGTCGAGGTGGTTGGTCATGCAATTCACCCTGTCATCAGTTGATGGAGGAACCGGGTGGAGTCCGGCATGGAGGCGAGCACCGTGCCCGAATGGTCTTGGTCGGGATAGATGTACAGCTCGACATTCTGATGGTTGTCGATCAGCTGCTGATACAGCGTTTGACTGGACCGGGGCGGCACGTCGGCGTCGCGCAGGCCGTGTCCGAGAAAGATCGGCCGGTCATACCCGTCGGTCGGGGTGCCCATGAAGCGATCCAGCGCGGCGCCGATGCCGTCCAGCGAACTCATCGGTGCGCTGAACAGCTCGTTCAGCGTGGTTCCCGCGACCTGCTGATCCAGCTCCGTCTTGCACACCGTTTCCGCCCGGTCCGCCAGCTCGCGCCCGCGCGGAGTCAGCACACTGTCGAGGGGAATCTCGGGATACGCTTCGCGCAGCGCAGCCACGATGTACGAGGTGTAGCTGATCGCGGCAGGCGGCACCGCCTGCGGCGGCAGATCGGGGCCGGCCTCCATGACCAGCCGTTCGATGTTGGCCGGAGTGCCGGTGGCCACCACACCGCGATAGTCCAAGCCAGTGCCGGCGGTGAGCCTGGTGGCCCACCAGGCGCTGTTGATCGCCGCGCCGCCGCCCTGGGACTGGCCGACGATCGCCCACTTGGGGGACAGCGGCAGGTCCATCTGGTGGACAGCTCGCACGGAGTCGATCACCGAGTGCGCTTCGGTGGCGCTGTTGAGATAGCTCATCAGCCCTGGCGTGCCGAGCCCGACGTAATCGGCGCCGACCACCACATAGCCCTGATCGAGCCAGTGCGACAGGTACTCGTTGTCGCGGGGACTGCGTGGCCGGGCTGAGGGGGTGCAGTCGTCGCCGAGACCGACGGTGCCGTGCGCCCAGGCGATCACCGGCCAGCCCCCCGCCGGGGGCGCTCCGTGCGGCACGAAGACCGCGGCGGTGCTCACCGCGGGCTGGGCGTGCTGATCGGGCGTGGCGTACAGAATCCGGTATGCGTTGGCGGCGCCGGTCACTGACAGCGTCGGGTCGAGCGGCACTGAGGTGATCAGCTCCCCCTCGGCGGGAATGGTGCCGGCGTACGCGCGGGCGTCCAGCCCCGACCACCGTGGCTCCGGCTCAGCGGCGGCGGACGAGGCCAGCGTCAGCGCGACCAGCCCAGCTGACAGTGCGGCGGCAGCCAGTCGGCGAGCCGCGCTCACGTGTTCAGGGCCAGGAACGTGAACGGTTCGGCGACTTGGAAGTCCGCCGATGTCTCACCGGCGAAGATGTTGCTGTCGTCGGAGCCGAGGTCGAGCTTGCGTGCCGCTGCGCCCTCCTGCAGGTCGAGCTTGGTCAGGTCCACCCAGAACACGTTGGGCGTCAGCGCCGATTCGAAGAAGTACAGCTTGCGGGTGTGGTGGGCGACGGTTCGCCAGCGGGTCGAGGAGATATTCGGCTCGCCCGGCGTGGAGATGCCGAACGGCACCGACACGTTGCGTACCACGCTGAGCACCGAGGCGAGGGCGATCTTCATGTCCTCAGACTTCGGAATGGCGTTGACGTAGAACGAAGCCCGCGCGAACCGGTCCGCGGCCCGATTGGTGCCCGGCAGCATGACGGTGCCGCCGAGCTGCTCCCAATAGGCGTTGACCGCGAGCTGCTGATCAAAGACCGGCGAGTTCGTCATGACCTGATACTGGCGCCCGTGGTGGATGACCTGCTTACCGTCGACGTACTCCACGATCGCACTGTCACCAGTCGCGTCCGACAGCGACAGATGCAGGGTGGCCAGGCGGTCCTCGCCGGGAACGCCGTCGGTGACCACCTCGAACGCCTCGGTGCTCAGCGCTGCGACGGCTTCGGCGACGGTGGCGAAGTTGTCCAGGACGTACTGCGCCCAGACCGAGATGCACAGGCCGGGCCGGCTGCCGTCGTATTTCGGATAGACGGACTCCGCCAGCCAGAGCAGGTTGGCGGACAGCCCGGCTTCGTTCAAACCGTCGGTCGTGCAGATGTCGTAGCCGGTGGCGACCACACTGCCGTACTTTGCGGTCCACTCAACGGAGTTCGCCCCGGCCCGGCCGTCGCGCTTCACGCCGCGCGGCAACGACCACAGATTGGTCGCCAGATCCAGCTTCCAGTCCATCGATCGACCGGTGATGATGTTGCCGTTGGGGCCGAGGTAAACCAGTCGGGTGCACATGCGGCTACCGTACGGGGCTGCTACAGCACCTCGGCCTGCAACCGGCGAAGATGCTGTGCCGGCAGGCCGAACAGCTGTGAACTGCCGTGCGCGCGTTTGAAGTACAGCTGGATGTCGCTTTCCCAGGTGATCGCGATGCCGCCGTGCAGCTGCACGGCTTCGCCGGCCACCTTGCTGAATGCCTCGCTGGCCACCACGCGCGCCAACGCGGCCGAGGTCGCCGACGGCTCCGCGATCGCGTCGTCGACAACGGCGCGGGCAGCCGACACCGCCACGTACAGGTCGGCCATCCGGTGCTTGAGCGCCTGAAAACTACCGATCGGCCGGCCGAACTGCACCCGGCTCTTGGTGTACTCCACGGTCAGCTCCAGGCAGCGGGCCGCGGCGCCGATCTGCTCGGCCGCCAACAGGATCGCCGCGTAGTCCGCGAGGCCGGGGTCTTCCCCGATCGGCGCGGTGGAGCTGGGGGTGATCCGGCCCAGACGCCGGGTGGGGTCCATGGTGGCCACCGGCTCGGTGCTGAATTCGGTCCAGCGGGTCAGCTGGGTGCCGTCGGTTCCCACAACGACGTCGGCGATATCTCCATTGACGGCGTAGTTGTCGCCGAAGACCACCGCTCCGATCGCACCGCCTTCAGCGAGCTGCTCCAGTGCTTCGGCGTCGGGCTCGGGCGCGGCCAGCAGCGCCAACTCGGCCAGAATGGTGCCCAGCAGCGGGGTGGGCACCAGAGCCTTGCCCAGCTCCTCGAGAACGACTGCGGCGTCGCCCAGTTCGCCACCGGCGCCGCCGAGCTCCTCGGGCACCACCAGCGCCGCCGCGCCCACCTGCTCGCACAGCAGCTGCCACAGGGTCTCGTCGTAGCCGCGCTCGGATTCCATCGCCACCCGGACCGCTTCGGGTGTAGCGTGCTTGTCGACCAGTGCCGCCACGGTCTGGCGCAGCAGGTCGCGTTCGTCGTTACGGGCCACTTAGATCGCCTCCAACACTCGCCGCCGGTGAGCGGTTGCATCCCCCCAGGCGGGACGCAGGGCCTGCACCCGCAGCAGCCACAGCGACAGGTCGCATTCGCTGGTGAAGCCGATGGCGCCGTGGGTCTGCAGTGCTGAATGCGCGGCCAGCAGGGCGGCGTCGGACGCGGCCACCTTGGCGGCGCTGACGTCGCGGGCGGTGTCGGCGGAGTCCTCAGCCAGCGACAGAGCCGCCCCGTACACCAGCGGGCGGGCCAACTCGAGCGCGATGTGCACGTCGGCCAGCTTGTGCTTGATCGCCTGGTAGCCGCCGATCACCCGACCGAACTGGGTGCGCTGCTTGGCGTAGTCGACGGCGGTGTTCAGCATCGCCTGCCCGGCGCCGATCAGCTGCGCGGCGGTGGCCAGGGCGCCCATCTCGTAGGCGCGCGCGGTGTCGGCCTCCCAGGTCGATCCGGTGGCGGTGACGTCGAAGACGCCGCGGCTGGGGTCCACCGAGGCGTGGCGGGCGCCGGCCTGGGCCGTACCGGCCTGGCCGTTGTCGGCCAGCAGGACCAGGTCGGCGACCTGAGCATCCAGGGCGCGCGGGGTGTGCGGCGGCAATGCCACGGTGGCGATCAGCTCACCGGCGGCCAGCCCGGCCAGCTGCGAACCCGCCTCCGGTGAGCCGGCCAGCAGAATCGGCGCCACCGCGATGGACTCCACCACCGGCCCGGGCACGCACCAGCGGCCGAGCGCCTCGATGGCCAGCACCAGGTCGACGGGGTGGGCGCCGATGCCGTCGAACTCCTCCGGCACCGCCAGCGCGGTCACGCCGAGCTCAGCCAGCTGATTCCACACCTGACGGCCCCGCTCGGTGTCCCCCTGCGACCAGGCGCGCACCGCGCCGGGCACGTCGGCGGCACCCAGGGCGGCGTCGATGCTGGCCGCAAAGTCGCGCTGCTCTTGGTCTAGATCGAATTTCATTTCTTCTCCCGGGGCAGGCCCAGCAGCCGCTCGGCGATGATATTGCGCTGAATCTCGTTGGTGCCGGCGTAGATCGGGCCGCCAAGCGAGAACAGGTAACCGTGGGTCCAGGCGTCGGCGAGTTCGCCGTCGGCGCCGCGGATGTCCAGGCCGGTCTGGTGCAGGGCAACGTCGAGATCGGACCAGAACACCTTGGTCACCGAGGATTCCGCGCCCAATTCACCGCCGGCGGCCAGCCGGGTCACGGTGCCGAACGTCTGCAACCGGTAGGCCTGCGCCTTGATCCAGGCGTCGGCGACGCGGTCGGTGAACACCGGATCGCTGCCGTGCTGGCGCCACATGGCCGCCAACTTCTCGGCGCCCACCACGAATCGGGCCGGGCTGCGCAGGCTCATGCCGCGCTCGTTGCTCGACGTGCTCATCGCGGCGCGCCAGCCTTCGTTCGGCACACCGATCACGTCGTTGTCCGGGACGAAGACGTCGTCGAGGAAGATCTCGCCGAAGCCGGTCTCGCCGCCGAGCTGTTCGATGGCACGCACGGTGATCCCGTCGGCCTTGAGGTCGAACATGAAGTAGGTCAGGCCGTGGTGGCGCTGGGCCTGCGGGTCGGAGCGGAACAGTCCGAAGCCGCGCTCGCCGAAGGGGGCGCGTGAGCTCCAGATCTTCTGCCCGTTGAGTTTCCAGCCGCCGTCGACCTTGGTGGCCGTAGAGCGCAGCGACGCCAGGTCACTGCCGGACTCCGGCTCCGACCATGCCTGAGCCCAGATCTCCTCGCCGGAAGCCATCTTCGGCAGGATGCGGTCCAGCTGCTCTTGGGTGCCGTGCGCGAACAGCGTCGGCGCCAGCATCGAGGTGCCGTTGGCGCTGGCCCGCCCGGGCGCACCGGCGCGGAAGTATTCCTCCTCGTACACCACCCACTGCAGCATGCTGGCGTCGCGGCCGCCGTATTTCTTCGGCCAGGCGATCACCGACAGGCCGGCGTCGAAAAGCACCTTGTCCCAGCGGCGGTGCTGCTCGAAACCCTCGGCGGTGTCGTAGGACTCAGTCGGGAACTTGCCCTTGTTCGCGGCCAGGAAGTCGCGAACCTCGGCGCGGAAGGCCTCGGTCTCGGCATCAATATTCAGGTCCATCTAGGCCCACTCTCTCAATTCATGCTTGACCACCTTGCCGCCGGGATTGCGCGGTAGGGAGTCGGTGAAGGTCACCGATCGCGGTGCCTTGAAGTTCGCCAGATGTTCACGGGCGTAATCGATCACCGATTGTTCGTCGAGCGTCGATCCGGGTCGGCGCACGATGAAGGCGCGGCCCACTTCGCCCATCCGTTCGTCGGGAACGCCGATCACCGCCACGTCGGCCACGCCGTCGAGGCGAGCCAGGGCCTGCTCGATCTCGGCCGGATAGACGTTGAAACCGCCGCAGATGTACATGTCCTTGAGCCGGTCGGTGATCCGCAGGTTCCCGGCGGCATCCACCGTCCCGATGTCGCCGGTGTGCAGCCAGCCCGCCGTATCGATCGCCGCGGCGGTGGCCTCCGGGTCGTCGAGGTAGCCGATCATGATGTTGGCGCTGCGCAGGAGCACCTCGCCGGAATCCGAGTCGCCGGCCGACTTTTCTAGTCGCAGCTCGAAGTCGCCGATCGGACGCCCGCAGGTGGTGGCGACGGTGACGGCGTCGTCATCGGCGCGGCACATGGTGCCGAACCCGCCGGACTCGGTCAGCCCGTAGGCGGTGAGCACGATGTCGATATCCAGTTCGGTCTGCATCCGCTCGATCAGCACCACCGGGACGGTGGCCGCTCCGGTGACCGCGAACCGCAGCGAGCTCAGGTCGTGTTGGTCGCGTTCGGGATGGTCCAGCAGGGTCTGGTAGATGGTGGGCGGCCCGGGCAGCACGGTGATCCGGTGCGACTCGATGGCGCGCAGCGCACCGGGCGGGTCGAACGTGACCTGCGGAATCAGGGTGGCCCCGGTCTGCAGGCAGGCCAGGATGCCGGCCTTGTAGCCGAAGTTGTGAAAGAACGGGTTGATGCACAGGTAGCGGTCCTGCGCGGTCATCTGACCGCACTGGGCCCAGGCCGCCGGGCCGGCCAGCGACTGCCGGTGTGCGCAGAGCACGCCCTTGCTGCGGCCGGTGGTGCCGGAGGTGAACAGGATGTCGGAGAGATCGTCGGGCCCGACGGCGGCTGCGCGGGCGTCGACGTCGGCAGCCGGCACCGCGGCGCCGGCGGCGATGAACTCGTCCCAGGTTCCGTCGGCGACATCCACCGGAATCCGGATGACGTGCCGCAGGTCGGGCAGCTGATCGCGGTCCAGTTCGGTGAGCCGGTCGGTCTTGAGGAACCGGCCCATACCGACCAGCACCTTGGCTTTACTGCGGACCATGATGTCGGTGGCCTCGGCCGCGGTGTAGCGCGTGTTCAGCGGTACCAGTACGCCGCCGGCGTAGTGGGTGCCCAGGCAGGCGATCACCCAGTGCCAGGTGTTGGGCGACCAGAGCGCAACCCGGTCGCCGGGTTGCACGCCCAGGGCGATCAGAGCCGCGGCGGCCCGCCGCACTTCGTCGCGCAGGGTCGCGTAGGTGAAGCGCTTGTCCTCGGTGACCAGGGCATCATGGTCGGGCAGCGCACGCGCGATGTGGTCCAGGGCCGCAGGTGTGGTCTGCGGTTCTGTACTCATAGGCGCTGCTCCTCCCCGTCGCTGAACTCTGCATCGCCGTCAGCGCGGGCTCCCTGGGCTCGACGGCTCGTAGCCGAGCAAGTGCTTGGTAGGTTAGCCTACAAGGGTGCAAGCAGTCGAGGAGTTCCGGGCTGAGGTCCGTGCATGGCTGGCCGACAACCTGGTCGGAGAGTTCGCCGAGCTCAAGGGCCTGGGGGGCCCTGGGCGCGAGCATGAGGCGTTCGAGGAGCGGATGGCGTGGAACCGCCATCTCGCCGACGCCGGGCTGACCTGCCTAGGCTGGCCGGTGGAGCACGGCGGGCGCGGCCTGTCGGTGGCGCACCGGGTGGCGTTCTACGAGGAGTACGCCAAGGCTGACGCGCCGGACAAGGTCAACCACCTGGGCGAAGAGCTGCTCGGGCCGACCCTGATCGCGTTCGGCACGCCCGAGCAGCAGCAGCGTTTCCTGCCCGGCATCCGCAATGTCACCGAGCTGTGGTGCCAGGGCTACTCCGAGCCCGGCGCCGGCAGTGACCTGGCCAATGTGGCCACCACGGCCATCCTCGACGGTGACCAGTGGGTCATTAATGGCCAGAAGGTCTGGACGTCACTGGCGCACCTGTCGCAGTGGTGCTTCGTGGTCGCCCGCACCGAGAAGGGCTCCAAGCGGCACAACGGATTGTCTTACCTGTTGGTGCCGTTGGACCAGCCCGGCGTCGAGATCCGGCCGATCGTGCAGCTCACCGGCACCTCGGAGTTCAACGAGGTGTTCTTCGACGACGCCCGCACCGACGCGGACCTGGTGGTCGGTGAGCCCGGCGACGGCTGGAAGGTCGCGATGGGCACGCTCACCTTCGAGCGCGGCGTGTCGACACTGGGCCAGCAGATCCGTTACGCCCGTGAGCTTTCCGCGCTTGCCGAGCTCGCGCAGCGCAACGGTGCCGCCGACGACCCGCTGATCCGCGAGCGGCTGACCCGATCCTGGGTGGGTTTGCGGTCGATGCGGTCGTATGCGATGGCCACCATGGACATTGAGCAGCCCGGGCAAGATAACGTCTCGAAGCTGCTGTGGGCCAACTGGCACCGTGACCTGGGCGAGCTGGCGATGGACGTGATCGGGCGTGACTCAATGGTGCTGCGCGACGGCGAGTTCGACGAGTGGCAGCGGCTCTACCTGTTCACCCGCTCGGACACCATCTACGGCGGGTCGAACGAGATTCAGCGCAACATCATCGCCGAGCGGGTTCTCGGCCTACCCCGGGAGGCAAAGGGATGAGCAGCCTGACTCAGGCGCCGCAAGAGATCGCCGGGCACGGCCTGTTGGCCGGCAAGACGGTTCTGGTGACCGCGGCCGCCGGCACCGGGATCGGCTCCACCACCGCGCGGCGTGCGCTGCTCGAAGGCGCTGACGTGGTGGTCTCCGACTACCACGAACGCCGCCTCGGCGAGACCCGCGACGAACTGGCCGGCCTCGGGCTGGGCCGGGTCGAGGCGGTGGTTTGCGACGTCACCTCCACCGCTGCGGTGGACGCACTGTTCGACGAGGCCGTGGCGAAGATGGGCCGGCTCGACGTGCTGGTCAACAACGCCGGACTCGGTGGGCAGACCCCGGTCATCGACATGACCGACGACGAGTGGGACCGCGTGCTCAACGTGACCCTCACCTCGGTGATGCGGGCAACCCGGGCGGCGCTACGCTACTTCCGCGGCGTCGAACACGGCGGGGTGATCGTCAACAATGCCAGCGTATTAGGTTGGCGTGCACAGCATTCGCAGTCGCACTACGCCGCGGCCAAGGCCGGCGTGATGGCCCTGACCCGGTGCAGCGCGATCGAAGCCGTCGAATACGGGGTGCGGATCAACGCGGTCTCGCCGTCTATCGCCCGGCACAAGTTCCTGGAGAAGACCAGCTCGGCCGAACTGCTGGACCGCCTCGCTGACGGCGAGGCGTTCGGCCGGGCGGCCGAGCCGTGGGAGATCGCCACCACTATCGCGTTCCTTGCCAGCGACTACTCCAGTTACCTCACCGGCGAGGTCATCTCGGTTTCCAGCCAGCGCGCCTGATGTCATGACGCGCCGTGACGAACTCCTGAACCTGGCGGCGGCGATGATCGCCGAGCGTGGCCTGCGTGCCACGACTGTGCGTGACATCGCCGACGCCGCCGGGATCTTGTCCGGCAGTCTGTATCACCACTTCTCATCCAAAGAGGAGATGGTCGACGAGGTGCTGCGCGACTTTCTGGACTGGCTGTTCGCCCGCTACCAGCAGATCGTCGACAGCGAAACCGATCCGCTTGCGCGCCTCAAGGGACTGTTTCTGGCCTCGTTCGACGCGATCGAGCATCGGCACGCCCAGGTCGTCATCTACCAGGACGAAGCCAAGCGGCTGTCGTCTCACGAACGGTTCTCCTACGTCGACGAACGCAACCGTCAGCAACGCAAGATGTGGCTTGACGTGCTGCAGCAGGGCATTGAAGCGGGAATTTTCCGGCCCGACCTCGACGTCGACCTGGTCTATCGCTTCATCCGCGACACCACCTGGGTATCGGTGCGCTGGTACCAACCGGGTGGTCCACTGACCGCCGAACAAGTCGGCAGACAATACCTCGCCATCGTGCTGGGTGGTATCACCAAAGAAGGAGTCTGAAATGGCCGCACAAGTCTCTGAAGCGTATGTCATCGACGCCGTTCGCACCGCCGTCGGTAAGCGCAACGGATCGCTGGCCGGCATCCACCCGATCGACTTGGGCGCGTTGGCTTTTCGCGGTCTGCTGGACCGTGTAGGTGTCGACCCGGCTGCCGTCGATGATGTGATCGCCGGCTGCGTGGACGCCGTCGGCGGCCAGGCCGGCAACATCGGCCGGCTCGCGTGGCTGGCGGCCGGCTTCCCCGAAGGGGTTCCCGGCGTCACCGTTGACCGGCAGTGCGGCTCCAGCCAGCAGGCCATCTCGTTCGGCGCGCAGGCCATCATGTCGCGCACCGCGGACCTGATCGTGGCCGGCGGCGTGCAGAACATGAGCTGGATCCCGATCTCGTCGGCAATGATCGTCGGCGAGCAGTTCGGCTTCACCTCCCCGACCAACGAGTCGAAGAAGTGGCTGGAACGCTACGGGGACGAAGAGGTCTCGCAGTTCCGCGGCGCCGAGATGATCGCCGAGCGTTGGGACATCTCCCGCGAGGACATGGAGCGCTTCGCGCTGCAGAGCCACCAGCGGGCGTTCACCGCGATCGCCGAGGGCCGGTTCGACAACGAGATCATCCCGGTCGATTTGGACGGCAACTCTTTCCACACCGACGAATGCCCGCGCGAGTCCACGCTGGAGAAGATGGCGGGTCTCAAGACGCTGGTCGAGGGTGGCCGGCTGACCGCCGCGCTCTCCAGCCAGATCTGCGACGGGTCGGCGGCGGTGCTGCTCGCCTCCGAAAGCGCAGTGCAGGCGCATGGCCTGAAGCCGCGCGCCCGCATCCACCACATCAGCGCCCGTGGTGACGACCCGGTGATCATGCTGACCGGCCCGATTCCGGCCACCCGCTACGCGCTGGAAAAGACCGGCCTGAGCATCGACGACATCGACGTCGTGGAGATCAACGAGGCGTTTGCTCCGGTGGTGCAGGCCTGGATGAAGGAGTTCCCGATCGACCCGGCCAAGGTCAACCCCAACGGTGGGGCGATCGCGCTGGGCCACCCGCTGGGGGCGACCGGTGCCAAGCTGTTCACCACCATGCTCAACGAATTGGAGCGCACCGGCGGCCGCTATGGTTTGCAGACGATGTGCGAGGGCGGGGGCACCGCTAACGTCACGATCATCGAGCGCCTCGGCGGCTAAAATCGGGTTTTATGGAAACACCGACTTCGACGGCATCAGGAGGGCGCCGGATTCGCGGACTCGACGCTGATCAGCGCCGAGCTCAGCGCCGTGAGCAACTCCTGGCGGCAGCGTTCGAATTGTTTGCCCGAGACGGTTACGCCAATACCTCTATCGAGCAGATCTGCCAAACCGCCTACGTCGGCAACAAGGCGTTCTACGAGCTGTTCGATAGCAAGGAAGACTGTTACCTCGCGCTGATGAACGAGATCGGCAACCGCATCGAGGCAAGGGTCGAGGAGGAGTTGCTCCACGGCGCTCCCGACGAGGCCGAAGAAGCGACGGTGCGTCGCGTTCTGACGGTGTTCGCCCACGAGCTGGTCGTCGATCCCCGAGTGGCCGTCGTTGCGTTCCGGGAATGCACCGGAATCTCGCCGCGGGTGGAGGCGCAACGGCGGGCCAACCGCAAGTGGGCCGCGAACTTCATCGAGTCCTTCTGGCGCAGCAAAGCCCAACCCGGTGAGCCCGCCGACTACCGGGCGATGGCAGTGGCCACCGTCGGGGGACTCTTCGAGATCATCGCCGATTTCCTGTACCAGACCGACCCGCCGCGATCGATCGACGACCTAACCCGCGACCTCACCTCATTCCTGATCACGGTCAGCAACGGGATCCATCTGCCCGCCCAAGCCAGCTGAAGCCGCGCAGTCGCCGCCTCACCCCACCAGACCGGCGATGATGTCGTCGACCGTTCGCCCTGCCAGAGCGTCCAAATCGGTGCGGGGAGCACCATGCAGTGGTCCCCGCAGGGCCAGTTCGGCGAATCCGTGCACGGCCGACCAGCACGGCCACTCCGCGCCGGCACGCCGGTTCGCGTGCAGCACACCGGTATCGGTCATCGCATCGAGTGCGGCGACCAGCGCGCGAAACGGTGGTGGGACTCCGTCGTCGTCGAGTGAGGTGACTCCGGAGCCGCTCGGCTTGTGCGGCGGTCCCAGTTTCGCCTCCCCTCCGTCGAGGCTCGCTGAACCGCCGAAGAAAGCCACGGTGAACCACCCCGGTTCGTCCAACGCGAACCCGATGTAGCCCAGTCCGACCGCGCGAAGCTGATTGCGTGCCCGGCTCGCCGCGGTGCCGCCTCGGCTCACCGGTGGGAGCATTCGCGCGGCCATCCGGTCTCCGATGGCGATCGCAACAGCCCTCAGCAGTGCCTCGCGGTCGGCGAAGTGGCGGTATGCGGCGTTGGGGGAGACTCCGACGCGCCGGGTCGCTTCCCGGACCGTGAGAGCCTCTGGACCGCCGAGCCGGGTCAGCTGCAGGCCAGCGTCGATCAGCGCCGCGCCTAGGTCGCCGTGGTGATAACCGGTCTTTGTCGCAGTCACCTCTTGACAGCTCCCTCGGGTCCAAGTGTACGGTGTGAACATAACCAATGTATACGCCGTACACATGCCAATGGGGGTTTTCGTCGATGAGAGGTTTCAAGGCGCCGCCGGTCGTGGATCACCAGGCCTGGCAACGAGAACTCGACGCGTTGCGCTTCCGAGAGAAGGCGGCCACCCGCGAACTCGACGCGATCGCGGCGCTGCGTCGACGCCTGCCGATGATCGCGATGGACGACTATGTGCTCGAAGGGGAGCGGGGGCCCGTGCGTATCGTCACGCAGGGGCCGATCGACGAAGCGATCGCATACAAGCGGCGGGTCGGCAACCAGATGGCTTGGTACAGCACTGCGAACAGTCCGTTCGGAACTGATGTCGGAGTACCGCCGGGTGGCCAGTTCGCAGTGAATGTCTTTCTGCGCCAAGATGACTCGGTCTACCGCACCTGGTTCACCAACCGTCGCGGGGTTGAGCAGCTCAGTCACGTGTTTTCGCTGATCGACGTGCTGCCCTATGGGCGTCAGGAACAGTGGCAAGACTCGCCCGACGGCTGGCCGCAGGGCCCCACCTACAGTCGCTGGGCCAGCTCGCCGGAGATCGCTCAGCTATACGGCTCGAATTCGTAGTTTCCCCAACCCATCCCAACCCGAAGGAGCATGATGAGCGCTGCCAAGATCGGCCTGAAGACGATCAACCTCGTGTGCGTGCCGACAGTTGATCAGGCCAAGGCGGTGGCTTTCTATGAGTCGCTGGGCTTCGAGAAACGTACCGACATCGACATGGGTGACGGCTACCGCTGGATCGAGGTCTACCCGCCCGAGGGGAACACCGGAATCGCGCTGGCTCCGCCGCCGCCGGAGAGCGGTCCGGTCGAGCCGACCGATACCGGAATCGCGCTGACCACCGACGACATCGACGCTACCCACGCCGCGATACGTGAGCTCGGGGTCGACGTGGATGACCAGGTGGCGCGGATGGGCGACCCGGTTCCGCCGATGTTCTGGCTTCGTGACCCGACCGGTCACACCCTGATGGTGGTCGAGGCTTAGCCTTTGCGCCGAGACGGAATCTCACGACGTACCCACCGCGTGTGTCGCGTCGTGAGATTCTGTCTCGGGATCAGGCCTGGACCAGGCTCGACGCGGCCTTCAGGTGCTCGACAGCCTCGTCGACGATCGAGGTGATCAGCTCGGCGCAGGACGGCAGGCTGTCCAGAATGCCCGCCACCTGACCCGAGGCCAGCACGCCGGCTTCGGTGTTGCCTTCGACCAGGCCGGCCTTGAGCAGCATCGGGGTGTTGGCGGCCATCAGCACCTGCGACCAGGTGAGTTCCTTGCCGTGTCGCATCGCCAGGCCGTCTTTGACCATGGTCGGCCAGCTCATCTGCGACATCTTCTTGAACTTGGCGGCGTTGCGGATGGCGGCGCTGAAACCGCGTGCCCGCGAACCGCTTTCGAGCTTGTTCACCAGCTCGGTGCGCAGCACCCGGTGCGGCATGCCGTCGACCCGGGTGGAGACGACGGTGCCGTTGAGGTCGGCGGCCAGGTAGCGCTGCTTGACCGAGTCGGGAACGGTGGAATCCGAAGTCAGCAGGAATCGGGTGCCCATCGCAACGCCGGTGGCACCGTAGGACAGCGCGGCGGCCAGGCCGCGGCCGTCGAAGAAGCCGCCGGCGGCGATCACCTGCACCCCGGTGCCGGCGACGGCGTCGAGCACCGAGGGAAGCAGCAGGGTGGTGGCGACCGGGCCGGTGTGCCCACCGCCCTCGCCGCCCTGCACGATCACCGCGTCGGCACCCCAGGACGCCACCTTCTTGGCGTGCTTGGCCGCACCGACCGACGGGATCACCACGGCGCCGGCCTCTTTGAGCTTGGCGATCAGCTCGGCCTTGGGGGCCAGCGCGAACGACGCCACCTTCACGCCCTCACGGATCATCAGGTCCACCCGGTCACCGGCGTCGGCGCCGTCGGCGCGGATGTTCACCCCGAACGGCTTGTCGGTGGCCGACTTCACCTTGGCGATCGCGGTGGCCAGCTCGTCGATGGTCATGGTCGCCGAGGCCAGGATGCCCAGCCCGCCGGCGTTGGCGGTGGCCGAGACCAGCCGCGCACCGGCCACCCAGCCCATCCCGGTCTGCACCACCGGGTGTTCGATGCCGACCAGCTCGGTCAGTGGGGTCTTCAATCGGCTCATGCTCGGACCTCTTTGTCCCGCAGAGCCTTCGGGTCGATGACCTCGCGGATCAGTCGCAGCTCCTCGATCTCGGGCAGCCGGGTCACCGCGGCCTCGCCCAAGCCGTGCACCTCGAACGAGGTGTTCTCGGTGACCTCGTCGGCGGTGACCCCGGGGTGCAGCGATACCGCGCGCATCTGGTGGTCGGGGCCGCCGAAGTCGAACACCCCGAGGTTGGTCACCACCCCGCCCAGGTTGAAGAACCGGAATGCCGGGTTTGTTGGGTCCACCTTGTCGTAGCCGATGCCCGAGACGATGTCGACGGTCTCGCAGAACACCCGCGACGAGTGCGCGCCCACCCAGTAGCTGGTGGTGTGGTTGATGGTGTTGCCCGGCGCCCCGCGCACCCCGAACATCTGCCGGGTGGGCTGCTGCAGCGGCCCGAACGCCGACAGGTTCTGGTTGCCGTAGCGGTCAATCTGGTTGGCGCCCATGATCACATGGCGCCGGCCCCACGACAGGGTTTCGAAGACCCGATTGAACGGCATCCACCCCTCCAGCGGTCCGACCTTGCCGATCGCCGGGGTGTCGGCCAGGATACGGGCCTCGCCATCGGTGATCACCAGGTCGGGGGAGAAGGTGAGGCGGGCCAGGCGCGCGCCGACCGAGGGCACCGTCGCCATGGGCGAGGCCATGATCTCGCCGGCGTCGCGGAACAGCTCGGCGCACGCGACGGCGCAGATCTCGGCGCGAGTGGGTGAGTCGGTCATGCTTGTGCCTCCGCTCCGAATGCCTTGACCGCAGCCTGGTAGTCCTCTTCGCTGCCGGACAGGTAGGTGGCCTTGAACTCCGCCCAGGTCTCATCGGACTTGGCGGCTTCGGCGTAGTGCCGCTGGAACTTCTCGTCGCGGCCGTAATCGGCTGCCCCGATGGTGAAGTGGGCCCCACCCGGAGCTTCCACCACCTTGTCCACCATCATCCGGTTGATCACCTGGGTCTGCGGCGACGTGGTCGCGATCAGCTCTTCGGTGGGCACGATCTTCTCCACCGACAGGAAGCGGCGCTGCGCCGACATCAGGAACAGGTCGTCGAAGTACGGGTCGATCCCGGTGTAGGCGGCGTTGCCGCGCTCGTCGCCGACGTTCATGTGCACGAACGCGGCATCGAGGTTCAGTGCCGGCATCGCGACCAGGGTCTCGTGCCCGCCCTCCACGGGGTAAGGCGAGGTGACGGTCTTGAGCTCGCCTTCCCAGAAGTCGATCACCGAGCTGCCCAGCCCGGCACGGATCGGCAGGAACGGCAGCCGCTGGGCAGCGGCCTGCAGCCCGCAGCGCAGCATGCCCTCGTCCATCTCACGGGCCTCGATGGCCCCGGTGGTGCGGGCCTTGGAGAACCACGGGTCGTAGAACGGCGGAGAGTCCAGGGAGACGAATCCGTAGTAGGCCCGGCGCACCTTGCCCGCCGAACACAGCAGACCCAGATCCGGGCCGCCGTAGGTCACTACGGTCAGGTCTTTGACGTCGGTGCGCAGGATGGCGCGGACGAACGCCATCGGCTTACGGCGCGAGCCCCAGCCGCCGATACCGATGGTCATGCCGTCGCGCAGCTCGGCGACGGCTTCGTCGAGGGTACTCAGCTTGCTCATTTCTTGGCGCCCTTCTCGGTCCCGGCGAACTCGTCGCGGTGCTCGTCGGCGACACCGGAGAGGTTGAGTTCAAAGGTGAAGCCCTGCTCCATCCGGTAGCTGGAGTTGACCTTCTGCACGTCGATCAGGTTCAGCGCCTCCTTGGCGGCCCGGATCACCCGGGTGTCCTTCTTGGCGATGTCGCGGGCCACCCGCAGCGCGGCCTCGTCGAGCTCGGCGCGCGGTACCACCTCGTGGACCGAGCCGTAGTTGGCCAGGACCGAGGCGGGGACGGTGGCTGCGGTGTAGAACAACCGGCGCATCATGTGCTGCGGCACCAACCGGGAGAGGTGGGTGGCCGCACCCAGGGCGCCGCGCTCCACCTCGGGCAGGCCGAACTTGGCGTCGTCGGAGGCCACGATCACGTCGGCGTTGCCGACCAGGCCGATGCCACCGCCGACGCAGAAGCCGTTGACTGCGGCGATCACCGGCACCGCGCACTCGTAGACGGCCTTGAATGCCGCGAAGCAGCCGCGGTTGGCGTCGATCAGGGCGGTGAAGCCCTCGGTGTTCTGCATTTCCTTGATGTCCACACCGGCGTTGAAGCCGCGACCCTCGGCGCGAAGGATCACCACGTGGGTGGACATGTCCTTGCCGGCGGCGGTGATGACCTCGCCGAGCTCGAACCAGGCCCGCGACGGCAGGGCATTGACCGGCGGGTAGTCGACGGTGACCGCGACGATCCCCGGTTCGACGGTTTTGGATGTGATCGGCATGGGCGGACTTCCCTGTCGTATTGGGGCCTTAGATACCTAAGCAAGCACTTGCTTGGTACGCTAGCACAGTGGGTGATGCGATCAACCTCGGATTGACCGGCAAGGTGGTCCTGGTGACCGGCGGAGTGCGCGGCGTCGGCGCGGGCATCAGCGCCGTCTTCGCCGATCAGGGTGCAACGGTGGTGACCTGCGCCCGGCGCCCGGTGGACGGCTCCCCATATGAGTTCCATGCCTGCGACGTCCGCGACGACGACGCGGTGAAGGGCCTGATCGAGGCGATCGTGGCCACCCACGGCCGGATCGACATCGTGGTCAACAACGCCGGCGGCTCCCCGTTCGCGTTGGCCGCCGATGCATCGGCCAACTTCAGCCGCAAGATCATCGAGCTGAATCTGCTCAGCGCCCTGTTGGTGTCCACGCACGCCAACGCGGTCATGCAGGCCCAGGACAGCGGCGGCTCGATCGTGAACATCACCAGTGTCAGCGGCCGTCGGCCGTCGCCGGGCACCGCCGCCTACGGCGCGGCCAAGGCCGGGGTGGACAGCCTGACCACATCGTTGGCCGTCGAATGGGCTCCGAAGGTGCGGATCAACTCGATCGTGGTCGGCATGGTCGAGACCGAGCAGTCCGAACTGTTCTACGGCGACGCCGAATCGGTGGCCGCCGTCGGAGCCACTGTGCCGCTGGGCCGGTTGGCCAAGCCGTCCGAAATCGGCTGGACAGCAGCATTTTTGAGTTCCGATCTGGCGTCCTATGTCAGTGGCGCCAGCCTGACCGTGCATGGTGGCGGCGAGAACCCCGCCTACCTCGACGCATCCAGCGCCAACAAATAGGGAGAGAGCACTCATGGGACTTCTTGACGGCCGCGTAGTCATCGTCACCGGAGCGGGCGGCGGAATCGGACGGGCACACGCGCTGGCCTTTGCCGCCGAGGGCGCCCGGGTCGTGGTCAACGACATCGGTGTCGGCCTGGACGGCTCACCGGCGGGTGGGGGCAGTGCTGCCCAGGGCGTGGTCGACGAGATCGTCGCAGCCGGCGGCGAAGCCGTCGCCAACGGCTCGAACGTCGCCGACTGGGGTCAGGCCGAGGCTCTGATCAAGCAGGCTGTCGACACCTACGGCACGCTTGACGTGCTGGTGAACAACGCCGGCATCGTCCGCGACCGGATGTTCGCCAACGCCACCGAGGAGGAATTCGACGCCGTCACCGCGGTGCACCTCAAGGGCCACTTCGCGACCATGAAGCACGCCGCCGCGTACTGGCGGGCCAAGTCCAAGGCCGGCGAAACGGTAGACGCCCGGATCATCAACACCAGCTCGGGCGCCGGCCTGCAGGGCAGTGTCGGGCAGGCCACCTACAGTGCCTCCAAGGCAGGCATCGCCGCGCTGACCCTGGTCGCCGCCGCTGAGATGGGCCGCTACGGAATCACCGCCAACGCCATCGCGCCGTCGGCCCGTACCCGCATGACCGAGACCGTCTTCGCCGACATGATGGCCACCCAGGACGCAGCGTTCGACACCATGGCCCCGGAGAACGTCAGCCCCCTGGTGGTCTGGCTGGGCAGTGTCGAGTCGCGTGATGTGACCGGCAAGGTCTTCGAGGTCGAAGGCGGCAAGGTCCGCGTCGCCGAGGGGTGGGCGCACGGACCGCAGGTCGACAAGGGCTCGCGCTGGGATCCCGCCGAGCTGGGACCGGTCGTCGCCGATCTGTTGAGTCGGTCACACCCGCCCGTGCCGGTGTATGGGGCCTGACGCCGCGACGCGTCGCGGCACCGCTGCGGGACCAGCGGCGTTATACGCGGGAATCAATATTGTGATAGTTACTTAGCCGGACATCACGGGTTTGCTTGCCAAGCCTCATCAGCACGTGACGTAGGCTCTCAGTGTTCTCGTTTTACGTGTCCGTCATTTTCTGTGTACTGCTGTCGCTGGAGGTCGTGTGTCGGTGCTCGAAGCGGCGGAAAGCCCGCCAGCAGCGACCCGACGTCGGCGGCACCCGCACCCGGGCGAGGGTATGCCGGACTTGGCCTGGCCAACGTTCGGGCTTGCGGTGGGGGCACTGGCTGTTTTCGCGCTCGTGGTGGTCGGCACTGTTGACGGGTTTCTGCCGATTTGGGCCGCGATCCCGCTGAGCACGGCGGTCACCTATGTGATGTTCTCGGTGGCGCATGAGGCGTTGCACCGCTCGTTGTGTTCGGTGCGCTGGGTGAACACGGTGGTCGGGCGGCTGGCCTGGCTGTTTGTGATCTTGCCGTTCTCGTTGCCGGCGTTCGGGTATGTACACGGTGAGCATCACCGACACACCAACGACCCGGATCGGGATCCGGACATGTTCGCCACGCACGCGCCGGTCTGGCAGTTGCCGTTCCGGTGGGCGCTTATCGACCTCTTCTACGCGTCGTGGTACATCCGCAAGCTGCGGAAGCGAGTGCGTCATTCCTGGCGTCGCCCGGTGGCCGAGCTTGCCGAAACGGCGGTGTTGTTCGGGCTGACAGCCGCGATCATTGGTGGCGCGATCGTCACCAACCATTTCTGGACTCTTGCGGTCGTCCTGTTGATTCCTCAGCGCATCGGCATCTTCATCATCGGGTGGTCATTCGACTGGCTTCCGCACCACGGGCTCGGTGAGACCCAGCGCGGAAACCGGTACCGTGCCACCCGCGTGCGCGTGGGTATGGAATGGCTGTTGGCGCCGTTGATGTTGTCGCAGAATTACCACCTAATTCACCACCTGCACCCGTGGTTGCCGTTCTATCGCTATCTGCAGGCATGGCGTCGCAACGAGGGGCTGTACCTGGAGCACGGCGTTGCAATGTCCACCCTGCTGGGCCGAGAACTGAGTGTTGAGGAGTTCCAGCACGGAAAGACGTGGGCGCACGTGGAGCCTGAGTCGCGGATCGCCTGATACGCCGGGTCAGCTGTGTTGCGCCGCCACTTGGGCGAGTTGCAGGCGCGACGAGATATTGAGCTTGGTGTAGATCCGGTTCAGGTGCGAATGCACCGTTCGAGGTGAGACGTTCAGTTGCGCAGCGATGTCTTTGTCTCGGAGCCCAGCACTGATGAGACGGACGACATTGCGTTCGGCCGCGGTCAGCGAATCCCAACCGCTGGACGGACGTTTGGATTTGGCCTTACCCTTTTCGCTGCCCCGGCAGGCGTACGTGATGGCCTCAGTCGTCGTCAATGCATTGCCCTGAGCCCAACGCCGCTCAAAGTCATTCTGCTGCATCGCTTCTCGCAGTGTGTTGACAGTGGTTTCGTAGTCGGCGTCATAGACCTTGGCACGGACTGCGCCGGCGCGATCACGGGCGCCCGCTGCTGAGCCGAACAGTCTTGCTGCGTCGTGGTGTCGCCCTGCGGCCGTGGACACCGCTGCCAGCAACTCGATCAGGTCCGGGGCGCCTAGAAACGCCTCAGTGTCCGCCGCGATCGCCAGCGCTTCCTTCGCGTCCCGTTCGGCCTGCTCAAACTCGCCTTCGGCCATGGCCACTCGGCCACGTATCTCCAGCAGCAGTATCCGGTGGATACCCGAACTCACGGACAATGCATCGTCGGCCCAACGGCGCGCCGCGGCCAGGTCGCCGGATGCCAGTGCTGCGCGGGCGACCGGATTGCCGTTTATTGCCAAGAGTTGGGGCAGCGCGCAGGCTTCGCCTGCTGCATCAGCTGCCCTGGACGCTCCGGCCACATCGCCGGCCGCCAATAAAGTGTCTGCCAGTGCGCCGAAACTAAACGCGCGGTGGAAGTCGATGAGTTCGGTGGCGGCCTCGACGCAGGCGTCCGCGGCCGCCCGCGCGCCGCGGGTATCGCCCTGGCATCCAAGCGCTTCGGCAAGCACCGTCAGACTCTGGGCGCTGAACAAGGGGTCGTGCGCGGCCTCGGCTTCCATCGCTACCGCTCGGGCCTGTTCGACGGCCATCGTGAGCTCTGCACGATGAAGGTGCGCGAGTCCCAAGCAAAGGCGGCACAGCCGGGAAACCGACCAGTCGCCAACCGCGTCGCCGAGGACCGCTCCGTTCTTCGCGGCGAGCCGCATCGTTTCGAGATCCCCGGCCACGAACGCCGAATACGCCTGCACGCCATAGATCTGGCTCAACCGCCAGTCGTCGTTCATTGCCGGGGACAGCGCGATGGCCTGCTCAAAGTAGGGCAGGGCGAGTTCGGGGCTGTAGCTACAGGTGAAGCCGCAGGCCGCCAGCGCCCAGGCGAGCAGGCCGGGCTCGTCGAGATCGCGGGCGATCGAGACCGCTTCCTCTGCTTGTTGAGCCTGCCCGTAGTGTCCGATCAACGCGTCAAAGATCGCTTTGTCCGCGAGCGTGCGGGCACGCGCGCCAGGCGCCATCGTGGCGCCGACGGACAGCAGCGCGTTGAACCATGCCAGTCCTTCCAAGGTCCGGCTATGGATCCACAGTGGGAGTAGCGATGACGCGAGACGCGCGGCAAGCTCCAGCTCGCCATGGTCGCGGCTCCAGGTAAAGGCTGCCCTGAGGTTGTCGATCTCCAGTTCCGCCTGCGCGATGTGCCAGCCGTATCCGGCGGTCACCTCGGAGCCGAACAGGGCTGTGTAGTGATCACGGTGGCGCTCCCGGATGGCCTCGGATTCCCCGGCCTTCTCGAGTTTTTCCAGGGCGTACTGCTGCACGGTCTGCAACATCCGGAAGCGCGTCGAATCCCCGGTGCTGTCGGCTATCACTAGCGATTTGTCCACTAGCTGGGTGAGTTTGTCGATGATCAGTCCACGCGGCAGGTCAGTACCACCGGCGACCGCGTGGGCGGCGTCAAGGTCGAAACCGCCCCGAAATGGCGCCAAACGGCGAAACACCACGCGCTCGGGTTCGCTCAACAAGTCATGCGACCAATCTTCTGAAGCCCGCAGGGTCTGCTGGCGCGGAACGACCGTGCGCGCGCCACCGGTCAACAGCTGAAAACGCTCGTCGAGCCCGTCGGCGATCTCGGTCAGTGACAACGCCCGAACTCGGGTCGCGGCAAGCTCGATGGCCAACGGAACCCCGTCTAGGCGCCGACAGATCTCGGACACCAACGCGGCGTCGCCATCGGTATCGGTCAAACCCGGCCGGACCAGCCGAGCGCGCTGCCGGAACAACTCGACAGCCTCGTCGACGAGTGAGAGCGACGGGGTTTTCCAGGTCACTTCGCCGGCCACCCCGATAGGTGCGCGACTCGTCGCCACGATGTTCAGCTCTGCACCGGTGGCCAACAGCGTGGTGGTCAGCTGCGCGCACCCGTCCAGCAGATGCTCACAATTGTCGAGCACCAGCAGCAATTGCCGGTCTGCGATGAAGCGCACCAGAGCGTCGACCGGGGAGCGTTCCGATCGATCCGGCAGGCCCAACATGTGTGTCACGCGTTCCGGAAGTAGATCCGGATCGGTGATCGGTGCCAGATCCACACACCATGCCCCGTCGCGGAACCGGTCGACAAACTCCGTGGCCAGTTGCAGCGCGAGTCGCGTCTTGCCGACTCCGCCGGAGCCGGTGAGCGTCACCAGACGATTGCCATCAACCAGCCGACGCAGCTCGGCCAGCTCCGCATGGCGTCCAACAAAACTCGTGAGTGGCGTCGGAAAGTACGGCTCGTGCAACGTATTTCCGGTGCGAAGCGGCGGAAAGTCGGTGGGAAGTTCGCGATGGCAGAGCTGCGCCACCCGTTCGGGATACGGTATGCCGCGCAGTCGAAACACGCCCAGGTCGATCAGCCAAGCCTCTGGTGGGAGCCGATCAGCCAGCAACGGCTGGGCCGTCTCCGACAATAATGTCTGACCGCTATGGGCCAGATCGCACAGGCGTGCGGCGCGATTCACCAGCGAATGCGGGTGCGCCCAGGGCTCGGCCACCGAGATGTTACCGGCGTGCACGGCGATCCGCGGGCGGATCGGCGCCGAGGGAACGTGCTGCAAGGCGATGGCACAGGCGGCCGCGTCACTGGCATCGGCGAACCCGACGGCGAACTTGTCTTTGTGGTCCTGCTCCACCAACCGTTCACCGCGGTGGGCGGCAACCACTTCTGCGAGTGTGCTTTTCAGCCACGAGAGCCCAGTGGTCGATGACTCGGTCGGCGGCTGCCATTGTGGCCGTGAGTCCCCGGGGCTGACCACGAGGACCGTTCGTGGGGAAGGCGGCGAAAGTGCCACATCCGCGTTCGACATCATCTACCGTCTCTCCGAGGCAAGGATGCTCGCGCAAGCGGGCAAGCCCTCCATTCCCCCCGGATGGATCAGCTGTGCATCCGTGCAGTCGTAAGGCTTGCTTCCCGTCATCTAGGTATTTTTACCGCTAAGTTACTGGCAGTCTCGGCCACGATACCAGCGCGATTTCGGCACTTTTGCCGATGCTCTGAGAGGGTGCCCTGCCGCACAGTGAGAGTGGCAGAGCTGCGCTTGCTCAGTCCGCCGCTTCCTAGCGGACCTATTTCGCCGATCTTCACCTGATCGGGATCTCCTGATTGAGCGCAGCGGCGGCACGGACGTCCAGGGTGCGCTTTGCGCCGGACATGGCGTGTCGCTGAGTACCCGTCTTGGGTGTCTTGTTTCTGCTCTATTTGTCGTACCGGCAAACTAAAAACGAAGATTTAATCCATTGCACGCGTAGGTCCATTAGGCCTACGCATAAAAGGCGTGCATTTGGTGTCGATTCCCATGGCGCAAATCCCAGTTTACCGCCAATGACCCACCTCCTTCGACTGTGATTAACATCACTAATAGCGCGTCCACGTACGTCAGCAGCGTGTTGACCTGCGTCTATAGCTCGGCGACGTACATCGCAAGGCGTGCCGAGATGTGGTTTCAGCCATATAAATAGATCCTGAGTTGTCGATAAGTGGACCGACGGCCATAATTCGAATCTGCGTGGCTGCTTAGCGGAAATTATGAGAGGGACGTCATGAGCCGTCGGATATCTAGCAAATTCTTTCGTTCGTCCGGTCGGCGCGCGGCGGGTCGGCGCGTGGTGGGTGCGTCGAGTGTTGTGGCGGCGTTTTTGGCGTTTGGGGTAGGGCCGGCGCCGGTGGCCTCGGCTGATGGTTTTGATTTGTTGGATCCGGTGTTTTGGTCGGAGTTGTCGGATCCGGATTCGGCGTTGTGGGCCGGGTGGGCCGATCCGGGGGCGGCGGATGCGGGCAACTTCCTGTTCGACGCGTTTGAGCAGTTCGATCTGGCGGTGGCGTCGTTCTATCACGATGACCTGTATCTGCCGTTGTACAACCTGACGCAGGACTTTATTGCTGGTAACCAGCAGTTTTTGGACTTGATCAATCAGCCTTTTGTGGACTTGTTCGGTCGAGAGTTGATCGGTAACGGTGTTGATGGCTTCACTGGGGCCAATGATTCGTTGTTGGGGTCGTCGGGCTGGTTCGGCAACCTTGGTGATGGCGGGTTCTTGTTCGGTGATGGTGGCGTGGGTGCTGCCGGGGTGGCTGGCATTGCTGGCGGTGTTGGTGGTGTGGGTGGCGTTGCGGGCATGTTCGGCAACGGTGGTGCTGGTGGCGTGGGTGCAGAGGGCGGCGATGGTGGCGCCGGTGGTGCTGGGGGTTGGTTGTTCGGTGACGGTGGTGCTGGTGGCGACGGTGGGGCGTCACAGAATGTGTTGGTGGCCGGCGGCAATGGCGGTGCCGGCGGTGATGTGATCAGCCTGTTCGGGTTTGGTGGCAATGGTGGTGCCGGTGGTGCGGGCGCGACCGGCACCACTGGTCTGGCGGGTCTTGATGGCGTACTGGGTGCGTTGAATGGGACAGCGGGAGCCGATGGGCTGACTGGTGGCCTGGGCGGCAATGGTGGCGCCGGGGGCGCTGCCGGGTTCGTGCTCGGTATTGGCGGTCTGGGTGGTGCTGGTGGTGTTGGTGGCACCGGTGGCACCGGTGGTGCAGGTGGCGCCGGTGGCGTGAGCCTCGATGATGTGGGTGGCAATGGTGGTTTCGGTGGCGATGGTGGCGATGGTGGCGCCGGTGGCCGTGGCGGTGTCGGTGGTGTGGGTGGGCACTTCGGTGCTGCCGGTGATGGCGGCGTCGGCGGTAACGCGGGCCTAGCCGGTGATGGCGGCGCCGGTGGTCTTGGTGGTGATGGCCTGCTCGGTGGTGGCGATGGCGGCGATGGTGGCGCGGGTGGCCAGATCGGCACCATCGCCGGCGCCGGTGGGGCTGCGGGTGAGAAGTTCATGTCCTGGATGTGGGGCAACGCGGGCCGGCCGGGCGCTGACGGGCAGGTCCCGGCCGAGATCAGCGGCAATGGCGGGGTCGGCGGTGTCGGCGGCAACGGCACCGGTGTCTTGGCCAATGGTGATGGCGCCTCCGGTGGCAAGGGTGGTGTCGGTGGTGATGGCGGTGCGCACGGCAACGGCGCCACCGGTGGGCTCGGCGGAGATGGGTTCGCCGGCCTGACCGGCGCGGACGCCACCACCGCGGGTGGTTCCGGGATCTCCGGCGGCAATGGTGGCCATGGTGGTGCCGGCGGCGCCGGCGGCAGCGGTGGTGCGGTGGTCGGCAACGCCGGCAGTGGTGGCGCCGGCGGTAAGGGCGCGGCCGGTGGCGTTGGTGGCTCCGGCGCGACCGGCACGCAAGGCTCTTTCGCCGATGGCGGCGACGGCACTGGTGGCGCCGGCGGGGACGCCGGCTCCGGGGGTGCCGGTGGCAATGGCGGCGCCGGGGGTGCGGCGGGAACGGCGGCACACGGCACGGCCGGTAGTGCGGGTGCCGGTGGGGCCGCCGGGGACGGCGGCAATGCGGGGACTGCCGGTGTGGGCGGGCAAGGTGCGGCCGGCACCGCCGAGCACCCCGATGCCGGTGCTGGTGGGATCGGCGGCCGTGGTGGGGACTTCGGTGCCGGCGGCACCGGCGGTACCAACGGTGATGGCACCGGCCAGGCGAGCGATGGTCTAGATGGTGCCGGCAGTACCGGCGGCAACGGTGGGGCCGGTGGGGACGGCTTCTTAGGCACCAATGGTGTCGCCGAGCACATTGATGGCATCGCGGGTGGCCACGGTGGTGCCGGTGGCGACGGCGGTGCGGGTGGTGTGACCGCTGATGGTTCGCAGGCCGCCCAAGGTGTCGGTGGTGCTGGTGGTGATGGTGGCGCCGGCGGTAACGGGTTCAACGGCTACAACGGTGCGACCCCTGGTGGTGATGGCACCCATGCCGGTGATGGTGGTGCCGGCGGCAACGGCGGCGCCGGTGGTCACGGCTCCCTTGAGGGCGCCCACGGTGTGGGTGGTTTGGGTGGTAATGGCGGCAACGGTGGTAACGGCGCCGATGGTGGCGACGGCGCTAACGGCGATGGTGAGCATGCGGGCGGATTTACCGGCCAAGACGGCGGCAATGGTGGCAACGCCGGCAAGGGCGGTGCCGGTGGGGACAGCGGTAACGGCACCCACTCCGCCAGCGGTGCCGATGGGGCTGCGGGTATCGGTGGTAACGGCGGCCACGGCGGCACCGGTTTGGATGGCATCAACGGCACCGCGGAAAACCCCGACGGCACTGCCGGCGGCGCGGGTGGGGCTGGCGGCAACGGCGGCACCGGTGGTCTGAACACCGATGGCACGGCGGCCACGTCGGGCAATGGTGGTGCCGGTGGCTTGGGTGGCCGGGGCGGTAACGGCCTCAACGGGGCTAATGGGGATGAGCCAGGCTCTGAGGGCACCCGCGGTGGCAATGGCGGCGCTGGTGGCGCCGGTGGTGTCGGCGGTACGGGCACGCTCGAAGGTGCCCACGGGGTCGGTGGTGTCGGCGGGAACGCCGGCAATGGTGGCAATGGTGCGGCCGGCGCTAACGGTGCAAACGGCAACAGTGAGCACACCGCCGGCTATGCCGGCCAAGACGGTGGTGCCGGTGGTAACGCCGGTATTGGTGGCGCCGGCGGTGACAGTGGTAACGGCACCACCGCTGCCGATGGCAGTGATGGTGCTGCCGGTAAGGGTGGCGCCGGTGGCCTCGGTGGTACCGGCCTCGATGGCATCAATGGGAACGCGCAAAACCCCGACGGGACTGCGGGCGGCGCTGGTGGGGCCGGCGGTAACGGCGGCACCGGCGGCATCGAAGCTGATGGCATCACCCAGGCCGCGCAGGGTGCTGGTGGTGCCGGTGGCGGTGGTGGCCGCGGTGGCAGCGGCTTCAACGGGACTAACGGTGACGCGCCAGGTGCTGATGGCACCCGGGGCGGCAACGGCGGCGCTGGCGGTGCTGGCGGGGTCGGCGGGACCGGCTCCGACCTCGGTGCTCACGGTGTTGGGGGTGTCGGGGGTAACGCCGGTAACGGTGGTGCCGGTGCTGATGGCGCCAACGGTGCCAACGGCACCACCGAGCACACCGCCGGCTATGCCGGACAAGACGGCGGCGCTGGTGGCAACGCCGGTAAGGGCGGCGCCGGCGGTGACAGTGGTAACGGCAGCTCCGCCGCCAACGGCAGCGACGGCACCGCCGGCGCCGGCGGCAACGGCGGAATCGGTGGCACCGGACTCGTCGGCACCAACGGCACCACCCAGAATCCCGACGGCACCGCCGGCGGCATCGGTGGAACCGGCGGCAACGGCGGCGCTGGTGGTCTGAACACCGACGGCTCGCACGCCACGACCGGCAATGGTGGTGCCGGTGGCCAGGGCGGTCGCGGTGGCAACGGCATCAATGGCACCAACGGTGACGAGCCGGGTGCTGACGGCACTCGCGGTGGCAATGGTGGTGCTGGTGGGTCCGGTGGTGTCGGGGGCAGTGGTACGCAGGCCGGTGGCCACGGTGCTGGTGGTGTCGGCGGTAACGCCGGCAATGGTGGTGCCGGTGCTGATGGCGCCAACGGTGCTAACGGTGATGCCACCCACCAGGCCGGCTACGCCGGCCAAGATGGTGGCGCCGGTGGTAACGCCGGTAAGGGCGGTGCTGGTGGTGACAGTGGCGGCGGCAACACCGCCACCAGCGGCAACTCCGGCATCGCCGGCCAAGGCGGCAACGGCGGCACCGGCGGCACCGGACTCGACGGCGTCAACGGCACCGCAGAGAACATCAACGGCACTGCGGGCGCATCCGGTGGCCTCGGCGGCAACGGCGGCAAGGGCGGCGTGCAAGCCGACGGCAGCACCCAGGCGACCGACGGCAACGGCGGCGCCGGTGGCGCCGGTGGCCGTGGTGGTAGCGGCTTCAACGGCGCCAACGGCACCAACCCGGGCGGAGACGGCAGCTCCGGCGGTACCGGTGGCGATGGTGGCGCCGGTGGCGTCGGCGGTACGGGTGCGACCGCCGGTGGTCACGGCGTCGGCGGTGCCGGTGGCAACGGCGGTAACGGTGGTAACGGCGCCGACGGCTCCAACGGTGCCAACGGGGACGCCGAGCACGTGGGCGGCTACGACGGTGGCGCCGGTGGCGACGGCGGCAACGCCGGCGCCGGCGGTAAGGGCGGCGACTCCGGCGGCGGTCAGCAAGGCGTCAGCGGCGGCAACGGTGCTGCCGGCACCGGCGGTAACGGCGGTGCGGGTGGCGCCGGCATGGACGGCGCCAACGGCGACCGGGACAACGTCGACGGCACCGCCGGCGGCAACGGCGGTACCGGTGGCGCGGGTGGTGCCGGCGGTCAAGAAGTCGGCGGCGGCCACGCGACCGACGGCACCGGTGGCCTCGGCGGCAATGGCGGTCAGGGCGGTGCCGGCTTCGACGGCACCAACGGCGACGCCGAGCACGCCGACGGGTTCGCCGGCGGTAACGGCGGCGGCGGCGGTACCGGTGGAAACGGTGGTGCCGGTGGTGGCACCACCGGGGCCGGCGGCAATGCCGGTAACGGCGGCAACGGCGGTGCTCCCGGCGATGGTGGCGACGGTATCGATGGCACGTCGGCGCACCCGGATGGCGGCGCGGGCGGCCACGGCGGCAACGTCGGTGTCGGTGGCGGCGGCGGAACCGGTGGATCCGGTGCGACCGCAGGCAACAACGGATCGGCAGGTAACACCCCCGGTAGTGGCGGCAACGGCGGTAACGGTGGGTCCGGTTATGACGCCGCGTCCGACCCGACCGCCGCACCCGGAACGGCCGGCGGCAACGGTGGTGCCGGTGGTGCCGGTGGTGACCACGGCAATGGCGGTAACGGCGGCAACGCCGGTAACGGTGTGGCCGGCGGTGCCGGCGGAAACGGCGAAAACCCCGGCGACGCTGGCCAGACCGGTGGATCGGGCGGTAAGGGCGGCACCGGCGGTGCCGGTGGTGCCGGCGGATCGATCGCCGGTGACGGCGGTAATGGTGGCGCGGGTGGTACCGGCGCCGACGGTGGTGTCGGTGGCAATGGCGCCAACGGTGCGGACGGGACATTCGGCAACGGCGGAGACGGCAACGGCGGGACGGGCGGTAGCGCCGGTGCCGGTGGTGGCGGCGGCGACGGTGGCGCCGGCGGCGCCGCGGGCAGTTCCGCCCACGGCAAGGCGGGCACCGAAGGCGCTGGCGGCAACGCGGGCAATGGTGCGGACTCCGGCAAGGCCGGCGATGGCGGTACCGGTGCGCACGGCACCGCGGAGAACCCCGACGGTGGTAACGGTGGCCAGGGCGGCAACGCCGCGACCGGAGGTACCGGCGGCTCCGGCGGCAGCGGCCTGACCCACGGTACGGACGGCCAGGACGGGGGCATCCCCGCCGGCACCCAAGGCAACGGCGGCACCGGTGGCGACGGTTACGACGCCTCCACCGACCCGAATGCAGCGCCGGGGACCTCCGGTGGCAACGGTGGTGCCGGTGGCGACGCCGGTGACCACGGCAACGGTGGTCTGGGCGGTAACGGCGGTAGCGGTACCGACGGCAGCACCGGCGAGAACGGCAGCGGTACCGACGGTGACGGCAACGGCAACGCCGGTGACTCCGGTACTGCCGGCGGCTCCGGCGGTAACGGTGGCGCCGGCGGTAAGGGCGGCTCCGTCATCGGTGACGGTGGCGCCGGTGGCTTGGCTGGTAACGGCGGCAACGGTGGCAACGGTGGGACCGGCGCCAACGGTTCCGACGCCACCGCGCCCGGCCAGGACGGCGGTAACGGCGGTGTCGGCGGCGACGCCGGGGCCGGCGGCAAGGCCGGTAACGGCGGCAGCGGCGGCTCGGCGACCAACGGGTCGGCGGGCACCAACGGCGACGGCGGTAACGGCGGCAACGGCGGCAACGCCGGTGTCGGCGGCAACGGCGGCAAGGGTGCGGACGGCGACGCCACCAACCCCGACGGCGGCAAGGGCGGTGACGGCGGCAACGACGGCGCCATCGGCCAGGGCGCAACGGGCGGCTCGGCGGGCAGTGGCGGTTCAGGAGGCTCGGCCGGCACCGACGGCACGGACGGCACAGCGGGCGCCGGTGGTGATGGTGGCGCCGGTGGCAACGGCTACGACGCCTCCACCGACCCGAACGCGGGGCCTGGCACAGCGGGCGGCAACGGCGGTGCCGGTGGTAACGCCGGCGACCACGGCAACGGCGGCCAGGGCGGTAACGGCGGTAGCGGTACCGACGGCACCGACGGCGAAAACAGCTCTGACCCGTCGCAGGCCGGCGGCGACGGCACCAACGGTGGTGCCGGCGGCAACGGTGGTGCCGGTGGAACCGGCGGTTCGGTCGAGGGCAACGGTGGTGCCGGTGGTAACGCCGGCAGCGGTGGAAACGCCGGCAATGGTGGTTCCGGAGCGGACGGCGACGACGCCACCACTCCCGGCGCCGACGGTGGCACAGGCAGCAACGGCGGCTCGGGTGGTACCGGTGGAGCCGGTGGTACCGGCGGCAGCGGCGGCGACGCCAACAACGGCAACGCCGGAAACAACGGCAATGGCGGCGACGGTGGCGCCGGCGGCAACGCCGGCTCGGCCGGCAACGGCGGCAAGGGTGCCGACGGCGACGCCACCAACCCCGACGGCGGCAACGGCGGTAAGGGTGGCGACACCGGCAACGCCGGGTCCGGCGGGTCCGGCGGTGGCGCCGGAACCGGCGGCGCCGGCGGCACCGGTAGCGCCGGCGGCAACGGCGGCGACGGTGCCGAGGGCACGCCGTCGGGCGATGGCGGCGACGGCGGTAACGGCTACACCAACCCCAACGGCGACGGCGGTAACGGCGGCAACGGTGGTGACGCCGGCAGTCACGGCGACGGCGGCAATGCCGGTAACGGTGGCGATGGCCACGGTGACAACTCCAACGGCGGCTCCGGTGGCACCGGTGGCGCCGGTGGCACCGACACCGGGGACGGCGGCAACGGCGGCAACGGCGGCAACGGTGACCACAACGGTGGTACCGGTGGCGGTGGCGGCGACGCCGGCGCCAACGGCAATGGCGGCAACGCTGGTAACGGCGGTACCGGCCAGACCGGTGACGGCGGCAACGGCGGTGACGGTGGTGCCGGCGGCACCGAGACCGGCGACGGTGGCAACGCCGGCAACGGTGGTGACGGCGGGCAGCACGGCGGTGACGGCGGTACCGGTGGCAGTGCCACGGGTGAGGGCAATGGCGGTAACGGTGGTTACGGCGGTGATGGCCTGCCCGGCCCGAACGGCCCCAACGGTGCCAACGGTGGCAGCGGAACTCAGCCGGGTGAGTCCGGCGGTGATGGGGACGCCGGTGGCGCAGGAGGGAAGGGCGGTGACGGCGGCGCCGGTAGCGGTGTCGGTTACCACGCCGGTAGCGGCGGCCTAGGCGGTAACGGCGGTAACGGCGGTAACGGCGGCGACGGAGCCAAGGGCGCCACCGGAACCTTCGCCGGTGGTGACAACGGTGACGGTGGCCAAGGTGGCAACGCCGGTAACGGCGGCGCTGGCGGGGCAGGAGCGGCCGGTGGTAATGCCGGTGTCGGCCTGAACGGTGCCACTGATGGTGTCCACGGCGCCGGCGGTACCGGCGGTAACGGCGGCAACGCCGGTAACGCCGGCAACGGAGGCAAGGGCGCTAACGGCACCGCGGGCCACCTTGATGGTGGTAACGGTGGCGCCGGTGGTGCCGGCGGCAGCGCAGGCGCGGCGGGTGCCGGCGGCGACAACGGAGACGGCACGACCGGCGCCGACGGGCAGGCCGGTAACGCCACCGTCGGTGGAGATGGCGCCGACGGTGGCCGCGGCTACATCGGTAGCAACGGCACGGCCGGAAGCATCGACGGAACGGCCGGCGGTAACGGTGGTGCCGGTGGTAACGGCGGCGCTGGTGGCTTCGCCGGCGACGGTACCCAGCTCAACCAGGGTGACGGTGGCACCGGTGGCGACGGCGGTGCCGGCGGCAACGGTTTCAACGGCCTCAACGGCCAGACCCAGGGCGCTGATGGCGGCAATGGCGGAAACGGTGGTGCCGGTGGTAACGGCGGTGCCGCAGGTACCGGCCACGTCGCTGGTGACCACGGAGTCGGCGGGCTCGGCGGCAACGGTGGCAACGGCGGCAACGGCGCCGACGGCAGCAACGGGTCTACCGGCGGTGGTGACGGCCAGAACGGTGGCGCCGGTGGCAACGCCGGTGCCGGCGGAGCCGGTGGAGACAGCGGTGGCGGCCAGCATGCCGAAAACGGAACCGACGGCGCGGCCGGTGTCGGCGGCAACGGCGGCAACGGCGCCAAGGGCACCGACGGCACCGACGGCACCCTCCTGAACGTCAATGGTGTCGCCGGTGGTGACGGTGGCAAGGGCGGCAACGGTGGCCTGGGCGGCCTCGAGGTCAACGGCATTGACCGCGCTGCTACCGGTAGCGGCGGCAACGGTGGTGCGGGTGGCAAGGGCGGCAACGGTATTGACGGTGCGGCCGGGTCGTTTGTGACCGGTGACGGTAACGGCGGCAACGGCGGTAATGGTGGCGCCGGCGGCAACGGCGGCGCTGGCGGTACCGGTTCCTCGACGGGCAGCGTGGGTGCTGCCGGTTCGGGCGGCAATGCCGGTAACGGTGGTGCCGGGGACGCCGGTGCCGCGGGTAGCACCGGGGTTTCGGGTGTGAACAACGGGGCCGGTGGCGCCGGGCAGGACGGCGGTAACGGCGGCAACGCCGGTATTGGCGGCAAGGCCGGCACGGGCACCGGTGTGGCCACCAATGGCTCCAACGGCAATGCCGGTGTCGGTGGCGCCGGCGGCAAGGGCGGCCAGGGTGCGGCCGGTACCGATGCCACTAGCTCGGCCAACGCCAACGGCGGCACCGGTGGCAACGGTGGCAAGGGCGGCAACGGCGGCGTCGGTGGTCTGCAGGCCGACGGTTCGACGCGGGCGGCTGATGGCCAGGGTGCGGATGGCGGTGCCGGTGGCCGGGGTGGCAACGGCTTCACCCAGGCAGACGGCAGCTCGGCCAACGGCGGCAACGGTGGCCAAGGTGGCGTCGGTGGCGCTGGTGGTGACCGGGGTTCGGTGGCGGCCAGCGGTGGCGCCGGCGGCCAGGGCGGCAACGCCGGCAACGGTGGTTCTGGCGCGGACGGCAAGGCCGGCGCGGATGCCACAGTGGCCGGTGCCGCCGGCGGAACCGGCGGTGACGGTACGAGCGGCGGCAAGGGCGGCAATGGTGGCGCCGGCGGCGCGGGCGGCGCGAGTGGCACTGCCAGCAACGGCACGGCCAACCACCACGGTGCTGGTGGCGTCGGCGGTAACGCCGGCAGTGGTGGCAACGCCGGTAACGGTGGTGCCGGTGGTAAGGGCCTCGGTGGCGGCACCGGGGCGACTGCGGGCGTCGGTGGCGCCGGTGGTGCCGGTGGCAACCGCGGCGCAGCGGGCACCGCAGGTGCTGGTGGAGACAGCGGCGGTGGGCAGTCGGCCGCCAACGGCCAAGCAGGTTCGGCCGGTACTGCCGGTGGCAACGGTGGCAAGGGCGGTGACGGCGGGACCGGCACCACCTTGGCCAGTGGCACCGGTCAGAACGGTGGTGCCGGCGGTAAGGGCGGTGCAGCCGGATCGGTCGGCAACGGTGGTGCCGGCGGTAGCGGCGGCAACGGCGGTACCGGCGCCAACGCGACCACCGGCGGCTCCAACGGCTCTGCCGGCGGTAACGGCGGTAACGCCGGCGACGGCGGTAAGGCCGGTGCGGGCGTCGGCGACATCGGTGGCAACGCCGGTAAGGCCGGTAGCGGCGGTAACGGCGGTGACGGCGCCGACGCCACGACGGCGAGCGGCAAGGGTGGCAACGGAGGGACCGGCGGCAATGCCGGTAACGGCGGGGCCGGCGGCAGTGCCGCTAACGGAACGTCGGGCACCGACAGCAACGGCGGCGTGGCCGGCAATGGTGGCAACGGTGCCAACGGCGCTCGGGGCACCGACGGAATCGGGTCTCCGTCCTACAACGCCAGTGCCAGCAACGGAACCGTCGGCGGTGCCGGTGGTACCGGCGGCAACGGTGGCTCCGGCGGGGCCGGCGGCGGGACCACCGGCTTGGGCACCAACGGCGGCAACGGTGGTAAGGGCGGCATCGGCGCCGATGGCGGTAACGGCGGCTACACCTACCACGGAAACGAGGGCTATCCGACCCAGGGGCACAACATCGGCAACGGCGCCAACGGTGGCGCCGGCGGTGCCGGCGGCAACGGCGGTACGGCCGGCGCAGGCACCGCCCAAGGTGCTGCCGGGCGCGCGGGTAACGGCGGCGACGGCGGAGTCGGTGGAAACGGCGGCAGCAGCGGAAACCTCAGTTCACTGGGCTACATCGATACCGCTGGCAACGCCTCCAAGGCGGGGAACCCGATCACCGTCACCGGAACCGGTGGTGCCGGTGGCAACGGTGGCAGTGGATTCGTCGGCGGTGACGGCGGCGACGGTGGTATGGGCGGCAGCGACCAGTACGCGGCCGGCTCCCACGGCGGCAACGGTGGCGCGGGCGGCAACGGCGGCGCGGGTGTCGGGTCCGGCAGTACCGGTGGCGACGGCGGTGACGGCGGCAAGGGCGGCACCGGCAGTAACATTCGCTGGGGCTGGACCGGCAGCGGGGCGCCGCCGCCATCGATCAGCAACGGAACCACCAGTGCCTCCGGCCCGGTCAACAATGTGCACGGTGGTAACGGCGGCAACGGCGGCAACGGCGGCGTTGGCGATGCGGCCAACGGTGTCGGCGGCAGCGGCGGCTCCGGTGGCTCCGTCACTACCCCGAGCCTGCCGACTGGTCCGGGATCCATCGGCACCAATGCCGGTGCGATCAACGGCGGTGCCGGCGCCACGGGCGGAACCGGTGCCACCAACGGCACGACCGGCACGAACGGCACATCGCCCTAAGCTCCGCGACGCAAGAAAGCCCCGCACACGCCCTGAGGTGTGCGGGGTTTTCTCGTGTACGCCCAGCATGGGCATTCGCTAGGAGGTGAAAGTCCTCTGGAGGAGAAGGTGGTTTAACTCCTAGTCGATGGCAACTGCGTCGCCGTGAGGTGGGGTGGGAAGGAAGCCGGAGACG